>Ga0209056_10003504_pt1 | contig 16694 bp, 9 predicted proteins | sample GraSoiAngelo_114_FD_185876 | JGI IMG/M metagenome (GOLD analysis project Ga0209056, IMG submission 185876) | Grasslands soil microbial communities from the Angelo Coastal Reserve, California, USA - 14_0903_13_40cm (SPAdes) (version 2) | ecosystem: Environmental > Terrestrial > Soil > Grasslands ... | reverse complement strand
CCGTGGCTCGGGCGATCCGGACCCGAACGATCGCGTTCACGAGACTTTCTTCCAGATATTGCCGACCTCTCGTCAGTACGCCCAGTTCCCCTTCTACAACATGATGAACAACCAGGACACGTTCGCGCAGCTCGTGCTTCAGCCGTTCAAATCGCTAGGCGTCCGCAACGAGTTCCACTGGCTGCGCCTGGTCGAGCGGAAGGACTTCCTCTACTCGGGCGGAGGGGCCACCAAGGACGACTTCTTCGGCTTCTCGGGCGCGCCGCCCCAATCCAAGCTTCCGCTGGGCGCGCGCCAGGTCGGCTATCTAGTGGACATCGCCCTCACCTGGAGGCCGATCGAGCTGCTCACGTTCTACGCCTACTACGGTCACGCCTTCGGGGGCGACGTTGTTCGCCAGGTGTCCGCGGGCAGCGAAGCGAACTACGGCTACATCGAGTCGACGGTCGCGTTCTGATCGCCGGCCCGGCAGCGCGTACCGCTGGTTGCCATCCAGGGATCCGTTTCTCATCCGGGCTGGACGACCGCGCTCGAGCGCCGGGCGGCGGCCAGACCCATGAGCGTGGTCCCCGGACGTTCTGGGGACTACGCTCCGCGCTCCCATTCCTGCGCCGCGTCGTGGCGGAGATCGACGACGAAGCCGCGGACGAGGCCCATCCGGCCGTGTCCCCAGGCCGGATCGAGCGAGCCGGCCTGGGCGCGCTCCTCGAAGCGGCCGTCGCCCGGAGCTGCGACGGCGACACCGGAGCTGCGATGGGGAGCTGCGATGGCGTTGACGCCTTCCGGGCACTTCGTGCTATGGTCCCTCGCCGATGTCGGCGTCTTCGGATAACACACCGTCGGAATCGGACCTGAGGGAACTCGCGCAAGTTCCCATCTTCCAGCGGCTCGGCGCCCGAGAGCTCGAACAGCTGTGCCGCATCGCCAACCGAGAGAGCTTCAAGCCGAACACCGTCGTCTTCTTTCAAGGGGACCGAGCCGACAAGCTCTATGTGATTCTCTCGGGGGGCGCGAAGGTCTACCGGCAGGCGGAGGACGGGAGGCAGAAGATCGTCGGCACATTGGGTCCGAGGGAGATCTTCGGCGAGCTCACCTTGCTGGACGGTCGCGAGCGCTCGGCGACGGTCGAGACCATCGCCCAGACCGAGATGCGGTCGGTCGCCCACCGCGACTTCCGCGCTGTCGCCACGAAGAACCCCGATATCCTCTGGCGGGTGATGGAGGCGCTGTGCGAGCGCATCCGCGGGCTGAACGAGGAGACGCTCAACCTCGCCTTCGAAGAGCTCCCCTACCGCATCGTGCAGGCGCTCGACGAGCTCGTCGAAAAGCGCGGCAAGCCCGGAGCCGGCGGTCGCATCGTGGTCGAGACGACCCCTGCCGATATCGGGCAGAGGGTGGGGGCCGACCGTCAAGAGACCTGCCGAGTGCTCAAGATGTTGAGCAAGCGCGGTCTGTTGGAGCTCGACGCCGACGAGGTCGTGATCCCCGACGCCCGAGCGCTGAAGCGCGCCCTGGAATACGCGCACGAATGGTTCTAGTGCGACGTGGCAACGTCGCGGCCGAGTGGCGAGCTCGGCGCGCCGGCACGCTCGCCCCCACGTTGCTGCTCGCGTCGTCGCTCGTCTCGAGCAGCGCCGAGGCGCACGAGCGTTTCGTTAAACACCGGCTCAAGACGCCGCTGCACGACGAGTTCTTCCTCCAAGGGCCGGGCCTGATGGGGATCCATCCCGACCTCCTTCGCATCGCCACTACGGTCTTCACCATCTTGGTGGCGCTCATGCTCCTTTGGTACTTGCGTGAGCCGATCGGCGAGACCGTCGAACGGCGCATCGTGCGCCGGCTCGGTGGCGGCGCGCAGCAGATCGTCCACCAGCTCGCCGGCTTCCTCACCGACAAGCCGGTGCGCGCCAGGTGGTTCCAGGTGCTGCGCGAGTGGTGCGTCATCCTCTTCCTGCGCAGCCCGGGCCTGGTGCTGATGTACTCGGCCACCAACGACTCGCTGGTGATGCCGAGCTATCCGCTCGACCCTGCCTCGGCCGAGATCTTCAAGTTTATCCAGGTGGGCCTGGCCATCTTGATCCTTACGCAGACGGCGCTGCCGCTGTGCGGTGCGATGATCATCGGCACGTGGATCTACCTGTTCCGCTGGGGTTGGATGGTCGCGATCGACGCGATGCCGGTGCTGACGGTCGCGGTAGTCTACGTCACCTCGCCATGGCAGTCGCACAAGCTCGCCATCATTGACATCAACGAGAAGCAGATGCGCTGGCTGCGGCTCACCCTCGGCGTCGGCTTCTGGGCGCTCGGCTGGCTCAAGCTCTACAACCACGACCTCATCGCGGGCGTCGCCGATAGCTTCCCCAACATCATGAACGACCCGATGGTGAGGCTGCTCAAGATGGGCACGAGCCCGGGTTGGCCGCGCGAGACCTGGGTGGCGGCCTTTGGCCTGGCCGAGGTCATGACCGGCTTCTTCGTGGTGGTGGGCATCTTCAGCCGCGTCTGGACCCTCATCATGGCCTTCGTGTTCACCAAGCTCATGCTGGTGGACTTCGGCTGGCACGAGATCCCGCACATCTACCCGATCGCGGCGCTGCTCGCGGTGATGAGCTCCAACAAGCTCACCAGCGAGTTCGAGCGCATCGAGCGCATCGAGGAGCGGCTCGGGCGCAGCGGCAAGTCATTGAAGCAGGCGCTCACGATCCTGGGAGCTTCCGTGATCGTCGCCTTTCTCGTGGTCTTTCCGATGCTGTACGCCACGACCTTTCTCGACCGATCGAAACTGTAGGCTGAGGCCCCGGCGGTGACCTTCGCCTCCGTCCGCCAGATCGTGATCCTGATCCTCCTCACGGCCGGATTGCTCTTCGCCATCGACCGGAAGATGAATCCGCGTCCCGCCGAGCCCGTGCCCAGATCGACCATCCGCCTTTGGCTCGATCATCCGAGCTGCAGCGGCTGCCTCACCGGGCTCGAGGAAGCGCTGTCCGACGTGCCCTGGCTCGAAGCGCCGAAGGTGCTCGAGAAGGTGCCGCCCTTGGAGCAGGCGAGGCAGACGGCGGGCGTCGTCAACGAGCACCGGCAGCAGGTGGTCGTGGCGATCAGGGATCCGGAGAAGAACCTCAAGAGGGTGGATTTCGTGGCCTTGCTCGCCGCGTTGCACAAGGCCGGCTTCAGCGCCGCGCAGATGGAGTTTTCCGGTCTGCCGCACTACCGCCTCGAGGCGGAGCTGGCGCCCACGTGCTCTTCCCCCGCCTGCGTGGAGAGCACGTACAAAGCGATGGGCGAACTCGTGCTCGCCACCAAACCGAAGGGCTGGTTCCGTTGGTTCGACAGCCACCGAGTCGACGGCGTCAACGGCGCGCTCGTGATCTACCCGAGGATGAACGCGACCGTCGACGTGACGGAAGTCCTCGCGGCGGTCAACACCCTCGGGTTCGAGGCCGCCTCGCTGACGGTTCACGCGGACGGCGCCAACTAGACACCGCGCGCAGTCCGTACGACTTCGCTCGGCACTGAGGGGCGCCGATGCTCGACGTCGTCGCCGTCGAGGTCACCCTCGCCGGAGCTGTCCAACGCCCGGACTTTAGAGCTCCTTCAGGAATTCGATCAACGCCTGCTGATCATCGGGGCTCAGCGCCCGATACCGCCGTATGACCTCCCGTGCCTCGCTGCGGTTGCTCCGCGAGGTTTCGCTGTCAAACGGCGGGCAGATGACGTCCTGTGGGTTGCTACCATAGTCGACGTCGCCGACGCTGTTACCGCCAGGCGGCACCGGACACCCCGGACCCGGGGCCGGCAGGTCATGCAGCTCGATGGCCGCGCGGAGGGCGTCGTCCAGGGTACGCACAACGAGTGGCGCATTGGTGACCGTGCTGTCTGTCATCACGGTGCCAGCCGGGAAGCTATCGAGGGTTCTCGTGCTCAGGTATACCCGGGCGTCGTGGAAAAACGGGGGGCCTATCCTCCCCAGGCCCATCAAGGGTGGAGTGCGCCATTCGTCACCGTTCGCCACGCCCTGAGAGGGCAGCGCATCGTCGGCGCCACTGCGCGGGATGTCCAACGTATCGAAGCCGCCGCGCGTGATGAGCAACGGGAGCCGCGGAGTCGACGCGATCCGCTCTGCGTCGATGACGGTCATCTTGTGTATGAGCAGGTCCGAGAAGATCGGCGCCCACACATTCCTGAGAAGCCGAGCCCCAACATCTGCCGGCGACTCCCCCGTCCGATGGATCGGTGAGTGGCAGCCGACACAGTTCACCCAGCGATTGGCCTGGTTGATGGCATGCGGATCGAGGCCATCCCCTGTCGCTCGAATCCGGCCGGGGATCATGCGGTTCGCGAACGCCACCAGGTCGACCCCGAAGAGTATCGCTCCACGCTGGACCTTGGCTGCGGCACTTCCCGGAGGCTGGGACGCTGTGGGGTCAGGCGATTGCAGCAATGACAATAGCGTGTCGCCAAACTCCGGGACGGTCGTCAGGCGCATCAGGGAGCGGAGACTGAAAAGCGTCGAGACCGGAGCGTCGGGGTCAGACACCGGATCCACACAGCCCGGCCGGCCCATGTTGATATCGGCTTGGTTTATCTCGGTCGGCCTTATCGCAGACGTGAACCCGACTTCCCCTTGCATTCCCCCCACAGGAAACTGCATCAGCGTCGGACCCGCTGCCCGCAGCCCAAAGCGGCCCAGACGCACTTCCGAGCTCCCCCCAATGAACCCCGATGGGAGGGTAGCGGGGTTTTCGTTATGGCGGCCTGAGATGCAGTCGCCTGGGCACTCAAGAAAGGCCGCCGGATTGTCGAGCGACGAGGTATGGCCCTGCCGGTCCTGCGGGTCCTCGAGGGCGAGGATGTCCTCCACCGGGACGGCCTCCATCAGCCCGCGGCCGACATACGGTGGCGCGGCGCGCTCCCCCACAGCCCGCCGGAAACCAGTCGCGCTGAGCCGCGTCATCGGGTCGATGCCGCCGAGGTTCGGGTCGATCGCAATTGGGGGGATCCGATCAGGCAGACATGCCGCAAGCGTGGGCCGCACGTGCTGTACGAAGCCGCCAAACTTCGCCAGGCCGTTGAAGGTCCCGTCTGAAGGCTTGAAGTCCCCAAAGATCGTAAAGGCCGCCGTCCGCCCCGTGTTGGTGATGGCGTCGTCGTTATCGGGCGCCCGACCTCCCCCGGTCGTCGGGTCGAGCGACGTAAAAGCGAAGTTGGTCGGTGACGAACGCCCGGCCCGCGAAGCGCTGGATGAAGTCGTCACGAGCCCGGCGCCCGGGGGCACCTCGTCCGAATTCCTATGACAGCCGAAGCAGAACGGCTGATTAGCGTCCGGTCCCGCGCCCTCCGCGGCGGTGTGTGGCGTGGAAAAGAACGTCAACCCTTCCAGCAGCGCCCGCCGCTCTTCAGCGTTGGCGTCGGGGAAGATCAGCGCGTCGAGGTCGTTTGCCGTCAAGGGAAAGGGGCCGACGACTCCGAACTGGGCCCGGGGGATGCGCTGCACCGGCCGTAAGGGCGGTAGGGCCTGCTTGTTAGGGCCCCCGGGAACTTTGATCGTTGCCTGCTTCGCTTCCAGGTCCAGTTGGTGCATCAACTGCTCATCTCCTCCTCCTGCCCATCCCGGACCTGGGAATGGAGGAACCGCGTACGTCAAAATGCCAAGCGACGCACAGACTGTCAGGACGCGTGAGAATTTTCGTGTGTCCATCGCTTCCCTCGACATTCGTTGACAGCGACGCGCCGGTCCTCTCCTCCCTTCACCTCACCGTCTCGACAAACCTCTTCGTCCTCCGAACACTTGCGATGTGCGCTTAGCGGTTAGAACCCCTAGGGGGTTTCCCGTACTTCTCTTCACTGCCCGCTGTCAAGGTACGTTTATGTGAACGTTCCCGATCGTGCCTACGCGCGAACGAAGGCGGGGACGGTTCTCACAGCCGGAAGCCTCAACAGCCTACAGCGCGTAGAAGAAGGTTACGGAGACGAAGGGTATCGCACTTGCGCGGTTGTCGCCCCCCTCACGGCCACCCAAATCTGGCCGATGAGGTGGGCTTTTACGCCATCGAGCCCGCCGCGCGCCAGCCGCGAGCGCACGCGCCCCGGATGAGCGCGTCGTAGGTCGGTGCACTCCCCGCGGCCACGTAGCGGGTTGCGTAACGACGAGGGGAGGGGCAGCGTCGCCCTCCGGAATGACGCGGCGCGCGCTTGGCTGGTGCCGTTACCTCGCGGCGTTGTCCCCCGTCTCGAACCCCACCCGCTCCGCCAGGGCCGTCCGGATCTGCGGGAGCACGGCTTCGGCCATCTCCTCGCCGGCGGCGATGATCGCGCTCGCATCACCGAACTGCAGAAACCAGAACTCTCGCAGGTCGGGTTGCACGACCGCATCGGCTCCGAGCGCCGCCACTACCGCAAGGCGATGCCAGAGCGCCTGGAACGATCGGACGGACACGTCCAAGGCTTCGATGCCATGGCGCAGCCGCCGAACCGGCAGAAGATCGGCGATCCAGCGGGCGCGCCCGAGGAGGCTGCCGATGGGGTCCACCGCAACGGGGTGCAAGGACGGGATCGGCTGCGCGGCGATCACGAAGTCGGCGCCCAAGGCGCGCACGCGGTCGACGGGCACCGGGTTCACCATCGCACCATCAACCAGCATCCGCTCGCCGAGCGTGCAGCACGGGAAAATGCCCGGCATGGCGAAGCTCGGCCGGATGCCCTCGAGCACGGGGCCCGTGTCGAGCAGCACCTCCTCGCCGGTACGCACGTCCATCGCGATGGCGACGAACGGCAGCAGCAGGCTCTCGAACGTCGCGTTGCGCAGCTCCTCGAGCTCGGCGAGCATCCGCATGACCGCGGCCCCCCTGAGCAGCGCCGGCCCACGCAGGTCGAGGTCGCGGAATACAAGCGCGCGGAAACGCGCGGCAACGTTTCCGGCGAACGCGATCAGGCGTTCGACCGAGATGCCCGCGGCCAGCGCGGAACCGACGATCGCCCCCATGCTGGCACCGCCGACGTAGTCGACGGGAATGCCAGCACGATCCAGCACGCGCAGGAGCCCCAGGTGCGCGAACCCGTATGCGCCGCCGGCGCCGAGCGCGACGCCGATCGTGCCGCCGGCAAGGCGCCGCGCAATGCGGTCGAGCGTGTCCTCCGGAGATGCCCCGCGAATCGTCTCGCGGTGCCGGCCCCCACGTCCGGGCTCGAGCGTCCAGTCGCACGGACTTCGGCGCTGGAGCCGGCGGTCGGCGAGGCGCTCGGCCTCGGCGCCCGCAACGAGGACCAATGCATCTGGGGCAAGTATCCGGGCGAGCGCGCCCTCGAGCGACTCCGATTGAGTGGTTCGACCTTCCGAACCGAGGACGTGAACTTCACGCGTCGGAAACTGCCGAGAGAGACTCCGCACGAGTTCGCGAACCCAGGGCGCTCCGCCGGCCGCCCCCTCTCCCAGGTGGACCACGGCGCGCCGGGCGGACCGGGGCGGCTCGGTGGTGGCACGCAGCTGACGGCTGAGGCGCTCGCAGAGCCGGGCGAAGAGCTTCGGAGCGCGCAGGCTGAGCTCCGTCCAGCCGGCGCGGCTCACTCGAAGCAACGTGGCGTCGACGGTGACCCGCGCGTCGGCCGTCCGGGGACCGCTGGTGAGGAGGGCCAACTCCCCGAACCAGTCTCCTGGAGCGCAGAAAGCGAGCACATCGGTGGCCGATCCGGAGCGGAGTTCGAGGGCGACCTGGCCGCTGAGGAGGACGTAGAGGGCGTCTCCGAAGTCGCCCCGCCGGAAGAGGTAGGCGCCCCGCGGGTGCCGCTCCGTTACGAGCTGCCCTTCGACGCCGGCAAGCTCCGCGGAGGTGAGATCCGAGAAGAGCGGGAGGTCGAGGAGCGCTCTGATATCAAGCGCCGCGCCCGGCATCGCCGTGCATCTGTACTCCTTGAGCCGGCCTGACGTCCAGACAACAGCCTGCTGGTGCGCTTCGGCTGCAACCCCGCTCAGCTGGCGCGAACGCAGGGGTGTGATCCAGAGCCTGTTGCGGAGAAGATCACGACCCGTGCTCGGCCCTCGGCGGAAGCCGCACGACGAACAGATCCCCGTTCAGGTCCTCGGCGACGAACCAGCCGCCCGCAATGACCGTTCTCGCCGGGGCGTCTGCCACCGGCTTCACATCCGCTGTCAGGCAGGATCCGCTGCTTCGCACCGGGTCGTGTTTCGGCGTGCTCTTCATTTCCTCGTACCTCTCCGTCCGTGAAGAGCAACTGCGATGCCAGCAACGGAGCGGACGCCGCAGGACAGCGATTCGGGAGTTGACCGGACAGAGCCAGGTCGCGCCAACTGTGTGGCGCGGGAGCGGTGCTAAGCCCTGTTGGCGTTGACGCGTGGGTAGCGGTGGGGGTGCCAATTAGGGGACGGCCGGGTGCGGATTGGTCGGATGAACACACGACCCGTTCGCATCGCAAAAGTCATCCGTGCAGGCGTCACCGTCGTCCAGCTCGCACGCATCGCCGAGGCCGTCCCTGTTGCCGTCCTCCTGATTTGGTCAGGATTGAAGTTGCGGGGCCAGTTGTCACCGAGGCGCGGCTGCCCGGTGACAGGATCGGGGATGCCGCCAAGGCCTCTTGGCTTCGCGTCTTACACAAACGCTCAGCGCAGACCGAAATCCTTCATCTTCTTCTGAAGCGCGACACGGGATATGCCGAGCGCCTCCGCCGCGTGAGTCACGTTGCCGCCGTGGGTCCGGAGGACCTCGGTGATGAATTTCACCTCGAAGTCGGACCGCGCCTCCCGCAGGTCGGAGGTGCTCCGCGCCGGGGGGACGGCGGCGGAGATGTCCGGCTCGGCGGCCGCGCCGGAGTCCGCTGGCGCGCAGCCCCGTAGCCGAGCAGAGAGGTGCCCGAGCGCGATGGGCTCGCCGTCCATCGCCAGGGCCACCGCGCGCTCGAGCTCGTTCTGCAGCTCGCGGACGTTTCCGGGCCAGTCGAAGCTCGCGAGCCGCTGGAGCGCCGCGGGCTCGATGCCGGGAATGCGCTTGGCATGCCGCTCGGCCGCGCGGGCGAGGCACACATCGGCAAGAAGCGGAATGTCGGCACGTCGCTCGCGGAGCGGGGGGATGTGTATCGGGAAGGCGCCCACCCGGAAGTAGAGATCATCCCGGAATCGTCCCCGTTCCACCTCCGCGCGCAGGTCGCGGTTGGTAGCGGAGATGAGCCGCACGTCGACCTTCCGTGGCCGACGGTCGCCCACCGGCGTTACCTCCCCTTCCTGAACGATGCGCAGGAGCTTCACCTGCATGGCGGGCGGCATCTCGCCGATCTCGTCGAGAAAGATCGTGCCGCCCGAGGCGGCCTCGAAGAGGCCCCGCTGGTCCTGGGTGGCCGAGGTGAAGGCGCCGCGGCGGTATCCGAAGAGCTCGCTCTCCAGGAGCGTCTCGGGCACGGCACCGCAGTTGACCGCGACGAAAGGCTCGCTCCCCCGGCCGCTCGCGCGATGGATCCCGCGCGCCACCAGCTCCTTCCCGGTGCCCGTCTCGCCCTCGATCAGGACGGCGATCGGCGAGGCCGCGGCGCTCTCCATCAGCCTGAACACCTCCTCCATGGCTGCACCCGTGCCGATCATGTCGGTGAAGCGCTCTCGCCGGGCGAGATCGCGACGCAGCGCCACGACCTGCGAGCGCAGCCGGTCCGCCGAGTCCTTGAGCTGCGCCCACAGACGGGCGTTCTCGAGGGCAACCGCGACGCTACCGGCCAACGAGCTGAGGAGCGCGAGATCGGCATCGCTGAACGACGACCCGTCGCGGCGGTTCACGACCTCGATCAGACCGATCGGGCCGTGCCGGCTCGACAGCGGCACCGAGAGGAGGCTGCGCGTGGTGAGACCGGTATGGCGGTCGACGTTGGGGTAGAAGCGTGGGTCGGTCGAGACGTCGTCCACGCGGATCGCCTCGCCGCTCTGCAGCACCCGCCCCGCGATGCCGCGGTCCGCGGGGAAGCGCACGCTGCCGAGGGATTCGGCCACCTCCGGGTCCTCCTCCGCGACGTAGGGGAAGTGGAGCTCGCCCCGGTCCGGGTCGAGCAGCAAGACGGCCGCACCCTCCGCGTCCAGCACCTCGCGGCACTTCGCGACCACCAAGGGGATGAGCTCGTCGAGCTCGAGGCGGGCCGCGAGAGCGCAGCCCACCTCATGGAGCAGTCGCACACGGGACACGTCGTCGAGCACGAGCGCCGTCTACACCCAGCTGGGCTGCGGCTTCAACGGCCGCGGAACGGACGCTACTTGGTCACGTTCCCGTGGGGCACGATACCGGCCTTCTCGTCGGCGCCGCCGCGATCGTCCTGTGGGGCCCCGGGTCATTCGCTCTGAGGCACGGAGAACGCGGCTCGTCCACTACGCCGGTGTCGGCAACACCCTGAGCTGAGAGGGCGTCCTCGGGGCGCGGCCTCCGAAGGCCCGGGCGCATACGACGTAGGTCGCGCCGTTTTCCGCCGCCTCGAGCCTCGAGCGCCGCATACCTTCCGCGGTGCCCGCCCGAACGAGTCAGCATTCGACTTGGGCCCGGTGTACCCGTGACCGAACACACGTCGACGCGGCGTGCGTGACGGGTGGAGTTCATCCGCCAAGTTGTCTTAGCAGCCCGGCGGCGCTGTTGGCGCCGGGCGCAAACCAGAATTAGCACCGCACTTCGCGCGGCGCGTTGGTCGGGGTGACACCTGCGGACCACGCCGCCATTCGACGTGCGATACGAGCGGCTGAATCTTCTCCGCGGCCGATCAGCGAAGCCCCTTCGAGGTGCTGAGCGAATCTAGCGGAAGTCGCCAGCTCACGAGTCCAGTCGGCGGTGGAGAGGAACTTGCTGATGCCGCAGTGCAGCCCGTCTCGCGGAGATGCGAGCGGAGGAGGGGACAATGAACCGCTACGGCAGGCTCCAGGAGTTACTCTTCTACTCACGGGTGCTCTACCGGGACGTGGCGTGCCGGTGGAAGAGCGCGGGCCTCCTGTATCTCTGCACTAACCAAACTGCTTGGCCTCACGCTACCAAGCGGGACTGACGCATGGCTCTGACCGCAATCTCCGCTCAAACGGTCGTCTTCTTCGCGGCGTGGTGCATCGTTGTATGGATGGCGTTAGACAGGCTCTAAGCAAGTGAAAATACGCAACACAAGCCATCGAGGCCTGAGGATGTCGCGGGCAGGGACGTCCGCCGTCGGCAAGTCCCCCGATGGTCGGAAGCGCGTAGCCCCCGAGATGCCGTCCGAAGATTCGGTCACCCGGCGTCACTGGACGCACGCGGGCGTCAACGCGCCAGAGTTGTACTGCGCCAGCACGTTCGCGTCGCCGAGCATCGCCCTTCCGATCGGCGACGTCGGATTGACATGGTACGGGAGCTTCCCGGCAAAGCCGCTGAGCAGGTTGTCCGCGTCGGCGATGGTGCTGGCGATCGGGGCCGGGTTGGAGCCGTTCGCGATGTTGAGCTTCGCCGCAATGAGCTGATCGGCCAGGATCAGGCTGGCATCGGCCAGAGAGGAGGCCCTCGGCGCATTGAGAATCGTCAGCAGCTCCGCCTGCGTGTAGGTCTGGCTTCCCAGTGTCAGCGAGCTGACGGGCCATAGCCCGGGATGGTTCTTCCAGAAGCGCGTGGCCCGCGGGCACCGGTTCGGCAGGCTGGTGGTCGTCGTCGTGGTCGATGTCGACGTCTTCACCTCACAGGCGTCCCCCACGCCGTCGCCGTCGCTGTCATGCTGGTCCGGGTTCGACACCGTCGGGCAGTTGTCGAAGACGTCGGGAATCTCATCCCCGTCCTGGTCCTCAAGCGCATGCACCAGGAGATCCTGCCGACACGACCCGGTCGGGCAGTCGTCATCCTTCCGGCAGACTCCGTGCTCACGTTCGCAGGTGCCCCCGTCGCAGAACTCGCCGGGCGAACAATGCTTGGTGACGGTGCATTTCGCGCCGACTTCGACACAGTGGCCGGAGCCCGTGAACACCGTGGCGCCCCCATTGCGTCGGGCGAGCGGGCCCACCAAGCGGTTGAAGTTCTGGGTGCTCACGTTGCAGGTGGCGGGCGCCTGGCAGTCACCGGTGAACGCACACTGCCGCGCTGAACCGTCGCTGTTCCTCTGCACCATGTGGCAGCGCCCGTCGTGGGGCATGCCGAGGATGGGCTGGCAGAATTGCCCCGCCGGGCAGGAGCCCGACATCGTCGGGTCGCACGGCGTGCCCAGGTCGAGAATGCAGCCCCCCGGCGGCACGAAGCACGTCCCGCCCTGGCAGGCCGCGTTGGTGGCGCACGGTTGCGCACTATTCGTGCAGATCCCCGCCGTGGTCGAGGCGAGCGTCGTCACGAGGCCCGCGTGAACGGCCGAACCAGCGACCCGCGTACGTGCGGGGGGCGCCAGAGCCCCTGCGCCCGCGATCACGGCGGAGCTGACGCCCTGCTCGGCCATCCGCACGTTGAACGTCTGGAGCACCAGATCGTCGGTGTCGCCGTCGCCGTTGAGGTCCTCGCCCTGGTCCGCTTCGAGGGTGAGGAAGGTGACGGTGTTGTTCAGCACGCGGTAGGGGGTCCGGGGATCACAGGCCTCGAGTCGACACGGGGTCACGGCCTGGTGGGTATTGAGGAGCATCCCGGTCGCGGGATCGAACACCTGCAGCACGTCGTCCGTGGCGTCGCCGTCGCCGTTGAGGTCCGCCTTCCCCTGGGCGGCCTCGCTGGTGCGGAAGGCCACGAGCCCCTGATCCCCGAGGACAAACTCCCCGGCGGCCTGCCCCCTCACCGGGGCGCCCGCTCCCATCAGCCGCTGCTGCGTGTCGGCGTTGTATACCTGGAGCACCCGGTCGGTGGTGTCGCGGTCCCCGTTGAGGTCCGTGTTCCCCTGCGCGGTCTCCGGGGTGATGAAGGCGACCACCGCTCCGACAACCCCCACGGTATCGGCCGCCTGGCCGACGTTCGTCCAGTCGCCGCCGCTCGCTGGATGGACCTCGACGACGGTGTCGGCGGTGTCGCCGTCGCCGTTCAGGTCCGGCGCCGGCCGACTGGACCCGCCCTCTCCCGCCTCGGAGACCAGGGCGGCGAGCCACGCGGCGCTGCAGGTGCCGCCGGGGCAGTCCGTGTCGAGGTCGCAGCCCCGCCCGACGCTCGCCCCGCCCGCGCACGTTGCCGAGAGCGAAACCGACACGGCCGCACGCCCGAGGTTCTGGACGCCCGCAACGTGCGACCAGAGGTGTACGACCTCGTCGCTGCTATCACCATCGCCGTTCAGGTCGATCCCGCCGGGGCGTCCGGTCCCGCCGGCCGCTTCGGGTCGGAGGAAAGCGGCGGTGCCGGCGTGGACGGCAACCACGTTGGCCGGCCCGAGAGTGATGGGCTTGGCGCTTGGGGCACTCGTGTCCAAGACCCGGAGGACCGTGTCGTCGAGATCGCCGTCACCCGTCAGGTCTGCCGCGGAGTCCCCTTCTTCCGGCCCACTCACGAAGACGCCAAACTCGTTCGAGAAGGCCACGAACCGGCCATCGGCCGACATCGAAACCGCTCGGCCGCTGCCAAATCCCAGCGGGATGCTCTCAGTCATGCCCGTCACGCGATCATGAAGAAGGACGGTGGAATTCGAGTTTGGTACGAGGTTGCTCGCGAGGCCCCCGAACGCCACGAGGCGGCCATCTGCCGAGATCGAGAGGTGCTGCGAGCAGGCGCAGAACTGTGCGTTGGCCTGTGCTCCGTCCGATGCGAGGTCCACGCGCTCGGTCACACGGGTAAGGCGGTCGTGCACGAAGACGTCCCCGTCACCGTTCGTGTCCCCTGGCACGAGATTGCTTGCGAAGCTCCAGAAAGTGACGAACCGGCCGTCGGCCGAAATCGACGGCGCGAAGGAGACGCTATCTCCCTGAGCTCCATCCGACGCCACACTCACACGCGTCGTCTCGCCCGTCTCACGGTCGTGCACGAAGACGCTGATGCTGCTGGTGAACGCGACGAACCGGCCGTCGCCCGAGATCGAGGGATTGAAAACGAGTCCTTGGAACGGCTTCAACGCGACCACACGTTCGGTGGTGCCTGCCACCCGGTCGCGCACGAGTATCTCGAGAAAAGACTGAAACCCGTCACGAGCGATGAACACGCCGTCGAACGCTACGAATCGGCCATTCGCCGAGATCGAGGGTTCTGGGAAGGCGTTGCTTCGGGAGCCATTCGGTACAACGCTAGCGCGCTCGGTCATACCGGTGAGCCGGTCGTGCACGAAGATGTTCGGGCAGGGACTCGGGATCGGACCAGGTAGGAGGAGACACGTGTCCGTGCCGTCGGGCGCCAAGTTGGTGGCGGTGCTTTCGAACGCCACGAATCGGCCATCTGCCGACAGCGAGATGCAGCCGCCCGCTCGACCCGCGGAAAGATCGCTGCAACTCCCGTTGCCCTCGACGCCGTTGGAGTCGACGCTCACACGCTCGGTCACTCCCGTGACCCGATCGTGCACGAAGACATCGGGGATGCCGTTCGCGTCGCCCGGCAGGAGGGCCTCGAACGCCACGAAGCGACCGTCGGCCGAAATCGATGTGGACGGGGAACGGATTGCGTCGCCGCTGACGAGTTCCGTCCGCTGGCGCGCAGCGGCCGCTTCCGCCGTCCGGAAGAACACCCGTCCGCCGGAGACCACGACGCTCCGCCCCTCGAGTGCCGGTGCCGCGTCTGCGGTGGGCGGGTGAGCGTGGCTCGTCAGCTCGCCCCCGCCGAGCAGGAACACCCGGAGGATGGTGTCGAACACCCTTCCGTTCCCGTTCTCGTCCCGACCGCCCTGTGCCGCCTCCGGCTCGAGGAACGCGAGCACGTCCCGCTCGACGGCAACCGCCGGGAAGCTGAAGGGCAGCTGCTGGATCCGGACCACGGCGCGCCCCTCGCTGCCGGCCGTCCCGATCGCCTGGGTCAGCCCCGTCGTGCGATCACCCAGCTTCACCACGTGATCGGTGCGGTCTCCGTCCCCGTTGAGGTCCCTGTCCTCGATCGGCTCCTCAAGCACGAAGGCGTTGAGGTTTTCGCTTTGGTTCAAGCCGTCCAGCGGCACTGGATCGAGTGCCTCGGTGAGAAAGCTACCGCACTGCCCGCCCGGGCAGCTCGTGTCGTGAGTGCAGGCGACGAGTGACTGCGCGCCCCCGATGCACGCTCCCCGCCGCAGGACCACGGGCCCTACGCCGTCGAGCGCCCGGTCGGCGAACGCAAACAGCGACGGCCCGCATTCCCCGCCCGGGCAGTCCCCGTCGGTCCTGCAGGGCTGCCCGGCCTGCCCGCCCCCGACGCAGCTCGCCGGCCCGCACGGGGCGCCCTCGCAGTCCACGTCCGCCGTGCACGGACGGCCCACTCTCGCCCCGCTCGCGCACGCTCGGAACGTCGGGACACACACCCCGCCCGGGCAGTCGCGCGCGCTCGCACACGCCGTGTCGGCGTTCAGCCCCCCGACACACACCAGCACCGGGGTGCGCCGCGCGATCCGCAGCACGCTCGTGGGCGCATCAGCCGACCCAAACAAGGTGGCCGCCGTGGGGTCGGTCGGGTCGGCCTGCGGGTCGAAAATGGGCGGCAGCTTGCGGCCCTCGGGCGTGAACGAGGCGAGAAAGGCCGGCCCTGGAATCTGGATAGGCGCGCCCGTCCCGGCGAATGCCTCGAGCGGCGTGCTCCCGCGCAGCAGGCGCGGCACCGGCACCGTGTTCCGGTTGACCAGCACCCCCCGCCAGTCCATCGGCATCAGGAGATTGCCCACCGTGTCGACCGTGAAGCGGAAGTCGCTGGCGGTGCCCGTGCACGGCGGGGTCGGCGTTGTACAGAGCGCCTGGTAGTCGTTCGCAAAGGGCAGCACCGTGAAGTGGGGGAAGGTCGGGTGCGGTGTTGTGCCGCAGGTGCCGTCGGTGGCGAAGAGGTCGTCCACGCAGGCCAGGAGCGGGAGGCGACCCGCCTCCTCCGCGCAGGTGTGGCTCGCGAGGGCGCACGGCAGCGGATCCCCCGCCCGCGTCACCGCCAGGGTCGCGGGTCCGGCGAAGGTGAGGGCGTCGGTGGGATCCCGGAAGAACGTGTCCGTGTCGGGGAACCGGACGCGCAGGTGCTGCGCGTCTACCACCTCGAGGTCGAGGGGGCGCTCGGGCTTGTTGGCTTGCAGGCAGGTCGTGCTCGCCACCCCCGGGCACGTGCCCACCCCGGTGCAGTCGCTTGCGAGCACGACCACGTTGCGCGTGCCCCCCGGGGGGGTGAAGACCACGGTGACAGCCTGGTCGCCCGGGTTGGCGGAGAAGGTCCGCGCAATCGAGGAGCACGTGGGATCGAGCCCCAGCGTGAGGACGTCTCCCGGGGTGGCGAACGGGCGGTCGATCGTCGTCTGGGTCGCGCGGAAGGTCTGGGTCGTGCCGGGGATGACGTTGCAGACCGCGTACCCGTCGCGGGCGGCGAAGAGCAGGACGGTGGCCACGGCGCAGCGTGACAGGCTGCCGCGGCCAAATGAGCGGCGAGCGACTAGCGACTGTGCTCGGGCAGCCCGACCCACCGTTTGCCCTCCTCGATGCGGAGGGCCCGGGAGCCTAGGGCAAGTGCTGGACTCCTGTCAACGGAAAATCATTGCGTGGAGGTTCGCCGGGCGATTCGAAATCTACTCGCCCCTCACGCGGCACGCTGCGGGCTGCGCTGAGCTGAGCTTGATCCCATGCCAGCCCCAGCTCCGTGAAGAGGCTCTCCGCCTTCTGCAAACAAGCA
>Ga0209056_10003500_pt1 | contig 16716 bp, 10 predicted proteins | sample GraSoiAngelo_114_FD_185876 | JGI IMG/M metagenome (GOLD analysis project Ga0209056, IMG submission 185876) | Grasslands soil microbial communities from the Angelo Coastal Reserve, California, USA - 14_0903_13_40cm (SPAdes) (version 2) | ecosystem: Environmental > Terrestrial > Soil > Grasslands... | reverse complement strand
TCGCCTGCCACCTCTACGACTAGATGGTTGAATTGAGCGAAGACTACATAGTCCGCGTGGAGAATCTGAAGAAACATTTCCCTTTGAAAAAAGGTTTCTTCCAAACACTGGTCTCTAAACAAGAGCTGACCGTAAAAGCGGTTGACGGGATCAGCTTCGGGATGAGAAAAGGGGAGATCTTCGGCCTCGCCGGCGAGAGCGGAAGTGGGAAGACCACTACTGGCCGACTGCTTGTCAGACTCACAGATCCAACCGATGGCGCCATCTACTTTGAAGGCAAAGATATCACGGTCGCCTTCAGATCGGCAATCAAGACCCGGGGAAAGGTCGAAAGGGGAACCGCCTGCTCAGTTACCGGTTGTGGACGACCCGCAAAGAAAACTGTCTCGTCCACCGACTTCACCAGGGCCAAACTAGGAGGAGAATCCTCCGGTGAGAACGCCTATCTCTGCTCTACACACTTCAAGGAGGCAAAGAAGAAGCTTGCCATACCAAGACTGAAGACCGTTGGCAAGGTAGAGAAGGCAGCGAAGTGTTCCATTGCGGATTGTGGTCGTCCTGCTAGGAGAGCGGTCTCGCCCACTGATGTGTCCAGCTCTCTCCTTCAGACAATCGCGGACACTGGCTATCTTTGCAAAAAACACTTCAAAAAGGTTGAGGAGAATCTCTACGGCTGGCGTAGTCTGAAGGATCTGCGTCGGAGAGTGCAGATAGTCTTTCAGGACCCATTCGAGTCTCTTGATCCGCGGATGACGATCAAGGAGATTATTGCTGAGCCGATCCGTGTCCAGAAAGTTGCCAAGAACGAGTCGGAGGTGGAGGAGAGGGTGAAGGCGATGTTGAACGAGGTCGAGCTTGTGCCTCCGGAGAATTTCCTCTACCGTTTTCCCCACGAGCTGAGCGGTGGGCAGCGTCAGAGGGTCGCTACCGGCAGGGCGTTTGTTCTCGATCCAAAGTTTGTCGTTGCTGACGAGCCTGTCTCAATGCTCGACGTGTCGATCAGGGCCGAGATTCTCAACCTCATGGTCGACCTGGTCCACAAGAAGGGAACGTCCATCATCTACATCACCCATGATCTTGCCCTGGCGAAGCATGTCTGCGACAGGATCGGCATAATGTATCTTGGAAAGATCATGGAAATGTCAGAGTCGGAGCAGCTCATCAATGCCCCTCTCCATCCATACACTCAAGCGCTCATTGCGGCAGTCCCATCCCCCGACCCCGCTCAGAAGAGGGGAGATGTGATCAGTGGAGAGATACCGAGCCCCGTCGATCCTCCGTCAGGCTGCAGATTCCACACCCGGTGTCCATACGCGCACACCCGGTGTACGATTGACGAGCCACCGCTCCTCGAGGTGGAGAAGGATCACTTTGTCGCGTGTCACCTCTACACCTGACAGATTCTGTGTCTTTGTCGCTGGCTTTCGAAGGAACAGCTGAGAGAGTGCCCGAGGAAAATTGGCCGGAAACTTGGTTTAAAAGCGGAAATGTTCCGAGATATCTACATTGGGCGAGTAATATCTGGCGGTTGCCGATGGTTGCTCACCACCCGAAAGCTTCTTAAGACCAGCTAAAAGTCAAGCCTATCCAAGAAAAAAAGTGATCAATGTCATGTACAATCGTCTATTCGAAAAGAAGCGTCTAATACTATCACTGCCTCTTCTCCTCGCCGCTGCGATCTTCACCCCTGCAAGCTTCGTCCCATACGCCCACGCCTCGCCAGGCACGGGCCTTGTCTGTATCACCGCCTCCACATCGGCCACGAGCTGTAGCGCTGGTGCTCCGACGTTGGGTCCTTTCAACGCTGGTGATACTTTCAGTGTCGGTGTCTTCATTCAGGGTTCTGATGCTATGGGCGGCTTTGACATCTATGTTGCGGGCAACCCGGCCTATCTGAATCCTACGGGCGCTGCTCTCGGCACTCTTATTGCGAGTCCGACATCAACGATTATCTGTATCAACGGTGTTTCCGTGGTTGGCGCGTGTACGGTCAATTCTGCGAATGGTCAGGGTGTTGTCGAGGTTTCCACCCTGGATAGCAATGGGAGCAACGAGTGTGGTGGTATCTCGCCATGCTCTGGCATGGCTTTCACAATAACATACCAGGTTGTGGGCGCGACCCCCAGTACTTCTCTCTCCTATCCGACACATCCAGCATGTAGCACGAGCAGTGTCTCCTCACCACCAAACACGTGCGTTCTAGTCTCTACTGCCTTCGGGGACACTCTTAGCGAGAATATTCAGGGCGCAAACGTCACCATTACTCTTCCCCCTGCAGTCGTCTGCATCCTTCCAAACCCGGCATCAACAAGCTGTCCCGTCGGCACCCCTGACATCAACCCCATTACTGCCGGCCAGAGCTTCACGGTCGGTGTCTTTGTTCAGGGTTCCGCGCCTCTGGGTGGCTTCAACATCTACGTCACGGTCGACCGGCAGTATCTGAACCCAACCGATGCCCAGCTCGGCAGCCTCATTCCCAGTCCAACAAACACGATTCGATGTATCAATGGAATCTCGCTCGAAGGTCAATGTGACCCGCCCCCGCCCAACGGCCTCGGCGTCGTCCAGGTATCCACGTTTGACAGTTCAGGGACGAACGTGTGTTCTGCGGCTCCATGTTCTGGCTTGGCTTTCACTATAACCTACCAGAAGGTAGGCACGACTCCGACCACTGGCATAGACTATCCTGTGGCACCACTCGCGTGTGCCACCAGTAGTGTCTCTTCACCTCCGAACGTGTGCGTTCAGATATCTACCGCGCAAGGAGACACGCTGCCAGAGAACATTCAACCGGCCGTTGTCACAGAAGCAGCATTCGTGGACAATGTGACGATCAGCAAGAGCTGCACCCCCAACCCGATCGAGGTCTACAGCACCACGACTTGCACCGTGACAATCACTGACACAATTCGGAACGTCCCTCCTGTCGGCAAAGTAATATGGACGACTGACGCGCAGGGAGTCAATCAGCCACAAAACTATTGCACTCTCCAGGCGGTCGGACCTAGCCAGCCTGCCAGTTCCCAATGCTCCGTCGTCTATCTCCCGATAGGCGTCGGCACCGGAATACACAACATTGGAGTTATCTACAATGGCGACACGGTTCACTCAGGCGGTATAGATCCATTCCCATTGAACGTCGCGAAGGCTACCGTGATCATCTCCTCACAAGTTATTTGGGACGAGACTGGTCAAGCTCCACCCGCTCTGGGTGTAAGAGCAGGCTCTAACGTCCACGACACCGTCGTCCTTACGGGTGGCGCTCCACCACAGGGCGTCTCTGGCCAGGTAACCTACAGTGTATACTCGAACGGCGCGTGCACTGGAACGAGCGTCTTCACGTCTACCGTCAATGTACGATCGGCAAACGATGTTCCTACATCCGCATCATTCACAACACCATTCAAAGGATTAACGGCGCCCGTCACCTACAGCTTCATCGCAGCGTACAGTGGCGATGGCAACAACTTTGCTGCATCGAGCTCGTGCGAGCAGTTCATCATAGCGCCCTACCCGTCGATCTCGTCAGCCCACTGGACACACCACCTGAGCCTCGTCAAGCACCCCAATGGTCAGAGCTGGTCCATTGGCGTCAAGAACCCATTGACCTCTGGCGTTCAGGTAGTAATCCGGATCCAGGGCCACTCCAACATCAACCCGTCGATGACAATCGATGTCATCTGCGCAACAACCTGCGCTGATATCAGTCAAGGATTCGATAATGCCGCGGCTGCCGCGGGACCGATAACGGTAGCGGCCGGTGCAACCGTCTCGTTCAGCTTCAACCAGCCCATCAGCAACGCCTTCGCCAACCAGAAGATCAGCTTCACTGCAACAGTCTACTGGACAACGGGATCAGGCTACCTCAAGGGCAGCGGTCAACAGAACGGCTCGTTCGCTGTAGTACCATAAACGCAAGGGGGACAAGTCAATCCCCCAAACTCCCCTCTTATTTTTTGAAAATCCTAACCGGTCCTATCTACTGGCAATAAAAATCGGATAGGTGGTCGTATGTGAAGAAAAATAGGATTCTCTTCCTCGCAGTTCTCATGATGTTGCTTGCTCTTCCCCTGTTTAGCGTTCCGAGAGTCGAAGGAGTCACCTTCAACACTCCTCAGTCTATCGAGCAGACTGCGGGCTCTAGCGACTATCCGTCAGCCCTCCAGGCGAGTGACGGCACAATCTGGGTTGCATGGCAGCAGTACTATGAGACGGGCGTGTACATGACCTACACATCCGGCGCGGGCTGGTCTCCCATCTTGACGCTCCCAACAGCTACCCCATTCGTGATCTCTCCCTCGCTCGCGCAGATGAGGAACAGCAGCATTATCCTGCTCTGGTCGTCAAACCAGACCGGGCACTGGAACATCTACTACAAGCTCTACTCCAGCGGCGCCTGGCGAAACACCATCAGGCTCACGAGCGGCACGTCCTTCGACGATTTCTTCCCCGAGGCCGCTGTCACGACCAACTCCACCGTCTACGTGTTCTGGGAGAGATACTTCTCCTCAACATCAGTAGGCATCTACTACAAGGCGCTAAAGGGAAACACATGGTCTGCGGACATCCAGGTCTCCTCCTCGGGACACGTGGACGCGACACCTGCAGCCCTCGCAACATACGATGGTAAGGTCTGGGTGGCCTGGGCGAGACAATCGTCGAGCAATTACAATTTGTACTATCGAAACTACAACGGGGTCTCTTGGTCTGCTGAGACCCAGCTCACGACCAACAACTATGATATCGACCCGGGAATGGTCCAGGACAGGAACGGGACCATCTGGATCTTCTGGTCACGACAGATACAGCTCGCAGGAGGCACCAATGCTTTGTATCAACAGAAATTATTCTACAAGACCACGTTTGACGGGAGTGCCTGGTCTTCGGATGTTCAGCTCACATCGTATGGTGATGTCAACAATCCTCTCGACGACTATTCGCCCACTGTACTCCAGGGAGTTGACAAGTCTCTCTGGATATTCTACTCCTCAGACTATCCGTCGGGATTCGCGTTTGACATCTACTACATCAAGAGCAGCACCATCAGCTCGGTCCACAACGCGATCATCACAGGGGTCCGATCGGGACCGAACACTTTCCAGAAGAGCGTCGCGACCATCCTCGTCACAGTGACTAATCTGGGAGACTTTGCCGAGACAGTCCAGATAACTGTCACAGCGACGAACACGACAACGTACACTATTGCGTCTTCGGTGACCAAGAGCATTCCGCTCGGCGGTAGCGTAACCTTCAGTTTCTCCTGGAACACGACCTCCGTGCCCCTCGGAAGGTATGTCATCACCGCCTCCTACCCTCGCTTCACAGGCCAGTCATTTCTGGCCAGCGGAGGAGACACGATGCAGTTCAAAGTCCTCACAATCCTGCCCCCGTTCAAAACAGGCCACTGCCACAATCTCCGCGACTGTCCAACATAGCTAGCACGACGCGAGTCCGCTCTGGTGAACCTGAAGAATTCTTCTTTGAAAAACATCGACAGATCAAGGTTCTACAAGATTCGAACGGTCCCTGCTTCTCATGTATCCGCGGATGGCCAGGAAAGGCTACTCACAGCCTCCGATAGCCCTCGCTTGCCATATGGTTAAAATAGCCTGGCGGGCAAAGTCGGCGGCGACAGAATAGAAGTGGTTTGCGAGATGAGCCATTCGATCGATAAACGTCGATTACTGTCACTCTCTCTTATCCTGCTCGTTGCCGCGTTCTTCCTTCCTTCGCGTATGGTCCCCTCGGCTCATGCACAGAACACGGGCCTTGTCTGTATCACCGGTTCCCCAAATGCTTCAAGCTGTGACGCAAGTCCCCCGACGCTGGGTCCGATCACAGCCGGTTATAATTTCCAAGTTGGTGTCTTCATTCAGGATTCTGATGCCATGAACGGCTTTGACATCTATGTCAGATCAGACTCCGCTTACGTTAGGCCAGTCGGCGCGAGTCTTGGCAATCTCATTGCCAATCCATCGTTGACAAGCCTTTGCATCGAGAATCGTACCACGGTCAATTGCACGCCGGGCGAAGCTAACGGTCCAGGCGTTGTTCAGGTTGCAGTAACAGAGAGCTCCGGGTCGAACGAGTGTGGAGGTGTCTCACCATGTTCCGGTATGGCGTTCACAATATTTTACCAGGCCAATGATGTGGCCCCATCTTCAAATACTCCTCTCTCTTATCCGACAGACCCGGGCTGTTCAACGAGCAGCGTCTCCTCGCCCCCCGACACGTGTGTTCTTGTGACCAATGCCTTCGGGACAGCTCTAGCAGAGAATATTCAGGGAGCGACCGTAACGCTAGAACCTCAACCTTTCGTTGGTCTCGTCTGCGTAACGTATCCGTCGACGGAGACCAGCTGCCCCTCAACCCCGGCCGTGATAGGACCGGTCACCATGGGTTCAACATTCACTGTCGGCCTCTTCATCCAGGGTTCTAACGCTATGGGCGGCTTCGACATCTACGTAAGATCGGACCCCGCTTACGTTCGTCCTGTCAATGCAAGTCTTGGCAGTCTGATTACCAGTCCATTCCTCACGTCAATCTGTGTCAACAATTCTTCCCAGACTGGTGACTGTACGGTCAACTCTGCGAACGGTCCAGGTGTTGTCGAGGTCACAACGATCGACGGTTCTGGGGGGAACGAGTGTGGTGGCATCGGACCATGCTCTGGTATGGCGTTCACCATAACCTACGAGGTCGTGGGCGCGACCAACAGTACCACTCTAGACTATCCGACACATCCAAGGTGCGCACAGAGTAGCGTCTTCTCCCCACCGAACACGTGCGTTCTGGTTGCTACCACGTTCGGAGACACCCTTGCCGAGAACATTCAGGGTGCGACAGTCACTCAGAACGTCCATCAGAAATTCACTGGGCTCCTTTGCGTAACCTATCCGTCGACAGAGACAAGCTGTCCCTCAACCCCGGCGACGATAGGACCGGTCTCCATGGGTTCAAGTTTCACCGTTGGGATCTTTGTCCAAAACTCTGAGCCGCTCGGCGGCTGGGACGTCTACGTGGCAGTCGATCCCGCTTTTCTCAATCCGACCAGCGCAGCGCTGGGCAACCTCATCGCCAATCCGACATTCACGACTATCTGCATAAACGGTCTTGCGATGACCGGCTCATGTACGCAGGGCACCGTCAATGGTCCCGGCGTTGTAGAGGTGACGACGATCGAGTCGTCAGGTCTGCCCGACTGTAACAATCCCCCGGGTCCATGCTCGGGCCTTGCTTTCACGATAACCTACAAAGTTGCAGGTCCCAATTCGAGCACGACGCTCTACTATCCCTCCGCTCCAGGCTGCGTGCCGAGCAGTGTGAACAGCAGCGATGTCTGCGTGCTCATCTCAGACAATGTTGGAACACCTCTGCCCGAGAACATCCAGGGCGGAACGGTCATCCAGCTAGTCCGTCCGACAACCACCTCGGTAGACTGTACTCCCCAATCGATCGTCTTGGGCACGTCTACCTCCTGCACCGCCACCGTCACTGACAACGACAACGAGACCAATCCCACAGGCACCGCCACGTTCACGGCCAACGGCCCAGGCAACTTCAACCCTTCTCCCACATGCAATCTCTCAGGACTCGGCACAGACCAGGCTCATTGCTCCGTCTTTTACACACCAGCGCGGACTGGAAGCCAGACCGTCACCGCGGTCTACAGCGGAGACTCGACCCACTCGGGCTCCACCAGCACTACCTTCCAGGTGACGATCAGCCCGGCGCCGAGCGACTTCAGACTGACTTCTAACTCGACGAGTCTCTCAGTACCCACTGGAGGCATGGGCACTGTCATGTTTACCGTGACGGGTCTGGGCGGCTTCACGGGCAGCGTGACCCTCACCAGCGGTTCTCTGCCTCCCGGTGTCACAGTGATGTTTGTGCCTGATCCTGTAATAATCAGCGCGGTCGGCGGGACGGACACCTCCAACATGACAGTCTTCGTAGGGTCCTCAGTACCGGCGGGCACCCTCTTCTCGTTCGAAGCATCCGGCAGTGGTGGAAATCGGACACACACGATCCAGATCAACGTGAACGTAACGACAGCGGCGAACCCGACGTTCGCACAGGGCGGGCTTAAATGGACACATCATTTGAGCCTCGGCAAGAGTTCCGCTCAGACATGGACGGCGATCGTGGCCAACCCGTCGATGACGAGCGTCAGGGTATTGGTGAGGATCGTGGGACACTCCGGGACGAATCCATCTCTTACCTTCGACGTAATCTGTGGAGTCACCTGCGTCAATAACGCGGGCGGGGTCAACAATACTCCGGGATTGACACCGGTGACGGTGCCGTCTGGGGCGAAGAGCTTCTCGTTCAGCTTCAACCAGCCCATCAGCAGCAGCTTCGTAAACGAGAAGGTCAACTTTACCGCGTCACTCTACTGGACTAATGGAAATCTCTACATTGTGGGCGGGACGAACTCGGGCTCGTTCGCAGTAGTTCCATAGGCTACGAGACACTTTCCCTAGACTTTCTTCCCTGAGCCCGATTGTATGTGCCTCTCCATCTACAGCGGGGCAGGATTTGTTCTTCTAGAGGAATCTGGCCCGAGATTCTAGGAATTTGCACGCCTTCAAGCTTGGACTGTAGCATTCCTACTGACCATGCTATATAGCACAACGCCAGCGTCTCGCATTGAATTGTCATGAGAACTGGACCGGCCGTTAAGGTTCTCACGCTCTCCATTCTTGGACTCTTGATAATTCCAGGCTTCCTCCCGGTTGGCACCAGAGTCGATGATCAACCCATGATGGCCTCATACAATCCTGCGCCGGCGAACAACTTCCACGCCCCGCTCTCCTCAGTGGCCCTCGTCGCCTTGACGAACGCGACCCCCGTGCTTCCGACCAGCGCATCCCCTTCGGCCTCCCCGAATAACCCGTCGAGCCTCAAGACTATTCAGCAGAATTCGCTCCGTTTCATTACTGACAACAGCTACTTTCCACAATCAGAGACAACAATCGCAGTGGACCCGAATAATTCTAGTCACGTCGTTGGCGGCTTCAACGATCCTAAGTACTTCTTCTGCCCGTTCCTTCCCTCCGACTGTGCGGGCACGATCCCGGCCTCGCTGAGCGGATTCACAGTCTCAACCGACGGCGGAAAGAGCGTCACAAAGAGCGGCAGCATCCCTAATGTCAACGCAACGGGCCAAATCTTGACCGCTTGGGGAGACCCGTCCGTAGCGGCCAGTGTAGACGGCAACTTCTTCTATGCATCGCTCGCCATTGTCGCGGGCTTCGGCATCTTTGGGAATGGGATAATGATCGCGAAGTCGAACTCCAACCTGTTCGACTCGAGCGCGTCCTGCGCGACCTTGATAAGCGATCGGGCATCGAACCCTTGCTGGAATGCCATGTTTGTCAATGGAACCAGCCGCTTTCCAGCATTCAACTTTGAAGACAAAGACCGGATAGCCGTCGATCGCAGCCCATCCTCTCCCTACTATGGTTCTGTCTATGTCGCGTGGGATCACTTCTACCCTCCCGGGCGGAGCCAGACCTATCTGGCTCGCTGCGACAACAACCTCGTAAAATGCGCCATGCTGTCGGGTGGTGACAAGCCGGTCGTGTCGGGCGACGACATGTTCGTCTCTTGGACGACGCCGGTTGTCGACAGGAACGGGAACGTCTATCTCTCCTGGTGCAACTTTGGAACTTGGACAACCTTCGGACCGGTCAGCTGCAGGGTCAGCATGTCTCCGCCAGGCGGGACAGCCTTCGGGCCTGTCAGCAATATTCTGAGCTATATGGGCGCGGGGACGACACTGCCATCGGCGACTATTGTTATTGGCTGGGCGACCGAACAGTACAGGAGCGCGCCTGGATTGATCAGTTTAGCCGCGGATCTCAGCGGCAAGTCGAACAATCTCTACTTCACAACCCAGGTCTGCACGAGCGGCCACTACTACAACTTCCCGTCCAGCTTCATATTCTTCGCCGCTGACAATCCTGGAAACTGTGGACTCTCCAGTGTAGTCTTGACGAGGTCGAGTGACAACGGCTCGACCTGGTCAAGCCCGGTTGTCTTGTCAGATCCGGCCGTGAATGATCAGCCGTTCGTCACTGTAGACTCGCAGACGGGCTCGCTGTACGTGGTCTACTATTCAACCCGGTACGACCAGTTCAACCATCGAATCGATGTGGTCGCGTCCGTGTCCAGCAACGCTGGACAGATCTTCCACCGGCAACGCGTCACCAGTGTTTCCAGCGAGCCCAACTCTGATCCGGAGATGTACTTCTACCTCAGCCAGTTTGGCGGATCCTTCGTAGTCCCACAGTATGGAGACTATTTCGAGGCGACAGCTATGGGTGGAAGATTGTGGGCGCTATTCACAGGAAACTACCAGGTCGAGGCTGGAACATTCCAGACGGATCCCTTCCTCGCAGTAGTGACAGCCTAGTCGATTCTGTCTTATCGAATGGAGAAAGACGCTGTACCATTTCTTGAGTATCTTGTTCATCATCGGATCTCCAAAATGAATCTCAACTACGAGTATGGCAAGATGGAAATCACCCCATACAAGATGATAAGCTAAATTACTAGATCCACCGCTCGGATATCATGTACAGCGTTGTCTGAAAAAGGCAAGAGGAGCAAGAGAGGCCGGAGGATTCGTCTCTGGTCGTTTGACCCGACGGCCTTCCAGCCCGGCCAGTTAGCAGGATTGGCTGGCCGTCTCAGAGCTAGGTTGCGATCTCTCGCAAAACTTGGACTGTACACTCTTCTCTTCGCGTATCCCATCCTCCTCGTCAGCCTAGGACTCCTCTACGGAGGGCTGGTCTTCTGGGGTACTCTCCTCGGATCCGTCGCTGTCATGTGGCTGGTAATACGAGCGTCTGGCTATGCGAGGAATTTCGGGGGCCCGGGGCCCGGCAACAGAAGATTTCTCGCGGCCATAGCGGCGCTCGGCCTCGTACTAGTCTTCTTCTACTCGTTCATCAATCTGAGACTCTTCTTCCTTCCCGTCTTTCTCGGCGCTCTCATCGTCGCGTTCCTAGCGGGCATGAGACGCTTCTCATAGAGGGATAATCGGGCTGGAACGAACAGACTCGCGATAGTTTCATCCGCAGACGCGTGCTCTTCTGCAGTCCCGCGGGTTCATGCGAGAACTCGGCTTGCTTGTCCACCGTCCCTATAGCCTTGGATAACCCAACTAGGCTCTTCATATCCGCTGATGGCTCTCGATTGCTCCAAGCGAACGATCCTCGCGTTAAAGCTAAATACGAGTACACTCGTAAACCGGACGTTAAGGTAGACGTACCGTTTGAATAAGCGCATCATAATATTGTTACCGCTCCTCCTAGCGGTTGGACTATTCGTCCCTTCAACTGTTCTCCGATCGGCTCAGGCCCAGCTAACTGGTCTTGTCTGCATCACAGCAACCTCGACCGCGACCAGTTGTCCTGCCAGTCCACCATCGATCAACGCTCCCGCTGTTGGCCAGAACCTTACGATCGGCGTCTTCATTCAGAATTCTGATGCCATGGGCGGCTTCGACATCTACGTCCGAGACGACCAAACATTTCTAAATCCGAGAAGCGCTGCTCTCGGACCACTGATTGCTACTCCGACGTCTACTATTGTCTGTATCAACGGCTTATCCGTGGTTGGCGCGTGTACGGTTAACTCTGCGAACGGCCCGGGCGTTGTAGAGGTTTCCACCCTAGAGAGTGCTGGAAGCAACGAGTGTGGTGGTATCTCCCCATGCTCGGGGATGGCATTCTCAATAACGTACACCGTGGTTTCCTCGCCGACGAGCACTCCGCTTGATTATCCGACACACCCGGCATGCGGCACGAGCAGTGTGGCTAATCCTCCGAACGTATGCGTTCTGGTGTCCGACGCCTTTGGACCCACTCTTAGTGAGAATATTCAGACCGCCACAGTCGCTGGGGCAGCTCCACCCACACTGGTTTCGGTAGTAAACGGGATTGATGGTAATCTCTACTGGAGTCCCTTCACAGGATCATGGAATACATGGCAACCACTCAACGGCCAAAGCCCGTCACCGCCCACCCTGTGCGCGTCTAGCCCGAGTAGCACCGAACTCGTGGTCCGAGGCACAGACAATCAGGTATACCACAAGACATTCTCCGGCAGCTCCTTCGCGGCCACCTGGGACAATAGCCCAGGCGGAGTCACTATCGACCAGCCCGCATGCGCGGTTCTAGGAACAACACTCTACGTAGTCGTACGAGGGGCCACCGGTGAGATCTGGGCAACAACCTTCAACCTTTCAACCCACACTTGGGCAGCAGCCTGGACCGACCTCCTAGGATTCAGCCCATCGGCCCCAGCACTCGCCGCAACATCCTCACTCAACCGACTAGACCTCGTCGTAAGAGGCACCGACGACCAGATCTATCACAAGGCGTTCACCTCCGGAGCCTGGGCAGCCTCATGGGACACATCGAACCGCACGCCCATCCCGGATAAGACCGTAACCACCCCCGCAATACTGAGTGACGGAAGCAACCTCCACGTAGTCGTGGTAGGAGAGGACTATTCTCTCTACTACGTGACACGCAGCTTGGCAAGCGGCACCTGGTCAACCTACACCAACCTAGTAGGGTCTTCACCGACGACACCGTCGCTTCTAGTCGACCCGGCAGGCACACTGCATCTGGTTGTACTCGGCTTTGACCAGCACGTCTACGCAAAAGCGAAGCCTTCGGCAGGAGCGTTCGACGCCGCCTGGAGCAATGCTGGAGGAATTACAAAGAACAGACCCGCTGCCGTAATGCTCGGCTCAAACGTGGCTGTGGTAGCAACAGGTTTCGACAGCCGACTATGGTACAACACCCAGACATCAGGCACATGGTCAGGATGGGTCAACATGAACGGAGCCGCAGCCCAATCCCCAGGCCTCTCAACACCTTAGCCTGGGGCGTATCCACCTCTTTCTTTCTGTTTGAACTAGCTCCGTAGCATATGCTCTTAACTTCGTCAATTCTCAGCAGATAGCTACCAGATGGAATGAGCCTCAAACCCGTCTAAGGGGCTGTAGTCGACCACAAATCGCGTCACCTGTAAACGTGAACATTATGTTTGCAACCTATCGCGAAAACGCTCCTGTCTTGTCGGAGCAACTCGTTGCCCATGGCATGCCTACTCAACACACGTTAATCGGGTTCACGGACGAAGCTGAGAATCGCTATTCTTACCCACAAGGCATCGCTTCAATACCGACACCACCTTCGGGTTCTCCTTATACGAACTTTAACGGTGTTCCGGAAGCAGTCTACCTAGTAGGAGGCACTGTCAGCCAAGTGGCGAAGAACTCAGTCAACCTCTTCACAACAACGAACGTCACTGTCTGGCTTGAACCGGGCGAATCTGTCACTGTCACATACAGCAGCACTCCGTCGATGTTCAAGGACAGGAAATAGCTGTCTGCACCAACGTGTTGTTCGAGCGACGCAGGCAGACCATTCGAAGAAAGATGCTACGCAATGCTCCTTGAGCGGAACCACCTCAGGGTCCGGTCCAGGCCATCCTGAAGTCGAATCGACGGACTCCAATCTAGCATCTTCTCCGTTCTTTGAGTGTCTGGAAGACGCCTAAGGTGATCTCCGAGAGGTAGAGGAAGAAAACGGATGGAGGCGTCGGAACTTGCGAGCTTCTTTATTGTCTCAGCTAGGTCAAGGATCTTGCTCTCGTCTTTCGTGCCGATGTTGAGGACCATATCCGGAGCTCTCTCCAGCCCCATGAACTTGAAACAACCTGTAACCGTGTCGGTTACGTAGCAGAAAGACCTTGTCTGCGAGCCATCTCCGAATACGGTGATGGGGTCTCCCCGTATCGTCTGTAGTATGAATCTTGAGACGACTCTGCCATAGAAGCCCTCAGCTCTCAACCTGGGTCCATAGCTGTTGAAGAGTCGCGCAATCCTGACATCGAGGCCGTACTGGTCATGGTACGCCTTGCACAACGCTTCGCCGAATCGTTTTCCCTCTTCATAACACGATCTGGGTCCTAGAGGGTCGACTCTTCCCTCGTAAGATTCTGGAGTTGGAAAGAGCTCGGGGTCGCCATAAACCTCACTTGAGGAAGCATAGAAGACTCGCGCATCATTCTTCCTAGCCAAGTCCAGCATTCTGTCAGTTCCGGTCGCATTCGCAAGAGCCGTATCCACAGGGTGCTTCTGATAATCTTCGGGAGCCGGTCTGCTCGCAAGGTGAAAGACCATGTCAACCTTCGGAATCCTGGAATATGTGCAAACATCGGCCTTTTCGAATTCGAAACTCTTCACCATCTTCAGGTGTTCAATGTTCTCGAAGACCCCGGTCGAGAGATTATCAACACAGATGACTCTCGAACCTAATCCGACTAGGATATCGCAGATCCAGCTGCCCAAGAATCCTGACCCCCCGGATACCAGGACACTCTTCCCTTGGAACGCGCTAGGCTCTATGGATTTTCTGATCGCATCGAGGTCCTCCTTGATAATTAGATCCATCATTCCTAGCGCCTAGACCATCGGGAATTTCATTCTATGGTGCGGGCTCTTTAGAGTGTTTGTAAGACAGGCTCTGGGCCTCCCAGTAGAGGTCCGGCGAGCCTATGTCCAGCCATGTCTCCTTGGGATCAACTTGGGTTGTGTACACGTTGAGGTTCCAGTCTACAATCTTCTGGATCCCGTCGGTGAGCTGGAGCTCGCCGGCGAACCCGGTCTTCGTCGACTCTAATGCTTTGAAAATTACCGGGTCGAACACGTAGACAGGCATGATCGCCAGTCTTGAAGCCGGCTTGGCAGGCTTCTCGACGAGATGCTTCACTTTCACAAGCCCGTTCGCTATAGTCTCACCCTCGACGATTCCGAACCGTTTTGGATCCTCAACCTCCTTCGACAAGAATAACGTATCTGCCTTGTACTCCTCGCTCATCCGCACAAGCCTACGCAAGTGTTCAGCATTCTTCGATAAGAAGTAGCTATCCCCAGCATGGACCAGGAAACGGTCGTTCCCCGCGAAACCTTTAGCCTTCAAGACCGCGTCGCCGAAACCCCGAGGAGCAGGCTGATTAATCCAGACCAGAGTCGAATCGTCAACCATTCTATAGAAAGCTTGCAGATCCTCGGTAGCACTGTCCAAACCCCTCCCGTCAAGCTTCGAAACGAACGAGGGGTCAGGTGTGAAATGATCCTCGATAGCTCTCTTTCCTCGCCCTACGATGAAACAGAATTCCCGGAACCCGACAGTGTACAACTGTTCGAATATCAGCTGAACGATGGGCTTCAAACACAAATCTCCTTTCGTCCCTCTGGCGAAGATCGGTAGCATCTCTTTCGGCTGTTCTGTGGTGGCCGACAAAAGCCTGGTTCCCATACCAGCTACGGGAATCACGGCCTTCCTTAGCACTCTAAGACCAGCTCGTCCCTGGGCTTGCCTCCACTGCTCAACAGTTTAAGAATTCCTTCGTCGCAAAACCAGAGTCTCCCGCGCAGGAAACGCTTCTCTCTGAACAGATTATTATTACTCGCTCAAGTTTAGGCCTTCTATGAAACCCGGAATAGGGTCCGTATCAGTCATTGGATTGGGCTACGTCGGCCTCTGCACAGCAGCAGGATTCGCATCCAAAGGATTCAGAACCGTAGGAATAGACATCGACGAGAAGAGAATCGAACAGATAAAACAAGGCAGAGCCCCTCTATACGAGCCCCAACTCGACGCTATGCTGAAGCGGGCGGTAAGAAAGAAACTCTTAGACGCAACGACCGACACTTCTCAAGCCACCCATACCTCTTCTACGTTTCTAACCGTCGGGACACCTAGCCGGAAAGATGGCTCCATAGACCTCAGCTACATAGAGAGAGCTACGGAGGAATTGGGCCAAGCGCTTCGAGAGAAACAATCCTATCATCTAGTCATAGTAAAGAGCACGGTAATCCCAGGCACCACCAACAAGACAATCAAGCCCATACTCGCAAAGTCCACTTCCAAGACCATAGGAACCGACCTGGGACTCTGTACCAATCCCGAATTCTTGAAAGAGGGAATAGCCATCAACGACACGCTACACCCAGACAAGATACTCATCGGGGCAAATGACAAGAAATCGGCCAGCAAATTGAAACAGCTGTACACGAGGTTCTATGGCAAAAATCTCGCGCCCATAATTCTGACCAGTCCCGAGACAGCGGAACTCGTCAAATATGCCAGCAACGCGTTTCTAGCAACCAAGGTCAGCTTCATCAACACGATGGCCAACATTGCCCAGGCAATTCCCGGCGTCGATGTGAATATGGTCGCAGAAGCCATCGGCCGTGATCCGCGTATCGGGCCCCTCTTCTTGAAGGCTGGACCCGGATACGGTGGAAGCTGCTTCCACAAAGACCTCCAAGCACTCATCAATTTCAGCGCGGACCTGGGATACAGCCCCATCTTACTGAAGGCCACAGAAGAGACTAACGAGCAACAGGCGGAAAAGGTAGTAGAACTCGTCGAAAAACTTACGGGTCCTTTGGAGCAGAAGAGAATTGCAGTGTTGGGCCTTGCGTTCAAGAAGGACACGGATGATATCAGAGAAGCTGCATCACTGCGCGTAATCCGTCTATTACTCAAAAAGGGAGCTAGGATACTCGCCTACGATCCTTTGGCAGTTCCAAACGCTCGGAAGTCATTGGGAGAAAGTGTCGAGTTTGCAAAGGATTTAAGATCAGCCCTCAACGCTACGGACTGTTGCATCGTCATGACTGAA
>Ga0209056_10003499_pt1 | contig 16718 bp, 14 predicted proteins | sample GraSoiAngelo_114_FD_185876 | JGI IMG/M metagenome (GOLD analysis project Ga0209056, IMG submission 185876) | Grasslands soil microbial communities from the Angelo Coastal Reserve, California, USA - 14_0903_13_40cm (SPAdes) (version 2) | ecosystem: Environmental > Terrestrial > Soil > Grasslands... | reverse complement strand
CACGGGATTCCTCCTGCTCAGACGTGTGCACGTACCGAATGAGGCCGGTCACGCTCTGCCAGACCGGCATGATCAGTTCATACCGGGCGCTTGCGCCCGGACCATCCCGGAGTTCGATCTCCCGCAGCGTCTCCGCGCGCAGCCGCCCGGTGATGGCGTCTTCGGACTCGCCGGCGGCCAGCCCTTCTCGCACCAACTGGAGGTTTCTCTGCAGGCGTGCTTCCAGTTGCGCCAAGAGGTCGGCCACCCAGGTGTGCGGGCCGAAGTGGGTGAGCAGCAGCCGCCTGGGGCGCAGGGCGCGCAGCCGCGCCAGCGATCGCTCCCATGCCCGCAGGTCCAGCTGCGGAGGCGGCGTCGGCGCCCGGACGTATCGCGAGCCCGGCAGAGCGACTCCGGCAACGTCGCCGGTGAACAGGTCGGCGGATGCCGGATCCCAGAAGGCATGATGGTGGTTGGCATGACCGGGCGTGTCCAGCGCGACGAGACAACGCGATCCCAGCAGCACGCTCTCGCCGTCCTGGAGCACCTTCACCTGCTCTTCGGGGACCGGCGCAACGTCGCCGAACAACCGCTGCAGGGCGTCGCCGTATAACCGCCCGGCGCTGGCCACGAGGCGCGCCGGATCGATCAGGTGCGGCGCGCCGGCCGGATGCACGTACACCTCCAGATGGGGGAACCGCCGCGCCAGCGTCCCGGCGCCGCCGGCGTGATCGAGATGGATGTGCGTCACCGCCACCGCCCGCAGGGCGCGGGGATCCACCCCCGCCTCGCGCACGCCGGCAAGCAGCATGTCCACCGTCGACGTAGGGCCGGATTCGATTAGGGCCGGACGCTCGCCCAGCAGAAGGTACGCGCTGATCACCTGCGGCGTGTGATTGTAGTGCACGTCGATGACCACGAGATCATCGGCGATCCGTTCGATCTGTGTCACGTGTCCTATGGTAGCAGCCCCAGCCGTGCGCAGGAATCCTGAGGCGGTATCCGAAGAGTAGCAAGGCCGTCGCTTTCCCCAGATGGGTTCTCCCTCAAAGGAGGAAGGTCCGTGCGCATCAGGATTGCAGTTGTGGTGATGCTGGTAGGAGTGTTGTTCGCGCCCCAGACGCCGTCCCGCGCTGCGACCGCGTCGGATACGCTCGTTTACGTGAATGACATCAGCGACATGATCTCCCTGGACCCCGCGGTGGTCTATGAGTTTAGCGGCGTCCTGGTGGCGCAAAACGTGTACGATACCCTGGTGACGTTTGAGGGTGAGGATTTGACGACGATCAAGCCGCGGCTGGCCCAGTCGTGGACGATCCGCGACGCCGGGCTGACCTGGAAGGTGACGTTCAAGCTCCGGCCCGGCGTCAAGTTCAGCACCGGCCGCCCGGTGACCGCGAAGGCCGTGGCGTTTTCCTTCGATCGGGTGATCGCCTTGAACAAATCGCCGGCGTTCCTCTTCAAGGAAGTCGCCGGTCTCAACGAAGGCGACACCATCCCCGTGGGCGACGACACGGTGGTGGTCAGCCTGCCGAAGACGGCCAGCCCCCTGGCATTTCTCAACATTCTCACCTTCAGCGTGGGTGGCATCGTCGACCCCGAGGAGGCCATGGCCCACCAGTCCGGGGCTGATCGCGGCGAGGCGTGGCTGCGCAACCACTCTGCGGGGGCCGGTCCGTACGTGCTGGAGCGGTGGGATCCGCAATCTCGCGCCGTGCTGGTGGCCAATCCAAACTATTGGGGGCCGAAGCCCAGACTGTCCCGCGTGATCATCCAGCACGTTCCGGAGACCAGCACGCAGAAGTTCATGTTGGAGACCGGGGATGCGGACATTGCCGCCGACCTCACACCGGAGCAGGCCCAGGACCTGACCAGCAAGGCGGACGTCAAGTTGCAGGATGGCAAGCTGCTCCAGCTCGTGTACGTGGGGATGAACGTCAAGCAGCCTCCGCTGGATAACGTCAAGGTGCGGGAGGCCATTCGCTGGAGCATCGACTACGATGGAATCATCCGCAGCCTGCTGCGCGGAGGGGCGCGCAAGGTTCAGACGATTGTGCCGGAGGGGCTCTTTGGCTTTAACTCCTCCGCCCCATTCCAGCAGGATATCGCCAAGGCCAAGGCCTTGCTGGCGGAAGCAGGCCTCGCCGGCGGGTTCGCGGTGGAGATGCTGGTCCCCACCGGACCGGCGCCCGGCGGACCAAAGTGGTCGGACATCGCCGCCAAGATCCAAAGCGATCTGGCCAAGGCCGGCATCAAGGTCGATATCAAGGAAACCGTCCAGGCGCAGCTCTTGGGCGTCTACCGGGCCCAGAAGGGTCAGATGGTGATGATCCTGTGGGGTCCAGACTTCCCCGATCCGGACGGGAACGCGACACCGTTCTCCGATTACGCGGCGCATTCGATCGCGTGGCGCAACCAGTACAATGATACGGCGGCGGCGACCCTGGCCAAGCAGGCGGCGCTGGAGCCGGATCTGACCAAACGCCGGACGCTGTACAAACAGCTTACGGACAAGGTCCTGCATGAGGGGCCGTACATCGTGCTGTATCAACCGACCAAGCGCTTCGGGCTGCGGCAGAATGTGCAGGGGTTTGTCTGGAACCCGATGGCCTACACGGAGTTCCGGACCGTCAGCAAATAGGATGTGAGCCGATACGTCCTAACGCGGATCGCCTCCATGGGGCTCGTGCTCCTGGGGGTGTCCGTGCTGACGTTTTTTATCGCCCATGTGGTGCCGGCGGATCCAGTCCTGGTCGCGCTCGGTGAGCACGCGCGTGAAGACCAGATCCAAGCGTACCGACACGCGTATGGACTGGACCGGCCGGTCGGCGTCCAGTACCTGATCTACGTCCACCGGCTGCTCGCGGGAGACTTTGGGATTTCCATTCGCACCCGGCGGCCGGTCGCCGAGGACCTGGGGGAGTTCCTCCCGGCAACGGTCGAACTCGGCGGCACGGCCTGGCTGGTGGCGCTGCTGCTCGGGATCCCGGCGGGTATCCTCTCCGCGCTCTACAAAGACCGGATTTTCGACCACCTCTCCCGCATCGGTTCGCTGATAGGCGCGTCGATGCCGGTCTTCTGGCTCGGACTGCTGCTGCTGGGTTCATTCTACTATCGCCTGCGCTGGCTGCCCGGTCCAGGCCGCCTGGATATCTCCGCGATTCCGCCTCCGTTACGGACGGGATTGCTGCTCATCGACTCCGCCCTGGCCGGCGATGGGGCGGTGTTTTGGAGCGCGCTCCGGCATCTGGTGCTGCCGGCGCTGACCCTGGGGCTTTTTTCGACCGCGGTGATCGCCCGGATGACGCGCTCGGCCATGCTGGAGGTCCTGTACCAGGACTACATCAGGACGGCTCGAGCCAAAGGACTGGCCCGGGCCCGCATCGTGCTCCGGCACGCGCTGCGCAACGCGATGATCCCCACCCTGACCATCGTGGGCATTTCCTTCGGAAATCTGCTCAGCGGGGCGGTGCTGACGGAAACCGTCTTCGCCTGGCCCGGTCTGGGACGGTACGCGACCACGTCCGCGATCAGCCTCGATTTCCCGGCTGTGATGGGGGTCACTATCGTCGCCGCCGTCATCTACACCACGATCAATCTCGCCATCGACCTGCTGTACGCCCGTCTGGATCCGCGCGTGCGATATGAATAGACCAACCCCGCAGCGACCCGGTGTGGGGCCTCACCCCCTCCGGCTGCTGCGCCGCAGCCCGCTCGCCATGCTCGGTGCGGTGATCGTGCTGCTCTACGCGCTCGCTGCGCTCGCTGCTCCGCTGCTGGCCCCGCATCCGCCGCTGACCCAGTACCTGGAGGAGCGGCTGGCCCCGCCGAGTGCTCAGTTTCCTCTGGGGCTGGACCAACTGGGGCGGGACATCTTCAGCCGTCTGCTGTTCGGGGCGCGACTCTCGCTCATGGTCGGTCTGGTGGTGGTCGTCATCGCCGGTGTGCTGGGGACGGTCGTGGGCATGGCCGCCGGGTTCGCCGGCGGCCGCGTTGATCACGCGCTGATGCGTGTGACGGATATTTTTTTTGCCTTTCCGTCCCTCATCCTGGCGATGGCGATCGCCGCCGCGCTGGGGCCCAGCCTGACCAACGCCATGATTGCCATCGCCATGGTGACCTGGCCGGTCTATGCCAGGCTGAGCCGCGCCCAGACGCTCGTGCTCGTCCGCCAGGAGTTCCTGGAGGCAGCCCGAGCGGTGGGCGCCGGCGATCTCCACATTCTCGCTCGGCACGTCCTGCCCAATGCGCTGTCCCCTCTGGTCGTGCAGGCGTCCTTCAATATGGGAGATGCCATCCTGATTGCCGCGGGGTTGAGCTTCATCGGTTTCGGCGCGCACCCTCCCACGCCGGAATGGGGCGTCATGGTCAGTGAGGGGCGTGACTATATCACCACGCAGTGGTGGGTGCCGACCTTCCCGGGTCTGGCGATTCTGATGGCCGTGACGGGATTCAACTTGTTGGGTGATGGCATCCGGGACATGCTCGACCCCCGTCTCCGCCGAGCGGGGTAGCTGCGACACTCGTCCTGCGCGCCGGACGTCCCTGTTTCCTACTTTTAGCGAGGAAGGTCCTCAATCCAGCTCACCGTCGCCTCCACGAGTTCGGCGATGACCTCATCGCTCGAGCGTCCGGGTACACGCAAGCCATGATCTGCGTTCTCCACGCGGTGCAGCGTGGCGGTGGGGAGGCGGGCCAGCGTGCGCTGCAGCAACTGCGGTCGGGCGAACGCGTCGCGCGTGCCCTGCAGGAACAGCATCGGCATTGTGATCGTGTAGAGGTGTTTGTCACGCAGGCGGTCCGGTTGCCCCGGAGGGTGGAGAGGATAACTCAAAAAGACTAGACCGGCCGCGGCAAACCCCGCAGCGACCAGGTGCGAGGCGATGCGCCCGCCCATGGAGCGGCCACCCACGAAGAGCCGGTCGGCCGAGCGCGCCGCCTGCTCCGCGACCACCCGGTAACAGGTTTCCAGGACAGGCTGCCGGTCCGGCGCGCGGCGCCGCGCCTCCGCGTAGGGGAAGTTGAACCGGACCGCGCCGATCCCGCGCCCGGCGAGGGCTTCCGAGAACTTCACCAGCTCCGGCGTAAACATCGTGCCGCCGGCGCCGTGGCCCAGCACCAGATATGTGCGGCCGTGCGCCGGAGCGTGCCACACGGCAGATACCCGCCCGCCCTCCCACTCCACCGCCGCAGTTTCCGTCCTCATGGCCGGTTCTAGACTGGCGTTCGCGGCGGGGCGGCTGACTTCCCGCAGATCGCAGGCACAGGCAGGACTGACCGGCGGGCGGGAGCGGGCATGATGTACGATGCCCATTCTTCACATGGAGGACGACGATGGTTGTGGCGCTGCTTGGGGTGGGACTGGTCTTTGGGGGACTCTACTTCCTGACGCGGAACGCGCCGATCTGGCACCAAGTCCACATGACAACGGCGCACCTTGTGGCCTCGCTCTCGCCGTCGACGTGGCACCAGGTGCAGTATGTCGCCGCCGTTGGCGCGCTGGTCATTGGGGCCGCGCTGATCCTGCTCCGCCTCTTTGGTGGGCTCAAGCGCATCTAACTACGCACGTACTTCCTGACGCTGGAATAGCACGTAACTTCCCGCGAACAGCAGTAGCACTCCCGCGAGCAGGCCGGTGAACTGCGGCCAGGCTAGCAACAGACTTTGGCCCACCGGCAGCGGGCTATTCAGCACGGCGCCCTCCAACTGCGTAATGAACACGGGCCCCAGGGCGCGCACCTCGGGGTTCAGCAGCGCGATCACCAGCTCTGCAAACAGTGTGTTGGGCGAGAGCCGGGAGAGGAACAGTTGCAGCCGTACCTGCGCCAGCGCGGCGAACGGGTCGCCTCCGTAGGCCGGTCGGAACGCCTGCGCGACCACCTGCACGGTGATGTCCCAGAACACCGCGAAGAACAACCATACGGCCATCGCTGCCAGCGCGGACGTCGCTGGCTGGCGGAAGATGACCGAGAAGACCAGCGCCAGCGCCAGCCAGATCCCGGCGTACGCCAGCGTACTCAGCAAGAAGAGCAGCCCCCGGGCGACCTCGGCGCCGCTGGGCGCCACGCCGAGCACGAGCAATCCCATGCCGGTGACCAGCAACCACAGCGCGAGCAGGCTGATCCCCAACGTCACGATGCCCGCCAGAAACTTGCCCAGCAGCAGGGCGTCCCGGTAAATGGGTTGCGCCAGGACGCGGCTGAGCGTGCGCCGGTTGTGCTCGCCGTTCACCGAATCGAATCCCAGGGCGATGGCCGCCAACGGGAGAAAGAATCCCAGAAAGGCGACGAACGAGGGAAGTGGATCCTGCTGCGTCGTGAAGAGCTTCAAGTACACGAACGGGTCTTCCGCGACCGTGGCGCGCAGCTGGCGCGAGGCCACAAACGTGGCCGCAAACGCGGTCAGGAAGATCAGCAGTTCCAGCAGTTGCATACGCACACTGCTGAGGTGGTCGGCGAGTTCTTTGAGGACGACCGCCCACAACCCGGTCCAGGGCGACCCCTCACGCCTCATGGTCCACCTCCCGGAAGTAGCGGGCGTAGACTTCATCCAGGGACGGGCGTTCCAGCGCCAGACCTAGCAGATCCACTCCCGCACTCACGACCCGCCGGGCCACCTCGGCCCGGCAGTCCACCTGGGATTCGAGTTTGAACTGGCCAGGCCGCTCCTGCGACAGACTGGTGACGCCGGGGATGGCGCGCAGCGCCGGCTCCAGGCCATCCGGGCGTGACGTCTCGATCTTGATGCGATACGCGCCGCCCAGGACCTGATCGGCCAGGCTGTCGAACGTGCCCTCCAGCACCATCTTGCCTTTGTGGAACAATCCCACCCGGTCACAGATCGCCTGGACCTGATGCAACAGGTGCGATGACAGCAGCACCGTGATCTCGTGAGCTTTCAGGTCCCTGATCAAGTCCAGGAATTCCATCGCCGCCTCGGGATCGAGGCCGGCCGTGGGCTCGTCGAGGATGGCGATTTCGGGGCGCTTCAACAAGACCTCTGCCAGACCCAGGCGCTGGCGCATCCCGCGTGAAAATGCGCCCGCCAGCCGGTCGGCCACGGAGGTCAGGCCCGCCCGCCCCAGCACCTCGGTGATCCGCGTTTCCGCCTCCGGGCGCGGCAGGCCGTTCAGGCGCGCAGTGTACCGCAGGTTCTCCCGCGCCGTGAGTTCATCATAGAATCCTACAGAATCGGGGAGATACCCGACTCGCCGCTTTACCTCGAGTGGATTGCGCGACGGATCGTGCCCGAGCACCCGCACCGTGCCGGACGTGGGGTCAGTGAGGCCGAGCAGCATTAGAATCGTGGTCGTCTTCCCAGATCCGTTGGGACCCAGCAGGCCGAACACCTCGCCTTTGGGAAGCGTCAAGGTCAGCCCATCGACGGCGATCACCGGCCCGTAGTGCTTGCTGAGGTCCCGGGTTTCGATCACTGCGTTCATCGTCGTCCGTACCGGTTCACGGCGAACGTCACAACGCCCAACGCCACCGCGATGAGGAGCACCCCGGCAAATCCCCACAGCGTGGAGCGGCCGACGGTGATGCGGAAGTCCGCCGACCCCGAGGCATCGCCGGCGCTGGCCGTCATCGTGACCATGTAATCGCCACTCAGCGACTTGTCCGACGGCTTCAGGCTCGCCGTGACCTCGGCCTGGCCGTTGGCGGGAATTTCATCCGCGCGTTCGGGCGTAAATTTGACTTCCCATCCCGTCGGCTCCGACGCCGAGAACGTGACGTTGCGCGCCGGCGCGCTGCCGTTGTTCTTGACGACCAGTTTCAGCGGCGAACTGCTGCCGGCCGTGGCGTTGCCGGAGAGCCGGTTGTCTGGGGTGGTCACGGACAGCTCAGGCCTGCCGGTGACCTCCAGGCGCAGCGCCAGTTCCGCGGAGGCTCCGGGCCCCACGGCCCGCACGGCGATGGGATACGTATCGGCTGGGACCTTCGGTGGGAGCCGCACCTCCGCGTCCAGGTCTTTGGACTCGCCGCCCTTGATCGGCAGGCTGGCCACCTCCTGGCCCAGAGTAGTGAAGGTGACGCTGAATCCGCGCGGGGTGTCGGCGTTGAGGTTCACCAGGAACTCCTGGTCGCTCTCATTTTTCAGCGTGAGGCGGAAGCGGAAGCTCGAAGTGGGCGATCCGCGGAGCACTGGAAGTTCGGCGACGAGCGACAGCCGGCGCGGGAGGACGTTCCCCAGCGTCAGCGTGACGGGCAGTGTCGCCGAGGCATTTTGACCGGCGGCCACCACCTGGAAGCGGTAGTTGCCGCCGCGCACGCCCTTGGGCGGTTCAAGCCGAAGGGTGACCGTGTTCTCCTGGTCCGGGTCGACGAACACGGATTCCACCACCCGCCCGCCGCCCAGGAAGGTGGCCTTCCACCCGGGCGGGGCCGAGCCGACCCGCAGCGAGACCGTCTGGGGTGGCAGCCCGAAGTTCTTCACCGTCAGCGTCAGCGTGATTGGCTCACCCAACTGCGCCGACTGCGACGGAAATGGTGTGGAGATCCGCAGGCCCTGAAAACCGGCCGCCGCCGGCAGCGGATTCGCTGCGGCGATGACCACGAACAGCAACAACGCCAGACGTACGCGTACCATGCGCAACCCTCCGGCTGGATGATTTGGACCGATGAGGCCGAAAGTACGCTCCGGACGAATTGTAATCAACAATCGCACCCGTTGAAAAGGAGGTAGGCGGGAAAATCGTCCCCAAACGCAAGCGCCGTAACCCCGGCGGGCAGTTCCACCGCCGACGCCTCTTCAGCTGTCACCCTCGATGATGCCCAGGGTGCTGACCAGCCCCGCCGCCATAAAGACCACGCCGGGGATGAAGAATGCACCGAACCCAAACGTATCGACGACCAGCCCATAGACCGGCGGAGAGATCAGCCCGGCGAGCGCGAGCGCCGCGTTCCAGAGACCGGTAAACGTGCCGGTCTGCCGCGGCGGGACGCGATCCACCAGGAACGGGTACGCATTCGTGATCACCAGCGCCCAGCCCAGGCCGCCCACGATCAGGAGCGCGCGGTACAGCACGGGCTCACCGATGTAGGATACAGACGCGAAGACGGCGAGCGTGACGGCCCCGCCCAGGCGGATCGCTTTCAACCGGCCGATCCGGTCGCCGATGATGCCGGCCGGGACCGAGAAAGCGATGAAGGCCACGGCGAAAAATCCGAGCAGGAACGTCGCAGCCGATGGGTCCAATTTCAGGTACTGCACGCCGTACCGTGTGAACATGTTTTGCACGCCGTTCACCGCCGCGACCCAGGCCAGGGCTCCGAGCATGAGCCAGAAGACGGCGCGGTTGGGCTTCTGCACCAGCATGCGTGCCGCCGGCAGCAAGCGGCCCACCTCAACGTTGTCGGGGGCCGGGGCTGCGCCGCCTTGTCGATAGAGCAGGGACACCCGGCGCTCCCGAATGGTCAGCAGGATGACCACCAACGCTGTGACCAGCAGCCCTGAGGCTACATCGAACGGCAGCGTGCGGGACCGCCGGTAGAGCGACGAGAGGGCGAAAAACGCGACGAGCGCACCGAGCCCGCCCATCAAGTTGAGGATCCCATTCGCCCGGCCGCGCAGGGGTTGCGGGGTGATGTCGGGCATCAGCGCGTAACTGGGACTGTTGAACACCGCCCCGCCTACGTTCACCATGATCGTGGCTCCCAGCAATGGCCAGAAACTCCGCGCGCGTGGGATCAAGAGGAAGAAGAGCGCCGCGACCGGTATGCCGGCTAAGAGAAATGGCATGCGCCGGCCCAGGCGGGTGTCCACCCGGTCGCTCAGTCCGGCGAAATACGGCTGCAGCGTCAGCGAGGCGATGTTATCGATGATCATCACGACGCCGATCAGCAGATTGCTCGCCACGAAGGCCCCATAGAAAATCGGGAGGTACGCGTTGTACAGGGCGGCCCCCATCTGGCCACTGAAATACGCCAGGCCGATGGCGCACGTCCTCGGCACCCACCAGGGGGGCGCGGAGGGTAGATGTGACGTCGTCGCCATTTGGACCGCCATCGGCATCAAGAATCCGTTCATGCACCGTCTAGGCGCTGGGCCTTTCGACGAGCCCTGATGCTCTCCTGCGCATGGTTACGGCGCAGCCACGCGGAAGAGGATGAGCGGCGCATGAGCAGCACTGCGGATGTGGTCATCATCGGCGGCGGGGTGATCGGGGCCAGTGTGGCATATCATCTCGCCGCCCGCGGGCAGAAGCGGATCGTGGTCCTGGATCGCGCCCAGGGCCCCGGACTGGGCAGCACCGGCCGGGCGACGGGCGGATTTCGGGGGCAGTTCAGCACGCGGGTCAACGTCCAGTTGTCGCTGCTGGCGCGGGACAAACTGGCCGCATTTCGCGACGAGACTGGAGCAGATCCCGGGTACAGGACAAGCGGGTACCTCTTCGTCGCCTCGAATTCAGACCAGCTGGCGGCGCTGCGGACGGCTGCGGCGCTTCAACAAGCGGCCGGGCTCCGGGATGTCAGGGAAGTCACACCCGGTGAGGTTGTTGATCTTAATCCTACCGTGCCACGGGATGCGGTCACCGGCGGCACCTACTGTCCGACCGATGGGTTCATCAGGCCGCTGGAGATCCTCCGCGGGTATCTCGCCGCGGCGCAGCGCCTCGGCGCCAGAGTTCAGTTCGGCACGGGGTGGGCGAGGTGTCTGGTCGAGCATGGGCGCGTGACCGCCGTGCGGACGGAGACGGAGACGGTTGCCACCTCATGTGTGATCAACGCGGCGGGCGCCTGGGCCGGTGCCGTCGCCGCCGAGGCCGGGGTGGAGATGCCGGTTCGGCCGGTGAGGCGGCAGGTGGCGGTGACGTATCCGGCGGCGCTGTTGCCTGAAGAGATGCCGATGACGATCTTTGTCGACGACGGGTTCCACCTGCGCGTCCGTGACGGCCGCGTCCTGCTGTTGTGGCCCGCCGACCTGCCTGCCGACGATCCGTTTGACACGGCGTTCGATGCGCGGTGGCTGACCCCGCTGCTGGATCGCGCCCGAGCGCACGTCCCCATCCTGCGGGGGCTGCAGATTGACCGCGACGCCTGTTGGGCGGGATTGTATGAGATGTCTGCGGACCGTCATGCGGTCTTGGGGCGGGCGCCGGGCGTCCAGGGATTGTATCTGGCAAACGGATCCTCGGGGCACGGCGTCATGCACGCACCGGCGCTGGGACACCTGACCGCCGAATTCATCCTTGATGGGACTGCGACGACGGTGGACGTCCACGCGCTGCGCCCGGAGCGGTTCGCTGAGGGCGCACTCAATCCTGAGACCGGGGTGCTGTGAGCCGCGTCAGCGCAGCCACAACCGCGCCAGCCCGATCGTTGCTCCCGTCGCCACGAGCCAGGCCGAGTTCACTCGAGTGCGAATGAGCAAGACGACCGAGGCGAACGCAAGGGCGGCCGTTGTGACATCGGTGACTGCGACGCGCCCCAGCTGCCAGGTCACACCGGCCATCAACGCCAGCGACGCCACGTTGATCCCGTCGAGCAGGGCATGCGCCCACGGTGATCGGCGCAGGCGTGGGATGAACGGGTGGCTCACGGCCACGAAGACAAATGCCGGGAAGAAGATGGCGACCGTGGCCGCGACGGCACCCCGCACCCCGCCCAGCAGATATCCGATGAAGGTGGCGGTGGTGAACACCGGGCCGGGGGTGAACTGGCCGACGGCGATCGCGTCGAGCAACTGCCGGTCGCTCAGCCACCCCAGGCGCAGCACGAAGTCCGCGCGTAGAAACGCCAGCAGCACGTAGCCACTGCCGTAGAGGGCAGCTCCAATCTTCAAGAACACCAGCGCCAGGGTACTCAACGCAAAGGGCGCGGGGGCGGCGATCACAGCGGCTGATGTCCACAGCGCCGTGGGAGCGAACCCGGCCGCGGCGCCGCGCAGGTGTCTCATGTTGACCATCAGCATGACGGCCAGTCCTCCGGCCGCCAGCAGCACGAGTTCGTTGACGCCGGCGAGAAACAGTCCCAGCACGGCGACACCGACGGCGGCGGAACGCCATCCACGTATGGCCGTGCGTCCCAGAGCCCACAGCGCCTGGGCGACCACCGCGATGATGACCGGCTTGATGCCGTACAGTAGCGACACCGCTTCCGGCACGGTGCCGTACGTCGTGTAGGCCCAGGCGAGGGCCATCACGATGCCCATGGCGGGTATGATGAAACAGGTGCCGGCCACGAGCAACCCGCGCCATCCGGCGCGCGCGTACCCGATGTGGATGGCCATCTCTGTGGAGTTCGGACCGGGGATGAGGTTGGTGGCGCCGACGAGGTCCAGGAAGGCCTGGTCCGTCATCCAGCGCCGTCGCCGCACCACTTCATCGCGCATCATGGCGATGTGTGCGGCCGGACCGCCAAACCCCAAGATGCCGAGCCGGAGGAAGAGCACGGCGAGTTCGGTGAGGCGGCTGCGCATGATTGTCCGTTGACTTCGCGTCACCGCCAGGCAGTCCTGGCCGGAGATCGCGACTGATGCCGGTCGGCGATGCGCGGTCTCATGGCCACGATTGCGGGCGCGGATGTGGCGTGCGATACTGGAACCACGGCCGGTCTCGTAGCTCGCGGTCCGGTCGCATCGCGGAATGAGGAGCGCCTGTGGCAACTTGGGATGAACGGATATTCCAGGTCCGGATCACGCCGGTGCCGCGCCTGCCTTTGGCCCGGCAGGTTCCGCAGGTCATCGCCGCGGGGTTGACGGCGCTGTTGCTGGCTTCTGGTCCCTATTGGGCATTGCGTGCGGCCGTGCCGCAGGCGTCCGTGGGGATCGCTCACCTGAACGGAGTGCTGGAAGTCACCCCGGCCGTCCGTTCTTGGGCGGTGACTGTGACGCAGCCGGGTCAAGGACGAAGCATCGCGTCGCGGGCGGCGCGGTTCGTGGTGGCCTTCGGCCGGTTTGAGCGGCTCGAATCCGCAGAAGCGCAGGCCCGCCTCGTGCGCAGCAAGGGCTACATCGCCGCAGTGGTGCGGTCCGGCACTGCCTACGTGGTCGTAAGCCGGCAGTACCGGAGTCTGGCTGACGCGAAGTTTTGGTCTTCGATCTTCAGCAAGCTTGGGTTGGAAGCAAAGGCACTGACACGGCTCGAGGCCCGCCGCCACCAGCGGCTGACTCCCGTGCTATAGATTTCCGCGTTCCATCTCCCTGCGAACCTGGACAGCGGGATCGGCAACGTCTATGTCGATGTCGCCGTACAGGATGAACCGGCCCGCAGCGACCGGGTGCTTGAGCCTGACGCCGTGGGCGAGTCCGATGGGAAGCGTCCCCAGGTCCATCGCCCGGGCGGCCGGGATGAGCGTGCCATACACGCAGTACCCGCCCTCACCGTCGCAACGTTCCCCTTCTGCCAGGTCCCGCTTTGCCGTGGCGGCGACATCACCCACAAAGCCGAGCGGCGTTCCGGTCGCCTCCCGCCGGAGTCCAACGCGCAGGACGCTGATCAGCGTTTCCAGACCAATCAGGTGAAAGGGGCGGTACATCGCGGCGTATCGCCCCGTGTCGTCGGTGAGCAGTCCGTACTCGATGAAACAGCGGCGCACGTAGTCGCTTGGCGCTGCCAGCGTCACATAGACCCCCCATCGCAGATCCCGCGGCACCGGCGTCCCGTCGCGCCGCAGGCTGGACACCACTTCCACGGTTCCTTGATGGTGCAGCGTCCCTCCGGCACGGCGCGGCCGGCACACCGACGGCAGATCATCGACCCCGCAGGGGGGGAACTGCAGCCCTTCGTCTTGCGGGAGTAGGCCGGTGGCGTTGGCCACAGCAGCCATCTCGATCGCTGACTTGGTCCCGTCCAGGAATGAGTTGAACATGCGAGGATTGTAGTCGCCCTGCGCCACCATCTCGGGTGTGAACCCGTAATGCTCCCACACGGTATCCGGCGTGGAGGCGTGATAGATGGGAAGATATTTGGTCCCTTTGCCTGCGCAGACGACGTCGAATCCGCAGGCGCGCGCCCACTCCACGAGTTCGCAGATAAGTGCGGGCTGGTCACCATAGGCGAGGCTGTAGACGACCCCCGCGGTTGCGGCCCGGCGTGCCATCAGGGGGCCGGCCAGGGCGTCAGCTTCCACATTCACCATGACGACGTGGCGGCCGTGGGCGATGGCCTGCAGAGCGTGGTGAATCCCGGCGGTGGGAATCCCGGTGGCTTCCACGATCACATCGACACGGTCAGCGGCGATCAGTGCATCACTGCGGTCCGTGAGATACGTTGTGCCGGTCCGGAGCGCGTCGGCAAATCCGGCCGCTGCGTGCTGCTCCGGCGGCCACCCGGCGCGCGTTAGCGCCTGCCGGGCGCGGTCCACCGACAGATCCGCGACGCCCAGTACATGCAGGTCCGGAAGGCGGCGGGCCTGTGAGAGGAACATCGTTCCGAATTTGCCGGCGCCAATCAGTCCGACGCGAAGCGGAGTTCCCGCTTCTGCGCGGGCGCCGAGCAGGGCGAGCAACTGTCCCGAGGTCACGGTATCTCCCAGCATAAACTGGCCAAGGGGTTGGCTTCCACCCTATCGAAGTTCCCACCGCAATCTTTCGGACGATTCCCAGACCACACATCGCTGACGCCGCCTCGTCCCCCACGGCTGAGGCCAGGAGGGTTGTGATGCGACGTACAATCGTCTGTATTCTCGCTGTACTCCTCGGGGCGAGTGCGGCACCGTCGAACCCTACGTTCGGCTCCACGGCTGAGGTCTCGCTGGAGATCCACGACATTCAAGGCGCGGGGCACAGGTCGCCACACGTAGGCCAGCCGGTGACGACGACCGGCATTGTGATCGCGAAGTCCTCGAATGGCTTCTGGATTCAGGATCCGGAACCTGACAGCGACCCCGCGACATCCGAGGGGTTGTTCGTCTTCGGAACTGCCGCCGCTGGGCTCGTCACGGTCGGAGACCTTGTTCACGTCGGCGGGACGGTCGCCGAGTTTCGGGCGGGGGGAAGTACCAGCGCGAACCTGACCACGACCGAACTTGCCTCTCCGGTCTTGGTAGTGGAGTCGCACGGCAACGCGCTTCCGGTCCCGACAATCATCGGGACGGGCGGCCGGGTTCCTCCGACCACCGTGATCGAGGATGACGCATCAGGCAGCGTCGAGACGAGCGGCGCCTTCGACCCGGCGACCGACGGCATTGACTTCTACGAGAGCCTGGAGGGGATGCTGGTCCAGATCAACAACGCGGTCGCCGTCGGGCCGAGAAACAGTTTCGGGGAAATCCCGGTGCTGGCCGATGATGGCGTGGGTGCGAGCGTACGCACACCTCGGGGCGGGATCGTGATTCGGTCGACTGACCTCAACCCGGAGCGGATCATTCTCGATGACGTGCTGGCGGCGACGCCGAAGGCCAAGGTCGGCGACCACTTTTCGACGGTTGTCGGCGTGATGGATTACAGCTTCGGCAACTTCAAACTCCTGGTCACCGCCACACCGGTGCTGGCTGACGGCGGCCTCACGCGGGAAACGACCCGCGTGCCCGCCGACTATGAGATCGCGGCAGGGACGTACAATGTCGAGAACCTCGCGCCGACATCCGGGGTGGCCTTCGCGCGGCACGCCGATATCATCGTCAATCACCTCCGCTCGCCGGATCTGTTCGCCATCGAGGAGATCCAGGACAACAGCGGTCTGGCGAATGACGGCGTGACCGACGCCTCGGTCACCTGGAGCATGCTGATCCATGCGATCCAGGCCGCGGGCGGGCCGCTCTATCAATATCGTCAGATCGACCCGGTCAACAATCAGGATGGCGGCGTCCCGGGCGGCAACATCCGCACCGGATTCCTTTTCAGGATCGACCGCGGATTGGAGTTCATCGACCGCCCCGGGGGCGACGCGACCACGCCGGCGATGGTGGTAAGTACTCCGTCAGGACCTCAGCTCTCGGTCAGTCCGGGCCGCATCGATCCAGGGAATGTGGCCTGGTCGAGTCCGGAGGGCGTGCGCAAACCGCTGGTGGGTGAGTTCAGAGCCCGCGGCAAGAAGCTCTTCGTGATCGCCAACCACTGGAAGTCCAAGACCCAGGACAATCCCCTGTTTGGCCGTTTCCAGCCCCCGGTGCGCGGAACGGAGGCGCAGCGCAATGCCGAGGCGCAGGTGGTGAGGGATTTCGTCAGCGAGATTCTCGCCCTCGATCCGAACGCGAACGTGATCGTCCTGGGAGACCTCAACGATTTTCAGTTCTCTGACGCGTTGACCACCCTGAAGGGCTCCGGTGATCTCGAGCTCCATGCGTTGATTGAGACCCTTGAGGAGAGCGAGCGCTACACATACGTCTTCGACGGGAACTCGCAGGTGCTCGACCACATCCTCTTCAGCGACAACCTCTTTACGCACTTCCAATTCGAGTACGCTGTCGTCCATGTCAACTCGGAGTTCCCGGACCAGGCCTCAGATCACGAGCCACAGGTGGTGCGCCTGGATCTCCGAGGGAGGCCGTCGCCGAAGCCATAACGATGGGGGATCAGCGGGCGATCGGAGTTGGATTGCTCGGCCTGGGGACCGTCGGTACCGAGGTCTACCGGCTGTTGCAAGACGGCGATGCCATGGCCCGGACCGTCGGGCGACCGGTGGCCATCAGACGCGTGGCGGTGGCGCGTCCGGACCGGCCCCGCGAGATCTCCGTGCCCCCAGCTCTGTTGGGGTCCGATGGGTTGGAGATCGTCACGTCCCCGGAGATCGATATCGTCGTCGAGCTCATCGGCGGGATCGAACCCGCCCGAAGTTATCTACTGCGGGCGCTGGC
>Ga0209056_10003498_pt1 | contig 16726 bp, 19 predicted proteins | sample GraSoiAngelo_114_FD_185876 | JGI IMG/M metagenome (GOLD analysis project Ga0209056, IMG submission 185876) | Grasslands soil microbial communities from the Angelo Coastal Reserve, California, USA - 14_0903_13_40cm (SPAdes) (version 2) | ecosystem: Environmental > Terrestrial > Soil > Grasslands... | reverse complement strand
CGCGACTGGCTCGATTGGAGGCGATTGGCGAGGTCTGCCTGCGTGAGACGTCGCCGCCGGCGCCGTTCACGCAGGCCTATGGCCAATCGCGCCTTGAGGTCGATATATGCTGCTTCTTCGGCGTTTAGTCGCAGAAATTCCTGGGCGTTCCCAAACTTCCAGCCCTTCGCTTCCAAGCGTCGTCGCTTCGCATCACGCATGGTCATACTGCCTCAGCCTGCGAGTGCACGCGTCAATGACGGTCTTCGGCGTGGTGCGTGTCTTCTTGGCGAAGACCTCCAGAATCACCACGGCGTCGGAGTCCAGGCGGTACACAATTCTCCAGTCCGCCTCCGCGTCGCGCACTCGCAGTTCATGACAACGGGGACCCACAACCGGCAGCGGCCTCGACCGTGGCATGCCCACCGGCTGCCCTTTCTGCAACAGGCGCAGCAGATAACCGGCCTCCATCCTGGCCGCCCGGGAAAGGGGCGGGGTCTTGATCTCTCCGTGAAGCCAGACGAGCGGCTTGTCGCTCCGGCTCACGGTGACTATCCTATGTCAGATCCGACATGTAGTCAAATGACGCTGTCGATTGCTTCGCATCACCTCGGCATGCAGCCGCCGGCCCGGAGCGTCTCGGACGAGGTCCTGCACGACGCAATGAAGCGCTGCCGCTAGATCAACTAGCGAGGCAGGGGCGAAATCCGCACGTACGCCTTCCGCGTGGCGAACATTGGCACGCTCACGCCGCGCGACATGACCGGCGTCGTCGCCGCTTTCGACGCTTCGCTCGACGAGCTGGCCACCCGCCGTCCGGCGCGCGGGTAGCGGGCCGGACGCGCGTGACGGGGCCGGCGCTCGCGCTCGTCGTCGCAGCCGCGGGGCTCCACGCCTTGTGGATGCGCTCGCCAAGCGGAGCGGCGACTTGGTCGCCTTCTTCTGCCTGACGAGCGCCGTCGCCGCCCTCGTCCTCGCGGCCCCGGCGGCGTGGATCGTCGCGCGACGGCCTCCGCGCCGCGGGGCGCCGTTCATCGTCGCGACGGTCGCGCTGCACGCGCTCTACTTCTACGGGCTCGCCCGCGCGTACGGCTCTGGCGCCTATTCCGCCGTCTATCCCGTCGCGCGATGGCTCGGCGTGGCCCTCGTGCCCGTGATCGCTTTCGCGGCTCTCGACGAGCGCGTCTCGTCCGTCGGCGCTCTCGGCATCGGGCTGGTGGCGGGCGGCATCGTCGGCGTCCAATTCGCCACCGGCGCGCCGCCGTCCGCGCTCGCGGCTGGCCTTGGCTGGGCGGCGGCGACGAGCGTCGTCATCGCGGGGTATTCGCTCGTCGACAAGGCGGGCGTAGCGCGGATCCATCCGGTGCCGGACATGGCGCTGATGGAGGCCGGCACCGCTGTATGCTTGCTGCCGGCGGCGCGGCGCCGCGTGGGAGCGCTCGAGCGCGAGTGGCGTGCGCGGCCCCGCTCGATCGTCGCCGTCGGCGCGATGAGCGCGCTCGCCTACCTGCTCGTGCTCTTCGCCTTCCAGCTTTCGAAGGCCGCGTACGTCGTGGCCTCGCGCGAGCTCTCGATCCCCTTCTCGGCGGTCATCGGGAGCCTCTGGCTCGGCGAGGGACGCCTCCGACCCCGGCTCGCCGCCGCCTCCGTCATCCGTGGCTTTTGCGCGCTGATCAGTGGCGCCGAGCCGCGCACGCGGATTCCACGATCGTCTCGAGGTCCTGACGCTCAGGACGCCAAGCTTCAACGCAAGAGATCAGCGAGCGGGGCGAGCTTCTGGAGGTGTCTCGGAAGTCCTTGTCGTGGTTGGTGCCGAAGCGGGGACTCGAACCCCGACACCCTTGCGGGCACTAGACCCTGAATCTAGCGCGTCTGCCAATTCCGCCACTTCGGCGCGACCCTGCGCGGGTATCATAGCGTCAAGCTTGCTCAAGTCAAGGAGTCTGGCGTTGGGGATCGAAAAGGTCGTCGCGACCAACCGGAAGGCCCGACACGAGTTCGAGGTCCTCGAGACCTTCGAGGCCGGCCTCGTCCTGCGCGGCACCGAGGTGAAGTCCCTCCGGGAGGGCCAGATCACCTTCAAGGACAGCTACGTCACCGTCCAGAACGGCGAAGCGTGGCTCATCGGCTGTCACGTGAGCCCCTACCACCATGGCAGCGACGCCAACCACGATCCCGAGCGCCGCCGCAAGCTTCTCCTGCATCGGCGCGAGTTGCAGCGGCTTGTAGGCAAGGTGGCGGAGCGCGGATTGACGATCGTGCCGCTTCGTTTATACTTCAAGGAGGGGCGCGCGAAGCTCGAGGTCGGGCTGGCGCGCGGGCGGAAGCTCCACGACAAGCGTGCCGCGCTCCGCGAGCGTGAGACGCGGCGCGAGATGGACAAAGCCATCCGGGCGCGTGTCCGGGGCTAGACGCCGCCAGGGAGGGTAAACGGGGGCGACCGGTTTCGACGGGGACCAGTGAAGCACAGGCTGCATCCCGAGGTTTCTCTCCCCTCGTAAATAAGAGAGAACGGTATAGCTGCCAACACACAGCTAGCTCTGGCGGCCTAACACCCGCCAGCGTCCTCCAGGTTGTGCCGTCAGGGCCTGGGTCAGGGCGTCATACTCTGATGGCTGGCTCTAAGCCTTGTCTCGGGGTGAGGGGCGAGACCTCTAGAGGCTGGCCGCCCGGAAATCCAGCCGGTTGGAGTGCCGGGTAGCGACAGCAGAAGAAAACCGGCTATTGATGTAGACGCCTGTCGCGGAGGGTTTCCGGACGCGGGTTCAATTCCCGCCGCCTCCACCAACCCATCGCCCCGCCCGAGGTCCTCGGGCGGGGCCTAGAATTCGATGAGGGGTGCCGCGCTCGGGGCGCGATCGCCTGGCAGTCGTGACGAGGCGCGCCCGCAGCGGCGGCCCGGGTGCGCCGGCTCACGGGGTGATCTTGTAGACGTGCCGGGCATTCTCCCACAGCATCTTCCGCCGGACCGCCGGGTCCACCCCGCGGAACTGCTCCTCGATCGCCTTCGCGGAGAATGGCCAGGTCCCGTCCCGGTGCGGGTAGTCCGAACCCCACATCACGTTGTCCGGGGCGATCGCCGCCAGGGCTCGGACGCCATGGAGGTCCTTCTGGAACGTCGCGTAGATCTGGCGCTTGAAGTACGCGCTCGGCGGCAACGGAAGCGCGAGGTCGTCCGCGAGGCGTTCCTCGTAGGTGTCGTCCAGGCGCTCGAGGATGTAGGGGAGCCAGCCGATCCCGCTCTCGCCAAGCACGAGCCTGAGGCGCGGATGACGCTCGCAGACGCCGGATAGGATCACCGAGGCGAGGACCTCGTCCATCTGCATCGGGGCGACGACGGTCCACGCGCCGATCACGGCCGGGTGCCGTACGCCCTTGATCTCGTAGCCCACAGTCGCCCCACCGCCCTCGAAGACGTGGAACGAGACCACGAGGTCCGTCTCCTCGGCGGCGGACCACAGGGGCTCCCACATCTCGTGCCACACCGGCATCGCCGAGCCCCACGGAACAAACACCGCGCCCCGCAACCCGAGGCGGGCGCAGCGCCGCACCTCGTCGGCCGCGGCCGCCCCGTCGTGGTTGGGGAGGCAGCCGAGGCCGAAGAACCGGCCCGGCATCGTCTGGTTGAAGTCGGCGACGTACTCGTTGTACGCGCGGTAGACCGCGACGAGCAGCTCGGGGTCGGTGATCCCCTTGCGGCCGAAGAGGCCGCGCGAGATGCCGATGATGCCGTAGATGACCTCGGCCTCGACGCCGTCCCGGTCCTGGTCCGCCCGGCGCTGGGCCGGGTTCGACGGGCGCGTCTCGCGGCCCGACGCGAAGCCGGCCTCGGTGAGGACCCGCCCGCGCCGGCCCCCCGTGACGCCGGGGCCGTAGACGCCGTACGGAGCGAGCACGTCGTCGCCCGACACCCAGACCCGCCCCCCGTCGCGCTCGACGACGTGGGGCACGCGCGCGCCCCACTCGGCGGGCATCCGTGACAGGAAGGTGTCCGGGGGGAGATAGATGAGATCCATGTGGCTATCGGCCGACATCACGTTGGTCGCCATGCCGATCCTCGCTTCCGGGGGTTGGGCGGGCGGCGTCGCCCGCCGGCTTTATCTCTAGCAGCCGCCGGCGCCCTTTGCAATCGGGGCTCGATTAAGCTCCGGCCGCGCGCGGGGCCGTTGCTAGAATACCCGGTGCCATGCGGATCCTCGCGTGTGTCATCGCGCTGGCGGCCAGCGTCGGCCTGAGCCCGCTCGTCGCGGCCGGAGCGGGAATTCCCCTGATTACCCACGACGGGCGCCCCTACGTCCCGCTCGACCGGGTCGCCGCGGCGCTGCGGGCCCGGCCGGACTGGACGAGCGCCAGCGCGCGGGCGCAGCTCGTCCTCGGGCGGCAGCGCGTCGTGGTCACACGCGACCGGGCGCGGGTGCAGGTCAACGGGACGACGCTCCGGCTGTCGGCGCCCGCCGTCGTGACGCCGGGCGGGTGGCTCGTCCCCGAGGAGTTCCTGTCGAAGGTGGTTCCGAAGATCGCGCCCCGGGCCCACCTCGTCGCCGCGCGCACGGCCGCCCCACCCCGCCCGGCCATCGTCGCCGTCGCGGCCACGCGCGAGGCGGCGGTCACGGACCTGCGCGTGCGCTCCTACCCGTCCTTCACCCGCGTCGTGATCGAGGCCGACGCGCCCTTCACCTTCCGGCTCGAGCGGGTACGGGACGGCGTGCTGGTGCGGTTCGAGGGGCTCGTGCTGCGATCGCCCCGCGTCGAGCAGGTGCACGACGGCCAGGTGGGGGAGCTTCGGCTCGAGACGGCCGGCGGCTCGACGACGGCGAGCGTCACGCTCGAGGGCGACGTGGCCGAGGTGCGCGAGTTGATCCTGGTCGACCCGTTCCGGCTGGTGCTCGACTTCGCCCGCCCGGCCGAGCGCGAGGGCCGGCCGGAGGCAGCGCCCCTGCGCCAGATCGTGCTCGACGCCGGCCACGGCGGCCACGACGCCGGCGCGATCGGCCCGACCGGGCTGCTGGAGAAGGACCTGGTCCTCGACATCACGCTCCGGGTGGCGCGCCTGTGCGAGCAGCGCCTCGGGGTCAAGGTGAGCCTCTCGCGCAACGGCGACTACTTCGTCCCGCTCGCCGATCGCACCAGCTTCGCCAACCGCCAGCGCGCGGAGCTCTTCGTGTCGATCCACGCCAACGCCCAGCGCGATCTGAGCGCGGCCGGCGTGGAGACGTACTTCCTCTCGTCGGAGGCGACCGACATCGCGGCGCGGCAGGTCGCGGCGAAGGAGAACAGCGTCGTCGAGCTCGAGTCGCCGGTCGCTCGACAGAAGCTGGATGTCCTCAAGACGATCCTCTGGGATCTGGCCCAGTCCGACTTTCTCGCGGAGTCGTCGAACCTGGCCGAGATCATCCAGGACTCGATGACGGAGGCGCTCCACATCCCGAACCGGGGTGTCAAGCAGGCCGGCTTCTACGTGCTGGGCGGCGCGGCGATGCCGGCGGTGCTGATCGAGATCGGCTTCGTCACCAACCCGAAGGAGGAGCGCCGATTGAGGGACGGCCGCTACCGGGACGAGATCGCGCGCGCGATCTTCGCGGGGATCGCGGAGTACAAGAAGCGCTATGATCAACGCATGCGCGCGTCGATCGGTGACCGAGGGGCCCGGTGAGCGCGGCCCGCGACCTGAAGGCGCGGCACGACGGGCGGCGTCCGGACCAGCTCCGGCCGATCACGATCACGCGCGACTTCCTCCGCCATCCGGAAGGCTCGGTCCTCGTCGAGTTCGGCGACACCAAGGTCATCTGCGCGGCCTCGCTGGAGGACAAAGTCCCGCCGTTTCTCAAGGGCCAGGGCCAGGGGTGGGTGACGGCCGAGTACGCGATGCTGCCACGCTCGACGACCACGCGCACCCCGCGCGACAACCGCGGCCCGAGCGGACGCTCGCAGGAGATCCAGCGCCTGGTCGGGCGGGCGCTCCGCGCCGTGGTGGAGCGCGCGAAGCTCGGCGAGCGAACGTTCTGGGTGGACTGCGACGTCATCCAGGCCGACGGCGGGACTCGGACGGCCGCGATCACGGGCGCCTACGTGGCGCTCGCGGACGCGCTCGGCCGGCTCGTGGCCGCCAACCTGCTGCCGGGGATGCCCTTGCGCGACCTGGTGGCGGCGGTCAGCGTCGGGGTGGTCCACGGGGCGGCGGTCCTCGATCTCGACTATGCCGAGGACTCCTCCGCCGAGGTCGACATGAACGTCGTGATGACCGGCGGCGGAGAGTTCGTCGAGGTGCAGGGGACGGCCGAGCACGTGCCGTTCCGGCGCGAGCAGCTCGACGCCCTGCTGGCTCTCGCCGCGCGCGGCATCGCGCAGCTCGTGGAGCTGCAGCGGCGAGCCCTCGCGGCGCGCGGGGAGCGTAGCTTCACCCTCTGAGCCGCCGCCTCGTCGTCGCCACGCTGAACGCCGCCAAGGGGCGTGAGCTCGCGAAGGCTCTGGCGCGCCTCCCCTTCGAGGTCGTCCTCCTCGGTGATCTTCCCGGTGCCTCCCTGCCGCCCGAGGGCGAGCGCTCGTACGTCGGGAACGCGCTCGCCAAGGCGCGGTCCGCCGCGCGCCTGGTCGGTGCCGTGGCGCTCGCGGACGACTCCGGCCTCGAGATCGACGCGCTCGGCGGCTTGCCCGGCGTGACGTCCGCGCGCTTCGGCGGCGAGCACCTCACGGACGCGGAGCGCTGCGCCCTCGTCCTCGCGCGCATGCGCGGGGTGGCGCCCGGGCGCCGGACGGCCCGCTTCCGCTGCGTCATCGCGCTGGCGGACCCCACGGGGCGGGAGGACACCGCCGAGGGAACGGTCGAGGGGGAGATCGCGGAGGCCGCGCGCGGCACGGGCGGATTCGGCTACGACCCGATCTTCGTCTATCCGCCGCTCGCGCGCACGTTCGCCGAGCTGCCGCCCGCGGTGAAGGCCGAGCTGAGCCATCGCGCCGTCGCCCTCCGCGCGGCCGCGGAACGGCTCGCGCGCTGGTGATATACTCCGAGCGGTTCCGGTCCAGTGGTCTCGGGGTGTGGCGCAGCCCGGTAGCGCACCTGCTTTGGGAGCAGGGGGCCGGAGGTTCAAATCCTCTCACCCCGACCAGCGACCCGGCGAGACCTAATAGCGCAGTCAGCTCGACGTGGGGAGGTGCGGGCCGCGGCATGAGCAAGGCCACTCTCGCCGCGGTCGCGTGCACGGTGGTCGTGCTCGTCGCTCCCCCCGCGCGCGCGTACATGTGCCCGGTGGTCATCAAGCAGGCCGAAGAGCTGATCGCCAGGGCCGAGCGCGGCAAGACGACGCCGGAATCGGCGGCGCTCCTCGAGGACGCCCGCAAGCTCGTCGGGGAAGCGCGGGCGCACCACGAGAACGCCAAGTCGAAGAAGGACCACGACGACGCCATCCGGAAGGCCAGGACGGCGCTCGGGCTCGCCGAGGAGGCCCTGAAGCTTCAGGCGCCGTAGCGCGCCGCCGATCGCCCCGGCGAGCGTAGGGGTCGGGAGGAGACCAGTCGTGCGGGGACAGACGCTGTTCATCGGAGTGGCGCTCCTGGTCCTGGTGCTCCCGGTCGCCGCCGCCGACCCGCCGGAAGCGGAGCGGGCGCGCGCCGCGGCGGTGCAGGTGCTGGAGCAGACGAAGTCGGTGCTCCAGAGCGCGTTGAGCGGCGGACAGCCGGCGGCGGCGCTGCGCGTCTGTGCCTCGGTGGCGGGAGACATCGCCCGCAAGCACGAGCAGCAGGGCTGGCGGGTGCGCCGCGTGAGCGACAGGGTCCGGAACCCCGCGGACACTCCCGACGCCTACGAGCGCGAAGTGCTCCGCGCCTGGCAGGAGGAGAAGGTGGCCGGGCGCCTGGCCCCGACGACCGAGCGCCAGGAGATCGTGACCGAAGCCGGCCAGAGCTATCTGCGGTACATGAAGCCGATCTTCATCGCGGCGCCGGTCTGCCTGCAGTGCCACGCCGAGCCCACGAAGCTCGCGCCGGGAGTCGCCGAGGCGCTGAAGGAGCTCTACCCGGACGATCAGGCCACGGGCTACGCTCTCGGCGACCTCCGGGGCGCAATCAGCGTCCGGGTCCCGCTCGGGGCTCCGCGCTAGGTCACGCCCCGCCCCTCCAGTAGGCGCCGACGATCACCGGCCACACGCCCGCGACGAGCGGCGCCACGGTCCTCCCGAAGGTAGGTCCGCCCGACGTCGGCAGACGACACGAGTACCAGGTGCCAGTGGTAGCAACCGACGCGCACCAGCACGATGCCGAGGAGGACGAAGAAGAGGCTGCGTGCGCGCGCGCGCTTGGTCGGGATCACCTACCGTCGGACAGGACGAGGCCAGCCGGCCCCCTCTTCGCACAGGGCTGCTTGACGCGGCGCGCGGTGCGGGCCCGGGGTGCCGAATGGCGGCCCGCGAACGGTCGGGGCGCTGCGTCGCCCCGACGACGCGGGGGGCGTGAGACGCGCCTCGAGATCGACGCCAGCTGACAAGCCCTGCCTTCGTCCTCGTCACGGCGCCGGGGCCGCCCGGGTGTCCTCTCCGGGCGACTCCGTGGCTCGCCGCCGCCGAGGGCATCCGACTTCCGGGGGCCGCCGGCGACCGCTCTCGCCCGAGGGCGTCCTGTGCCCAGATTGCGTGCGCGATCGGGTTTCGATGATACCCTGAGATCGACGCCGCGCGGCGGAATCTGGCCGCACCGGCGGGGGCGAAAAGATGCAGTCACGAGTCGTCTTCGACGAGCGGGTCGCGAGGCTCCTGCTGAAGTACGCGCGGATGGTCGTCGCCCGCGGCTACGTTCACAACACCCTCGGCAACATCGCGATCCGCGTCGCCCACCCGACGTTTGCGGACGGCGTCGTCTACACGAAGCCCGCGGAGATCTCGCTCGAGGAGATGGCGGTCGAGGACGTCGTGATCACCGACGTGCCGACCGGCACGCTCCTCCACGGGGCTAAGATGACCAGCGTCGGCCATCAGCTGAACCGGGAGATCTTTCGCCTCCGCCCCGACGTCAACGGCGTCATCCACGTCCATCACGACGAGGTCATCGCGCTCTTCGCGTCGGGCGCCGTCAAGGAGCTCAAGGTCATGTCGCTCGAGTTTCCGTCGGTCATGGCCAAGCCGCCCTACCGCCTGCCCTCGCAGATCGACGTGGAGCTGGACGTCGGCCCCCTCAAGGACTTCATCGCGAATACCAACGCGGTCCTGATGGAGAACCACGGCGTCACGACGCTCGGGCGGACCGTCTCGGAGGCCTATCATCGGCTCAACACGCTGACGGCCGAGGTGCGGCGGACGATCATGGCCGAACAGCTGGCCGCCCTGAAGGGAAGCGACGTCCGCTATCTCGACCAGGACTCCGTGGACCGGCTCCACCGGTCCGCCGACCGCGTCATCTACCCGTCGCGCGCGCAGGCCCCGGGCGCCCCGGCGGGGAACGCCTGACGCGTCGCCGGCGTCCCCGCGCCCTGGACCACGCCCGTTGCCGACCCCGTCCGCCCTCCGCGGCGCGGTCGGGAGGTCACTGACGGGGGCGGCCGACCGAGAGTCCCAGGAGTTCCTGGCGCAGCGCGTCGTCGGTGCGCAGCTCCGCCGCCGGCCCCTGGTAGCGGATCCGACCCTTTTCGAGGACGTAGGCGCGGTCGGCGAGGGCGACGGAGAAGCTCACGTTCTGCTCGGCGAGAAGAATCGTCAGGCCCTGGCGCTTCAGCCTCAGGATCTGGTCGGCGAGGTGGTCGACGACGAGCGGCGCGAGCCCCTCCGACGGCTCGTCGAGGAGCAGCAGCTCGGGGCTCCCCATGAGCGTGCGGGCGATGGTGAGCATCTGCTGCTCCCCGCCGGACAGGTAGCCGCCGCGACGGCCGGCCAGCTCCCGCAGCGGGGGGAAGACGTCGTACACTCGCTCGATCGTCCAGCCCGAGCCCTCGCGGTGGCCGCGCGCCGCCACGTCGAGGTTCTCCGCCACGGTGAGGTCGGCGAAGATCCGCCGGTCCTCGGGCACGAAGCCGATGCCGGCCCGCGCCACGCGGTACGGCGGCCAGCCCGCGATGTCGCGGCCCTTCCAGACGACGCGCCCCGCCGACGGCGGCGTCAGCCCCATGACGCTGCGGATGGTCGTCGTTTTGCCGACACCGTTCCGGCCGAGCAGGCAGACGCACTCGCCGGCGTCGATGGCCAGCGACACGCCGAAGAGGACGCGGGAGAGCCCGTAGGCGGCGTGGACGTCCCGCAGCTCGAGGATCACGGGACCCGCTCGCCGAGGTAGACACGCTTCACCGCGGGGTCCGCCCGCACCTCGGCGGGCGAGCCCTCGGCGATGACGTGCCCCTGATGGAGGACGGTGATCTTCTGCGCGATCGCGAAGACGACCTCCATGTCGTGCTCGGTGAAGAGCAGGGTGAGGCCTCGGTCGCGGGTGATCCGCTCGATGAGCGCGATGGTCTCATGGGTCTCGGTCGCCGACATCCCCGCGGTGGGCTCGTCGAGCAGCAGGAGCTCGGGCTCGCTCGCGAGCGCGATCCCGAGCTCGAGCTGCTTCTGGCCGCCGTGCGAGAGGAACCCGCTCACCTCGTGGGCCTTCTCGACGAGCCCGATCGAGGTCAGGATCGCGGCCGTCTCCTCACGGTAGAACCGGTCAACCCGGGAGTAGAGGTTCAGCGCGAGGCGGTGATGGGCGAGGAACGCCGCCTGGACATTCTGGAAGACGGTCAGCCTCGGGAAGATGTTCGTGCGCTGGAAGGACCGCGCGACCCCCAGCCGGCAGATCTCGTGCGGGGGGAGCCCGGTGATGTCCCGCCCCTTCAGGAGGACCGTGCCCGAGTCGGGCCGGAGGTGGCCGGTGATGAGATTGAAGAAGGTCGTCTTGCCGGCGCCGTTCGGCCCGATCGTGGCGCAGATCGAGCGCGGGGGCACGACGAGCGTGACCCCGCCGACCGCCTGGAAGCCGGCGAACGCCTTGCGCACGTCGCGGACTTCAAGCACGCCGCGTCCGTTCGAGCCGGCGGACCAGGCCCCCCAGGGCGCCCACGACGCCGCCGGGGAACAGGAAGAGCAGGGTGATCAGGAGGATCCCCAGGACGAACGGCCAGTATTCCGTGTACGAGGTGATCTCCTGGTTGAGGATGATCAGGATCAGCGCGCCGATCGCGGGCCCGTAGAAGGACCCCATGCCACCGAGGATCGTCATGATGAGCACGTCCGAGGACTTCGGCCAGTAGGCGAAGTCGGGGAAGACGCCGCGGTTGAAGATCCCGAAGAGGCCGCCCGCGATCCCCGCGAAGAGCCCGGCGATGACGAACGCGATCAGCTCGTGGCGACGCACGTCGACCCCGATGAACTCCGTGCGCTCGGGGTTCTCCCGGATCGTCGTCAAGAGCCGCCCGAACGGCGATCGCACCACCCGGCGCAGGATCCAGAGGCACGCCGCGACGACCACCACCGTCAGCACGTAGAAGTGGTCGCTCGTCCGGTAGCCGGCGAGGCCGGGCACCCACGCCAGGCCGCTCAGGTCGGGATAGGGGACGTCGGACATCCCCTGCTCGCCGCCGGTGACCGAGTTCCACTTGAAAGAGACCGCCCACACGATCTGGGCGAAGGCGAGGGTGAGCATCGCGAAATAGATCTTCGTCAGCCGCACGCAGAAGAAGCCGAAGAGCGCCGCGAAGGCGGCCGCGAGCAGCCCCGCGGCGGGCAGCGCGACGGAGAAGGGAACGGCGTGGACCTTCATGAGAATGCCGCAGGCGTAGGCCCCGATCCCGAAGTACGCCGCGTGGCCGAACGACACCAGCCCGCCGTAGCCCAAGAGGAGGTTCAGGCTCACGGCGAAGAGGGCCATGATCGCGATGTCGGTGGCCACGAACGTATAGAACCGCGAGCCGATCGCCGGCACGAACAGGGCGGCCACCGCCACGAGCAGGCCCCAGGGGACGCGCGCGAGCCGTCGGCGGGCGGCCACCGGTCAGGTCCCCAGCGGCTGGCCGAGCAGGCCCCAGGGGCGGACGATGAGCACGACCGCCATGAGCGCGAACACGGAGAAGATCGAGAACGCCGGGACGATCAGGATGCCGAACGCCAGCACCTGCCCGTAGATCAGGGCGCCGAGGAAGGTGCCCCAGAAGGACCCGAGGCCGCCGATGACGACGACGATGAAGGCCTCCACGATGATCTCGACGTCCATGCCCGGGACGATCGCCCGGACCGGGGTGACGAGGGCGCCCCCGAGGCCGCCCAGGAACGAGCCGAGCATGAAGACGCCCGTGTAGAGCCAGCTCACGTTGACGCCGAGCGCGCCCAGCATCTCGCGGTCGAGGGCCGCCGCCCGGATGACGCGGCCGGCGCGGGTCCGGTTGAGCAGGAGCCAGAGCCCCAGCGCGATCGTCGGGCCGAGGAGCAGGATGAAGAGGTTGTAGTGCGGCAGCATGGTGCCGAACACCCGGGACGAACCCGTGAGCCCCGGCGGTCGGGAGAGGGACAGCTGCTGCGTGCCCCACGCCTTCTTGGCGGCGTCGGAGGCGACCAGGACGAGCCCGTAGGTGAAGAGGAGCTGGTAGAGCTCGTCCTTGCCGTAGAGGTGCCGCAGGAGCAGGCGCTCGACGAGACCGCCCACGATCGCGATGGTCAGGGCGGCGCCGAGCACGGCCCACCAGAAGCGGCCCGGCCCCGTCCCCCCCCAGAGCACGAACTGGAACGCCAGGTAGGCGCCCAGCATGTAGAACGAGCCGTGGGCGAAGTTCAGGACGCGGAGCACGCCGAAGATCAGCGAGAGGCCAGAGGCGATGAGGAAGAGGAACATCGCCGCCGTGAGCCCGCTCAGCGATTGCGCCAGCAGGAACGAGAGGTCGGGCATGGACTCGGGAGGGGACCGACGGCCCCCTCCCTCGGGTCGCTAGTCCATGAAGCGCGACGGATCGATGTACGTGGGCGGCTTCATCACGGCGAAGCCGATCGCGGGATCCAGCGTCATCTTGCCGTAGAGCTGACCACGGTCGGCCTGATGGTCCTTCTCCCGGAGCGTTTGCCGGCCGATCGGCGTGTCGATGGTCAGGCCGAGCAGGGCCTTCGCCACCTTCTCGCTGTCGGTGCTGCCGGCCTTCTTGATCGCCTCGACCAGGAACTGCATGCCGGTGTAGCCCTGGATCGCCCATGACGACGGATGCGGATCCTTGAGGTACTTCGACAGGCGCTCCGCGTAGTCCCGGTGGGCCGGGGACGGATGCCAGTAGAAGGCGTCGTAGGAGTTCCCCCAGATGCCGAACGGGTAGTCGCTGCCCATCGTCTTCGCGGTCTCGGGGGAGCCCGCCTCGCCGACGGCGATGACGTTTTGCTTGACCGCCTCGAAGAGGCCGAGGGGCTTCGCTTGCTTGGCGAACGTCACGAAGAAGCCCCCCCAGAGGCACGAGAAGACGGCGTCGGGCTTCTTGCCCATCATCGCGTTGATGAAGGGGGTGTAGTCCGCCTCGCCGAGCTTCGGCCACTCCTGGTCGACGATCTCCACGCCTGGCTTGATCTTCTTGATCCAGCTTACGAAGGCCCGCGTCACGTCCTGCCCGTACGCGTAGTCGGGGCCGATCGTCGCGATCTGCTTGACGTTCCACTTCGCGACGACTTCCGCCGCGCTTCGACCCTCCACGGTCGTGTTCGCGGCGACGCGGAAGACGTACGGGTGCAGCTTGTCGGGTGCGGTGAGCTGATCCGTCTTGGGGATCGGCGCGATGAACACGATCTTGTTTTCCTTCGCCACGACGGACACCGCCGGCCCCTCGGCCGACGTCACTGTGCCGACCAGGAAGTCGACGTTATCCTTCAAGATGAGCTCGCGGGCGACGCGGACGGCCTCGTCGGCGTTGCCCTTGGTGTCGCGCACGACGAGCTCGATCGGTCGCCCGAGCACGCCCCCGGCGGCATTGATCTCCTCGACGTACATCTGAGCGCCCTTCATCGCGGGCTCGCCGAAGAGCGCTCCTCCCCCGGAGAGGATGATCGGGAACCCGACCTTGATTCGCTCGGCCCGAGCGTAGGACGGAAGCAGCAGGGCGACGGCGGCCGCGAGCATCACGAGGACGGCGCGTCTCAGCATGTCCTGTCTCCTCTGACCGATCGTGTGGTTGCCGGACCGCCGGTTCCCCCCGTGCCCGACGGGCACGGTGCCGGCCCCCCCTGGCGGCCGGGGGGCCGAGGGTTCGTCGTCAGCCGCGGGCCCGCGGCCCCCGCACCCCGGGGCCCGGGACCGCCGAAGGCCTTCGCTTCCCCCGGGCCGTCTACCACCCCGGCCTCTGCCGTGTCAACGTGAAACAGCGGCGCGCACAATCGGGGGACCGGTCGCGGGGGGTCGCTCGAGCGTCCGTCACAGGGCGAGGGGCAAGCGGGAGGCGATGAGCGACGGGTCCTGCCGCCAGGCCTCGCTCGTGTCGACGTAGAGCTCGATGCCGTTGCCGTCGGGATCGTTGACGTAGAGCGAACAGGAAACCTTGTGGTCGGCCGTCCGCTGGATCGTGATCCCGTGCGCGTCCAGTCGCGCCTTCATCGACCGCAGGTCGTCCAGCGTGTCGCCCACGTTGAAGGCGACGTGGAAGAGACCGACGCCCTTGGGGTCGGCGCCGGGCGCGTCCTCGCCGACCTCGAGGACCGCAAGGTCGTGGTGCCGGCCGAGCGTGAAGAAGGTCATCCTCAGCTCGTCCGACCGTGCGGCGACGGGCAGACCGAGGACGTCATGGTAGAACGCCTCCGCCCGGCCGCGGTTGCGAACCTTCAGGACGGCGTGACCGAGGAAGCGAACTGGCATACGGTCCTCCATCATCGAGTCGATGCCCCCCGGCGTCCGCGCGGTCGGTTCCGGTCGGGGGTGGGGGTCGCGCGCCGTGCGCGCCGACGTCAGATCGGGAAGCGGGACCTGAACACCCGACGGATCAGGTACGGATTGGCGCCGAGATGGTAGAGGTTCGTGATGTCTCCCGCTTTGAGCGCCGCCCGCTCGGCCGCGCTGAGGTCGTGACCGACGAGGTCGTCGTCGGTGAGCCGCTCCGCCGTCGCGTGCCGGCGGGCGAGCGCCGTCAGGATCTTGTTGAGGGTGTAGGAGGCCCTGATCATGGGTGCACCCACACGGTCGCGCAGCCGGTGATCCACTCCGGGACCGGCTCGTAGGCGAGCACCTCGCCCTTCCAGCCGGGGACGGCGCCGAGCAGCGCGAGCCAGTTGCGGATCTCCTGGCCCCCGTTGCCGCCGTCGCGTTCGATCTGCTGCTCCGTGAGGCGGGTGAGCGCCTCGACGTCCGCGCGGGCGACGTGGTCCAGCACGCGGTGGTCAAACTCGGGGTTGATCCGCCCCGTCTCGGGCGTGCCCACCCAGTGCGAGATCCCCCCGGTCGCGAGGAGGGCGATGCGCTCCGTGGCCGGCCGGGACCGGATGAACGCTCCCACGAACGCGCCCACCTCGTGGCAGCGCCGTGGGGTCGGCAGCGGCGGCGCCCCGCAGTTGGTGTAGACCGGCGAGACCGGGAGGGTGCCCTCCGGGGTCAGGAAGTAGAGCGGGACGGCCAGCTCGTCCCAGCTCTCGATCTCGTGGGAGTAGGCGAAGTCGAAGCCGGCGGCGAGGCCGCTCTCGAGGAGCGCCATTCCCCAGTCCGGGGCGCCCGGCACCTTTCGGGGCGGGATCCGCATGAGCCGCGCGCCGCCCGCGCTCGGCGCGTCGTAGTCTTTGGCCACGCCGATGCAGAAGGCGGGCATGTTGCTGTAGGGGAAGTTCTGGAGATGGTCGTTCACGAACATGACCAGGAGATCGGGGCGCGCCGCGGCGAGCCGCCGGCGGAGCTCGTGGAAGCCGTCGTAGAGCCGGTCCCGCTGCTCGGGCCTCGACACCTCCGGTTTTCCGGTGATCATCGGGGCGTGAGACGTGAGTGCAGCCGCGACGACCTCGGCCATGGGGGACCTCCACGTGGTCCGGCCCACTTCATCACCCCGCCCGGCCCGTGTCAAGATCGGCGAGGCCCGCCGCTTACGAGATCGGTGGCGGGAACAGGGTCGGCGGCGCCGGAGCAGATGGGGCAATGAACCGGACGGGGGGCGCCGACTGGCGGCCGTGCCGGTCGCCCACGAGCGCGTGTCGCCCTCGGGGTGGCCGGAGGGTCCGCCCGGGCGACCCCCGGCTGGCGTCCGCCTGATCGCCGAGGATACAGTAGGACCGGCCGACGTATCTCTGACGACACGAGGGGGTGTCGATGCTTGCGATCTGGGTGAAGGTGCGAGTCAAGCCGCAGCTGCGCCAGCGCTTTCTGGAGGCGATCGAGGCGGACGCGCTGGCGTCCGAACGGGACGAGGCGGGCTGCCTCCGGTTCAACGTCCTCCAGGACGGGCGCGACGAGAACGTCTACTACTTCTACGAGGTCTACGACAATCAGGCGGCGCTCGACGCCCACCGGACGACGCCGCACTACGCGGTCTGGCGCGCCGCGGCTGACACGCTGGACGGGCCGGCGGAGGCCACCGCCTGTCAGACCGTCTTTCCGGCGGCCCGCGCGTACTGGGCCAAGCCACGAGGGGAGCCACGGCGATGAAGGCGATCCGCGTCTCGGAGTACGGCGGCCCGTCCGTCCTGAGGCTGGAGGAGGTCCCCGCGCCCCAGCCTGGTCCGAACCAGGTGCTCGTCCGCAACCACGCCGTCGGCGTGAACCCGGTTGACACCTACCTGCGCGCGAACGTCGACAACCGCGGGCCGAAGCTGCCCTACACGCCGGGCTCCGACGCCGCGGGCGTCGTGGAAGCAGT
>Ga0209056_10003497_pt1 | contig 16735 bp, 15 predicted proteins | sample GraSoiAngelo_114_FD_185876 | JGI IMG/M metagenome (GOLD analysis project Ga0209056, IMG submission 185876) | Grasslands soil microbial communities from the Angelo Coastal Reserve, California, USA - 14_0903_13_40cm (SPAdes) (version 2) | ecosystem: Environmental > Terrestrial > Soil > Grasslands... | reverse complement strand
GAAAGCAGGAGCGAAAGGAATGATTTAGAAGATGAATCAGGAAAGCAGGAACATAGGAAAGAATCTCAGAAACGGAGAAACTACCGAGCAGATCATTGCTGCTGCAATTCGCGTTCATCGCGAACTGGGACTTGGCTTTCTCGAATCGATCTATGAAGAAGCATTGGCAGTCGAATTTGCGCTGAGTGGAATCCAATTCATTCAGCAGCATCCCGTGCCGCTCTTCTATCGCGATCACCAAGTCGGTGAACATCGTTTAGATTTTCTCGTGGAAGGCAAAATCGTCGTCGAGCTTAAAGCCATTAGCGAACTAGAAGACATTCATTTCGCAATCGGCCGCAGCTATTTGAAAGCGACAAATTTGGAAGATGGCCTGCTTTTTAATTTCGCGACCGTCCCCTTAACCATCAAACGTTTCTGCCGGGAACGTCCAAACGCGAAGGGCAACACCGGGCTGGTTGTTTGAATCTCCTCCTTTCCTGCTTTCCTGCTTCATAATGTCTGATCAAAAGCCAAACGCATCGCCAATGTTCAACGTCCAGATTGATGGTGTGTGGCATCAATTTCCGAAGGGCACGCGCGTGATCGAGGCGTGCGAACAGGTTGGCATTTATGTGCCGCGTTATTGCTATCACAAAAAGCTCAGCTCACCCGGAAATTGCCGGATGTGTTTAATCGAAATGGGATTCCCGCGGCTGGGCCCGGATCGCAAGCCTGAGCTGGGCGCCGATGGGAAACCGATCATCAATTGGATCCCGCGTCCGCAAATTTCCTGCGCACAGGATATTTCCGAAGGCATGGCCGTTCGCACCAACTCGCCGCTGGTGAAGGAATGTCAGCGTGGCGTCATGGAATTTCTCTTAATCAATCATCCACTCGATTGCCCAATCTGTGATCAGGCCGGGGAATGCCGTTTGCAGGAGTTCAGTGTCGATTTCGGCGATTCCAAGTCGCGGTTTCTCGAGAACAAAGTCAAGAAACCGAAAAATGTGCAGATCGGTCCGCGAGTTACACTTGATGACGAACGCTGCATCCTCTGCTCACGTTGCATCCGTTTTTGCCAAGAAATTGCGGACGACGACGTCCTCGGATTTGTCGATCGCGGCAGTCACACCGTGCTCACGGCGCATCCTGGCAAGCGGCTCGAAAACAATTACTCCCTCAACACTGTCGATATTTGTCCAGTTGGCGCGCTGACCTCGTCGGACTTTCGATTCAAAATGCGCGTCTGGTTTTTGAAAGAAACAAAAAGTATCTGCACGAGCTGTGCCACCGGGTGTAACACGATCATCGGGACCCGCGAGGACGTGATCTATCGGCAAACACCGCGCGAGAACGATCACGTCAATTCCGCATGGATGTGCGATTACGGCAGACTCAACTTCAAATATCTTGAAGCCGAAGACCGTTTGCTGGAGCCGCAAGTTCGTTTCGAAGGAAAACTCGTCGCCGTAAATTGGCCGACAGCGATCGCGCAAGCGGCGCTCCAGCTGAAACAATTCTCCGGTGCTGAAATTGCCATCATTGCTTCCGGCAGAATGACGAACGAGGAGCTTTGGCTGACGTCGCAGTTGGCGAAATCGTTAGGCACGCAAATGATCGATATCGTTCCGCGGCGTGGCCCCGGTGACCACATTTTGCTAAGCAAAGACCGCAACCCAAATACCAATGGCGCACGGGTCATTCTTGCATCGACATCCGAACCAGGCGCAAACCTGCTGGCGATTGCTGACGCGGTGAAATCCGGACAAATCAAGGCGCTGGCGGTCTTCAAAGAAAACACGATGCATTTGGGGATACCCGTCCAACGACTCACTCAACTCCCAGTATTCATCACGATGAATGTTTTGCCTAACGAGGCGACCGAGATAGCGACCGTCGTTCTTCCAGCGTGCGGTTTCTCCGAAAAACGCGGTTCGATGATTAATGGTAGAGGCCGATTGCAGCGGTTGAACCGCGCTGTGCGGCCCCCCGGCAGCGCGCGCGATGATTGGGAGATTTTGCGTGATCTGCTTCAGGCGGTCGCCGGAGGTGACTCACTACTCTCGATAGATGATGTGTTTCGCCAGATCAGCGAAACAGTTGCGCACTTTGCCGGGTTGAGTTTGAGCAAAATCGGAGACTTGGGTGTGCACATTCTGGACATTGAAGAGCTACCGCCGACGCATCCCAGCGACGAAGAAAAGATCGAACTAGCGGTTGCCATTCAAGCAAGACGCCAGGCCGTCCGGCAACAAGTTGTTGAGGCGCGAAAAGCTGCAGCTCTCGAATCGCATTAGGGCTGAGAGGTCCAGATGGGTTCTTTTTTCATCATCACCTCGCTGCTGAAAATCGTCGGCATTTTGGCTGTGATTTTGACGATGGTTTCCTATGCCGTGTACGCCGAGCGCCGAGTAAGCGCGTTTATTCAAGACAGGCTCGGCCCGAATCGTGTTGGACCTGCCGGTCTTCTTCAGCCGATTGCCGACATGTTCAAGTTGCTGCTGAAAGAGGATTACACGCCGCGCAGTGTGAACACATTTTATTACTGGCTCGCGCCGTGTTTGGCTGTGATGCCGGCCATCATCACGATCGCGGTGGTACCGTTCGGCAGTACGCTCTTCGGTGTTCCGATGGTAATCGCTGATGTGAACGTAGGAATTCTCTTTGTATTCGCCATTGCCTCGCTTGGCGTTTACGGAATCGTCATTGGCGGCTGGGCATCAAACTCCAAATATCCATTCCTTGGCGGCATCCGTTCCAGTGCGCAGATGCTTTCGTACGAGCTTTCGCTCGGGCTCGCGGTAATCCCTGTTTTTCTCGTTGTCGGAAACCTGCGCCTGACCAGCGTGGTGCGTTACCAGATCGACCAGGGCTGGTTCATCGCACCCTTTGTCGGCGACTGGACGGACCCGTGGAAATGGCTGCTCGCAATTCCCATGGTCATTTCCTTTCTCGTGTTTATGATCGCAATTTTCGCCGAGACAAATCGACTGCCCTTCGATCTGCCGGAAGCGGAGCAGGAACTTGCCGGCGGTTACAACATCGAATACAGCTCGATGAAATTCGCCTTGTATTTTCTCGGCGAATACGCCGCGATGATTACCGGATCGGCAGTCATTGTCACATTGTTCTTCGGAGGCTGGCATTTCCCGGGAATTCCGGACGGGTCCCGGGGGTGGATTTTCGGCCTCATCAACGTCGCAGTCTTTTTCGCAAAAGTTGCTGTCATGATTTTTGTTTTCATGTGGGTGCGTTGGACGCTGCCGCGTTTTCGCTGGGACCAGCTTATGCGACTGGGCTGGCTCTTTTTTTTCGAGATTGCGCTTGTGAATATCTTTATTGTGGCGGGTCTAATGGCGCTTCTGCCAAAGTAAGCACGAAACCCGAATGAAGAAGGCCGAAGGAAATCCGAATACCGAAACCCGAAAGAGCGATCAATGGTGGGGCAAATTTCGTCATTCACGCTTCATCATTGTTTCGTCATTGGTCATTTGTCACTCGTCATTCTAACCATGGCCATTACCGTTCCACGACCGACACTGAACTGGCGCGAGCGATTGTATCTGCCCGCTATCGTCGCTGGCTTGGCCATTACCTTTAAGCACTTCAAGAACATGCTGCTCGGCCGCACCAAGGTCACCATGCAATATCCCGAGCAAAAATGGGACAGCAGTCTGCCCGATCATTACCGCGGCGCGCCCGCTCTAGTGCGGGATGAAGACGGCCGCGTCCGTTGCGTGGCGTGTCAGCTCTGCGAATTCATCTGTCCTCCACGTGCGATCAAAATCATTCCCGGCGAAATCCCCACCGCAGATCGCTTCGCCAAAGTCGAGAAATATCCGGAGCAATTCGATATCGACATGATCCGCTGCATTTTCTGCGGTATGTGCGAGGAGGTTTGCCCGGAGCAGGCGATCTTTCTGCGTAAGGATTATGCCATCACGGGCTTCACGCGCGCGGACATGATGCATCACAAGGAGAAACTGCTCGAAATCGGCGGAATCATGCATGGCGTCGTCTTGAAATGGAACGAAAGAAAGTGAGCAGCATTGTCAATTGCCGATTCCCAATCGCTAATTGTTCCGATCGTCGTTCTTTCCGCAATCCGCAATCCGAAATCCACAATCGATGATGTCTCCGTTCCTATTTTGGACTTTCGCATCGCTCATGCTGGTGTTCGGCGCCGCCGTCGTAATTAATCGTAATCCCGTGGCAAGCGCGCTGAGCCTTGTTGTTTCGTTTCTTGGATTGGCTGCGCTATTCATGTCGCTCGACGCTTACTTTCTCGGAATCATTCAGGTGCTCGTTTATGCGGGCGCCGTGATGGTTCTTTTTCTCTTCATCATCATGCTGCTCAATATACGGGCAGAAGAGAGGCGGCGGATCAACTGGGTCACTTCGGCGGCCGGCATTGCCGTCGCACTCGCGTTTTTGGTCCAGACTTTTCTGGTGATCACCCGGTTTCACCTTGCTGCGAAAACCTTCCCACCGCTGCCTTCATCGTCCATCGACGACGTTCGAAATGTCGGCGCGGCGCTTTTCACGAATTACAATCTGCCGTTTCAACTGGTCGGTGTTCTCGTGCTTGTGGCAACTATTGGCGTCGTGCTTTTAAGCAAACGGGAACCACGGAGTTAATCACGAATGTCGAATGAATGATGAAGCCCGAATGACAAATCGATCCAGCACGCGCATCGCTTTTTCGGCATTTGGCATTTCGGTTTCGTTCATCATTCCGTCATTCGTCATTCGTCATTTCAGAGTCGCATGATCACCCTGGGCGATTATCTGCTCGTAAGCGGCATTCTTTTTTCCATCGGCTTTGCCGGGGTGATGTTGCGACGCAACCTGATCATCATTCTCATGTCATTGGAGTTGATGTTCAATGCGGCAAACTTATCGCTCGTTGCTTTCTCTCGATTCCGTCTCGATCCAAACGGCCTGCCGAATTACAACGCGCAGGTATTCGTGTTTTTCATCATCACGGTCGCAGCAGCCGAGGTCGCGGTGGGCCTTGCGATCCTCGTCGCTCTGTTTCGCGCAAGGCAGACGACGGACGTGAATGATATTAGCAGTTTGAGATTTTAACCCACGAAACGCGGAGAGAACGACGAATGTCGAATGACGAACGAAACGCAAATCACGGTGTTGCTATAGTGTCCGCTGTCCTCAGCGGACTTTTAAAATGCGTGGGAGTTATGCGTTGAGGACAGCGCACGCTACACCACGTCTAATGACGCAATGGCAAAGCAATTTCAAATGACGAATGACGAAAAAGTGCGTTCCCGCTGGGAGCGTATTCGTTATTCGGGCTTCGTCATTCCTTCGTCATTTCAAATACGATGAGCTCGCTTGTTCCCTGGCTAATCCTGATCGCGCCGCTGGTGAGCGCCATAGTCATCACGCTGTTTACCCTTCGATGGAAGGCGTTGAGCAGTACGATTTCAGTCGTCGCAGTGCTCGTGAGTTTTATCTGTAGTTGTTTGGTTTTCGCGCACTCGGCCAGCTATGCGGCCCAGATCACGTGGATCGACGTCGCCGGCGCACTCAAAGTGCCTATGGCCCTGACGCTGGACGCGCTGAGCAGGACGATGGTTCTTCTGGTTTCCGGGGTCGGCGCACTCATTCACATCTATTCGCTGGGCTACATGCGAGATGACCAGGGGAAATCGCGCTATTTCGCGGCACTGTCGCTCTTCATGTTTGCGATGCTCGGTATCGTGCTCGCGAGCAATTTCGTGATGCTTTTCATCTTCTGGGAACTGGTCGGTTTTACTTCCTATGTGTTGATTGGTCATTGGTTCTATCGCGACGCCGCGGCAGACGCGGCCAACAAAGCATTCATCACGACACGAATTGGCGACTTCGGCTTCATGATCGGAATTTTAATGATTTGGACGTCGACCGGCTCAATCGTCTTCGCCGAGATCGCGCCCCGGATGTCGGGCCTGACGAGTTATCCCACGTTTCTGATGATCGTCGCGCTTTTAATCTTCTGTGGAGCAGTCGGCAAGTCGGCGCAGTTTCCCCTTCACGTGTGGTTGCCTGACGCGATGGAAGGTCCAACGCCAATTTCCGCATTGATTCACGCTGCCACGATGGTCGCGGCTGGTGTTTATATGCTGGTGCGCGTTGCGTTTATCATTCAGGCTTCACAGACGGCTCTTGTGATCGTTGCCTGGATCGGCACCCTCACGGCGGTCATGGCCGCGCTAATCGCAACGCAGCAAGACGACATCAAACGGATCCTCGCTTACTCCACGCTCTCGCAACTTGGTTACATGATCATGGCCGTGGGGCTCGCATCGAGTGAAGCAGCCATGTTCCACTTGTTTACGCATGCGTTCTTCAAAGCGCTCCTCTTTCTCGCCGCCGGCTCGGTGATCGTTATGCTGCATCATGAGCAGAACATCTGGAAAATGGGAGGGCTTTCCAAAAAACTACCGATCACATTCGTGACTTTCGGTGTTGGCGCGCTCGCGTTGATCGGCTGCCCTCCGTTCAGTGGCTTTTTTAGCAAGGACGCAATTCTCGCGCTCGCGTATGAGCACAACACGCCCATTTTCGCGATCGCGCTGTTCACAGCATTTCTCACCGCGTTCTACGTCATCCGCATGCTGGTCATCGCCTTCTTCGGAAATCCGCGGAGCGACATCGCGCGTGAAAGCCGCGAATCGCCTCCGGTGATGATCATGCCGCTAATTTTGCTCGCGATCCTGGCGATGCTCGGCGGATTTGGGTTTTTCGCGCGAAACTTTCTCGCACTCCCGGTTGAGAACCACATCGCAAGCGTCGTTCCCGCGCTTGCAGTCATCGCGTTGATTGCGGGAAGCGGACTGGTCAAGCTGTTACGTCACAAGTTTTATTTCGACGAGTTTTACAGCTGGCTGATTCACTGGACTCAGGAGCTCCTCGCGCGCGTCGCAGCTTTCGTTGATCGATGGATCATTGATGCAGGCGCGGTGGGCGGAAGCAGCCGCGGAACGTGGGGCGTCGGCGCGCTCTTGCGATTGCTTCAAGTCGGCAATCTTCAAGGTTACGCATTTTTGTTCGGCCTTGGTGTTGTCGCGCTGATTTATTTCGCGCTTTTCCGCTCCTGAGAAAGGTAAACGGCAATGACGAAATCCGAATGACGAATATCGAATTAAGCTCGAATAATGAAACTCGAAACGGCAATGCGTTGCCGTGGCGCTTCGTCGTTAGTGCTTCGTCAGTCCTTCGTCATTTGTCATTAGGATTTTGTCATTTTCCTTGATGGTTTTATTCGTCATTTTCTGCCCGATCGCCGCGGCCGTTTTAATCCTGGTCGGGGCGCCTGCGCGCAAGACGGCATTAGCCGCGTCCGCACTGATGTTTGCGGCGGCCCTGTTTCTGTTTGGTTCTTTTGGATATGGCCAACGCGATTTCCAACACGTCACCTCGTTCACGATATCGCCCGACTGGCGACTGAGCTTCACGACGGGTGTCGATGGCTTGAGCCTGATAATGGTGCTGCTTGCTACAATCATTACACTCGCGGCGGTTTGGTTCGCAGGCGCGATCGAGAAATATGAAAATGCATTCTATGCGTGTCTCTTGTTCATTTCCGGCGGCGCAATCGGCGCATTTGCTTCAATTGATTTGTTTTTCTTCTACGCATTTCATGAGCTTGCACTTATTCCCACCTTTTTCCTGATTGGGATTTGGGGCACTGGAAATCGGGTCGCGGCAGCATGGAAAATCACAATCTATCTCGCGATCGGCAGCTTCATACTGCTGCTTGGCCTGATCCTGCTTTACCAAAGCGTTCCACCCACTTCACGCAGCTTTGACATACGCGCCTTACAAGCTGCCGCGAGCATGGAACTGATCTCAGCGGATGCGCAGCGTCACATTTACCTGTTGTTGCTTATCGGCTTTGGAATTCTCGTTTCGCTTTTTCCGTTTCACACCTGGGCGCCGGAAGCTTATGCATCCGCTCCGGCGCCGGCCGCAATGTTGCATGCCGGCGTGCTGAAAAAATTCGGGGTATACGGGTTTTTGCGCCTCGCTATTCCTCTGCTGCCGGAAGGCGCTCGACACTGGAGCAACCTGCTCATGATTCTTCTGCTGGGGAACATCATTTACATCGGACTGGTTACGATTGCCCAGAAGCGTCTCGATTGGATGCTGGGTTATTCGAGTGTCATGCACATGGGCTACATCTTTCTTGGTATCGCCAGCGCTGGCATTCTTGGTGTGACCGGCGCGGCGGTGCTGATGTTCGCTCACGGTCTGTCAATTGCATTGCTATTTGCCCTAGCAGGTGAATTACGCCGAAGGACAGGCACGTTGGTTTTTGATGAACTTGGCGGTCTTTCCAGGCTCATGCCGTTCGCTGGCCTTGCGTTTGGATTTGGCGTATTCGCAGCGATCGGTCTTCCCGGGGTCGCAAACTTTGCGGGCGAAATCATGATCTTCTTTGGCGCATTCAAACATGGATGGAAAATGGAAGGCTTTCACAGTTTTCAAATTGCGACGGTGCTGGCCCTTTGGGGAGTAGTGATCTCGACGGTTTATATGCTGCGAGCCTATCGCAAGACGTTCATGGGCACGATGCCCGAACAGTGGAAAGATCTTGCCGATCTTCGCCCGGCGTTGCGTGTGCCGGTGACGCTGCTGGTGGGCGCGCTTCTTTGCTACGGATTTTTTCCGCAATCCTTTGTGCGAATGGTGGTGCCCACTTTCCGCACTTATCTCACCGTGAACAGATGATGAGGATCACAGCGCCAGAACTTGAGATTGCGGTGCTGGTGCTGGGGATGGCGATCCTGATGGTCGAAGCGTTTGTAACAAAAATCGACAAGCGAACTCTGGCCTTCGCTGCAATCGCCGGTCTGGCGATAGTTTTTCTCGCCAGCTTCTTCGTCGCTCCATTTCCCCCGCAAAATCAAGCGACTGGTTTCTGGAGTTTTTATAGCGCAGATCGCCTGTCGATCTTCTTCAAGCAATTCGCGTTGGTAACGACAATTTTCGTTGTGATCATGATGATCGACTACGCGCCGGTCGTGCGGAGTTCCTTTCCCACTTCGCAAGACGGACTGGGCGAATTTTTCGCGCTGCCTATCTTTACATGTGCCGGACTCATGTATCTGGTGTCGGCGATCGATTTCGTATTCATCTTCGTTTCGCTCGAGCTAGTTACGATATCCTTTTATGTGCTGGTCAGCTTTACGCGGCGCAATCCGGTGACTCTGGAAGCAGGCGCGAAATATCTCGTACTTAGCGCGCTCTCGACGGCGTTTATTGTGTATGGAATCGCCTGGATCTTCGGCGTCACCGGCCAGACAAATCTGCAACGAATCGCAGAGGCATTGGAGAATCCGAGCACTGATCGCGGCGCGGCGCTGCTGGGCATGGTGTTCGTCCTGGTCGCGCTTGGTTTCAAAATCGCGGCCGTTCCGTTTCAAATCTGGGTGCCAGATGTTTACCAAGGCGCGCCCACGCCCGTGACGGCGTATCTTTCGGTTGGTTCAAAGGCAGCGGGGTTCGTCGTGCTGCTGCGCGTGTTGCAAGCCTTTGCGACGCTTCCACAGGCGCAACGGCTAATTGTGTTAATCGCCGTGCTCACATTGATCTACGGCAATCTCGCGGCGTTGCCGCAGACAAATCTAAAACGATTGCTCGCTTACTCCAGCATCGCGCATGCTGGCTATCTCTTGATCGGTGTAGTGTGTTTCGACGGGCAGGCCGTGAGTTTTTACCTCGTCGCATACCTGCTGATGACGCTGTTAAGCTTTGCCGTGTTAATAATCGTTGCTCAGCAAACCGGTGAAGAGATTTCCGATTTTGACGGCTTGGGCAAGCGCTCACCATTTCTCGCATTCGCGATGTTGATCGGAATGCTGTCGCTCGCCGGTTTACCGTTCACGGCAGGATTTTTTGGGAAATTTTTCATCTTCTACGCAGCGGTTTTGCAGCGTCAGATCGCGCTAATCGCTGTTGGCGTGATCGCCGTTGGCTGCGGCTTCTACTACTATCTTAAAGTCGTTCGTGCGATGTATTGGCCTGCCCCCACTGCTTCGTATAGCGTTGCAGGCGGGCAGTCTGGAGATAGGATCGACACGATTCCCGTAAGCGGGTTGTCACGCCTCGCACTCAGCGTGCTGATCATTGCGACGATTTGGCTGGGCATTTATCCACGGTCTATTTTGGATGCCTTGAAAAACTTGTAGGGCGTTTCTGTGAATCCCGAAACCGCTTCCAGAGAATCGCGCTCTGGCGCAGCTCCTAAGGTGGGGACCTGCCCGCATGTGCGCGCGACTCGAGGCATGATGAATTTACGAACGCGCTCAGAGATAATTTGACTCGGTAGGTTTTTCTGGTAGAAACCGCAAATGTTTTTGCCTACTCGACGTAGCTGCGGCATCTGGATTGCATTAGTCTTGCTGGGTTTGATGCCGTTATCCGCAATCGCAGTTTCCCCTGCTCACAAATTTCCAAAGTGCTGCGTCTGGCGCGTCGTGAATTCTGAAGCGCCCTTCTATCTTGTGGGCTCGATTCATGCGCTCAGCAACAAGGATTATCCATTGCCAGGGCCATACGACCTGGCGGTAAAGGACAGCACGCGATTTGTTTTTGAATTTGATCCGACGCGGGCCGACGAATTCGAAAAGAAATTTGAAGCAGCCGCCAAGTATCCGCGGGGACAGGACATCGGCTCAAAGATCGATCCAACGCTCCTGAGTTGGCTTCGTCAAAATATTTTAACCGTACAGCCGGATTCTCCCCGCGAAAAGCATCCGCGAGTTGCAGGTTTCGACAGCGAACTCCGCTATAAGCCTTGGTGGATTGCGCAGCATCTTGCTGCTCCGGCTAGCTACAGCAAAAGTTCCGCATCACATGGTCTGGACAATTACTTTGTGGACCACGCGAGAATAGCACGAAAAGAAATAGCAGGACTTGAGTCGGTTGATGAGCACGTGGCGGTGATGGGCGGAATGTCGGATCGCGACGGCGAATTCATGCTGCGCGATGCGCTCAGTCAGCCTGGGGACGGAGCAAAGGAATCCAGCAGGATGTACAAAGCATGGCGCCGCGGTGACACCGACGCGCTTTGGGCAGGCGACGCGCGACTGCGCAAAGAAGCACCGAGCATTGCGGCCCGCCTCGTCGAAAACCGTAATGTGAAATGGGTTCCGCGGATCGAAGCCGAACTGAAAACCGGGAAACCGACAGCAATTGTTGCAGGTGCGCTTCATTTCTCCGGTCCGCGCAGCGTGATTGCGTTGTTGCAAAAACGCGGCTACACCATCGAGCAGCTGTAAGCTGTAGCGGCGGTCTGTGACCGCCGACGAGACGGACTTCCTTATAGCGACGGCGCTCATAGGAGCGCGGCTATAACGAATGCCAGCGCTGGCAGCGAGCACTCTTTCAACGGAACCGCGCTTAAAAGGTCTAATTCGCATTAAACAATCCCCCGCCATTCACCAGCTTCCAAAACTATGAAGTTATTCATCCCCATTATTATTTCGCTTATTGCTCCGCTCGGCTTGCATGCTCAGCAGCCGCAGAGTGAACAAAGCGCGCCACCGCTCGATCCCAACAATATGGATACATCAGTCAAGCCCGGTGGTGATTTTTTCCGTTATGCCAACGGCGCCTGGATCAAGCGGACTGAGATCCCGCCGGAATATTCCCGATGGGGCGCGTTCAATGAGCTGATCGAGCGCAACAACGACGCACTACACGCGATTGCTGAAAAGGCGACCCAAACGCAACTCGACCCTAAGCTCGCGCCGGAGACACAGAAAGTTGGCGATTATTACGTGAGCGGAATGGACGAACAGTCAATCGAAGCAATGCGCACCAAGCCGTTGCAAGGCGAGTTGGATCGCATCGAGGCGATCAAAGATCAACAGGATGTGCTCGCGGAGATCGCACACCTACACAGCATCGGCATTAATGCATTTTTTGACTTTGGCGCCGGTCAGGACGCGAAGGACAGCACGCGCGACATCGCCCAGGCCGTACAGGGCGGACTCGGCATGCCCGATCGTGATTACTACACGAAACAGGACGCCGATATGAAGCAGAAGCGCGAGAAGTACGTCGCGCACGTCACAAAGATGCTGACGCTCGTGGGCGAGCCCGCCGAGAAGGCCGCCGACGATGCGAAAAAGATCATGGCGTTGGAGACAAAGTTGGCCGAAGCGTCGCGCACGCGCGTGCAACTGCGCGACCCGATCAAAAATTACAACAAGATGGGGGTGCGACAGCTGCAGGACCTGACCCCAGATTGGAAATGGAGCGATTACTTCAACAAGATCAATCTGCTCGAGCCCGGCGACATCAATGTGCATCAGCCGGAGTTTTTCAAAGGCGCCAACAACTTATTTAAATCGACGCCGATTGACGATTGGAAGGCGTACCTGCGCTGGCACCTGATTAATGCGACCGGGCCATATCTTTCCAAGGATTTCGTCGACGAAGAATTCGATTTCAATGACCGGACCCTGCGCGGCACGCAGCAAATCAAACCGCGTTGGAAACGGGTGATCACGTCCGAGGATGACGAGATCGGCGAAGCGCTCGGCAAATTGTACGTCGGTTTTTATTTCCCACCGGAAGCCAAGGCGCGCGCGCTCGAGCTGGTAAACAATTTGAAGGAAGCGCTGGCCGATAGAATCAAAACGCTCGATTGGATGGACGAGCCGACAAAAAAAGAAGCGCTCAAGAAACTTGCCGCGATGAACGTCAAGATCGGCTATCCCGACAAATGGCTCGATTATTCGCTGCTACAGATCGACCGCGGCCCGTACGTGTTGAACGCAGTGCGCGCCGGAAAGTTTGAAGCCGACCGCGATCTCCAGAAGATCGGCAAGCCGGTCGATCGCACCGACTGGGGCATGACCCCACCGACCGTGAACGCGTATTACAACCCAAACATGAATGAGATCGTGTTTCCAGCCGGCATTTTGCAGCCGCCGTTTTTCTACCAAAATGCCGACGACGCGGTGAACTACGGCGCGATTGGCGCCGTGATCGGCCATGAAATGACGCACGGGTTTGACGATCAGGGGCGGCAGTTTGATGCCGTAGGAAACCTGCGCGACTGGTGGTCAAAACAATCAGCAGCCGAATACGACAAGCGCCGCAAAGCCGTTGTCGATCAGTATTCCGAGTATCAGCCGCTCCCGGGCCTGCATGTGAACGGCGAGCTCACGCAGGGCGAAAACATCGCAGACATCGGCGGAGTCAAACTCGCCTTCGCCGCGTTGCAAAAGGCGCTCGACAAACATCCGGAGGAACGCACGAAGAAGATCGACGGTCTCACGCCGGAGCAACGTTTCTTCCTCTCCTTTGCAGCCATCTGGCGGTCAAAGATTCGCGATGAAGAGCAAAAACTACGACTCAACACCGATCCGCATTCGCCCGCGCAGTTTCGCGTGAATGGGCCGTTGTCCAACATGCCGGAGTTTCAGAAAGCGTTCAACATTCCCGATAGCTCGCCGATGGTTCGCCACGCTGATAAGCGCGTGAAGATCTGGTGAAAATCACATTAACACCGCGCTTCAGCGCGGTGTCAATGGTGCCATCTCTGAAACGGTTTAAACGGTTCCGGTTATTGCCGCGCAGAAACACCGGGCTGAAGCCGCAGTGTTAATGTGATCGACGAATTAGATCATGAGTTCACATTGATGATCGTGCAGTGAAATCACGGCCAGCCATTTGAAATCACTCTCGTTCGGCTATCATGAGTCATCGTCATGGACTACGCGATACGCCAGCTCACAGCCAAGGATGAACCCATTCTCTGGGAGATGTTATATCAGGGACTGGCGTCACCTGGGAAAAAAGAGCTGCCTGCACGCGACATCGTGCATCGCCCGGAGTTTGCGCATTACGTGGAAGACTGGGGCCGCGCTGGCGACACGGGTTTCGTCGCGCACAACAAGAAGGATGGAACATTGCTTGGCGCCGTTTGGTTGCGCAAGATGATCGGCAAAACTGATTCACCGCCTGAGCTTGCCTTGGTGGTAACACCGGAGCACCGCAGGCACGGGATCGGCACGGCGCTCCTGACGCAATTGGTTCGCGCGAACCCTGAGGAGTCAACGATCTTGCTAAGCTTCGTCGCCGGTAAACCGGTCTTGCGGCTATACGAGCGGTTCGGCTTCAAAGTGGTGAAGGCACAGCCGAACGCTGTTGTGATGCACAGAGAAGTCTAGGAGCGTGTGCGTGAGGTTCCTCGCCCATCGCGAAATGATTCGATTACGAGCACGAGCAGGAGTATGAGTTGCCCCAACGCGCGCCGGACGTAATGGTATTGTTTCGATGATCGCGAAGCCGGCAGAAGCATTTCAATTTGACGCGATTGACGATGTGCTGAGTGACATCGCGAAAGGACGCATGGTCATTGTGACCGACGATGCCGATCGTGAGAATGAAGGCGATCTGGTGATGGCGGCGGAGAAGGTCACGCCTGAGGCAGTCAATTTCATGGCCACCCATGGGCGTGGCTTAATCTGTGTGCCTATTTCGAATGAGCGCGCGGACCAACTTGGCTTGCAGCGAATGGTTCCGCAAAACCGCGAAAAACATCGCACCGATTTCACCGTTTCGGTGGATGCGGCGCGGGGCGTCACAACTGGCATCAGTGCCTACGATCGAGCTACAACCATTCTTGCCATTGGCAACCCGAAATCATCGCCGGAAGACTTAAACCAACCAGGCCACGTATTCCCGTTGCGCGCGAAGGACGGCGGGGTGCTGCGGCGCGCGGGGCACACTGAGGCGGCGGTCGATCTGGCAAGAATGGCTGGCCTGCAGCCGGCGGGAGTGCTTTGCGAAATTTTGCACGATGACGGCACCATGGCGCGTTTGCCCGAACTGATGGAGTTCCGGAAAAAGCACGGCTTGCGCATTTGCACCATCCAAAGCCTGATCGCTTATCGTCGTGTTCGCGAAAAACTCGTCGAGCTGGAGCAAATCGTGAAAATGCCGACCGACTACGGCGATTTCGATCTGCATTTGTATCGCTCAAAACTGGATGGGCAGCATCACCTTGCACTAGTCAAAGGCAAAATTGACAAGAAGAAGCCGACGCTCGTGCGCGTGCACAGTCAGTGTCTTACCGGCGACGTTTTTGCTTCGCGCCGATGCGATTGCGGAAATCAGTTGCACGCCGCGCTCCGACAAATCGCAGAGGAAGGCAACGGCGTGTTGGTTTACATGCGTCAGGAAGGACGCGGAATCGGATTGGCAGCCAAAATCCACGCGTACAAGTTGCAGGAGGAGGGCCTCGATACCGTGGAGGCCAACGTTAAACTTGGTTATCCGAGCGACCTGCGCGATTACGGATTGGGGGCGCAAATCCTTTTCGATCTCGGCGTGCGGCAGTTCCGGTTCCTCACAAATAATCCGAAGAAAGTTGTCGGTCTTGAGGGCTATGGGCTCGAAATGATCGAGCAGGTGCCGATTCGTACTGAGGCGAACCCGCATAACGCCAAATATCTTGAAACGAAAAGGACGAAGCTGGGCCACCTGCTGTAGAATGACGAAGCTCGAATGCCGAAGCTCGAAGGAATGACGAAGTCCAAAACTACGCGCGATCAGTCATTCGTTATTCGTGCTTCGTCATTAATTCGTCATTCGTCATTCGCCATTCGTCATTTTTAGATGCCGAAGGCCGCGCCATCTCGTCTACGAACCGCGAAGGCGAAACGCATCTTCCACATCGTTGCGAGCCGGTTTAATGCGCAATACGTGGACGCGCTTGTCGATCACGCGACGAAAGAGCTGCATGCGCTTGCGCCGGACGCGACGGTTTCTCTACATCGTGTGCCGGGCGCATTCGAAATTCCCGTGGTCGTGGGCGAACTGGCCTCACGGGAAAGCGCTGACGCAATCATCGCTTGCGGGGTGATTTTGCAAGGCGAAACCAATCACGCACAAAATCTGAGCCGCTCCGTCACCGATGCGCTACAACGCATCGCAGTGCAAGAAGCAGTGCCTGTGATCAACGTGGTGCTCAGTTTCGATACCGAAGATCAAGCCCGTGCGCGTTGTCTCGAAAATAAAATTAATCGCGGCACCGAAGCCGCTCGGGCGGCGGTGGAAATCGCAAATGTTCTATCGGAGCTTTGCAACAACCAGGAAGCGGCGGTTTCAAAACCGCCGAGGCACGATGGGTAAACGACGGCGAGCGCGAGAAGCGGCAATCCAATATCATTTCTGGCGTGACCTCCAGCGGGGCGAAGGGCCTGAGAAGATCGATGAGTTCTGGGAATTTTGCCCGGCCAAGCCGCGGGTACGCGAATTTGCGCAGCCACTCATTGAAGGAATGGTGGCGCATCTCCCGGAGATCGACGAACGCATTTGCCGCTATTGCGAGAATTACGAATTTCGCCGTATCTCAGCGGTAGATCGCAATATTTTGCGGTTGGCGATCTACGAGATGCTTTATCGCGACGACATTCCGCCAGTTGTTTCGATCAATGAAGCGATTGAGCTGGCGAAAACTTACGGCGGCACAGAGTCAGGTCGTTTTGTAAATGGGATTCTCGATCGAGTGCGAAAGGACTTGGACCGGCCGGCGCGGGAAGCTGTGAAGAAGGAATTGTAGGGCAACCGCTCCGGTTGCCGAAAAGGGCAGGCGATGCGCCTGCCCTACAACAAAAGATCGACATGAAATTTCTAGAAGCGCTCGCTCAGCAATTTGCCGGCAAACCGATTGATTGGGACGAGCTCGAAGAAGGGCTTATCCGAGCCGATCTCGGTGTGCCGATCACAA
>Ga0209056_10003495_pt1 | contig 16737 bp, 17 predicted proteins | sample GraSoiAngelo_114_FD_185876 | JGI IMG/M metagenome (GOLD analysis project Ga0209056, IMG submission 185876) | Grasslands soil microbial communities from the Angelo Coastal Reserve, California, USA - 14_0903_13_40cm (SPAdes) (version 2) | ecosystem: Environmental > Terrestrial > Soil > Grasslands... | reverse complement strand
GGTGCTATCCGGCGTCTATAAGTGGCCTCACCGAAGCTGAATTTGTTGAACTTAGCAAACGTGCACAGGCAGGAGTGCCTGTGCCACCGGTTTTTTTTCACAGATTCCTCGGGAAAAGGGAATGGCTGCGCCGCATGGAGTACCCTTCGGGGGGTCTTGCATGTGTGGCAAGCAAAGGAGTTGCGGACGTGCGAAGTTGGATCTGTGGCAATGATTGGGGTTACGGGTGAAATTTCGGAAGTGTGGCAAATGAAGGGGTTAGGAGGAAGGGGGCCGGGGGAACAATGGGACAGAAGGTCAGCGGGGTACGAAGCGTTTGGGCGGGGATGATGGCTGACTATCAAATTGGATGTTACCATACTCGTACAGTAGCTGTCAAGATAAATTATTAAGTGGAGGAGGGGAAAGGAGTTAGGGACAAGCGCATGGGAAAGTGAGGGCATAAAATGGGGAAAAGGGTAGGGGCTGAGGAAGGAAGATCCGGAAATGTCAAGGGCGGGCAGGACGACAACAGACGAAGAGAGATTCCTCAGGCCTAAAGGCCTGAGCTACAGCTAGGAATGACCGTTAGGGGATGCGGGGCTGGCAAACCAAGGGCACGATCCCGACAGGAACGGGACAGGTATATCGTGCCCCTACAAAAAGATGCCGGGCTTCCCGACACAAACCGTCGGGACCCTCACAAAGCGGGGGAAAGCGCGGCGCTACGATGAAGTCGAAAGGGAGTCCGGGAGGGGCGCGAGTCAGGGGGTTTGGATGCGGGGAGCAAGGCCGGGGGCGAGGGACTGGTAATGCTTGAGATTCCCGGTATAGACGGCCTGGGCTTTGCATTTGGCGGCGCAGGCCAGGAGCAATGAATCGTAAATGCGGCCGCCCGTGAAACCGCGCGAGGCGGCGTTCTGAATGGCAGCGAAGTATTCCTTTGCGGAGAGAGAAACGAGAGTCAGCCGATTGCGGACTTCTTCAACGAAGAGCAAGGCTTGCTCCGGCGGAATCATGGGCTTGACCGGCAGGGCGGTCATGACCGCGTAAACTTCGGCAAGCGAATGAATGCCGCAGGCAGAATGCTTCTTTTCCGCTGCAGCGAAGCGCTGGAGGCTGGGTGCATGGTGAACATGACCGCCCCAGAACGCGGCGACCAGAACGGAAGTATCGAAGAACTCTTTCATCCGCGAATTTTATTCGATAACTGCGCGGCGGCGGTTTTCGCGTTCGCGGTCGACAAGATCGGCGATGGAGGCGTCCGCCGGTTCTCCCTGGTAGACCCAGACGCCGAGTTCCTTCTTGAGCATAACGTTCTGGCGGACGGGACGCAGAGTGATGCGCTCGCCTTCCGATTCCAGATGCAGGGTGTCGCCGGGAGCGAGTTGCAAGCGGTCACGGAGGGGCTTGGGCAGAACGACGCGGCCGGCTTTATCGAGGGTGAGTTTGGTGGTCATAATGGCATTGTAAAGTGGGAGAAACCAATTGTCAATGGCATTTGGCAGAAAAGCGAGGCCGGGCTGCCAAACCAAGGGCACGATATATCGTGCCCCTACAAGAAAGATGCCGGGCTTCCCGACACAAACCGTCGGGACCCCCACAAACCGGGGGAAAGCCCGGCGCTACAAAAGAGAAGAGGATTACGAGATGGCGCGGGTGCAAACGGGAATGGCGTGGGTTAGTATGGGCGGCGGAGAGGGAAATTCATGAGTTCGACACTGTCACGGAGCGCGTCAGGAACGGTGGCGGACACGGGATTGTCCAAGGGGCCGGTGCGTGCGCCGCGGGGGAAGCAGATTTCCTGCAAGGGCTGGCAGCAGGAAGCGGCGCTGCGCATGCTGATGAACAACCTCGACCCCGAAGTGGCCGAAAAGCCCGAGGAATTGATTGTTTACGGCGGGACGGGGCGCGCCGCGCGCAACTGGGATTGCTTCCATGCCCTGGTCCGTTCACTGAAGGCGCTCGAAGCGGATGAAACGCTGCTCGTGCAGTCGGGCAAGCCGGTCGGCGTCTTCCGCACGCACGAGTACGCGCCGCGCGTGCTGATTTGCAATTCCAATCTGGTCGGGCATTGGAGCAATTGGGAGTGCTTCAACGAGCTGGACCGGCTGGGCCTGATGATGTACGGCCAGATGACGGCGGGGAGCTGGATCTATATCGGAACGCAGGGAGTCTTGCAGGGGACGTACGAAACGTTTGCGGCCGCGGCGCGCAAACATTTTGGCGGCGATCTGAAAGGGAAGCTCGTCGTCAGCGGCGGCATGGGCGGAATGGGAGGCGCGCAGCCGCTTGCGGCGACGATGAACGGCGGAGCGTTTCTTGGAATCGACGCCGATCCGGAGCGCATCAAGCGGCGCGTGAAGACCGGCTATTGCGACGTGATGGTCACGAGCCTGGACGAGGCACTGCGTATCCTGAAAAACGCGGTGCGCAAGGGCGAGGCGGCGTCGGTGGGGTTGGTGGGGAATTGCGCGGACCTGATTCCAGAGCTGGCGCGGCGCGGAGTTGTGCCCGACCTGCTGACGGACCAGACGAGCGCGCACGACCCGCTCGGCGGCTACGTGCCGAACAAGATGACGCTCGAGCAGTCGCTCGAGCTGCGGAAGAAAAATCCAGAGGAATACAAGAAGCGCGCGCTCGCGGCGATTGCCGAGCACGTGCAGGGAATGCTGGAGCTGCAGAAGCTCGGCGCGGTGACCTTCGACTACGGCAACAACATCCGCACATTCGCCTTCCAGCAAGGCGTGAAGAATGCGTATGACTTTCCCGGGTTCGTGCCGGAGTACATCCGGCCGCTGTTTTGCGAAGGGCGCGGGCCGTTTCGCTGGGTAGCGCTGAGCGGCGAGTCATCGGATATTGCGAGAATGGACGAGTTGGTGCTCGAAATGTTTCCACACGATGAAATTTTGAGCCGGTGGATTCGCCTGGCGCAAAAGCACGTGAAGTTTCAGGGGCTGCCAGCGCGAATTTGCTGGCTGGGCTACGGCGAGCGGGACAAATTCGGGCTGGCGCTGAACGAGCTTGTCGCGCGGGGTGAGCTGAAGGCGCCGGTGGTGATGGGGCGCGATCATTTGGATTGCGGCTCGGTGGCGTCACCTTACCGGGAGACGGAGGCGATGCGCGACGGCTCGGACGCCGTGGCGGACTGGCCGCTGCTGAATGCGCTGGTGAACACGGCGAGCGGGGCGTCGTGGGTGTCGGTTCACAATGGCGGCGGGGTGGGAATTGGCTATTCGTTGCACGCGGGACAAGTGACCGTGGCCGACGGTACGAAAGAAATGGCCAAGCGGATCGAGCGCGTGCTGACAAACGATCCAGGACTCGGCGTGGCGCGGCACGCGGATGCGGGATATCCGGAGGCGATTGCGTTTGCGAAGAAGACTGGGCTGAAGATTCCGATGACTGGTGATTCCGCAAAGTAGGAGCGCAGCCCCGCAAAAACGTCCGCGGTCTGCGACATGCTGGGCCTCTACGTCGGTGCTGCCGGACGGAGACCTGTGCTACTCTCTCCGCGCCTGGAGGCGTAGAGGAGCCAGATGCCGCAACCCAAGGTGCTTGCCACACGCCCGCTGTTCGAAGCGGCGCGAGAAATCCTGAACAAATCGTTCGACGTGGAGTATTGGACGCAGCCGGAGCGCATCAGCCGAGAAGAATTGTTGCGCCGGACCCGGGACAAAGAGGCGCTCGTCTGCCTATTGACCGAGCGCGTGGACGAAGAGCTGCTGGCGGCGGCGCCCAAATTGAAAATTGCCGCAAACGTCGCCGTGGGGTTCGACAATATCGACGTGCCGGCCTGCACGAAGCGCCGCGTGGCCGTGACGAACACGCCCGGCGTGCTGGATGAGACGACCGCGGATTTTGCGTGGACGCTGCTGATGGCGGTCGCGCGGCGCGTGGGTGAAGGAGAACAATTGGCGCGGTCTGGGCAATGGAAGGGCTGGGACCTGGACCAGTTGTGCGGAACGGATGTTTGGGGGAAGACGCTGGGGATTCTGGGCTTCGGGCGGATCGGGCGCGGCGTGGCGCGCCGTGCCGGCGGATTCTTGATGAAAGTGATTTATCACGATGCGGTGCGCGCTCCCGAGGCATTGGAGAAAGAGCTTCACGCCGAATACCGCGAGTTCGATAGGCTGCTCGCGGAAAGTGATTTCGTGAGCGTGCACGTTCCCTTGCTAGCGGAGACGCGGCGGTTGCTGTCAACCGCGCAGTTTTCACGCATGAAGCCGACTGCGTTCGTGATCAATACGTCCCGCGGGCCGGTGGTGGATGAAGCGGCCCTGGTGCAGGCGCTCGAAGGCGGCAAGATTGCAGGGGCGGCGCTGGACGTGTTCGAAAACGAGCCGGCCATTCATCCCGGACTGAAGCGGCCCAACGTTGTGCTGGCGCCGCACATTGCCTCGGCGTCCATTGAAACGCGGACGAAGATGGCGTGCATGGCGGCGGAGAATGTCGTTGCCCTGTTCAGTGGCAAGCGCCCACCGAACATTTTGAATCCCGAAGTGTTGGAGGGGCGCTGAGACAAGATTCATCGGCCGCAGACAATGGCAAAGTTCACCGAGGACCAACCGAAGCTTACGCTCGAAGGCGCCCTCCAGGTAATGGCGGGGGCGGAACACCGCGCCACGGAAATCGGCGTGCCGATGAATATCGCCATTGTCGATGACGGCGGGCACATGGTGGCCTTTGTGCGGATGGACGGCGCGAAGATTTCGTCGGCGGAAATCGCCATGGTCAAAGCGCACAGCGCCGCGATTCGCCGGCAACCAACCGGGCCTTACACTGAGAACGGCCAGATGAATCTGGTAGTAACTTTGGGGCTGATGGTCGGCAGCAAGGGGCGGCAGACGCCATTGCGGGGCGGGATACCGCTGTACGCGAATGGGAAATGCGTGGGGGCCATCGGGGTGAGCAACGGCACCGAGGAACAGGACACAGACGTCGCCCTGGCCGGCGCGGCGGCCCTCGAGAGTTTCGAGTCCTAAACGCTTCATGGCGGAATTGAAGCAACTCGCCCGCCAGATCTTCCAGGAAACTCTCGCGGCCATCGATATCCCTGAGGCGATGCGCCGCAAACTTCAGCGAAAGAGTACGCGTGTGCGTTGCGGGGAAATGACCGTCGATCTCGCGGCGTATCGCACGATTCATGTCATGGCCATCGGGAAGGCCGCGCACGCCATGGCCGAGGGGCTTGCTTCCGTGCTGGCGCCCGACTTCTCGGCGAGCGGGATCGTCGCGGCGCCGACAGAGCCGCAGCGTCCGCGGGCAGGCATGCGATATTTCCGCGCGGGCCATCCTGTACCTAATGAAGCGAGTCTTGCCGCAGCGCAAGAAATACTCGGCTTGCTGAAACAGTGCGGCGAAGGGTCGCTTGTCGTTTTTCTTTTGTCCGGAGGCGGGTCGGCGCTAGTCGAGCAACTGCTCGCGCCGGGCGCGACGCTCGAAGACGTGCAGATGCTGCACCGCGCGCTGGTGACATGCGGAGCCCCGATCGAGGCGATCAATGCAATTCGCAAACATTTCTCGGCCGTGAAGGGCGGGCGGCTGGCGGCGGCCGCTCCGCGCGCGATGAAATTGACCTATGCCGTCAGCGACGTGCCGGCGGGCCGCGAATCGGCGCTGGCCTCCGGCCCGACGATTCCCGATCCGACGGCGCGGGAAGAAGCCGCGCAAATCCTGAAGAAGTTCGGGCTTAGGGAACAATTACCAGAACGGCTTCAGCGTTGGCTGGAAGAAACAGGCATGCCGGAAACGCCAAAGCCCGGCGACCCCGCGTTCGCGCGCTCGCACTTCTGTTTGCTGTTAGGATTGCACGACCTGTTTCATCCCGCGCATGTGGCTGCGGAAGCTGCCGGGTTCGTGACCTGTTGCGACAACACCACGGATGACTGGCCGCTCGAGAAAGCAGCGGAGTATTTGCTGACGCAACTCGAGAATCTGCGCGCGGCGAATCCGGAACGGCCCGTGGCGCTCATTGCGGACGGCGAAGTGAGTTCTCCCGTTACGGGGAGCGGCATCGGCGGGCGCAACTCCGCGTTCACGCTGGCATGCGTCGAGAGAATCGCAGGCCGGCCCATCGCCGTTCTGAGCGCGGGCACGGACGGGATCGACGGAAACAGCCCCGCGGCGGGCGCCGTCGCCGACGGACATACACTCGAACGCGCCCGCGCGAGCGGACTGGACCGCGAGGAATATTTTCGCAGGAGCGATGCTTACACGTTTTTCGAACGGCTAGGAGACGCCATTCACACGGGCCCCACAGGCAACAATTTGCGCGACCTGCGGATTTTCCTTGCCCATCCCAAGCGCGGCTGACGCGCAGGGGCGAGCCTAATTCTTCGATTGTGCCAGGCGAGATTCGATGGTCTTGAGTCTTTCGCTCATCTCCGTCATCACGCGTTCAAGTTTCTCAAGACGATCCAGCACCACCTTCTGATCGACGGACGCGCCTTCTTTCGTCTCGGCCTTATCCTTTGTCCCTTCTCTGTCGCCGGTTTTCTTCAGCCTCTGGATCTGTTCCTCAATAAAAGGGGCGAACGCGATGCTGAGGTCGTCGCTTTTCAGCATCCCCTCGAGCGCCGGAATCGCCTCCGCGTCGCCGCGGCCGCCAAGAGCGAATACGGATGCGATGCGAACAGGGAAAGTGGACTCATTGAGATAGCCTGCGATGCGACGAGTAATCTCGTGATTGCTCTTATCGAGTTGAGCGAGGCTGCTGATGGAAGCCTGACGCGTTTCCTGGGGTTTGCCGGGCGCCGACCATTCGACAAGGAGAGGCACGGCCTTGTCGTCGCCGAGTTGGCCGAATGCGCGAAGAGCGGCGTTGCGGAGGAAATCGTCAGGCGAGTCGGAGGATGCAGCCGCGCTCAAGGTGGCAAAGGCGTTTGCGACTTTGAGCTTGGCCATTGCCTGCAGGGCGGCGGCCCGGCCGCGGTAGGACTTGTCCTCGCGAGCGACGGCCTCTAAGCGGGCGTTGATGGCGGCATTTTCCTTGAAATTGCCCAGCGCCGAAATGATGCGGCCGCGCAGCCAGGGGGGTTCCTCCGCGTCCAGCGCATCGAGAAGCGGCTTGGCTGCCGCGGGCGTGGCTATTTGGCCAAGTGCTTCTGCGGCGAGCGCGCGGACGCCCCAGAAGCGGTCGCCACGAAGAGCTTCCCAGAGCGCGGCGATGGCGTCGGCATCGTCCTTGGTTTTACCGAGCGCATTTGTTGCATCGGCGCGGTCGCCCACGTCGCTCGCGTTCTTCAACTGATAGATCCACTCCTTTTTATCTTTGTGGAACTCCGCAGCCTTCAGGATCTTCGCGCCTCTGTCGAAGAGCACAAGCAGCGGCGCGCCGTCGGACGGGAGCGGAAACGTCTCTTCCGCCTTGGACACGGCGATGTGGTGGCTCTTCTTGCCGGAGGCCGTAGTGATTTCCACTTCCACCGGGACGCGGAAGAGCCCCACGCGGCCCTCGACCTTCTGCGTTTGCTTGACTGCGAGCTTCACTTCCTTCTTCGCATCATCGTAGGTGTAGCTGAGATCGAATTTGGGCGCGCCTGCGCCATAGACCCATTGGCCCAGAAATTCGTCGATGTTCGCGTGCGTGGCTTCTTCCACGGCTTTGGCGAAGTCGGCGGTCACGACGTTTTTTCCTCGATTGGCCTCGAGGTAGTGCCGCAAGCCGCGATAGAAAGCTTCGTCGCCGAGTTGCTGCCGAAGCATGTAGAGCACCCAGCCGCCCTTCGTGTAGGAGTTGCCGTCGAACTCGTCCGATTCCGCACCGGAAAAGTCGTGCCGGACAATCGACTTGGCGAAGATCCGCTCATCGCCAAACCACCCCCGGGCCGCTTCCCAGCGCTCATAATCGGCCTGCTCTTTTCCGTAATGCTCTTCAATCCAGAGCGTTTCCATGTAGGTGGCGAAGCCCTCGTTGAGCCAGATGTTGCCCCAGTCTTTGCAGGTGACGAGGTCGCCGAACCACTGGTGGCCCAGCTCGTGGGAGATCAGTGGATCTTCATCAGTCAGGAATTCGGGCACGAGTTTTGGATGACGGAGCGAACCGCTGGTGTTCGTCGTGGCGCTCGAGTTCTCCATTCCTCCCGCCACAAAATCATCCACCATGGCCTGCGAGTACTTCTCCCAGGGATAGTCAACCCCCAGCTTTCTGGAGAAGAGATCGATCATCGCCGGAGTGCGATTGTAGTTGACGGCAAGGCGATCGCCTTTGCCGTGGGGCGCGTAGTAGGTGACCGGCTTGCCGCGCCAGGAGTCTTTCACCTCGTCAAATTCGCCCGCGACAAGCGTGATCAGATACGTCGAGCTGGGCAGGGTTTCACTCCAATCCCAAACTTTTTGCCCGCCAGCCGCATCCTTGACGCTGACCAGCCGTCCGTTCGACACCGTGACCCAGTTCGAGGGCACCGTGACAATCATCTCCGTCGTCAGACGGTCGTTCGGATAGTCATACGTGGGCAGGTAATAGCGCGTGTCTTCCGATTCGCCCTGCGTCCAGATCTGCTTGGCCCTGTCTGGATTGGTCTTGTCCGGGAGGACAAAATAGAGGCCCTTTTTCGGCTTTCCTTTATAGCGGATCTCGACCTCGAATCTTTCTCCTGCCCGAGCGGGGGAGGAGAGATTCACAAGCAGCTTGTCCGCGGTCGTCTCGAACTTGGCGGGCTTTGCGTTGATGGTGACGCTCTGAATGGAGAGGCCGACCGAATCGAAGGCGAGCTTCGCTGTGCCGTCGTTCAGGATCGTGAGCGTGTGGGTGACATCGCCAAGGACCTCGCGCTGGTCCAGGTCGAACCGAAGGGCGATCTTCGAGTGCTGGAGGTCGTAGTCACGCCCGCGAGCATAGGGCTCGTCGGCGCGGGCGAGGACTGTGGCGAGCAAAAAGAGAAGAAGCCCTGCCGCAAGACCCTGGTTTGCAGCGGACGTTGCGCCGTTTTGAGAGTTCCTCCAGATATTCATGTGATGGCACTCCTGTGGATAGAATGGCCCGCCTGTTCCAGGGCACTGATTGCTTTTTCCGCGTCGCTTTCGCTGACGAGCAGGTAATCCGTATTGTACGTCGAGATCACGAAAATGCTGACCTTCGCTTCCGCCAGAGGCACGGCCAGGGAAGCGAGGACGCCAGTCAAGGAAAAGTCCAGGGGTCCAACGACCCGCATCAAGCGCCGCCCTCGCTCGGCCGGGACGTCGGCAGGGACACTTTGTTCTTCACAAACTCCCGACAGTTCATCCGGAGTGCGCGTGATGGAGAGAAAGCCGCCGCGCATCGCCCAGCTCGGTGGGGGAAAGGAATTTGCCGGGAATCTGCAGATGGCGTAACGCCCCGGAAGCAACAAGAGCTTCAGTTGGTGGCTTATCACGAGAGGTTCACAGCAGGCTCCGTCCCAGGCCTCCATCCACAGCGAGGAATGCGCCGTTGATATAGTTTGTCCACGTCCAGGCGTGAAATGCAATCAGGCCAACAAAGTCTTTCCGATGACCCAGGCGCCCGCTGAGCCCAAGATCAATCCTCGAATCACCTGACCTCAGCGCGAATCCTCGCTCAAAAAGATGCGGGCGTCAACGGCCGTGCTTGCGTACGCCGTCTGGCGCGTTTGTCCCGCCGCAGGGATTCGGTGGCATTGAAATTGGTTTGCACCCCGCACCGCGGAGGACTAAGATTCGCCCAAGCTTCAGGCAGACGGAGGTGCGGCCATGCGGAATTCTACGCTCCTCGTTGGACTCCTCCTCGCAGTTTCAACACCCGCTGCGTTTGGCCAGATGGGGAAGACCGTCATCGTCCAGGCCGGAACACCCGAAGGATCGGCGTTGGCCAAGATCAACGACACCAGCGACCCGGCAGAGAAGCTCTCGTTGATCGAAAAATTTGCCGAAGAGTTCGGCAAAGGCGACCTGGAGTTTCTCGCTGACGATCTTTTTGTGAACTACTACCTATCCGTCAAGAATTACGACAAGGCCATGGAATACGGAGAAAAGCTCTGGGCCTTGGATCCCGGCAATTTTCAGAACGGCATGAACCTGGTGCGCGCGGCACAGGAAAAAGGAGACGCGGCGCGGCTCATAACCTATGGGGAAAAGACCGGAGCAATCGTCGCCCGCTACAAGGGGCAACCCGCCCCTGCTGGCGAGGAAGCAGGGAGTTGGGAAGAGACAAAGAAACGCACGCTGGAAGACACGAAAGACAGCATCGCCTACATTGAGCAGGTGGTTTTCGCGGCGGCCTATCAGAGCAAGGACCCTTCTGCGCGCGCGGCAAGTCTTATTCGCTTCGCGAACGCGTTCCCGGATTCGCCCCGCGCGAGCCAGGCGATGGCCATCGCCGCTGCCTCTTACCAGCAGGCGCAGCAATATCCGAAGATGCTCGAAGTCGCAAACGGGATCTTGACGAAGGATCCGAATGACGTGAGCATGATGATTCTCCTTGCCGACTATTACAGCGAAAAGGGCGAGCAACTGGACAAGGCAGAGTCTTACGCCAGGAAGGCCGTGGATCTATTGGGAGCGGCAAAGAAGCCCGAAGGCGTCAGCGACGAGGACTGGCAGAGACAGGTTTCGTTGCAAAAGGGATTGGCTCTGAGCGCGCTGGGGCAAGCGAACATTTCGAGGAAGCGGGATGTGCAGGCGCTCGAGAATTTCAAGGCTGCCGCGCCGCTCTTGAAGCCGGATGCCGTGACGTACGGCCGCAACCAGTATCGATTGGGCTTTGCTCTGCTCAATCTGAAGCGCATCCCGGAGGCGCGCGCAGCGCTGACCGAAGCAGCCAGCGTGGACAGCCCGTACAGGGGGCTGGCGCAACAGAAACTGAGCACACTGCCTCCGGCTGGTGCGACGGCGGCGCGCAAGAAATCCTCTTGAAACAGGATTGGAATCTCGCGCGACAACTGCTGCATCTAAATTTCGGAGCGGCGAGCTGGAGGCGCACAGGAACTTCATTGCAAGGAGGCCAGATGTCGGAAATGGTGACTTTCGGGGCTGGGTGCTTCTGGGGTATCGAAGCGGCGTTCCGGCGCGTGCCGGGAGTGATTGATACGGCAGTCGGCTATTCGGGCGGACATATGCCCAATCCGACCTACGAAGATGTTTGCACCGACGAGACGGGCCATGCCGAGGCCGTGCAGGTGACCTTTGATCCGGCGAAAGTGAGCTACGAGCAGTTGCTGGACGTGTTTTGGGGAATTCACGACCCGACGCAGGTGAACCGCCAGGGACCGGACTTCGGCGCGCAGTATCGCACCGCGATTTTCTTTCATTCGCCGGAGCAAGAAGCCGCGGCGAATAAATCCAAGGCCGCTGTCGAAGCTTCCGGAAAGTTTCGCCGGCCGATTGCTACGGAGATTACGCCTGCGGCGCCGTTCTATCGCGCTGAGGAATATCACCAGCGCTACCTCGAGAAGCGCGGCGCTGCGTCATGCCATTTCTGACCATTCGATCAGAATGGTCATCCCGAGCGAGCGCAGCGAGTCGAGGGATCTCTCCGCCTCGATGGTGATCCAGCAAACGATTGAAAGCGGAACCAAAGAGCCGAGGGCAACGTGGGGGAGAGGATCCCTCCGAGACCTCCCGGGAAACGAAGCCATTCTGACTCGGCTGCCGAGCGATGAAGTGGTACAGGAGCCAGATTTAGACTGGCTCGGCATGATCAAGCCTTTCCTTTCTGTTGCGCGGTCTTCCGACGGAAGCCTTTACGCTTGCTAAGACCCTTTTCTCTCGTGTAGTGAAGCATGGCGTGTCGCAGCAGCCAATTCGCTTTGGTCTGGTAACCGCGGCCATCGGCTTTGAGCCATGCGATGACGTCGGAATCTAGACGCATCGTAACGGGCTTCTTCGTTGGTCGATAGAACTTGCCGATTTCGGCTCCGCCCCAATCGACAACGGCGGGAGCGTCCGAGAAATCAATGTCTTCGTCTCTTTTTGCGGCGATCGCTTGGATGTCTCGCTTCTGCACCTTTGTGAGCTTCCTCATAGGCCCTCCTTTCGTGGGACTCGGCGGCGCGAGCCGAGATGAAACGAATGACTTCTTCATCGTGTTCCTCATAAAAAGTATGAACGACCAATAGAATCGAACCCGGCCCTATGGCTCCGACCGTTATCCAACGTTCCTGATCCTCGAAAGTTACGTCACGCTGGGTAATCGCGTAGGGATCGTCGAAAACGAGAACGGCCGTTTCGAAGCGAACATCATGCTTACGAAGGTTTTGCCGGTTCTTCTGCTCGTCCCATTCAAATCGCACGGCTCGCCACGACTGCGAGAGAATACGGTCCTCGCGCGCGTTTGTCAATACATTTGTATGTACAGTTTGCTGTATGCGAGCCGGGCAGAAAGAGTGGATATAGACACCACGGATTCAAAGGCAGGGAAATCAACAATTTGCAGATATGGCGGAGAGGGTGGGATTCGAACCCACGGTAGGGTTCCCCCTACACTCGCTTTCGAGGCGAGCTCTTTCAACCGCTCAGACACCTCTCCGCGGCGCAGACGGTTGTCCTTAGCCTAGCAGACGATTCGCGTTTTAAGCAATGCGGAGCTCAGCCCGCGGAACGAAGGATTTCTTGCGCCTCTCCCAATCCCACCCTGCCTGGGGATTAATAGAAATCGAAAGGACGCGGCCGATATGCTACCGGCGGGCGGCAAAGAAGGACTGAAGCAGGCCGGCACATTCGTCGGCTAGGACACCCGAGGTAATTTCCACCTGATGGTTCAGTGTTGGGTTGGAGAGCACTTCGAAGCAGGAGCGGATGGCGCCGCCCTTGGGATCATCGCAGCCATAGACGAGCCGGTCGATGCGCGCCTGAATTATGGCGCCAGCGCACATGCTGCAGGGTTCCGCCGTGACGTACAGCGTCGTGCCTGTGAGGCGGTAGTTGCCGAGGATTCGCGCGGCTTCCCGCAGGACAACGATTTCCGCGTGGGCCGTCGGGTCGCAGTCGCGAATCGTGCGATTTCCCGTCCGCGCAATGATCCTGCCGTCATAGACGAGGACCGCGCCGACAGGGACTTCTCCCGCCGCCGCGGCCACGCGTGCTTCTGCCAGGGCTTCCTGCATGAAAGGAACGTCGTCGCTCATTTCGTACGACAGAATACCACGAGGGCAGGAAACGCCCCTGCGGCCAGGGTTCCCTTGACAATTCCGGTACCACGAATAAGACTAGCATTCATGCGGGAACTCTTGAGCCGACTCATCCAATGGGACTTTATTAAGGGGCTCGCGGTCACCTTTCGGTACCAGCACCCGAAAAACATCTACACGGAGCAGTATCCGTTGGAGCGGCCGATGGTGGCCGAGCGCTACCGGGGCGCACCGCGGCTGAACAAAAATCCGGAGACGGGCGAGACCCTCTGCATTTCGTGCAACTTGTGCGCGCTGGCCTGCCCGGAAAACCTCATCGTGGTTGGCTGGGAGCGAGATGACGCGACCCGCCGCAAGGTGCTCACGTTCTTCACCTATGACACCTCGCGCTGCATGTTCTGCGGCCTGTGCGAGGATGCTTGCCCGACCGATTGCCTCGAGCTAACGCAGGACTTCGAGATGGCCTATTACAGCCGCGAGGGCGCCATCTGGGACCGTCACCGCCTGGAAGAAGGGCCGACGCCGGCGCGCTACACTCGTTAGAGGGCGCGGAAGACGCCGGAATGGAACTCCGCCGAGATCCTATCACGCAAAGTTGGGTCGTCCTGGGGCACCACGAGGTGTTGCCGGAACCTTCGGCCACGTGCCCTTTATGCCCGGCTCAGGCTGACCAGCAACCAGCAATCTTGCGCTGGCCCGCGGAAGGGCCGTGGCAGCTCCGCGTTGTCCCCCACGTTGCCCCCCTCTACCGCATCGAAGGCGAATTAGCCCGTCGAGCCGAGGGGATGTACGACAAGATGGGGCCGATCGGCGCCCATGAAGTCATCATCGAATCCCCCCAACATGACAGCAGACTCGCTCGGTTCAGCGACGAAGGAATCGAGCGCGTGCTCTGGGCGTACGAGTCGCGAATCGCAGATCTCAAGAAAGATCCGCGGTTCAAATACGTTGCCGTCTTCAAGAATCAGGGAGTGCTCGCCGGAGAGGAGTGGGCGCATCCGCATTCGCAGATTACGGCCACGCCGTTTGTCCCACGGCGCATCAAGTACGAATTGCATGCGTCGAGTGAGTGGTACGAGGAAAAAGAACGCTGCGTGTTTTGCGATATCGTCCGGCAGGAAGAGAGACTGGGGAAGAGGATTGTGGACGTGCAGGGAGACTACTATGCGCTGTGTCCCTATGCGGCGCGAGTGCCGTACGAGATTTGGCTGATTCTCCGCAGTCACAACCATGTCTTCGAGCAGCCCCGCCCCGGGGCGAACCGGCGCAATCTCGCCGCGCTGCTTGGAAGGACGTTGCGGCGGCTGGAGAAATTCTCGCCCGCCTATCATTTGGTCGTGCACACGGCGCCGAATACATTGAACAGGAAGGGAGAGCCGGCGCGGTACTGGAAGACGCTCGCCGACGACTTCCACTGGCACATCGAAATCCTGCCGATTGTCGAGACGCGCAGCAAGTCCTATAGCATCAAGGAAGTCTATTACAATTCCGTGTTGCCGGAGCAGGCCGCCGAGCACTTGCGCAACCTGGACCCCAACTTATGAGAAGCGAGCGGGGCGGAATCGTTTTCAAACTGCTCGTTGTTCTCGGCCTGGTTCTCTTTTGCTTGATTCTTTACCTATCCCGGCACGCCATTCTGCGGACGTTTGCGAACGCATGGCTCATTGACGACAGGATAGAGAAGTCCGACGCGATCCTGCTCCTGGGCGACGACAATTTTGCCGCGGACCGCGCGACTCACGCTGCGTTTTTGTTCCGCCAGGGGATGGCGCCACTGATCGTTGGGAGCGGGCGCCGCTTGCGGCCGTACGCGGGAATTGCGGAGTTAATGGAGCATGATTTGATCGAACGCGGCGTACCCAAAGAGGCCATCGTGCGTTTTCCGCAAATTGCGGAGAACACGCGGGAGGAGTCGCAACAGCTTTTGAAGCTCGTGAAAGATCGTCGCTGGCACCGCGTAATTGTCGTCACTTCGAGTGTGGATGCGCGGCGAGCTCGATATATTTTCCGGCATGTTTTTCCCAAGGCGATCGAAGTGCAAGTGAGCGGCGCGCGCGATCTGGACTTCGACGCGGACCACTGGTGGGAGTCACGGCGGGGCGTCAAGCAGATGTTTCACGAGGTGAGCGGGATGGTGGTGGCCATTTGGGAATTGCACGGCAGCTCTGGCGGGGGCATTGCACCGCAATCCCTAGTGGGTTTAGGGGCATCATTTCCACTAGATATTGTGTCGCTGTCCAGGAAACACCCCAGATTTGCCGCTTACCATTCCCCTTTACACTCCCCCGAAGGGTGTACTATGTTCAGCCGTTCGAAGTCGCAGCGCTCAGCCGGCCCAGCTTGCATAGCGACTTTGGCGTAAACAACTCTGCGGTGAGGTGTCTCATGTGGCGCAAGGAAGATCAAAAAACACAAGCGGGTCCCGAGATTTCCACAAGCGCGGGGCAGGCGGCAGGTACGGCCGGCGGGCCGCGCGAGACTCCGGCGTCCGCGCCAGTCTCATCGCGCGCAGCAGCGTGCATTAGCCAGGGAATCAGAATCAACGGCGAGATCACGGGCAACGAGGACCTCTTCGTCGACGGCTTGGTCGAAGGCAAGGTCGAGCTCGGGAACGGGAGCCTCACGATCGGGCCGAATGGCAAGGTGAAGGCTGATCTCTCCGCCCGGGACGTCATCGTGCGCGGCCGCGTGGACGGGAAGGTGACGGCGCGCGATCGCGTGCAGTTGTGGAGCACAGGCCACCTCATCGGCGATATTTCCGCCGAACGTTTGGCTATCGAGGATGGCGCGGTGCTCCGCGGCCGGGCCGAAGTGGCAAAGCACAGCGAGAAGCATGCGGAGGCATTCAAGCCGGCGCCGAAGCCGCAAGAGCAGAAGAAGGTGGAACCTCTCCCGGTGCCCGCTGGTCCATCGGCGGACTAAGTCATGAGCTTCTTCCAGAAACTCCGGCTTGTCGGCGTGCGCAACGAGCCGCGCGGTTTGCCCGTGGGCGGCCGGATCAATCCTGCCGGCGTGGTCCACGCAGCCGCAAATCCCGCTCGCGGACCGGAATCGCGCTCGCAAGAAGCGACGCGAGTTTCGAACGGACTGAAAGAGTTTCTCTGGAACCTCGAGGGGTTGGGGCGCGGAACCCTTCTCGATCTGGGCGCCGCATGGCAAACAACCCTCAGCTTTTTCATCGAGCGCGGCTTTCGCGTGACGTCCGATGACCTTCTTCGCGCGTGGGCCGACTTTCTCGCGCAAGAAGAGGCCCGTTTGAAGAACGCTCGGGCGACGGGCGACGCGCTGGATATGACCTCAGAAGCCCGCGCCGAGCGCTTTATGAACGCCAACCTTCGCTATTCGGAAGGCTCCTTCGACGCCGTTCTGCTATGGGATGTTCTCGACTATTTGGAACCTGCGGCCGCCAAGCGGGTCGTCGCCAGCGTGACAGACTGCCTGCGGCCGGGGGGCGTCGTTTTTGCCATGTTTCATAGCCGCAAACCTGAGGCGTTCCAGCGCTACCGCGTGGCGGATTCCATGCATCTTCAGGTGTTGCCTGCGGCTGTGATCTGTCCGGCGCAGAAGATTTACCAGAATCGCGAGATCCAGGACCTTTTCATCCGCTACAGAACGATGAAATCCTTTGTCGGCCGCGACCAACTCCGCGAAGTTCTCTTCCTCAAATAGCGTTGTACGCGCAAGTACGGTAGGG
>Ga0209056_10003494_pt1 | contig 16740 bp, 16 predicted proteins | sample GraSoiAngelo_114_FD_185876 | JGI IMG/M metagenome (GOLD analysis project Ga0209056, IMG submission 185876) | Grasslands soil microbial communities from the Angelo Coastal Reserve, California, USA - 14_0903_13_40cm (SPAdes) (version 2) | ecosystem: Environmental > Terrestrial > Soil > Grasslands... | reverse complement strand
AGCAATTCGCGAGAAAAAAGAACTAGACAAAGACCTCGAGTCCCAATTGAAAGCGGCGCTCGATGAATTCAAGGCGACCTGGCGATGATTTGTCTGAACCAATTCGATCGAACTATGACTTCGCGCCGCAGGATCGCTCATCTGGAAAGGGCGATCCATTTGATTCGCGGCCAGCGCGTCATGTTCGATTCGGATTTGGCGGCGATCTACGGCGTCACAACAAAACGGCTCAACGAACAGGTAAGAAGGAATATCTCACGTTTCCTAGAGGACTTTGCATTTCAAATTAGCGCTGAAGAACTTCTGCGTTTGAGGTCGCAAATTGCGACCTCAAAGAAGGGCCGAGCTGCGTGCTACGACACGACGAAGAGATCAAACATCAAACATCAAACATCGAACATCTCATAGATGGCCAACACGCAGGACATACGGCGCCGGATCAAATCGATCCGCAACACCGCGCAGATCACCAAAGCCATGCAAATGGTGGCTGCTTCCAAGATGCGCAAAGCGCAGCAGCATGCACTCGCCGGATGGCCTTACGCAACATTGATGAATAGGGTTTTCGTCTCGTTACAAAAGCGAACCGACCCGAAGTTGCATCCGCTTTTGGAAATCCGGCCGCTGAAAAAGGAACTGGTCCTGATCATCAGCACTGACAAAGGGCTGTGCGGCGCGTTAAACACAAATTTGTTTCGCGAGGCCGCGAACTTCGACCAGGCCAAAACAGCTTTCGTGGTTACTGGAAAGAAGGCGCGACAATTTATTGCGCGGACGAAACGGGAACTGCTGGCCGATTTCGAGCTGAAAGATTCCCCCAGCTTTATTGAAACGAAACCGGTCTCAAGATTTTGCCTGGAAAAATTTCTCAGGCGCGAGGTGGACAAAGTCTCAGTGCTCTACACGCATTTCATCAACACGATCAACCAGCGCCCGGTAGTGGAGACACTGCTGCCGATCAGTAGTTTTGATTTGCTGAAGAGGGAAGCGCCACAGGCTGAAAGTGAAGGTGTCGATCCGATGATAGGGTACGTATTCGAGCCGAACGCCGAAGTCGTTCTCGATTCGATGCTGCCGTATTATATTTCCTACCAGGTTTTTCAGACGATTCTCGATGCGCGCGCGTCTGAGCATAGCGCGCGGATGGTGGCGATGAAGAACGCCACGGATAACGCCAATCAATTTATCAAGGATCTGACATTGGAATACAACAAGATGCGCCAAGCCAGCATCACTACCGAGTTGCTCGAGATCGCCACGGCCCAAATGGCGCTCGGTGGTTAATCCAGTTTTATGAATAAAGGAAACATAGTTCAAGTAATCGGTCCCGTTGTGGACGTGGAATTTCCAGACGAAAAGGCGCTTCCGAAAATCTACAATGCCCTCGAAATTGAATATGAAGTGAATGGCAACCCAACAAAACTGACGCTCGAAGTGCAGCAGCACCTTGGCGAAAATTGGGTTCGCTCCATCGCCATGTCTTCAACCGAAGGATTGAAGCGCGGGATGAGTGTCACCGACACCGGCGGGCCAATCACGGTCCCAGTCGGGGAAGGTGTGCTCGGTCGTCTGTTTAATGTCACCGGGGATCCCGTCGATGATCGCGGTCCTGTAAAATTTGAAAAACGTTATCCGATCCACCGTCCCGCGCCGGCGTTAACCGAACAGGACACAAAGGTGCAGATCCTCGAGACAGGCATCAAGGTAATCGATCTGGTTTGTCCGTTCTCGAAAGGCGGCAAAGTCGGCGCGTTTGGTGGCGCGGGCGTCGGCAAGACGGTCGTCATCCAGGAGTTGATCAACAACATCGCCATGAAACATGGAGGCGTTTCCATGTTTGCGGGAGTAGGCGAACGGAGCCGAGAAGGGAATGATCTTTACAAGGAAATGAGCGCGGCGGGCGTGATTGATCAAAAAGATTTGTCGAAGTCAAAAGTGGGGATGGTCTTCGGCCAGATGAATGAGCCCCCAGGCGCGCGCTTGCGCGTAGGACTTTCGGCGCTGGCGATGACGGAATATTTTCGTGACGAACGCAACCAGGACGTTCTTCTGTTTATCGATAATATCTTCCGATTTTCCCAAGCCGGTTCTGAAGTGTCTGCGCTACTGGGCCGCACCCCATCCGCAGTTGGTTACCAACCGACGCTCGCCGCTGAAATGGGCGACTTACAAGAGAGAATCACGTCCACGAACAAAGGATCGATCACTTCGTTCCAGGCTGTTTATGTGCCGGCGGACGACCTCACCGACCCGGCGCCGGCGAACACATTCGCGCATCTTGATTCAACGATCGTGCTTGAGCGCTCAATCGCTGAGCTGGGGATTTACCCAGCGGTTGATCCGCTGGCATCGACATCGAAATCACTCGCGCCGGAGATCGTGGGCGAAGAACATTACAATGTGGCCCGAGGCGTGCAGCGAGTGTTGCAACGGTACAAGGATCTCCAGGACATCATCGCGATTCTTGGAATGGACGAGTTGAGTCCTGAAGACAAACTGACGGTTTACCGGGCACGAAAGATTCAACGTTTCCTCAGCCAGCCATTTCACGTGGCCGAAGTTTTCACCGGCCACAAAGGTCAATACGTTTCGATTGAAGAGACGGTCCGTGGCTTCAAGGAAATTCTCGAGGGTAAACATGACGATGTGCCCGAGCAAAATTTCTACATGAAGGGCAACATCGATATGATTAAGGAAAGCTAGGGTCCATGGCCACGCTAAAGCTCGAAATCGTAACGCCGGAGGAAAAAATCTATTCTGAAGACGTGGAGATGGTCACGTTGCCCGGGTCCGAGGGTGAACTTGGCGTTTATCCCAAACACGTCCCGCTGCTCACTACATTGAAGCCGGGGGAACTACGCGTCATGAAGAATGGCCGCGAGACTGCGATGGCCATCGGCGAGGGGTTCGTGGAAATTAAGGCGGACGCCGTTTCAGTGTTGACCGACATGGCGCTCGAATCCGAGAAGATCGACATTGCTGCCGCCGAGGCAGCGGTCGAACGCGCCAAAGCGGCGATGAAAGAAGATCACACCCCCGAACAGGTGGCAGCCATCCAAGCCTCGCTGCAAAAAGCGCTTGCTCAGTTGCATGTGAAACGCCGTCGCCACCACGGGTAACAATTGTAGAGGCGCTTGTGCCAAGCGCCTGTTTATTTCAAATTTGCTGCTTGGCACAAGCACCGCTACACGCTCTAGGAATCATTGCCGGCAACGGCGTCTACCCGCGACTGTTGGCAGACGCAGCGCGAAAAGCTGGTGTAAAAAAAATAATTGCGGCCGCGTTCACGGGCGAGACCGATCCAGCGCTTCGGCAACATGTCGATCTGCTCGAATGGATGCGCGTCGGACAACTCAACCGGCTCCTCAAATTTTTTCGCGCGCAAGACATTCACCACGCAATCATGGCCGGACAAATCGCGCCGAAAAATCTTTTTGATCTGCGTCCAGATTGGAAAGCGTTAATGTTGCTGGGCAAACTTAAACAGCGCAATGCGGAATCCATCTTTGCGGCAGTCGCAGATGAGCTAGCCCAGGCAGAGGTCCAACTCTTGCCTGCGACAACGTTTCTCGAAGATTCTCTGGCGCCTTGCGGGTTGATTGCCGGCTCAAAGCTATCGCGGCAGGAAGAGGACGATATCGACTTGGGCTTGAAAATCGCGAGGGAAATGGCGCGACTCGATATTGGGCAGACGGTGATCGTTAGGAGTGGAACCGTCGTGGCAGTAGAAGCTCTGGAAGGAACAAACGATACCATCAGGCGCGGCGGGGAACTCGCCCGGAGCGGGGCCGTCATGGTGAAAGTGGCAAAGCCGAGCCAGGACATGCGGTTTGACGTGCCAGTGATTGGTGTCGAAACAATTCGCATCGCAGCCGAAGCACGACTGCGCGTGATCGCCGTTGAGGCTGGAAAGACTTTGCTGCTCGAACGCGATGCAATTGTTGATCTAGCTAATCGTTCGAAGGTATCGATTGTTGCTCGGGGCTGTTAAGCTGCAATGCATCGGCCGATAATCAAAAACGATTCGCGCGAGAGGAAGTATTCCTTTCTTGACCAGCCTTGTGGCCTGGGGATTACACAGCCTGACGCGAAACGTTATGCTCAAGCCAATGGTATGCCTAATCGTGACTGCCCTTGGAGTCGCAACGCAAATAGCCGAATCTGTCGCTGCGAATGCGGAGTGGGATAGAAGTGTGCTGCCGCGTCCATCCCAGCCGTTCCAGGGAATCGCGAAACGTACGCTGGAAGGATCCGAAGCGGCCTTTACTCAGCCAGTGAAAGCTCCGCCGGATGCGCCGAATATTCTCCTCGTGCTGATTGACGATGCCGGCTTCGGTAACCCATCCACCTTTGGCGGTCCCGTCGCTACGCCGACGCTCGACAAACTTGCGGCAGGGGGACTTCGCTACAATCGATTTCACGTGACCGCGCTTTGTTCTCCTACACGCGCAGCCTTTGCTGTCGGGCCGGAACCTCGTGGAAATTTGATCCCGAAGCACTCGGGCGATTCGCACCAGGCAAGTGGGACCCCGATAAGGATACGTGCGAGTTGTATAATCTCGACGAAGATTTCTTGCAGGCTGAGAATCTCGCGGACAAATATCCCGATAAAGTGCGCGAAGTAACGGAGCTGTTTTGGGCCGAGGCCGAGAAATATCGGGTGCTGCCGCTATTTGCCGAGGTTGCCTTTCTGTGGGGCTCCCCCAAAGACTCGACTGATCAGACGAAATTTGTCTACTACAACGGAACGGAAAACATCTCTTCCGGCATGATTCCCCCGATTTACAATCGCTCGTATAGCATCAGCGCAGATTTGTACACTCCGGGCCGACCAGGCCTTGGGCTGCGGCCCGGAATAGCGGGCGTGATCGTCGCGGAAGGCAGTTTTCTTGGCGGCTTCTCGCTTTACGTCGAAGAAGGCCGACTGAAGCACACTTATAGTTTTCTCGGATTGAGACTGGACACCATCACCTCACGCGATGAGTTGCCCAAGGGCAAAGTCAATGTGCGCTATGAGTTCACTGCCGACAAACCCGGCGAGTTTGCCACGAGCGGCACCGGCCGAGTTTTCATTGCGGTGCCGTGGTCGCCGAAATATTCTGGTTGATCGAGATTGATCCAGGCAGATCAGTGAATGGCGCCTGCGAGTGTCTTGTGCCGCATCGCCTGGAGCTTTTGGTACTGTTCAGGCGAAAGAATTGCCTTCATTTGAGGATCGGTCTGCTGATGAATTGCCTTGATCCGTTGCATTTTCTGCATTCTTGAGAACGAGTGGTCCTCCTTAATCGCCTTCACCTTTGGAGCCTCATCAGCAAGAATAGGCAGAATTTTCGCCTTTTGTTCAGGCGTGAGATTAAGGTATTGTGCTATCTCCTCGAGCTTGGCGCTTTTCTGTTGCGCAGACGACATCGTTGCCATGAGCATAAATACGCCGAAGCATAGAGCGGCTGCGATTGGACGGATATATTGATTCATGTTTTTCTCCTTAATTGTTCGGCGCACATCGTGGCCAACGACGCGCTAGGAAGTCAAGACGAATTGACGCCCGAGCGGGTTCGGGAGCGGCTTTGGAAATCTTAGACAGCAAGCGATGGCGGTAGAGATGAAAACAAACTGCGAAAAGTGCGGAGGGACGCTTGTACCGGGCGGAGTAGCTTACATTTGCAGTTACGAATGCACGTATTGCCCGACTTGCGCGGAGCAACTGAAGTTCGTTTGCCCAAACTGCGAAGGAGAATTAGTGCGACGACCGCGTCGTAAGGAGCCGGCTAGTTCCGCCTCCGCTGATGTTTGATTCGATAAGTGAGAAAACATTCGTCGCCAACCGTGCGCATATCGACCAACGAGCAATGGACACTGGTGGGCAGAAATTCTTTGCTCAGACCAGTCAGGGTAGGCGCTTTGACTCCGCCAAACATATACGGCGCGATCGTAAGATTGAGCTGATCGACCAGGCCTCGTTCGAGTAACGAGCGAAAAAGCGTCGGCCCACCTTCACATGCAAGCGCGCGGACCTTGTATTTGCGGCGCAGCGTTTTCAACATCGCGGCGAGATCGATTTCGTCGCGATCGGTCAGGTGCAATGTGGCTTTCGCTTCGAGCGCGGTCCGAGTTTTCTTTGGCATTCGCGTCGTGGAGAAAATGAGGATCGGTGAAATGGCGGATTGGAAAATTTTCAATCGGCTGTCAATCCTGCCTTTGTTGGAGACGATGACGCGCAAAGGCGCGGGCGATTTCTTTTGTTTGATTCTGGCTTGCTGCAAATCAGCCGGGATGCCCAGCCGAACGTTGTCGCGCCTCAAACTGGTGTGCCCGATTAGCACGGCATCAGCCAGAGCGCGCTGGCGAAACAAATGCAGCTTGTCTTCACGTGAAGTGAAATCAACCGGCACGAAGTTCTGCGTCGTCACCTTGCCATCGGCAGTCATGGCAAAGGTGGCGACGACGAATGGGCGCGGGCGCTTGCGTTTCACCATCAAGAAACTGCCGAGCGGTTATTGGTAGGAATGGCGGGCTGCGCCATCGCTAGCTTATTCCGTTTCGCCGATTTCGTGTTCAAGAGTCACCACCTCGTGTTCCATCTCGCGCAGCCGTACGCGCGCGACGGCCCCACTTGGTTTGTAAAACAGGTAAACGATCGCGCCGGGAAGGCAGCAAACCAGAATAATGAGAAAACTCAGCGAGCCGATCAGAATGGCTTTTGCTTCCGGTACGCCGCACAGGCCGTTAAGCATAATCTGCAAAACCTTTTCCCGAAGCCCAATCCCGGCAAAACTGATTGGTAACGCCGAGATTGTGCGTTCCACCGGCATCACTGCAAAGAAATTTACCAGGGGCACGGGTGCGCCCAACGCATACGCCGCAAATAGAAAAGTCGTGAATGTGGCAAGGTGCGCTACCACTGATGCGACAAACGCCACCACCGTCGCGCGCCAATGATGCGCGTAAAGATGATAGGCGGCGGAGATTTCGATTAACCTGTCGCGGCCCGGGAATCGCGCCGGTAAAGAATGCAATAGTTTGAATCCACTGATGACAAAGGTCGAAACTAAAAAAACAACCGACATCCCAAGGAGGGTAAGCAAGAGCCAAAGTAAGTTTCGCGTCTCGGGCTTTTGCGAAAGGAAATCATAACGCAAGGCGATGAGCGTGGCCGTGATTGCCACCAACGCAACGAGGCCGATGAATCGGTCGAACACCACCGCAAGAAGCGCGCCCGCTTTCTTGTCCGGCGTTTCCTTCAGCAGGTAATAGCTTTTTATGATATCGCCTCCGGTGCCTCCGGGGAGAAACTGGTTGTAAAACATTCCGATAAAGAACAAGCCTGACAGGCGCGAGAGACTCAGATGAATCTTTTGGACCTTTAGCAAAACGTGCCAGCGAAAGGCAGCGGCGATTTCTACCACCAGATAGGACAGAATGCCCATCAAGACCCAGCGGTACTCAGCGTTCCGGATCGCCTCCACCATCTGAGCGCGCCTGTTCGGATCGTGATAAACCCAGTAAAGCACCCCGATGGTAACGCTAAGCTGGAACAGCGTGACCAGAATTCTTTTCATTCGCCAAAGCGTTCCTTCCAAGTTTGGACCGACTGGCGAATTGCAGCGGCCGTCTTGTTCGGGCTCATCTCCCAGACAAATAAGCAGTTTGTGGGAAGGAGCGGAACAAGTTTCTCGAAATTCACCGCGCCGGTAAAGGGCGGTTCATGATCTTTTGCAGGCCAAACGCAGTCCTGTACGTGGGAGCCAAACGTGCGCGCACCGATGATGCGCAGCCATTCGGCATGATCAATGAACCCCAAATTTTCTTTGATTTGTGAATGACCGAAATCGTGCCAGTAACCGAGCTGGGCGGAGCCCATCTCCTCGAGCAACCCCGGTAATTCGCGCTCAGTTGGAATCTCTTCGTAGCCGCGCCGGCTTTCCAAAGCAATCCTGACGTTTTTTGACGCGGCGTGCTCAACAACACGGCGCAGACAATCCTTCACCCGCTGCAAATACGAGGGTGCAATTTTTTCCCGCTTTTGCACTGCTCCAATCTTCAGTCTCACGTATTTGCGCGACAGGTATCTCCCGACTCTGGCCAGCGCGATTAGCCGGTCCGTGATGGGTAACATGTTTACCTCGCCTAGATGTAATACAACAAACGGCGCGTTTAATCGCGCTGCAAAATCGATTGTCTGAAACGTTTGTTTGACGGCGCGCTCTCGTTCTTCAGAAGAGACAGCGGAAAATTTGTAGCAATCTGGCGAAGCCATCATCACTTCGACGGGTAAGGGGCAAAAATTATGCAAACTCGTGAAGCGGACCTGCCCCGCATCAAACATTTTTTGAATTCCCGGCATCAGCGACAGGCGGATACCATGGCCTAGCTCGATCGAGTCAAACCCGAGTTGGGTTTTGATTTCGCGCAGCATTTCGTCGCCGGCAGTGTGGCGCCCGGAGTTCCAGCAGGTGGAAAACGCAATCACGCTAAACAGCAGCGGCGACCGGCGGCGTCGGCGTTTCTTCCGGCTTCTCCTCGCTCAGCGCCGGTTCGCAGCATTGCCGTCGGACTCGAGCGAGAACCAATAACGTGATTGCGCCATAAGAAAGTGCGGCGATCTTCAACGCTGTTGGCATTCCAATGAAATCGGAAAGGCTCGTCACACCAAGTCCAGCGATTGGCATAAGCCCGACAAAGCTCAACATGAAGACAGCCGAGACCCGCCCGCGCAAGTAATCCGGCGCGCGCTCTTGCACAATGGTGCTGGCGAGCCCGAAATTTGTTGCCAGGCCTAACGAGTTCATGATCATCAGCCCTGTCGCTAAATAAAATGTAGGCGCGCGCGACATTCCAAATATCGCGATGGTCACGCCCATCGCGCACATCATCATCAGCGGAACACGTTTCTCGCGAGGTAATCCGATCAGGAAAAGCGAACCGACAACGGAGCCCACTGCGGAAGCGCCCATCAGAAATCCGAGTCGATCCGGGCCAAGATGAAGCACGAGGCGGACGTAGAGTGGCATCATCACGGTGATGATTGGAAAAATGCAAACAGATTGCGTCGCGATCAGCATGACCATCGCCAGACTCGGTCTGTCTTTGGCGATGTAACGAAAGCCTTCCTTGATTCCGCTGGCGCGCTTTTGTTCTTCCTCGGCCGTGCCGCGCGCACGCGGCGGCAATGACAGAATCGCAACGATCAACGCGATAAACGATAAAGCGTTGGCAAAAAATGCGGAGGCCATGCCCCATGCGCTGATCAAGATGCCGGAAAGAGAAAATCCAACCATCCGCGATCCGTGAAATACCGAGCGATCGAGTGAAATTGCGCCTTGAATCTCATCACGCTTGACCAGCTCGGGGACGAGCGCGGAGAGAGTTGGCATTTCGAACGAATTCGAAACGCCGAGGATCGCGGCGAAAATGAAGATCTGCCAGATCGCGATGTTTCGGCTCCAGATCAACCATCCGATTGAAACGGCTATCCCAATCTGGACGTATTGAGTGATCAGTAAAATCTTGCGCTTATCGAATCGATCCGCGGCTGAGCCTCCAACCATCGTCAGTGCCAACATCGGCAAACCGGCAGCAAGCTGCACTAGGCCAAGGAAAATTGCCTTGTTCGTGAGCGTGGCCATCACCCAGCCCTGCGCCATCACTTGCATCCAAGTGCCGGTATCGGAGATCGCGCTGCCAATGATGTAACGGCGAAACGGACCCGGCCGCAAAACACGAAGGGCGTGGCGAGTTGTAAGTTTGATTTCGCCGCTCATGGCAAACACTCATCCTTGTAGAGGCGTTTGTGTCAAACGCCTGGGTGTCGCGTTGATTGGCAGGACCGGCGCGCTGCGTCGCCACCTGAGACGGCCAATTGCCCCTGTGGCATGCGTTCACTATGTTGAACCATGCGCATTGATAAATACACGCAGAAGATGCAGGAGGCGCTGCAAGCTGCACAGGATCTGGCTTCGCGGGCTAATCATCCGGAAATCACCAACGAACATTTTCTTTCCGCTCTTCTGGACCAAAGCGAGAGCATAGCGCGGCCACTCCTTGAGAGGATCGGAGCAAATGTAGATCAGTTGCGGGAACGGCTGCGCTCGGAGCTGGAGCGCCGCTCGACAATTCACGGCGCCGCCGGCGATCTGCGTCTCTCGAACGAACTCCGCACCGTGCTGGACAATGCCGAAAAGGAGATGTCGAAGCTGAAGGATGAATTCACCAGCACCGAGCATTATTTGCTCGCACTGGCCGTCGCTAATGTTCCTGCGGCAAAATTATTGAAGGAGCTCGGCATCACACGCGACAAGCTCATGCAGGGTCTTCAGCAGATGCGCGGTTCGCAGCGCGTGACCGATCAAAATCCCGAAGGCAAATATCAGACACTCGAAAAATATGGACGCGACCTGACCGAGTTGGCGCGACGCGGCAAGATCGATCCGGTAATCGGACGCGACAATGAAATCCGACGCGTCATGCAGGTGTTGTCGCGCCGGACGAAAAATAATCCAGTGCTCATCGGTGATCCGGGCGTTGGCAAAACAGCAATTGTAGAAGGACTGGCTCGGCGGATCGTCAGCGGCGACGTCCCCGATTCGCTAAAGAACAAACGAATCATCGCCATGGACATCGGCGCCATGGTCGCGGGCGCAAAGTTCCGTGGCGAATTCGAAGATCGTCTGAAAGCATTTTTGAAAGAAGTGACCGATGCGCAGGGTCAGATCATCCTGTTCATCGATGAATTGCACACCATCGTTGGCGCAGGGGCAGCGGAAGGTTCGGTCGACGCTTCGAACATGCTCAAGCCGATGCTTGCACGCGGAGAGTTGCACACGATCGGCGCGACCACGATCGACGAATATCGCAAATATATCGAGAAAGACGCTGCGCTCGAGCGGCGCTTCCAGCCGGTGCTCGTAAATGAACCGAGTGTAGAAGACACAATCGCAATTTTGCGCGGGTTAAAGGAACGCTACGAAGTGCACCATGGCGTACGCATCACCGACGGAGCGCTCGTCGCAGCGGCGGTACTCTCGCATCGCTATATCACCGACCGCTTCTTGCCAGACAAGGCAATCGATCTTGTCGATGAAGCGGCGTCCCGTTTGAAGATTGAGCTCGATTCAATGCCGACGGAGATCGACGTGATTGAGCGCGAGATCATGCAGCATGAAATGGAACGGCAGGCGCTTAAGAAAGAGAAGGACCCCGCGAGCAAGGAGCGTTTGAAAAAGCTCGAGAGAGAATTGGCGGAGCTAAAGGAAAAATCGAATGCGCTTAAGGCGGAGTGGCAAAAAGAGAAGGCTGTCATCGACGAACAGCGAAAGTTGAAGGAAGAACTCGATCGATTGCGGACCGAACTTGAGCGGGTACAGCGGCGCGGTGAATTGGCCAGGGCGAGCGAAATCCAATATGGACGCATTCCTGAATTGGAAAAGAAATTGGCCGATCTAACGGCGCAATCGGCAAAGACCAAAAAACGTTTGCTGCGTGAAGAAGTGACGGAGGAAGATATCGCCGAGGTCGTGTCGAGCTGGACGGGGATTCCGGTCTCGCGACTGCAGGAGGCAGAGCGCGAGAAGCTCGTAAAGCTCGAAGAGCATTTGCATCAGCGCGTGGTCGATCAGGACGAAGCAATCAAGGCCGTGGCCAATGCCGTGCGCCGTGCCCGGGCCGGTTTACAGGACCCGAACCGTCCGCTGGGCTCGTTTATTTTTCTCGGACCGACTGGAGTTGGCAAAACGGAATTGTCCCGCGCGCTCGCGGAATTCTTGTTCGACGACGAGAACGCCATGATCAGGATCGACATGAGCGAATACATGGAGAAACACACGGTCGCACGGTTGATCGGTGCGCCGCCGGGTTACGTCGGCTATGAGGAAGGCGGCCAGCTTTCCGAAGCTGTGAGGCGTAGGCCGTACTCAGTCGTACTCTTCGACGAAATTGAAAAAGCGCATCCGGATGTGTTCAACGTGCTGTTGCAAGTGCTCGATGACGGCCGGATCACGGATGGGCAGGGGAGAACCGTCGATTTTAAGAACACGGTGATCATTATGACGTCAAATATCGGGTCGCAATACATTACTGAGGAAGAATCACGCGAAGCGCGCCGACGACTCGTGACCGACGCGTTGCGCGCGCATTTCCGTCCGGAGTTTCTCAACCGTGTTGATGAGATCATCATTTTCGACCGGCTCACGGAAGACGATCTGAAGAAGATTGTTGAAATTCAGCTACGCAGATTGTCGAAACGGCTCGAGCAACAGAAGATCACACTCAAGCTCTCCGATTCAGCCAAGGAACTGCTCGCGCGCGAAGGATATGACCCGGTCTACGGCGCGCGTCCACTGCGGCGCACAATTCAAAGAGAAATTCTCGATCCGCTCAGCATCGATATTCTCGAAGGCAAAGTCCGCGAAGGCCAGACCGTTTACGTCAACGCAAAAGACGGCGCGCTAGAATTTCAGGAAAAATAGTTGTGAAACGTCGCGGCAAGGTTTGATTCTCGTCTTTTTAGTGAGCGAGACGTCCAAAACCAAGATTCAGTTCAACGGCTGCGAATACGCTAGTGCTGACGAGATGCCGGTCAGCGTCAGGGCGGCGTATGAACGCGCCCTCCACGAAACGCCCGTGCTTCATTCCGGCGCGCGACTCGCTGCAAAACTGAAGGCGAAGATCATTGTGAACGACACCGAGTTCAATCACGCCGGGGAAATGTCAGTGGACGATCGACACTTGTATCACGAAGCGCTCGAGGCCGTGTTCCCGCCAGGCATTGCGGTGTCCGTCAATGAGGCGCAGAAAATCAGGAACAAGAAAGTCTTGCTGGTTGTGGTTGCCGCCGTCAGCGTTCTCGTCGGAGCTGTTTATCTCTGGCTGCGCGCCTTGTTCGGCTAAAACGCTGCGCTTGTAGAGGCACTCGCCGCGGCAACGGCCTATTCGCTTTCGTTCGGCGGCTGACACAACTGCCGCTACAATCTTTCTGGGCGCTACGCTGTCACTTGCTTGAATGCCGAGACAAAAGTTTCCATCTCGGTTTTTTTCCCAATGGTGACACGCATGTGATTTGGCAGGGCAGGGAACAAGCGCCCGACGTGAACGTTTTGTTCTTTCATCGCCTTGATAAGCGGCACGACGGGGCGTCTGCAGTCGATCATGATGAAGTTGGCCTGGGAGGGAATGGTCTTGTAGCCCGCCCTGGCAAGTTCGGAAGTGACGAACATTTTCGCTTCGCTGTTTAAACGCTGGCCATTCGGGACCTGGTCTGGATCATCCAGGCTGGCACTCGCCGCGGCCAGCGCCATGATGTTTACACTGTCCCACATTTGGTACGGGCGCATGCGGTCAATCGTTTCCTTTTGCGCAACGCAATAGCCGCAGCGTAACCCCGCCATGCCGTAAATTTTCGAGAACGTGCGCGACAAAATGAGGTTTGGATGATCTTTGGTTAACGTGATAACACTCTCGTAATCGGGACTGTCGGCGTAATGAAAGTACGCCTCATCCACTAGAATCATCGTTTCGCGCGGAGTTTTCGCGATGAAATCGCGCAACTCATCCTTGGGCGTGATGCTCGCCGTAGGATTATTCGGATTACAGACGTAAATCAAACTTCCCCTGGCCGCGGTGAGCATTTTCGGCAAATCATGCGCGAAGCTGTTGGTCAGCGGCACCTTCACAACCTTGGCACCATTAGCAGCGGCGTTCTTGAGAATTGCTTCAAACGTGGGATCAGCAGCAATGAGTGGCCCACGCTGCTGCCCAGTAAATGTCTCGGCGCATAGTTTCAGAATCTCGCCGGAACCGTCGCCCAATAAAATTTGATCGTGATTGATGCCGTTCAGCTTCGCCAGTTTCTCAATCAATACGTTGTTGTGCTCATCCGGATAACGGCATGCGATGCCGAATGAATCCGTTATCGCCTGCAATCCTTTCGGTGACGGCCCATAGGGATTCTCATTCGCGCTCAATCGGACGACGGTGCCGCCTGCTGTTGAAGACGTAGTATTAGGCTGAGTTGGTTTTGCGAAAGAAAGCCGCGGCCTAACGAGAGTCGCTGCCGCGCCTGCGCCTAATAACTGCGCAAATTTACGTCGAGAAACGGACATGGTATTCATTTTTTTTAACGCTCCTTAACGTCGATTGTTAGGCTAATCCGAACCGAATGCCAGACCGAATTGCGATAACTGCGTTTTTGCTGGCTGCGTTCGCCGCGCTTGCAACGCACGGATGCGCCAAGTCGCGTCAGGACGAGCACGCGCGGCAGCTCGCTGCGCGTGTACGAACTGAATTTCTGCATGCCTGGAATAATTACGAGCGCTATGCGTGGGGTCACGACGCGTTGCGGCCTTTAAGTAGGACCGCGCACGATTGGTACGGGCAGTCGCTCTTAACGACTCCAGTCGATGCACTCGACACGCTCATCCTGATGCATCTCGATGCCGAGGCTGCAAGGGCGCGATCACTTATCGTTAATAATCTCTCATTCGATCGCGATATTTACGTCAAAAATTTCGAGGTAACGATACGCCTGCTCGGCGGACTTCTCTCCAGCTATCAACTGACAGGTGACAAACGCCTCTTGAACTTGGCTGAAGATTTGGGCAAGCGACTGCTCCCGGTCTTCAATTCGCCGACGGGACTGCCTTATGTTTATGTCAACCTCCGCACTGGCCAGACACGCGATGCGGTGACGAATCCGGCAGAAACCGGCACGCTGCTATTGGAATTTGGCATTCTGAGTAAACTCACTAGCAGGCCCGTTTTCTATGAGAAAGCAAAGCGCGCTCTAGTTGAAACCTTCAAGCGCCGTTCGCCGCTGGGCCTCGTCGGAGAAGGCATCAACGTCGAGACAGGCGCCTGGACGAACACTGACAGTCACATCAGCGGCGGCATTGACTCGTACTACGAGTATCTGTGGAAGTGCTGGCGCCTCTTCGGGGATAAAGATTGTCGCGATATGTGGAACGCCAGCATTCCCGCCGTTAATAAATATCTTGCGGACGAGACCGGCGGCGAATTGTGGTACGGACACGCTGATATGCAGACAGGCAAGCGGACAAAAACGACTTACGGCGCGCTCGATGCATTCTTTCCTGGATTGCTCGCGGTCTCAGGCGACCTGAAGCAGGCGCGTCGCCTGCAAGCTTCATCGTTCAAGATGTGGAACCTGTACAGCATCGAGCCGGAAATTCTTGATTATAAAACAATGCACGTGGTCGCCAGAAGCTATCATCTGCGTCCCGAGATCGTTGAGTCCACTTACTATCTTTATTACTACACCGGTGACCCGAAGTATCGGCGCATGGGCGAGAAAATGTTCGGCGACTTCGTTAAATATTGCCGCACGGACTCAGGTTACGTTGCGCTTGCCGACGTGATAAGTAAACAGCAGCTCGACGAAATGGAGAGCTTCGTCCTGGCCGAGACTTTCAAATATTTTTATTTGCTCTTCGCATCGCCAGGGACTCTGGAGTTCGATAAAGTCATCTTTAACACCGAAGCGCATCCGCTAAAGCAAATGTGGTGAAATTTTCTCTCTTTCGGCGAGGTGTTTTTACCAATTCAACCACTGACCTTGGTACGCGGCACAACTTGAAATTTCAGGAGGCAGTGTTGCGGTGAGTGGCTAACATTTTCACATGATCTTTGAGTTGGTGAAGCAGCAAAGGCGACGTCGCCTGCGAGCGCGGCCGTTTCCGAAAGAATGGCTGGTGTTGATTCAGCGTCACGTTGTATTCTTTCACAGGCTGTCCGCGAGCGACCGCGCGGAACTACTTGGTCACATTCAAGTATTTCTTGCCGAAAAACGTTTCGAGGGATGTGGCGGTTTCGCGATCACGGATGAGGTCCGCGTGACTATCGCGGCGCAAGCTTGTCTTCTATTGTTGCATCGCAGGACGGACTATTTCCCCGGTCTGCTAACGATTCTTGTTTATCCATTGACATACATGGTGCAGGAAGACCACCAGATTGGTGAGCATGTTTGGGAAGAGGGAACCGTGAGTCGTCTTGGCGAGACCGGCCGTAGAATGGGGTCGTTGGTCCTCTCCTGGGGCGCGGTCAAACATGGCGCGGCTGATCCTTCCGATGGTAAGAACGTTGTTCTTCATGAATTTGCTCATCAACTTGATTACGAAAATCACGCAGCCGACGGAGTGCCGGGATTAGCAACTGGCGAGCAGCAATCGGCCTGGAGCGAAGTTATGAGTTCCGAGTTTGCGTCGTTGCGCGCGGCCGATGAAACCGGGATACCAACCTTGCTCGATACTTACGGAGCCACTGATCCTGCTGAGTTTTTCGCGGTATCGGTCGAGGCGTTCTTTGAGCAGCCACGTGCGTTACGCGCTCGTCACCCGCGGCTATACGCGGAATTGCAAAAGTATTTTCAGCAGAACCCTGCCGACTATTCTGCTGAAATCCAATCAACCTGAAAACCGTTGCGCATAAGGTGGTGCAGGAGCGGTTGAGAGAAAGGCTGTCGATTCTCTATATGCCAGGTTTTCTACCGCTAACAATTATCGCCTCCGCGGGGAAACTTATTGTTCCGCTCGCAAAATATCTCCGCGCAACATCGGCAACAGCCTGCTTCACAGTTGGTAATTGAGCGGGCGTGAGTCTGGTCATTTTTTTTCGCAAAGTTTCGGACATCTCAGTGCGCAACTGCCAGAACTGCTCAAATGAGATCGCCGCTTCAATTTGAAAATTCAGCCGGCGTTCGGTCACATTTTTAGCGTCAGCCTGTTCCAGGAT
>Ga0209056_10003491_pt1 | contig 16742 bp, 15 predicted proteins | sample GraSoiAngelo_114_FD_185876 | JGI IMG/M metagenome (GOLD analysis project Ga0209056, IMG submission 185876) | Grasslands soil microbial communities from the Angelo Coastal Reserve, California, USA - 14_0903_13_40cm (SPAdes) (version 2) | ecosystem: Environmental > Terrestrial > Soil > Grasslands... | reverse complement strand
GAAGGTGTCGACCGTCCGGGCGGCGCCAAAGTCCCAATCGAGGTGCGTGTGCACGTCCACCCCGCCGGGCAGGACCACGAGCGCGCTGGCGTCGTGGACGGCGACGCCCGCGCCGACCTGGATGTCCCGGCCGATCGTCCGCACCCGGCCGTTCTCGACCAGGATATCGGCCCGGTAGTCGTCGGTCGCGGTCACGATCCGTCCGTTCCTGATCAGCACCGAATCCATGTGGACCTCCTCCCCTGACCCCGCGCGTGCCGCCCGTCGGGCGCCGCGTCGTCGACGCCGCCAGCCGGGCTCACGCCGCCTGCCGGTCGACCGGGGCCAGCCGCAGAAAGGCGCGGAGGGACCGCTCGAGGGCCGGCGCCGGCAGCTTCCGCACGATGAGAACCAGGCGGCTGCGACGGTCGGCCGTCGGCCACCGCTCCAGAAAGGTCGGCGGGTGCACGAGGTGTTGGACGCCGTGGATCACGACGGGAGCGGAGACGTCGCGGACCCCCACGATTCCCTTCACCCGCAGGACGTCCTCGCCGTGGGCGTGGAGCAGCATCGTCAACCAGGTCCCGAACGCCGTCCAGTCCAGCGGGCGGTCGACGATCAGGCTGACCGCCGAGATGTCGCGCGCGTGCCGATCGATCGTCTGCGCGCCGTCGTCCGGCCGGGCGACGCCGATCCGGGCGTGGGCGGGCGACCAGCCCGGCGCCTCGTCGCCCCGCCATGGCGAGTCCGACATCTCCCCCGCGAAGAGCCTGTCCGGCGCGAGGGCGGCGGTCGGGGTTTCGATGAGCGGCGCCGTGGGATTGTAGCGGACGACCGCCGCGCGGACGCCGTCGATGCCGGCCCGATCGACAAGGTCGGTCTTCGTCAGCACGAGCCGATCCGCGACCGCCACCTGCTTCACTGACTCCAGGTGCTGGGCCAGCTGGCGGGCCCCGTTGACCGCATCGACGGTCGTCACGACGCTGCCAAGCCGGAAATGATGTCGGAGCACCGGGTCGGCCATCAGCGTGAAGAGCAGGGGCGCCGGATCGGCGAGGCCCGTCGTCTCGATGACGAGCCGGTCGAACGGCGGCACCCGCCCCCGTTCGCGCTTGTCGTAGAGGTCGCGCAGTGCCGCCCCGAGCTCGCTCCGGAGGGTGCAGCAAACGCAGCCGGTCTGGAGCACGACCGTGTCCGGATCGACCCGCTGGAGCAGCAGATGATCCAGGGCGACTTCGCCAAACTCGTTGACCACGACGGCCGTGTTGGCGAACGCCGGAGACGCCAGCGCCTGGCGCAGGAGCGTCGTCTTCCCGCTGCCGAGGAAGCCCGTGATGACGTGAACCGGAATCAGGTCCGGCGCGTCAGGTGCCACGGCGGGGCTCCACCTCGAGGTCGCCCTCCCCCTCCATCCGGGCGAGCATGGCGGGATCCAGCGGATCGCAGCGGCAGTGCCCGAGACGCTCGGCCGTGCTCCATAGAGCCGCCAGGTGCGGCACCACTTCAGACTGTCCGGTGCGATCGCTCAGCACGAAAACGTGCGCGTTCCAGTCCCGAACCTCGAGCCCATACTGGCGCAAGATCCGGTTGGCGAGGGCGACCTGCGCCTGCCGGTGCTGCCGCCATGACGCGGCCCCCTCGACCTCGGGGTCGCGCCCTTCCAGCCCGTCGGCCCAATGTTGGTCTCGGACGGGCGCCCCGCAAAACGCACACATGGCGCCGGGCTCAGGCCCCTGGGCCGGCGGGCGGGCGCGCCGTCCTGGCGGCCCCCCCACTCATTTCCGGCGCGGGCTGCGCCGCGCAAAGTCGTCGGCGATCTGGTCAAACGTGGCGAAGCGCACGCCCGGGTGCCGAATGATGTGGTGGTACAGGCGCTCCAGCATCATGAGCACCTGGGGCCGACCCGACACGTCGGGATGGATCGTCAGGGGGAAGACCGCATAGTCGTACTCCCGGTAGACCCAGTCGAACTGGTCTCGCCAGATTTCCTCGAGATCGTGCGGGTTCACGAAGCCATGGCTGTTGGGCGCGGCCTTGATGAACATCATGGGCGGGAGGTCATCGAGGTACCAGCTCGCGGGGATCTCGATGAGGTTCGTCTCCTCACCGCGCACCAGCGGCTTCATCCACGTGCTCGGATGCTTCGAGTAGTCGATCTTTGTCCACCGATCCCCCACCCGGACGTAATGGGGCTGGAAGTCGTGGTGCATCAGGCTGTGATCGTACTTGAACCCTCGTTGAAGCAGGAGCTCGTTCGTGACGGGGCTGAATTCCCACCACGGCGCGACGTACCCGGTCGGGCGGCGCCCGGTCAGCTTCTGGACGAGCTCGGTACACTTATCGAGGATCGCCTCCTCCTGCACGCGCGTCATCGCGATCGGGTTCTCGTGAGAGTAGCCGTGGATGCCGATCTCATGGCCCGCCGCCACCACCTTGTGGATCTGCTCCGGGAAGGTCTCGATCGAGTGGCCCGGCACGAACCAGGTCGTCTTGATGCCGAACCGCTCAAACAGTTGCACCAGCCGCGGGGTGCCCACCTCCCCCGAAAACATCCCCCGCGAGATGTCCAGGGGCGAGTCAGCGCCGCCGTAGGACCCGAGCCAGCCCGCGACCGCGTCGACATCGACACCAAACGCACACCAGATTTCCTTTGCCATCGGTCGCTCCTCCTGGCTACCGGTGAAGGCCGTCGGCCTGGCTCACCCGCTCCGCGACCCGCGCTCGCGGCCCCGGAGCGGCGCCGGCCGAGCGCCCGTGGGGGGTTGCGTCGAATCTCCCGTCAGCAGATGCACATCCTCGGTGGCCCATCGGGCCTGGACCGCGTCACCGATGTCGAGCGGCGTGGCGAAGAACACATGGTCGGCGAGGTTGGCGACGAATTGCTCGCTCCGGGGCACGTCAATCGTCACCTTCACGTAGGAGCCCTGGTACTCGATCGCATGGACGGCGCCGCTGACAACGTTCGTCGCGTCGCCCGACGACCGAGAGGGCGCGTGCAGCTTCTCGACCTCGACCCGATCGCGTCGGACGCAGCACGCGATCTGTTGGCCCTCGGCCGGGGCCGCGGATTTCACGGGCGTCGCGAACCGGGCGCCGGTCCCGTCGACGAGGGTCGCCACGCCGCCTTCCACGGAGACGACCGTTCCCGCGAGGACGTTCTGGCCGCCCATGAAGCGAGCGACGTAGGCGCTCGCCGGCAAGGTGTAGATCTCGTGGGCCGACGCCGCCTGCTCGATCCGCCCCTGATCCATCACCACCACGAGGTCGGCGACGGCGATCGCCTCGAGCTGCGTGTGCGTGACATGGACGAAGGTGATCCCAAGCTCTCGCTGGATCCGGCGCAGCTCTCCGCGCATCTGCAGGCGGAGGAACTCGTCCAGGGCCGACAGCGGCTCGTCGAGCAGCAGGACGCGCGGCTTGGTGATCAGCGCGCGCGACAGGGCGACCCGCTGCTGCTGGCCACCCGAGAGCTGCGCCGGCATGCGCTCCGCAAACTGACGGTCCAGCTGCACCTGGGCGAGTACCTCACGAGCCCGCGCGTGACGTTCCGCCTTTCCGACGCCGCGCACCTTGAGGTTGAACGCGACGTTGTCGAGGACGTTCAGGTGGGGGAAGAGGGCGTAATTCTGGAACATCATGGCCGTGCCGCGCCGCACCGGAGGTTGGCCGGCGACGGATTCCCCGCCAATCCGGATATCCCCCGCCGTGGGCGTCTCGTGCCCCGCGATCATGCGGAGGATGGTCGTCTTGCCGCAGCCGCTGGGGCCGAGCAGGCAGCAGTAGGCGCCGTGGGGAATCGTCAGCGAGATGTCGTCGACGGCGAGCGTCTGATCGAATCGCTTCGTGACGTTCCGCAGGTCGATTTCCCCCGCCTGTGCCATCCTCACGCGTCTCCCGACCCGGCGCCGACCCGCGCCGCGGCTGCCGTCGGCGCCGCCGCTCGTCCCTCCCGCCGGTCCGCGCGGTCGCGCTCGCGCCGGGCCCGCCGACGCTGGATCAGCGCGATCGACGTCAGCGCGAGGGCGATGACGACGAACGACACGGCCGTCGTCAGCGTCCCCAACGCGTAGAGCGCCGGCGACGTCACGTCCGTCGTCATGGCCCAGATCTCGAGCGGGAGCGTGTTCCGACTCCCGATGGGGATCAGCGTGCGCGGAAATTCGTCGTACGACAGCGTGAACCCGAACAGCGCCACACCGATGATCCCCGGCAAGAGAATTGGCAGCACGACATGCCAGAGCGTCTGCCACTGACTCGCCCCGAGATCCCGCGCCGCCTCCTCATACGCCCGATTGAATCGGCTGAACACGGCGAACATGATCAACAGCCCGAACGGCAGCGTCCAGGTCAGCTGCGCGCCCAGCGCCGAGGAGAACCAGGCCGGCGGGATGTGCGCGAATTGAAACATCAGGCCCACCCCCAGTCCCAGCAGGAGCCCCGGCATGATGAGGCTGGCGATGGCCATATAGAAAACGGCCGTGGCTCCCCGAAACCGGTAGCGAAAGGCCAGCCCGGCCATGATCGAGATCACCACGGTGATCACGAGGACGAGGGCGGCGAGCGTGATTGACCGGCCGAACGACCCGACAAAATCGCCGGACCGCTGCTGGGCGACGAGGGCCGCGAACCAGTGGAATGACACGCCGTTCATCGGGAAGGTCAGTCCACCGTTCGGTCCCTGGAAGGACAGGATGAAGATCGCGGACATGGGGCCGTAGAGGAACAGCACAAAGAGCGTAAAGAACGCCGCCAAAGCATAAAAGGTCCACGGGCGGCCGCTCGACGAGCCGGTGACCATCGCCGACCGCTAGCCGGACAGCTCTCGGCGAACGTCGACGACGCGCATGATGACCGCCACCATGAGCGTCACGAGGACCAAGAGGCACACTGCGTTGGCGGCGGCGGGCGGATATTGGAGAATGGCGATCTCGTTGGACATCGCGGCGACCACCGAGGCGCTCTGGCCCCCGCTCATCACCTTCACCACGAAGAAGTCGCCCATCACGAGCGCGATGACGAAGATGGAGCCCAGCGCGATGCCGGTCTTCGAGAGCGGGATCACGATGTCGGTGATGATGCGGAATCGGCTGGCACCGCCATCGGCCGCCGCCTCGATCACCGCCCGGTCGATGCGGGCCATAGAATTGAAGATCGGCACGATCATGAAGAGGGAGAACAGGTGAACGTAGGCGATCACCACCGAGAAGTCGGAAAAGAGAAGGAACTCCACCGGGCGCTGGGTGAGGCCGAGCGCCATGAGCGACTGATTGAAGAGACCGTTGCGTCCAAGAAACGGGATCCACGAGATCATTCGGATGACGTTGGATGTCCAGAAGGGCACCGTGCAGAGCAGAAAGAGGGCGATCTGCCAGAGCACTGTCCGCACGTGGAAGACGAGAAAGTAGGAGACCGTAAAGCCGATCACGAGCGTGATGGCCCAGACCATCAGCGCGTACTTGATGGTCTTCGCGTAGAGCGCGTAGGTCAGCGATGATCCAAACAGCTCGCTGTAGTTGGTGAGGACGAACGTGGGGATGATGTCGAACTTGTCGAGGTCGAAGAAGCTCACGACCACGACGAGGAGCAACGGGATGCCGAAGAAGACGATCAGGACGAGCGCCAGCGGCGCCACCAGCAGGTAGGGGGCGCTCGTGAGGCGGGGCGGCGTGGTCTGGGGCGCTCGCATGGCTCGCAGCGGGCGACCGGCGGGGCGGGCGGCCACCCCGCCGGTTCCGTCCGCCTACGCTAGGCGGCGATGAACTCGTTCCACTTGCGGATCATGTAGCGGTTCTCGTCCATCAAGGTGTTCCAACAGGCCACCTTGCCCATCCGTTCCCAGAAGGCGCCGCCGTCGCGCTTCTGGCCCGCCTTTTCCATCAGGTTCCCGTACGGGTCCTTGATGTCGTTCTTGGCCGCCTTGCCCTCGTACCAATAGCCCCACTCGTCCTCGGTCATGAATTTCCGAGCGGTCTCGGGAACCGAGCTGTAGTACCCCTGCTTGGCGATGAACCCCCCCTGCCAGCCCGACTGATACCAGTTCAGGTACTCGTAGGCCGCGTCAAGCTTGAGCCCGGTCAGATGCCGCATGGGCGCGATGCAGCTCGCCCACGCCCGGTAGCCTTCCTTGAGCGGCACATAGTAGCAGGGGATGCCGCGGGACCGCACGGCGGTCACGGCCGGCGACCACATCGACTGGATGACCACCTCTCCGGCCGCCATCAAATTCACCGACTCGTCGAAGGTCGTCCAGAACGCCCGGAACTGCCCGGACTTCTTCGCGTCGATCAGGATCTTGGTCGTCTTGTCGATCTCGTCCTTGGTCATGTTGCCCTTGTCGCCGTACTTGATCTCGCCGCGAGACTCGATCGCCATCGCCGCGTCCATGATGCCAATCGACGGCACGTCAACGATCGCGGAACGCCCCTTGAACTCCGGATTCAGGAGCTCGGACCAGTGTTCGATCGACCGCTTCACCAGGTCGGGCCGCATGCCAAGGGTATCCGCGTTGTAGACAGTCGGAATGGCCGTGGCCCACTGGGTCGGCCCTTTGGCGAAGTGGATCGAGTCCGGACCATCGACATACTGCACCTTGAAGGGCAGCGTGCCCTCCCGCGAGACCTTGCGCCCGTCGGGGTATTCGCCCTTCGTAAAGATCGGGACCACCTTGTCCCACCACTTGTACTTCTTGAGGTCGATCGAGTGGAGCACACCGCGGGGCACGAGCTGGTAGAGAAAGAAGTACTCCATGTCGGCGATGTCGACCGAATTCGGCTGCGTGACGAAGCGGTTCAGCAGCGCGTCATGCGCCCCCGTCTGCATTTCCACCTGAAACCCGAGATCCTTGGTGGCCTGCCTGCCGATGTCGATGATCGCCGAATACGACCCTCCCGCCTGCACCAGCTTGATGTCCTTGATGTTCTGGGCCCAGATGGTCGGAACCCCCAGTGCCCGGGACCCGGCCACTGCTGCCGTCGTCGCCACGGCGCCCTTCAGAACCTGGCGTCGTGTCATCTTGGGTGCGCCCGTCGCCTTTTTCGACATGGAAGCCTCCTTTCGTTTCGTGAAGTTCGAGCCGGCTCTGCGTCAGTGCTCGAGCCTAGCGCCACCTCGGACGTCCCACGTGGCGACGGCGCCACCGCTGTCTCCGGCGGTATGCCGCCGACCGAGCGCCTGGTCGCCACGGTACGGTCCGCCACCACGGAGTCGGCGTCCGCAGATCATTGCGGAACGGCCAGACCGTATCGGCCGGCGTCACCGAGCCCATCTCCCCTGAGTCGATCTCGATGGGCACGGCGACGCCCGGCACCGAACCGCCTCCAGCGAGCGCCCGGTAGAGCGCACGACTGTAGGTTCTGCCCGTCAGTTTGTCAATATATCCCATATGTATCCCATATGTCCCCAAGGGCCCCAGCGGGTCGCCCGGCAATCGCGTGGCTCACACGCGGGGCCGAGGGGCCCACGCGACCACGAGGGCGAACCCGACGATGGGCCGTTGTTCGGGCTGACGTTCAGTCTGAGGTCACGGGCGGTGGACAGGAAGACCGGCGGAGCTCAATCAGGGCCGCATCCACGGGGCGCCTAGGGGGCGCCGCGTTGACAATCGGCGCGCGGCGTCGCTATTCTCCGCCATCGCCGTGGCCCTACCCCGACTGCGCTTCCGGAGCGGCATCGACAACGGCGGCCCGTTCACCGACGTCGGCGTCATACGCGAGAGACACAGATATTCCGACCAAGACCTCCGCGCCCCAGGCCCTAGACGACGAGTCCTGGGCCGGGCGCCCGCGAAAGTGGCCGGCCGGTCCCGCAGAGCGCCGCCAGGTCGGCCCGGCCCCCGGGGCGCCTCGACGGCCTCGGGCCTCGTGAGCCCCGCGCGCCGCCGCCGAACCGAGGTCGATTTCGCGGAGCCGGCTGCCGAATGAAGCCGCCTGCCTTCGAGTACGTCAGGGCGGGGACGACCGAGGAGGCAGTGGCGGAGCTGGCCCGTGCCGGCGAGGACGCCAGGCTCCTCGCGGGCGGGCAGAGCCTGATGCCCATTCTCAACATGCGGCTCGCCATGCCCCGGCGGCTGATCGACCTCAATCGCGTCGGCGAGCTCGCGTACATCAGGGAGCGCGAGGATGGCGTCGCCATTGGCGCGATGACGCGGCAGCGGGCGGTGGAGAAGAGCACGCTCGTCGCCCGCCGCGTTCCGCTTCTGGCCGACGCGATCCCCTGGGTCGGCCACTTCCAGATCAGAAACCGGGGCACGATCGGCGGGAGCCTCGCGCACGCCGACCCCGCCGCCGAGCTGCCCGCCGTCGCCGTCTGCCTGGACGCACGCGTCACCGTGCGCGGTCCCGACGGCAGCCGGACGCTGACGTCGGAGCAACTCTACCGGAGCTATTTCACGACCACCCTCGCGTCGACGGAGATTCTGACCGAGGTCTGGTTTCCCGCCGCCCCCGCCCGCACCGGCCACGCCTGGCTCGAGTTCGCGCGGCGCCACGGCGACTACGCGCTCGTCGGCGTCGCGGCGGCGGTCACGCTCCGCGACGGGTCGATCGCCGAGGCGCGGCTCGCCCTGACCGGCGTCGGTGATCGCCCGACGCGCGCCCGAGACGCCGAGCGGCGGCTCGTGGGGCGCCGCGGGAGCGACGCGGTGCTCGAGGACGCCGCCGAGACCGTGAGACAGACGATCCAGCCCGCGAGCGACATTCACGGGACGGCCGAGTACCGGCGGCGTCTCGCGAGCACCCTCACCGTGCGTGCCCTCCGGCTGGCCATCGAACGCGCCCACCAGGCACCGTCCGGGACGCCGTGACCCCGCCCGAGATCGCGATGACGGTCAACGTCAACGGCCGCCACTACGCCGAGCGCGTGCCGCCGCGCCTGCTCCTCTCCGACTTCCTCCGCCACCACCTCCGCCTGACCGGCACCCACGTCGGCTGCGAGCACGGGGTCTGCGGGGCCTGCACGGTGCTGCTCGACGGCGCCGCAGTGCGGTCGTGCCTGCTGCTCGCGGTGCAGACCGACGGTGCGCAGATCACGACCGTCGAGGGGCTCGCCGGCGACGGGGAGCGGCTCCATCCCGTGCAGGAGGCGTTCCGCGAGATGCACGGGCTCCAGTGTGGGTTCTGCACGGCGGGCTTCCTCCTGAGCGCGGTGGAGCTGCTTCGCGACCAGCCCCACCCCGACGACGCGACGATCCGCCGGGAGCTCGCCGGCAATCTCTGTCGGTGCACCGGCTACCAGAACATCGTGCGCGCCGTGCGGCGGGCCGCCGACCTGATCGACCGGCGATGACCACGCGCGCGATCGGCGCCCGGATCCCCCGGAATGAGGACCCGCGGCTCCTCCGCGGCCACGGCTGCTTCGTGGACGACGTGAACCCGGCCGACGGGCTCCACGGCGCGGTGCTCCGGAGTCCCCACGCCCACGCGCGCGTCGTCTCGATCGACACCTCGCGGGCGCGCGCGCTGCCCGGCGTGGATTTGATCCTGACCGCCGCCGACCTCGGTGAGGTGAACCAGCCGACGCCGCTGCTCATCCCCCACCCCCATCTCACCCATCCGCGAACCCCTCGACCCCTCGCCGCCGACGAGGTACGCTTCGTCGGCGAGCCCGTCGCGTTCGTGGTGGCCCGCGACCGCTACGTCGCCGAGGACGCGGTGGCCGTCATCGACGTGACGTGGGAACCCCTGCCCGTCGTCGCCTCGGTCGAGGCTGCCCTCGCCGAGGGCGCGCCGCTCGTGCACGCCGATGTCCCCGGCAACCGCGCGGCCCGCATGGTCCAGCAGGTCGGCGACCCCGCCGGCCCCTTGGCGCACGCCGCGCGCGTGCTCCGTGAACGGCTCTATATCGAGCGGAGCTGCGGGAGCCCGATCGAGGCACGGGGCGTCGCGGCCGAGTACGACCGCCGTGCGGGGACGCTGCGGGTGTGGGTCTCCACCCAGGCCCCGCTGCCCATCAAGAACGGCCTCGCCCGGATGTTCGGGCTCCCCGAGTTCAAGGTGGACGTCATCGCCCCCGACGTCGGTGGAGGCTTTGGGACCAAGATCATGCTCTTTTACCCAGAGGAGATCCTGGTGCCCTTCGCGGCGATCCGGCTCGGCCGGCCCGTCAAGTGGACGGAGGACCGCCGCGAGCACCTGATCGCCGCCACCCAGGAGCGCGGCCAGCGCCACGACGTGGAGGTCGCCGTGGACGAAGACGGCCGGATCCTTGCCCTCCGCGACCGCTTCGTCCACGACGCCGGCGCCTACACGCCGTATGGCATCGTCGTCCCGATCATCACCTCGACCCAGCTCCCCGGCCCTTACAGGCTTCGGAACTACGCGGTGGAGTTCGACGTCGTCTACACGAACACGGCGATGGTGACGCCGTACCGCGGCGCCGGGCGGCCCCACGGGGCCTTCGTCATGGAACGGGTCATTGGTCTGATCGCGCGCGCGCTCTCGCTGGAGCCGGCCGAGGTGCGACGGCGCAACTTCATCCAGCCGCACGAGTTCCCGTGGGACGTCGGACTGACGTTCCAGGATGGCGGCCCCACCCGCTACGACAGCGGCGACTACCCGCTCGGCCTCGAGCTGGCTCTCGAGCGCATCGGCGCCGGCGACTTCCGCCGCCGCCAAGCGGAGGCGCGGCGCGAGCGGCGCTACCTCGGCCTCGGGATCGGCTGCTACGTGGAGGGCACGGGCATCGGGCCGTACGAGGGAGCCCAGGTCCGCGTCGAGCCGAGCGGCAAGGTCTACGTGGCCACCGGCCTCACCACCCAGGGCCAGGGACACCACACGACGTTCGCCCAAATTGCCGCCGACGCGCTCGGGTGCGACCCCGCCGACGTCACGGTCGTCACCGGCGACACTCGGAAGTTCAACTGGGGCGCCGGCACCTTCGCCAGCCGCGGCCTCGTCACGAGCGGCAACGCGATCGGGATCGCCGCGCGGAAGGTCCGGGACAAGGCGCTCCGGATCGCGGCCGGGCTCCTGGAGGTCTCGCCAGACGACCTGGAGCTCGCGGGCGGCGCCGTGCGCGTCCGTGGAGTTCCCGGCACGGCGCTGGCGCTCGGCGCGCTGGCGACGGTCGCAAATCCGATTCGGTACGCCTACGGCAAGGAGGCCTCCGAGGCAGCGCTCCGGCTCGTCAAGCCGCGGGAGGGTGCCGTCCTCGCGCCCGGCGAGGAGCCCGGCCTCGAGGCCTATGGATACTACGCGCCGCCCCAGGCGACGTTCGCGAGCGGCTGTCACGCGGCGATCGTGGAGGTCGACATCGCCACCGGCGGCGTGGAGATCCTCAGGTACGTGGTCCAGCATGATTGCGGCACCGTGGTGAACCCGAGCGTCGTCGAGGGGCAGATTCACGGGGGTGTCGCCCAGGGGATCGGCGGGGCGCTCTACGAGCGGATCGTCTATGACGACCAGGGCCAACCCCTCGCCGCGACCTTCATGGACTTCCTGCTGCCGACGGCGATGGAGATCCCCGAGATCGAGATCATCCACACGGAGACCCCGTCGCCCCTCAATCCGCTCGGCATCAAGGGCGTGGGCGAGGCGGGGGCGATCCCAGTGCCCGCGCTGATCGCGGAGGCGGTGGACGACGCGCTCGCCCCCTTCGGCGTGCGCGTGCGCGAGATGCCGCTCAACCCGAGCCGCGTGCTCGAGCTGGTGGCCGCGGGGCAGGCGCGGGCCCGCGGCGCCGGCTGAACCCTTCGGCGTCTGCGGAGCGGCATCGAAGCGGGCGTTGACCGAGAGGCTCGGACCCGAATACCTTAATTATCGGCACGGGCACGCCGCTGAGCAGTCACGGGAGCGCGGGCGGGCTTCCGCCCCTCGGGTCGGCGCGGGCCGAGTCGCGGTGAGCGGCGCGTAGCCGGACCGGCGACCTGCGTGCCTGCCGATCGTGGTGCCCGCCGAGACCGGCGAACCGGAGCTGAGGAGATCGACCATGTTCTGCCAGGCGTTCAAGGTGGGGATGCGGGCTCCCGACGATGTCCGCGAGGCCATTCAGCTGCTGGATAGCGGCGCCTTCAAAGCCGAGCACGTGGCCGCGATCCTCGGCAAGACCGAGGGCAATGGCGCCGTGAACGACTATACGCGGGCGCTGGCGACGCTGTCGTTCCAGCTGCTCCTCGCGAGCCGAACGAACCGGAAGATCGAGGAGATCGCCAGACGCGTGCCGGTCATCTGGTCGGGCGGCACCGAGGGGCTCATGAGCCCCCACGCGACGATCTTCACCCGCGAGCCTGATCGGGAGGCGAAGTCGAGGGAAAAGCGCTTCACGGTGGGCACCGCGTACACCCGCGATCTCCTGCCCGAGGAGTTCGGCACCGTCGTCCATGCTCAGGTCGCCGCCGAGGGCGTGCGGGCCGCCATCGCGGACGCCGGGATCGACTCGGCCGACGACATTCACTTCGTCCAGATCAAGACCGGTGCGCTCACGACCGAGCGGATCGCGGCGGCTCGGAAGCGAGGACGCTCCGTCGTGACCACCGACACCTACAAGTCCATGGCGTACGCGCGGGCGGTCGCCGCCCTCGGGATCGGCTCCGCCACCGGGGAGATCCTGAGCTCCAGACTCGCCGACGACGTGATCGTCCGGGACTTGTCGGTCTTCTCGAACGTGGCGTCGACCTCGTCGGGCGTGGAGCTCATGAACTGCGAGATCATAGCCCTCGGCAACTCCACGCGCTCCACGAGCAACCTCGTGATCGCCCACGCGGTCATGAAGGACGCGATCGACGCCGCCGCGGTGCGCGAGGCGCTCCGGCGGGCGGGGCTCTCCGTCGAGTGCGAGCTGGCGGAGAAGGACCGCGCGCGACTGGTGAACGTCTTCGCTAAGTGCGAGCCCGACCCGTCGGGCGGGACGCGCGGACGGCGACACGTGATGTTCGAGGACGGCGACATCAACTACACGCGCCACATCCGTGGCGTCGTGAACGCCGTGGTAGCATCAGTGACGGGTGACACGATGTGCTACGTCTCCGCCGGGGCCGAGCATCAGGGGCCTCCCGGCGGCGGCGTGGTCGCCGTACTCGCCCGGGCGTCGACTGCGTGATCGCGAGGACGACCTGCCCGCTGGCTGAGATGGGATTCGAGAGGCCCGCTCTATTGTGATGGCGGCGCCGTTCGCGGCAACCGGTGACGAGCGGGCGTCCGGCTCGGCCCGCCGGCGATCCGTGCAAGCTGCGAGCCCTTGGCAGCCTTCGGGGCGCCCGGAATGGAGTCTGGCATCCCACCGGCGGGAGCGTCCACGGGAGGTAATCTATGCCGCGCGTCGTGAGGGGAGGGCTCATCCAGGCCTCGATTGGCGAGGAGGCGTCCGCGCCGGTCGATCATCTCAAGAAGCTCCTGATTGACAAGCACGTCGCGCTGATCGAGGGGGCGGCGCGCCGAGACGTCCAAGTCCTGTGCCTGCAAGAGCTGTTCTACGGGCCATACTTCCCGGCCGAGCAGAACCCCCGATGGTACGCGATGGTCGAGCGGGTCCCCGAGGGGCCGACCGTGAGTCTCATGCAGGCGCTGGCCCGGAAGCATCGCATGGTCATGATCGTCCCCGTCTACGAGGAGGACATGACCGGCGTCTACTACAACACGGCCGCGGTCATCGACGCCGATGGGGCCTACCTCGGAAAGTACCGGAAAAACCACCTCCCGCACTGTGCGCCCGGCTTCTGGGAGAAGTTCTACTTCCGTCCTGGTAACCTCGGCTACCCGGTGTTCCAGACGAGGGTGGGGAAGATCGGCGTCTACGTCTGCTACGACCGCCATTTCCCCGAGGGCGCCAGGGCCCTTGGCCTGGCCGGGGCCGAGATCGTCTTCAATCCGTCGGCCACCGTGGCGGGGCTGTCGGAGTATCTCTGGGAGCTGGAGCAGCCCGCCCACGCCGTGGCCAACGGCTACTTTGTCGGCGCCATCAATCGGGTCGGCCATGAGCAGCCGTGGGACATCGGGGAGTTCTACGGCAAGAGCTACTTCTGCGATCCGCGCGGCAGGCGCATCGCACAAGCCTCTCGGGACCGGGATGAGGTCGTGGTGGCCGACCTCGATCTCGACCAGATCCTAGAGGTGCGTAACGTGTGGCAGTTCTACCGGGACCGGCGACCGGAGACGTACGGACCGCTCACGGCGCCCTAGCTAGCGCTCCCGACGGCTCACCCCGGCGATCGTGCCGTCGGGCAACGCGTCGATACGACCGGCCCCCGCCGCGCAACCGGAGCGGTGGAGCCGGACGAAGGGCGGCGAGCGAGAACCAGCGTCGGCTCGAGCCGGCCTCGTCGGGTATTCGATCAGCGCGCGATTCCCAGAGTAGTCGATGCCGCGGTCAGCAGGCGGTGGACGACCTATCCTCCACGGCGCGCTCACGGCGGGCCGGACATGAACCGTTCGGATCCTCGCTCTCCACCGAGGATCCGAACGGGACGAAAGATCGAACGACCTATCCGAGCTTTGAGTCGACGACCGCCAAGCGGTTCTGGCGCTCGACGTAGGTCACGTCCGTGACGCCGAGCAAACCGCGTACCTGGTCCTCGGGAACCTTCAGCGGCCCCGGTGACGGCGCCGCCCCGGGCATGGGCTGGGGGAAGGCCGTGGACATCGCCGTGTGGAACGTGACGTTGCCTTCCACCTTTTGCATGATCTGGTGGATGTGGCCGTTGAGGACGGTCACGGATCCGAACCGCTTGAGATGGGACAGCGCTTGCTCGCCGTCCGCCGTGACCCACCCCCACTTGGGGTAGACGGCCCAGAGGGGGACATGGGCGAACACGACAACGGGCGTGCTGCTGGAGAGCCGCTCGACGTCCTTCTCGAGCCACTCAAGTTGCTCCAGACCGAGGTTGCCGAGCCCCGCCGCTTTGAAGCTCGCAACGTTGACCAGGCCGATGAAGTGGGCGCCCTTGTAATCGAAGCTCTGCCACCCGGTGCCCAGGGTCCCTTTGCCGTAGCGGTTGAGATACTCCTTCCCGCCATCGGCGAAGACGTCGTTCTCGCCGGGGACGTAGAAGACGCGGCTCGTTCTGACACTCTTGAGGTTCTCGGCGACCGTGTCGAACGCGCCGGCTTTCTGCGCATGCGTGAGGTCCCCTGTGTGGAGCACGAAGGCCGGCTCAGCCGGCAGCGCATTGATCCTCGCGATCGCCTGCTGCATCGTGCCGATCACGTCTTTGTTCGCCTCGCCCTTGAAGCCGATGTGGGTGTCGCTGATCTGAGCGAAGCTGAAGTCCCCGGGCGCGGCGTCCCCGGACGCGGCCTGCGCTAGGCTGCGGGACGAGAGGATTCCTCCGGCGACGGTCCAGACCAGCCCCGAACCGGCCCAGGCCATGCACTTGAGGAAGTCCCGACGGGCGACGCCGTCCTCGCTCCAGTTCTCGGTCGGGTCAGGATCCCCCAGAGCATGCCGATCGCGGCGGCTGAGGTCATCTGTCATCTCGTTCTCCTTGTCGGGTGGTTCACTTGACGATGATCGTGGCGGTCATGTGCGGGTGGAGAGCGCAGAAGTAGGTGTACGTACCCGGGGCGGTGAACTTCCTCGAAAAGGCCTCATCGGTGTCGAGGCCGGGCGACGAGAAGTCCCCGTTCGCCGAGGTGACGGTGTGCGGTTCCTCGTCCCGATTGGTCCAGGTCACCGTCGTACCGACCGAGACCGTCAGCATGCTCGGCACGAAGGCGAAACCCCTAATCCCGACCTCGGAACCGTCGGCTGCGCTCGCCGTCGTCGGTCGCGAGGCGGCCGTGGCCGCTCGAATGGGTAGGGCTGACGGTCCCGCCAGAACCCCGGTGCTCATCGCCAGCCCAGCGAAGAGCGCCGCCCCTAAGGCGCCGAGGGGCGAGGCGGGCTTTTTGAGTGGAGATCGGTCGCCGTCGTCGATCGTCCGTAACGTGTTTTCCGTCGCGGCCAAGCGTTGGATCATGGTGTCGTCTCTCCCTGTCCCGGTTGAGGACTGCTCGCCTGTGCTAACGTCTTCTCCGGCGGCTCGTTCCATATCGTCTCAACAAGAGACGCAGGGAACGATTTCGTCCGACAGGCGTTACGAACCGAGGAGGCTTGGACCGAGGCCATCGCCCCGGAGCGGGGCTTCCTCGCGTTGAACCGTTCCCGACACTCGAACGCCGGGCGGGCGAGTCGGCTCCGGCACCTGCCCCTCGCTATGGGCAGCGCCGCGGGATATTTGAGGTCAGGGGTCGTTGCCCGCTACCCCGTTGCCTCTTAGAGCCGTACCATCCAGTGCGCCGAAGATCTATCGAAAGGCGCGCGCCTTGCTGCGAAAAACGCGTATACGAGTCGTGCATGGCAGGATGACCTGCTGGACAAACCGTCAGTTTCGCACCGACTGACCGGGCCCCAGGTTAGAGTGAAACTCCGCGAACCAAGCGATTCGAGGCTCCGTACCGCTCACCCTACGGCCCGTTCCGCGGAGGAAGAACTGCCCCCAGGGCGGTCCCATGCGGTCGCGAACGGGCGGGAGGGCTCCGGTTCGAACCGGAGCCCTCCCCAGAGCTTACTGGTGATCGAAAAAGACGGGGGCGTCCTTGGCAGGAATGGGCGTCGTCGCACACGCGCTCAGAAAGCTGCTCAGGACCGCGATCGCGATAATCAGCTTGCGCATAGCTGTCACCTCCTTTCGAGAAGCAACTGCTCCGGCTCCGCCCGGCGGGGTCACGCGCCCCTACGACCGTGGCCCGAACGTCTGGGGATGCGGACAGGTCGGATCGGGCGCTGCGTTCGCACAAGGCGCGTGGCCCGCACGCGCCGCGGCGATGCCTGTCTCGCCACGTAGATCCTCCCGT
>Ga0209056_10003490_pt1 | contig 16745 bp, 11 predicted proteins | sample GraSoiAngelo_114_FD_185876 | JGI IMG/M metagenome (GOLD analysis project Ga0209056, IMG submission 185876) | Grasslands soil microbial communities from the Angelo Coastal Reserve, California, USA - 14_0903_13_40cm (SPAdes) (version 2) | ecosystem: Environmental > Terrestrial > Soil > Grasslands... | reverse complement strand
GATCCCGATCTCCTCGAGCACGTCGAAGAGCGGCTGGCTCGCGAGCTCGGACTGCGCGCGGATCAGCTGTTTCTCGATTTCCCGTCCAAGCCGGACATGTTCGACGTCTCATTGCCAGGACTGGGAAGTCTGGGGCTGCCGCGCGTCGCCGCGGAGCTGCACCGCTCCGCGCAGCGGCTGCGCGTCTTCGTGCTCGAGCCGGCGGAAATTCCGGCCCGTCCGATCATCGACTTGGTGACATTGCCGCGCGAAGAAGTGGCGGCGCGGCTCGCCGGGCACCGTGCCCTGCTCAGCGCGGCCGGGCGGGGCTCTGCTGCGTCGTGACGTTTTCCTGCGTGGGAGCTTCGACCGAATCGATGCGCACAATGATCGCCGTAATGTTGTCGAGGCCGCCGTGGCGGTTGGCTTCGGCGATGAGCGCATCCACTTCGTCTTGCGGCATGCGGTCAGGCGAGAGCAGCTCGGATAGCTGATAGTCCTCGAGCATTCCGGTCAGCCCATCCGACGCCAGCAGGAAGAGATCCCCCCGCTTGACCGTTCCCACGTAGATATCGGGCATCACGTCGCTGTTCGCCCCAACGCAGCGGGTGATCACGTTGCTGTAAGGATGCGTGCGCGCTTGCTCCGGTGTCAGATAGCCGGCGTCCACCTGCTCCTGAACGTAGGAATGATCTTTCGTGAGCTGGCTGAGCCGGCTGTCGCGCAGCAGATAGGCGCGGCTGTCGCCCACCTGGCCGATGAGAAACCGCGCCTCGAACAGTGTCAGCGCGGTGACCGTCGTCCCCATTCCCCGTTTGTCGTGCTCGGTCAGCGTGCGCTGAAAGATCGCGCCATTCGCCGTACGGATCGCGGTGCGCATCCGCTCGGCGACTTGCTCGTCGGTCAGGCCACGGACCGAATGGATCTCATCGGCGACAATCCGCACTGCCATCTCACTGGCGACTTCGCCCGCGGCATGTCCTCCCATGCCGTCGGCAACGACAAAAATCCCCCGGTCGGGAATCATGCGAAAACTGTCCTCGTTCCCCGACCGGATGACGCCCACGTCGGTGCGGCCTGCGGAAGTGATGTGCACGTGATCCCTAGATAAACACCCAGTACACCAGTCCAATGATCCCGAGCAGGAGCACTGCGGCGCTGCCGCCACAGCCCTTGCCCTTTTTCTGTTCGAGGGCCGGGGGTGGCGGCTTCGTGCCGGGCTTGGGCTTTGCCGGCGCCGGCTTGGCTGCAGCTGGTTTCGCCGCTGCTGGCTTTGGCTTTGCAGGCGCGGCGGGGACGGCTGGAGCGGGCTTCGTGGGCGGCAGGGGGGCTGCGCGAGCGGGGGCAGGGGCGGGGGCGGGGGCGGGCGACATCACCATCTGCTCGATCACGCGTGTCCCACCACCCTTCGCCACACCTACCCCATCGTCCGTCGGCTCGAATACGAGCGAGACGTCGCCGAACCGAACCGTGGCTCCGGGTGTCAGCGGAGCTTCCCCTTTGATCCGGTCACCGTCGATGAAGGTCCCATTCGTGGAATCGAGGTCCACCAATACCCATACGCCTTCACGCCGTTGCAGCTTCGCATGGGTCGTCGAGACTGATTCATCGGGCAGGACCAGGTCGTTGTAATCAGCCCGCCCGATGTTGACGACAGGCGTCTTGACCCTGAGCCGCTGTCCCTTCAGCGAGCCCCCGCGCACAAGGAAATTCGCCAGCGGAGCACCGGACGGCCGTGGTGCCGATGGAACGCCGTGAACGGTTTCCCTGAGGCTCTGGCCCTTCGTGGGAGGGGGGGGTACGGCCGAGGGCGCGCTAGCGGCCGGCCCCGGTTGAGGGTTTGCAGGAGGAGAGGCCGCCGTGTCGGCATAAAACCGAAACTTCTCTTCGCCGATCGTGATCACGTCGGCGCGTGCCAGTAGCCTCTGCCCCTCGACACGCGCGTCGTTGACCGACGTCCCATTCGTGCTGGAATCGACCAGCAGGTAGCCTTTGGGCGTCTGCATGATTTCGGCGTGGCGGCGCGACACATCTTTCCCGGGGACAACGACGTCGCAGGACGCATCACGGCCGAAGACTAGGGACGCGCCGGCGATGGCGTACTCACGGCCATCGGTCAGCGAGACCACCCGCCCACCCGTGTTCACCGTGACCTTCCCACCTTTGGCCTCGGCTTTCGCCTGCGCCATCGCTTGCGGAACGCTCATCGCCTGGACGTACTGGGTACTGCCGCTGCGGCGTTCATCGACGAACGTCAGCTCCTGTCCTCCGACTTCCACTTTGTCGCCATGGAGGAGGGGGGTCGGTTCGGCGCCCAGGCGCACGCCGTTGATCAGGACCTCCGCCTCTGGAACCGCCTTGGTGATGACGACTTGCCCGTCTGGCAGGGATTTCAATTTGGCATGTCGGGGGAGAACGCCTGGAACGGCGAGTGGGATGGCGCTGCCGGGATCAGCACCGAGCAGCACTTCCCCTTGCGGGAGTGTGAACCTCCGCCCCCCCATTTCAAGCAACGCCATGCACGTGCACTCCCGTATCTGTGGCCAGGCCGTGAAGTTACGCCCGGCTATGTAACCGGGCAAGGAAGCAGAAGTTAGGCGAGCCCGACGGCCTCCTCGCGTCCGACCAGCCCGCGTCTGAGCCAGTACCAGAAGATCAAGGAGCCGACGATGACCGTCGCATAGCTGTTGAAGAATCGCCAGATCAACGTGTAGCTCGGCGTCAACTCGCGCGGAACGTAAAGCGACATCACGGCTGCCGAGGTCAACTCCGCGAGACCCGATCCCCCTGGTGTGGGCGCGAAGTATAGAAGGAATGAGATCAGCGTCTGCAACAGGAGAATGTCGGTAAAATCAGCCGGAATGCCGAGCACGCGCAGGGTCACGTATCCAGCCAGGAGCTTATTCGCGTGGGATGGTGCCGAGATAATGATCGCGAGGAGCAGGGTAAGCAGCCCTTTCGGCGATCCGAACGCGACCATGCAGTCGTGCGCCCGATCGACGCCCCCGGACAGCTTTTCCATTCGCTCGGCGGCCCTTGGACTGCGGCGCGCGAAGCGGACGGCCAGGCGCTGTATCAACCGTTTCACGAACCCAGGAAAGACGACGGCCGTCAGCATCAGCAGGCCGATGATCCCAAAAATCGTGAGACTGGTCTTGAAGAGGTCGTAGAGGGTAATGCCGAGGACGAGGCCGTGAGTAGCGAGTGACTTGCCCGCGCCCAGCCACACGGCCAGCGGTCCGGCGATCGCGAAGAATCCGACCGTCGCAATGAAGGTCATGAAGATCGCGCTGAGCGCCACGGGTACGGGCACACCGGCACGCTTCATGACCCACATCGACATCGGGGCGGATCCGGATTGAAACGGCGTGAGGTACGCAGCCCATGCCCCAAACCCGCCCGCTAGAATCATGTCCCGCAGCTTGACGCTCGGATGCACGTACCGCGTACAGACCCATAGCCGTAGCCCCCCGCCCACCCAGTCCATCGAGGCCAACACGAGCCCCACCGGCACCCACGCCCAGTGCAGTCGCAGGAATGGCGATAGGAGGACGTCCACCCGATCGCCAAAGCGAATCAGGTAGTACGCGACGAGGACGGCGACTCCACAGAGGGAGATGGCGGCGAACAACTCGAGGCCACGACGCAGTAGCCGCGGGGTCAGGGCGAGGGCCACGCGCGAAACTAGGAAGGATTGGTGGATTTGGACAGGTGTCAGGTGTCGGGTGTTCGGAAGTCCCTGGCACCAGACACCTGGCACCTGTCATTGTTATCTTAGTTGGTTATGCGTCAGCCTCCGCAACGCGTCGTTCTCCGCAACGTACGCCAGCATAATCTGAAGGGCATCACCGTCGAGTTCCCGCGCCGGGCGCTCTCGGTGGTCACCGGCCCATCGGGTTCGGGGAAAAGCTCGCTCGCCTTCGACACACTCTACGCCGAAGGCCAGCGTCGGTACATCGAGTCGCTGTCGACGTATGCCAAGCAGTTCCTCGAGCGGATGCCGAAGCCGCTCGTCGATGCGATGGAGGGTCTCTCACCGGCCGTCGCGATCGAGCAGAAAAATCCCACCACCTCGAGCCGTTCGACGGTCGGCACGGCGACGGAAATCGCCGATTTCCTGCGCCTGTTGTGGGCCCGCGCCGGTATGCAAACGTGCCTGCAGTGTGGGCGAGACGTGAAGCGGGATACGGTGCAGGAGGTGGTGGACGCGGTACGTAAAGCGTGGGGCGTGCGGAGTGCGGCGTATCCAGTTGTGGTGTCGTTCCCCTTACCGGCGTCGGCGCATCGACCTGACGTGGAAATTGCCGCGCAGCTTCGCGCGGCTGGTTTCGTGCGCGCTCAGATCGATGGGGAGACAGTGCGGCTGGATGAGGAAGGCGCGGAAGGGCGCGTGCGTGCGGGTAAGGACGTGCTGGTTCTCGTCGACCGCATCGCACCAACCGAAGAGAACCGTGGTCGACTTGCGGACGCAATCTCGACCGCTTTCAGCGAGGGCGAAGGAGTCGCCGTCGCGCTCAACAACGGCGACCGGCAGCGCTTCTCCGAACACCCTGCCTGCTCGGCGTGTGGCTGTGCCGCGCCGGTGCTCACGCCCACCCTCTTTTCCTTTAATAATCCGCGTGGGGCCTGCCCCGGCTGCAACGGCTTCGGGGCCGTGCTGGAGTACGACGAGGCATTGATCGTGCCGGATCCTAGGGCGTCTCTCGCCAACGGCGCGCTGGATCCCTGGACCAAACCCCGCTACGAGGGACGGCGGCGCCTGTTGCGTGAGACGGCGCGAGCCCGTGGCGTCGACCTCGACGCGCCGTGGCAGGACATCCCGCCGCGCGAGCGCCACTTCCTGCTCCACAACAAGGGCGGCCGCTATCTGGGGATCTTCCCCTTCCTCGAGCGGCTCGAGGAAAAGCGCTACAAACAGTACATCCGCGTGTTCCTGCGGCAGTACCAGCTGGCTAAGACGTGCCCCGGGTGCGGCGGCGCGCACCTCAAACCCGAATCGCTCGCGGTGCGCGTGGCCGGCAAGACGATTGCCGAAGTCGCCGCGCTGACTGCCGCCGATCTCGCTACCTGGTTGGCCGATCTCGCGCTCCCTGCATTTCAGCAGAACGTCGCCGATCATATCCTCGACGAGCTGCGTGCGCGCGTCGGCTTCATCAATGATGTGGGCCTCGGTTATCTCACGCTCGACCGCCAAACGCGCACGCTCTCCGGCGGCGAAGCGCAGCGCATTGCCCTCTCGAACGCGCTCGGATCGCATCTGGTGGACACGCTGTACATCCTGGATGAGCCGTCCATCGGCTTGCACCCCGCGGATGTGGACCGGCTCCTGGGACTGCTCAAGCGGCTCTCCGACGCGGGCAACACCGTGGTGGTGGTCGAGCACGATCCCGCGGCGATGCGCGCGGCCAGCTGGATGGTGGAGCTCGGTCCCGCGAGTGGCGAGGCGGGTGGGCAGCTCGTCTATCAGGGACCGGCGGCCGCGGTGTGCGAGGCCGGCACACTCACCGGCCAGTATCTGTCCGGTGAAAAGCGCATCGGTGTGCCGTCGGCACGCCGCCCCGCGGTTCGCTGGCTCGACGTCAAAGGCGCGCGACTCCACAACGTCAAGGGCGTCGATGTCCGCATCCCGCTCGGCACACTGACGGCGGTAACGGGAGTGTCCGGCTCCGGGAAATCGACGCTCGTCCATGACGTGTTGTACCGCCAGCTCGAGGGACGGCTGCGCGGCCAGCACAGTGCCAAGCAACATCTCGGCGAGCCCGTCGGCGACGTCGCCGCGTTGACGGGATGGGAACACCTCGAGGATGTCGTGCTCATCGATCAAGCCCCCATTGGACGCACCCCGCGCTCCAATCCGGTGACGTACGTGAAGGCGTTCGACGAATTACGCGCGCTGTTCGCCAACGAGGCACTGGCGCGCGCACGCGGCTACTCGCCCAGCACGTTCTCCTTCAACGTCGCGGGAGGTCGTTGCGAGGCGTGCGAAGGCGCCGGGCACGTGCTGATCGAGATGGTGTTCCTCGCCAACGTGTTCGTGCCGTGCGACATCTGCGGCGGCTCGCGCTTCAAACGCGAGATCCTCGATGTGAAGCTGCAAGGCGCCAACATCGCGCAGGCGCTCGAGTGGACCGTGGACCAGGCGATCCAGCGGCTGCACCGCCATCCACGTCTGGCGCGCTGTCTGTGGTACCTGCAGCAAGTAGGACTGGGCTACCTGCGGCTCGGTCAGCCGGCCACGACGCTGTCGGGCGGCGAGGCCCAACGCCTGAAAATTGCCCGGGAGCTGGCGCGCACGAAGGGGGCGAGGAGGCTGTACATCCTCGACGAACCGACCACCGGGCTGCACCTCGACGACGTGCGCGTGCTGTGTCGGGTCCTCGATCGGCTGGTGGATGCCGGGCATACCGTACTCGTGATCGAGCACAACATCGACGTGATCAAACGTGCGGACTGGGTGATCGATCTGGGACCGGGGGCGGGCGATCAGGGCGGGCGCGTGGTGGCTGCCGGCACACCCGAGGACGTCGCACAGGTCGCCGAGTCGGCGACGGGACGATACTTGCGGGATTTGGCGTGACCAAGCGTCGCGCCGATTTGCTGTTGCTCACGGCCTCGGCCGTGTGGGGCGTCAGCTTCGTGATCGTCAAGGACGCCCTCGCCGCCGCCTCTCCCCTGCTCTTCCTGGCCACGCGCTTCATGATCGCGACGCTCGTCCTCGCGCCGCTCATCAATCTGCGCTCCGGGTTTTCGCGCGCGGAGTTGCGCGCCGGCGCACTGCTCACGCTGCTGCTGGCGTCGGGTTTCGCGACTCAAGCGTTTGGGCTGCAGTACACCACCCCAGCCCGGTCGGCGTTCATCGTCGCGATGTCGTCCGTTCTCGCACCCATGATAGCCCTGATCGTGCTCCGGCATCGTCTTGCGTGGCAGCTCCTCGTGGCCCTGGTCGTGGCGGCCGTGGGTCTCTATTTCCTCACAGCGCCCGAGTCCGGCGGTCTGAATCGGGGCGACCTCTGGACGCTGGTGACCGCCGTGGTATTCGGCGGCCACATTGTGGCGGTGTCGGAGATCTCCAAGCGGTTCGATGCACAGCGAATGGTGTGGCTGCAACTCCCAGGGACCGCCATCGGGACGTTGATCGCGGCGGTGCTGCTCGAGCGCATGCGATTCGAGTGGTCATTGGGGCTTGGTGCGGCGCTGCTCTTCCTCGGCGTCATGTCGACTGCGGTGGCCCTGGTGTGGCAGATGCGCGCACAACGCGAGATGTCCTCGGCGCGGGCCTCCCTGATCTTCTGTTTCGAGCCGGTGTTTGCGGCGGTGACGTCACGGCTATTCTGGGGAGAGCAGTTTTCTGTGGCGCAGGGACTGGGCGCCGGGCTGATTCTCGCCGGGATGGTATTGGCGGTGATCGGCGAGGCTCGCGCTGAAAGGCCTCCGCATGTAGGCAAAGACTGACACGCTGTCGGGACAGTGACCGACAGGTCCTGACAGTCGAGTTCGCCTATTGTGGGGACACACTTTCCCGAGTTTCCGCCAGCGTTCCGTCAGGAAGGACGGTGCATGACCTCTCCGCGCTCGCTCTTCCTTATTCTTGCTACCACCGTCGTCTGGGCACTCCCCGCACGCGCTCAGCAGCGCGATTCCGTGGAGGCATTGAAGCGCCTCAGCCTCGATCAGTTGATGAACGTCGAGGTTATGTCCGTCGCTCTGCGTCCGCAACGTTTGTTCGAAACGCCGTCGGCGATCCAGGTCATCACGCAAGACGACATTCGCCGCTCCGGCGCAACCAGCCTTCCAGAAGCGCTGCGTCTCGCCTCGAATCTGCAGGTGGCGCAAGTCGATGCGCGGCAATGGGCCATCAGCGCCCGTGGGTTCAACAGCACCACCGCTAACAAACTGCTGGTCCTCATCGATGGGAGGACTGTCTATACACCGCTCTTCTCGGGCGTGTTTTGGGATGTGCAGGACGTCCTCCTCTCCGACGTTGATCGGATCGAGGTCATCAGCGGACCTGGGGCGACGCTGTGGGGCGCAAACGCGGTCAATGGCGTGATCAACGTGATCACGAAGGACGCGAAAGAGACGGGAGGACTCCAGGTCACGGGCGGTGGCGGCAACGAGCTGCGCGGCCTCGGATCCGCTCGCTACGGCGGCGGGCTCGGTGCCCACGCCAAGTATCGAATCTACGGCAAGGCCTTCAGTCGTGATCCCACGCTGCGCCCGAATGGCCAAGACGCTCCCGATGGCTGGCACATGGGACAGGGTGGATTTCGTCTCGACTGGGATGCATCCGCCAGCAATCGCCTCAGTCTGCTTGGCGACTGGTACGATGGCCGAATCGCGCAAGCGAACCCCGGCCACATCGGCGTCAGCGGTGGGAATCTGACGGCAAAATGGGCGCATCCACTCTCCGCCAAGTCCGATCTCGCGGTGCAGGCTTACTACGACCGGACGCACCGGGATATTCCGGGCACCTTTGGTGAAGATCTCGACATCTACGACGTCGACGTACAACAGCGTGCCGCCGTGCACCCGCGCCACGACGTGGTGTGGGGAGTCGGTTACCGCCTCATCAACGATCGCGTCGTCAACACCGATTCGCTGGCCTTCTTGCCGCCTCACGTGGCACGACAGTGGTTCACCGCGTTCGCCCAGGATGAGATCGCTCTTGCGTCCGATCGGCTTCACGTCACGCTGGGCACCAAGATCGAGCACAACGACTACACCGGGTTTGAGATCCAGCCGAGCGGCCGCGTGAATTGGACATTCAGCCCGTCCCGCACGCTGTGGGCGGCGGTTTCCCGCGCGGTGCGAACGCCGTCGCGCATCGACCGCGAATTGTTCGTCCCCGCGACCCCCTCCTACTTCCTTGCCGGCGGCCCGGACTTCCGCTCCGAGAACGAGCTGGCGTACGAGCTGGGATATCGCCATCAGCAGGGCGCGTTGGTGCTCGCATTGGCGAGCTTCTACAACCGCTACCACGGCCTCCGCAGCCTGGAGCAGGTCAATCCTCCCAACCCCACCCCGATCGTTATCGCGAACGGTCAGCACGGCGAGTCGTATGGCGCCGAGGCGACCGCGAGCTATCGCATCACCGATGATTGGCAAGTGCGCGCCGGGTATACCGAGTTACGGGTCCACATCTGGCCCAATCCCGGCAGCACCGATAGGAGCCGAGGCACCGCAGAGTCGCATACTCCCGATCGACAGCTGAGCCTGCGCTCGTCGCTGCGCCTAGGCACTCAGTGGAGTCTGGATGGCGGGTTCCGCTATCTCAGTGAGATCGCCAACCAACAGCTGCCCGCGTACGCCGAGCTGGATGCCAGGGTCGGCTGGCAACCGGTCGCTGCGCTTGAGGTGTCACTCGCCGGGCGAAACCTGTTGCACGCGCACCATGCGGAGTTCGGCACGCCCGCCGCGCGTCGAGGCATCCAACGCGGAGTGTATGGGATGGCGCAATGGCATTTTTGACACTCGTGACGGTGCTGACATCCGCGCTGCTGCTCGTGCAAAGCCCGAGGGCTTCCGAGTATCAAGTGAAGGCCGTGTTCCTGTTCAATTTCGCGCAGTTTGTCGACTGGCGGTCCCCGCCCGCGCAGGACCCGCGGGCACCACTGCTGATCGGCATCCTCGGGGATGACCCCTTCGGCGCCATCCTGGATGAGACCGTCCGCGGGGAACGTCTCGGCGAGCGGCCATTCGAGATCCGTCGCTTGCGGCAGCTGAGGGACATCGAGGCGTGCAACATTCTCTTCATCAGCCGGTCGGAGAACGAGCGGGTCGAGCAGATACTCGCGGCTGTCCAGAACCGTCCCATCCTGACGGTGAGCGACGGCGATGATTTTGCGAAGCGGGGGGGCATGATTCAGTTCGTGAACGACAAGAACCGCATCCGCCTGCGGATCAACGTCGAGGCGGCGCAAGCCGCCAATGTCACCATCAGCTCGAAGCTGCTCCGCGTGGCCGAAATCGTCAGAACGCCACCACGGTGAGCATGGCGATCCGCGACTGGCCAATCAAGCGGAAGCTGACGGCGATTCTCCTGTTGATCAGCGGTCTGGTCCTCGTCTTGACGTCGGCCGCATTCGTAACCTACGAGGTCGTGACATTCCGTCAGACAATGCGGAACAACCTCGCAACCCGGGCGCAGATCCTTGCCGCCAACAGCACCGCCGCACTGGCGTTTGCGAACGAAGCGGACGCGAGGGAAATCCTGGCTGCCCTGAAAGCCGACCCGCACATGGTTGCCGCGGCGCTCTATGGTCGGGACGGGCGGGTGCTCGCGGCCTATCCGGCCGCCGCGGCCGCCGGTCTTATCCCTGCGGCGCCGGAGCCGGACGGATACCGCTTCGAGGGCGGCCGTCTCGTGGGGTTTACGCCCGTGGCGCAGGGAGCGAACCAGCGGTTGGGGACTCTCTACATCGCGTCGGACACGAAGGCGGTATCGGACGCCCTCCGGCTCTCCGGCATCATCGCCATCGTCGTGCTCGCGATCGCGATGCTGGCCGCGTATGCCATGGCTGCCGCCCTGCAGGGACCGATTTCAGCACCGATCCTGGCGCTGGCGGAAACCGCGACGGCGGCCTCGACGCGTCAGGACTATTCCCTGCGCGCGCCCAAGTTTGGCGAGGACGAATTGGGCACGTTGACCGACGCCTTCAACCAGATGCTCGGCCGGATCGAGGAGCAAAAGACGGAGCTGCAACAGCACGCGATGAAGCTGGAACAGCGGGTCGCCGAGCGCACCAAGGAGCTTGAACGGCGCGCGGTTGAGCTCCAGGCGGCCAATAGCGAGCTCGATGCTTTCGCCTACTCCGTCTCGCACGACTTGCGCGCGCCGCTCCGCAGCATCGACGGATTCAGCCAGGTGCTCCTGGAGGATTACGGGGCGCAGTTGGACGAAGGGGGACGGGATTCGCTGCAGCGCGTACGGGCCGCGAGCCAGCGCATGGCGACGCTGATCGACGATCTGTTGAAGCTGGCCCGCGTCACACGGGCGGAAATGCGCACCGAGCGCGTGGACTTGAGCGGTATGGCCCGGGACATCGTCGCCGATATCGAGCGGACGACACCAGACCATCAAGTGGAATTCGCAATCGCCCCGGGTCTCGAGGCCGAGGGGGATGTCCGGCTGCTCCGTGTCGTGCTCGACAATCTCCTGCGCAATAGCTGGAAATACACTGGGAAACAGCCGCAGCCGCGCATCGAGTTTACGGCGGTCGACGAAAACGGCGACCGGGTGTTCGTGATCAAGGACAATGGAGCCGGCTTTGATATGAAGTACGCCGACAAGTTATTCGGCGTGTTCCAGCGCCTGCACTCGACCGCCGAATTCGAGGGCACCGGGGTGGGGCTCGCCACGGTCCGTCGCATCATCAACCGGCACGGCGGCCGAATCTGGGCCGAGGGCGTGGTCGATCAGGGCGCGACATTCTATTTCACGCTGTGATGGGAGGATCGAGTGAACTCTGGAAAGATTCTGCTCGTGGAGGACAATCCCGACGATGTCGCCTTGACGATGCGGGCGCTCAAGAGTCACAACATTACCAACGACGTCGTCGTGGCGCAGGACGGGGTCCAAGCCCTCGATTATCTCTTTGGTGCGAAGGGCCGCCCCGCGCCGGCCGACCTGCCGGCCGTCGTGCTGCTCGACCTCAAGCTTCCCAAAGTCAATGGGATGGAAGTGCTGCAGCGCATCCGCGCCGAGGAGCGCACCACGCTGTTACCGGTGGTGATCCTCACCTCCTCGGACGAGGAGCGCGACATCATCGATGGGTACAAACTGGGCGCGAACAGCTACGTCCGAAAACCGGTCGACTTCGTGGAATTCACCAAGGCGGCGCAACAGCTCGGCCTGTACTGGCTGCTCATGAATCGGGCCCCGCCGCCCCCCCGAGGTCCCTGAGCGCCATGCCCGCCCCGACTCGTATCCTCCTGATCGAAGACGATCCACAGGATGCCGAGCTCGAGGAGCGCGAGATCCGCCGCGTTGACGCTGGGTGCAGGTTCCTGCGGGTCGAGACGCGCGAGGGTATGGTGGCGGCGCTGCGCGATTTCGACCCAGACGTCATACTGACCGATCATTCGTTGCCAACGTTCGCGGCGCGGGACGCGCTTGAACTCGGGCAGCAGCTCGCGCCGGAAACGCCGATCATCGTCGTGACCGGACGGCTGGGAGACGAGCCCGCCGTGCAATACCTGCAGGCAGGGGCGGTGGACTACGTCGTCAAGGACCACCTGCATCGCCTCGGCCCCGCCGTACTGCGCGCGCTCGACGTCAAGCGCAGCCGCGCAGCCCAGACGCGCGCCGAGCAGGCCATGCGCGCCTCAGAAGAGCGCTATCGCATGCTGTTCGAAAGCACGCCTGCGTCGATGTGCGTGTACGATCTCGAGACCCTGCGCATCCTGGCGGTCAACAGTGCGGCGATCGCGCAGTACGGCTACTCCGCCGCCGAGTTCCAGGCGATGACCATTGAGCAGCTTCGCCCCCCCGAGGATGTGGCGCTGCTGCAGGAGCATTTGGCCCGTGGGACGTCACCCGGGTTTCACGGGGGAGGGGTATGGCGCCATCGCCGCAAGGATGGAGTGGTTATCACGGTCGAGATCTCGTCACATGAGCTGGTATTCGAAGGCCGGCGGGCCCAATTCGTAGTCGCCACCGACATCACCGCACGGGCCCGTGCCGAAGCGGCGCAAGCCGCGGTTTACAAGATCGCTCACGCGAGTCAGGAGGCCGCGAGCCTTCAGGAGTTGTTCGCGTCGCTTCACGAAATCGTCGGCACGCTGATGCCCGCCAAGAGCTTCTATATCGCGTTGTACGACGAGGCGGAAAACCTGATCACGTTTCCCTACTTCGTGGACGAAAGGGATCCCCCACCATCCCCACGCCGGCCTGGGCCCGGCATCACGGACTACGTATTACGGACCGGCCAGCCGCTCCTCGTGAAGCCGGAGATGACACTCGAAGGAGAACAATCAGTGGGGACGGCGTCGATCGACTGGCTTGGCGTCCCCCTGAAAACACGCGAGCGCACGATCGGCGTGCTCGCCGTCCAAACGTACACGCCCGGCGTCCGCTATGAAGAACGCGATAAGGAAATGCTACAGTTCGTCTCGACACAGATCGCGACCGCCATCGAGCGCAAGCGGACCGAGGGCGCGCTGCGCGCCAGCGACGCGCATCACCGCACGGTGCTGGAGCACATCGCCGACGCCGTCTTCATCACCGATGCCGAGGGACGCTATCTGGACGTCAATCCGCGGGCTTGCGAGCTGACCGGCTACACGCGGGAGGAGCTGCTGCGCCTGTCGTCACCGGACACCTACCCTCAGGAGAACCGCGCCGAGGCCCGCTCTCGCCTGCACGAGATTGCGGCCCAAACCGGAGGAGGTTCACGGTTTTTCGAGCGGCGGCTCATCCGCAAAGACGGCACCGAACGCGCCGTCGAGATCAATGCCCGCGCCTTGCCGGATGGCAGGCTTCTCGCGACCGCGCGCGATGTCACGGAGCGCAAGCAGCTGGAGCTGCAGCTCCGTCAGGCGCAGAAGATGGAGGCGATCGGCCGGCTCGCGGGCGGCGTGGCGCACGACTTCAACAACGTGCTCACGGCCATCTTCGGATACGTGGACCTGTTGCGTGAGGAGCTCCCCGCCGGCAGCTCGGCACATCAGGATCTTGCGGAAGTTCGGAAAGCCGCCGAACGCGCGGCTGGGTTGACACGGCAGCTGCTCGCGTTCAGCCGCCAGCAGGTGCTCGAGCCAATGGTCCTCGAGCCCAACGCGCTCGTGGAAGATTTCGAGAAGATGCTGCACCGCCTGATCGGCGAGGATGTGGAGCTGCGGCTCTCGCTCGCGCGGGACACCGGGAATGTGCTGGCCGACCTCGGGCAGCTGCAGCAGGTGCTCATGAACCTCGTGGTCAACGCGCGCGACGCGATGCCGCTCGGAGGCAAGCTCATCCTCGAGACCGCGAACGCCGATCTCACGGCCCAGTACGCCGAGCTGCATCAGCCGGTCGTCCCCGGCCCGTACGTCATGCTCGCGGTGAGCGACACCGGAACGGGCATGACGCCGGAAACGAAAGCGCGCATCTTCGAGCCGTTCTTCACGACGAAGGAAAAGGGCAAAGGGACCGGCCTCGGCCTCTCGACAGTGTACGGCATCGTCAAGCAATCGAGCGGTTATGTGTGGGTGTACAGCGAAGCCGGCCGCGGCACGACGTTCAAGATCTACCTCCCCCGCGTCGACGCACCGCCAGACAAGCTCCTTCCCACGCGGGAGCCCGACAGCGTCGTCGGCACGGAGACGATCCTCTTGGCCGAAGACGACGCCATGCTCCGCCCGTTAGCCAAGGGATTGCTCGAGAAACTCGGCTACACCGTCCTCGACGCCGCCGACGCTACAGAAGCGCTCGCGATGGCCCAAAAATATGCGGGGCCCATTCACCTGCTTGTAGCCGACGTGGTCATGCCGGGGGCGAGTGGGCGCGAGCTCGCTCGGCAGCTGGAAAAGATGCGGGCCACGACCAAGGTGCTCTACGTATCCGGGTACACCGACGACGCGATCGTCCATCATGGGATGCTCGAACCGGGCCTCAATTTCCTGCAGAAGCCGTTCACTCCCGCTGCGCTGGCGCGCAAGGTTCGAGAGGTGTTGGACACAAAATGAGCGAACGCGAAGCTGTCAGCCGAGACCTGGCGATGATGCTCGGCAAGGACCGGTGGGTTCCCGCCACGGCTCACATCGTCCTGCTGATCATCGTGCTCCTGGATGCCGGAACGGGACTGCCGCGCTCGTTCAAGCTGACCTGGGCTTCCGCGATCGTCGCGACGATCCTGCTCCGAACCATCCTGGCGGCGCGCCCGCAGCGCCCCGACGCTGATCCGGTGACCAGCATCAGAATGACCCGGGCGCTGATGGTCACGCTCGGACTCACATGGGGCATGGGAGCAGCGCTCGCGCGGCAGTATCTCCCTCCGGCTGTGTTCGCGATGCTGCTGATGGCGCTCGCCGGACTCCTCGCCGGAGGGATCAACACATTGGTCGCCGATCGCTGGGCCTTCCCGGCCTACGCGGTGAGTCTGTTCGGCCCCACGCTGGTCGCAGCGACGAGCCTCGAGATGGTACTCATCGCCTTGTTCCTCTTCTTCATGATCGTGCAACACCGCCGTGCGCATGAGCTGCTCGTCGACCGGCAGCTAGCGGACCAGAACCAACGCACGCTGGTCCGTGAGCTGCAGGCGGCCGTCGCCGAAGTGCGGACGCTGCAAGGGATCCTCCCGATCTGCGCCAGCTGCAAGAGCATCAAGAGCGAGGACGGCAAGTGGGAAGCCGTCGAGTCTTACGTTCGTGAGCACACGCATGCCGAGTTCAGTCATGGCCTGTGTCCCGACTGTGCGGCGCGGGATTGGGGCGCCGCACACAATCCCGCATAGGCACGGCGCGCGCCGAGGCATCTGTCGTCCCGGGTAGGGCAAGCCCTACGGATGTCGCGAGGATCACCGACATACGTCGAGATAAGCAGTTTTTTAGTAGGACCCCCTTTGAACAACCCACTGCGGGTGCTGCTAGTCGAAGACTCCGAAGCCGACGCGGAGCTGCTCGCGCACGAGCTGAAGCGCGCGGGCTTCGACGTCACCTGGGAGCGCGTCCAGACCGCGGCGCGGCTCGAGACCGCGCTCGACCGCGATCGCTGGGACATCATCGTCGGTGACAACAGCATGCCCGGGTTCAGCGGGACCGAAGCGCTCGCGTTGGTTCGCGCTCGCAGCCTGGACATTCCCTTCATCTTTGTTTCCGGCACGATGGGCGAGGACCTTGCCGCGCGCGCGCTCGAGGCGGGCGCCGGCGACGCACTGGCCAAGGGCAATCTGCGGCGCCTCATCCCCGTCATTAAACGCGAGCTGCGCGAGGCCGGCGAGCGACGCGCTCACCGTGAGACTGAAGTCGCGCTGCGCGCCTCCGAAGCCAGCCATGCCACGCTGGTCGAAAAGGCGCCCGTCGGCATCTACCGGTCGACGCCGGCGGGCCGATTTGTCACCGCCAACGACGCACTCGCCCGCATTCTCGGCTACGGGTCGCCCGCCGAAGTGCTGGCCCTCAACATGGCACGCGACGTCTATGCCGATCCGGACGAGAGGCAGCGCCTGATCGAGCAGGACACCTACACCGACCGCGTGTACGACGAGCTGGAAGCGACGTGGAAGAAGAAAGACGGGACGCGTATTCGCGTGCAGCTCAGCGTCCGCGCCAGCCGCGACGCCCAGGGACACGTCGAGTACTACGAAGCGTTCGTGCGCGACATCACCGCTCAGCGTCAGCTGGAAGCGCAGCTCGCCCAGGCGCAGAAGATGGAGGCCATCGGCCGGCTTGCCGGTGGGGTGGCACACGACTTCAACAATCTGCTCACGGTCATCCTGAGCTACAGCGAGCTGCTGCTCCAAGACATGCCATCGGATGCACCGACCCGGGACGACATCGAGCAGATCCGCAAGGCCGCTAACGGCGCGAGTGAGCTCACACGGCAGCTGCTGGCGTTCAGCCGCCAACAGGTCTTGCAGCCGAAGGTCGTCGATCTCAACGCGGCTGTCGGCGGCATCGAACGGTTACTCGGCCGCGTCTTGCGGGAAGACATTCAGCTCGGGTGTAGCCTCGCTCCGGATGCCGGGACGGTGAAAGTGGATCCAGGCCAGCTCGAGCAGGTGATCATGAACCTCGCGGTCAATGCGCGCGACGCCATGCCGAACGGCGGTCGCGTGACAATTGAAACG
>Ga0209056_10003489_pt1 | contig 16747 bp, 9 predicted proteins | sample GraSoiAngelo_114_FD_185876 | JGI IMG/M metagenome (GOLD analysis project Ga0209056, IMG submission 185876) | Grasslands soil microbial communities from the Angelo Coastal Reserve, California, USA - 14_0903_13_40cm (SPAdes) (version 2) | ecosystem: Environmental > Terrestrial > Soil > Grasslands ... | reverse complement strand
CGGCCCCTCCGCGCGATGATCACCAATTTAGCGTTGCCGAGCCCGGGCGCCGGGAAAATCGCCATCCGAGTCGTGAATCTGGCGCCGACCCTGGGGTGGGCACTCGCGGGTACACTTCCCGACACGAACGCGGCGCCTGATGTGCACATTCTGGCGTCGAACGGCGCGCCCGGGACGCCGAGTGCTGCCAGCCTCGCGTATGGCACCGCCACGTCGTATGTCGTGCTCGATACGGGCGCGTACTACGTCGCGCTGACCGCTTCCGGGACCCTGGCGCCCAAGGCGGTCGTCGGCACAGTCCCGCCGGGGACGCTCAAAAACGACACGACGTTTACGCCCGGCATCGCGGGCTCGCACGTCTCCGGGTCGGTGTTCACGGCGATCATCGTACCTCACAGCGATACGACCTCGCCGGCGCCAAAGTCTCGCGCGGGACAGGGAGCGCTCCAGAGCACCGACACATCCGTTTCCGAGGCTGCCCGACGGTTTACGCTCAGCGGCGATACTGTAACGGTGCAAGTCGGTTCGATTCGACGACTCGTGAATCGCCGCGCCGCGGGCGGCGCACGGCTGGCGGATTCGACGCTCGGCGGCACGGGCACTCGCGCGGCCGCACCGGTGGGCGAAGGCTCGACCATTCTGCTGTCCGGAGTGAACGAGGCGGCATACAACGGCTGGCAGGCGGTGATGATCGCGGACTCCTTGATATGTGCGCCGGCGGACCCGGGTGACATTGTGACAGGCCCGAATAAGCGCTGCCAGCCCCCCGCCGATACGACGGTGGCGAGCGCCGACACCGCGTTGACCCGCTTCCGCTTCCGCTACCGCATCGTGGGTACGCCCCCGGCGCCGACATTCGCCGCGCCTGGGCCGCAATACCGTGTCTATCCGAGCCAGAACGCGGCCACGGACTTCATCATCCCGCAGTTGCTGTTCATCGCGGATAAGCGGCCGCAGTAAGGCGGCACGCCGGACATAACCGCCGCCGCTGGCAAACAGCGGCGGCGTTTTTGTTGTGTCGGCGCGTCTGATCTGAGAGATGCGGGGGGGTGAGGGCGCCGGCGCGTTTCACGCGAGCGGCGCCCGGCGGCATATTGTCCCTCAATCGCCATCTGACTCGGGGTCGTGTGCCCGCCGAGCGCCCTCGCGTGGCGCGCCTAGCCCCACCCCCCGCGTCTCTACAAGACCGAGTCTACAGAATCGGCCGCCAGCGGGGGAAGCCGTCCGCCCAGAAGCCGCCGGTGATGCGGATCTTGTTCGATCCATCGGCATTCATGACCCAGATATCGCCACCCTGCTCGTAGGCGAGGCGCGTGCCGTCTGGCGACCAGCTCGGTGCTCCGCTGACGGGAGAGGGGCTCGTGAGTCGCACCGGGTTCGAGCCGTCCGCGTTCATGACCCAAACGGCAAAGTTCGTCGAACGGTCGGATTGGAAAGCGATTTTCGTGCCGTCCGGCGACCAGGCGGGCAGGAGATCAATGCCCGGATTATGGGTGAGATTGACCAGTCCACTACCGTCCGCATTCATGACATAGATCTCGGCGTTTCCGTCACGATCAGTGGCGAAGGCGATCTTGCTGCCATCCGGCGACCACGCGGGTTGCCCGTCGGCGGCGGCGGTGCCCGTGAGGTTCACGACGTTGGCGCCGTTGGCATCCATCACGTAGATCTCGCTATTGCCCGCGCGGTTTGACGCGAAGGCGATCTGTGCGCCGTTTGGAGACCACGCCGGCTGGTAGCTGCTGCTGGTGTCCTTGAGGGTGCCGATGCTGTCCCTGGTGGTGTCCGCGAACGTCAACTGGCTCACGTTACTCCCATCCGAATTCATCACGTAGATCTGAAAACGCGCCGTGAGCGTATCGAGGCTGCGATCGGACTGGAACACGATCTTGAATGTATCGGGCGACCAGCTCGCCCATTCGTCGCGGGCAAAGCTGGTGGTGACCTGCTGCAGGTTCTGACCGTGGCTGACGTCGATCGTGTAGAGGTCTTCCAAGCCATTCCCCGCCCGCGTGAAGATCAGCCGGCCACGTCCGGCGTCCGGGGACGGCTCATTTGTGCCGCCACAGGCGGCAAGGAGGAGCGGGAGCGCGAGGATGGCGACGAAACGACGGAAATGGGTCATGGGCGGAAGGTAGGCGCCCGCCGAACGGGCTTGCAAGGGTATAAGGCTTCTCTTGCGGGCCTCTGTGTTGGCCTTCACTATATGGAACGGTTCCCGCGCAGACTCCTCATCAAGGAGGGTGCATGGATCAGATTTCCGTTCGCTGCGTTTTGCACCTCCAACGCAACATCATCATCCCCGGTCGATGTAGTCGCTAGGCCGACGCAGCGCGCGTAGTGCGCGGCTTTCCGGCCAGCCGGCTGACCGCCGGCGGCTACTCGTTCGCTGATTCTTCCGCACACATGAACCTCTCAGCGTGAGGGAAGCGGAATATGCGATTTACTATCGGTAGGGCAAACATCGGCGCCGTCCTGGCGCTGGGTGCACTGCTCGTCGCGCCGCCGCTCTTGGCGCAGCAAGGCGAGGTGACTGGACGGGTGTCCGATAAGTCGTCTGGTCAGTCCCTCGCCGGCGCACAAGTCTCGGTTGTGGGGACCACGATCCGAGCTCTGACGGGTCAGGACGGCCGCTATCACTTCGCCAACGTGCCGTCCGGATCGCACACCGTCCGCGTGGCGTACATCGGGTATGGGACCGTCACGCAAACCGTTTCGGTTTCGGCCGGCGCTTCGGCGGAATTGAATTTCGCGATTGCGGCGGTGCCCATCGGCCTCGACGCCGTCGTGGTCACGGCCACCGGTGACCAGGCGATGCGCGAGCAGGGCACCGTCGCGCACAACATCGATCTCGCTGACCGGACCGCGAAGGCCCCGGTTTCGAACCTCTCCGACGCGCTCAACTCCACCGTGCCCGGCGTGCTGGTGCAAGCGAGCGGTGGAACCACCGGGACGGGCACGCGCATCAGGATTCGCGGCTCGAACAGCGTCTCGCTATCCAACGAGCCGGTGCTGGTCGTGAACGGCATTCGCGTCGAGAATGGCGCCTCTTCGACGTCGGTCGGCGTCGGCGGCCAGACGCCGTCGCGTCTGAACGACATCAGCCCGCAAGATCTCGAAGCGGTGCAGGTCAACAGCGGCCCCGCGTCGAGCGTGCTCTATGGCACGGACGCGGCCAATGGCACCATCGTCATGAAAACGCGCGAGGGTAAGCCGGGCGCCACCAAATGGACGCTCCAGGCCGAAGGGGGCACCCTCAACGACTATGGAAACTATCCCACGAACTATACGGCCCTGACGTCGCTGGATTCGGCGTGCACGCTCACGGGCGCCGCTCTCCCGGCCGGCGCACCAGGTGCTTGCACGATCGCGCGCGTGCGGACGTTCAATCCCATCGAGCAGCGCAGTCCGTTCCGGACGGGGCACCGGGCGCAATACGGTGTCAGTGCATCCGGGGGGTCAGAGCAAACGACGTTCTATGTCTCCGGTCATTTCGGCAATGAAGACGGCGTTTATTCCGTCAGCACGAACCGTCAGGTCAGCGTGCTGGCGAATGTCCGCAACTTCGCGCGCGACAACCTCGATTTCCGGGCGACGGTGCTCTACACGAACGGCAAACTCCGCTTGCCGCAGAACGACAATAATCAGTCCGGCGTGCTGTCGAGTGGCTTCCTGGGTTCCTCGGACAGCACCGTCAACCTGGGATACGGTTTCCTGACGCCGGCGCAAAGTTTCTCGATACGGACGTTCCAGAACGTCGACCACTTCACCGGGAGCATGGAGACGAATTATCGCCCCCTGAAGTGGCTCGAGGGACATGCCGTCATCGGAACCGATTTCGTCAATCGGTATGACGAGAATACGTCCATTCCCGGCCTCATTCCGGCGTCGATCAACCCGACGGCCAACGAGGGCAATCGCCAGGCGAATCCGTTCCAGCTCTACAACTGGACGGCCAATTTCTATGCAACCGCGTCCTTCGCCCTCACCCCCGCACTCAACTCGACGACGAACGGGGGGTTCCTGTACTATCACCAACGCCTGCACGGCGTGGTCGCGCGCGTCCAGAAGCTCACCACCGGGACGAATTCGCTGGCGGGGGGCGTCATCCAAACGGACAGCGAAACGACGCAGGAGACGGTGACGATTGGGCGTTTCGTCGAAGAGCGACTCGGGTATAAGAACCGGCTGTTCGTGACGGGCGCGTTGCGCAGCGACGAAAACAACTCGTTCGGGAAACGGTTTGGCAACATCCTGTATCCCCGGTTGTCGACGTCCTGGGTGTTGTCGGAAGAGCCGTTCTTCCCCACCATCGGATGGCTTGGCGCGCTCAAGCTGCGTGCGGCCTACGGCAGCTCCGGACTCCATCCTGGGCCGACCGACGCGCTGCAGTATTTCATTGCCACGCCGGTCCTCGTTGGCTCCGCCGACGTCCCGGGGATCACCCTCGGCAACTTGGGAAATATCGAACTCAAGCCCGAACGCGTGAATGAGCTCGAGTTCGGCTTTGACGCCGACTTCCGGCCACTCGCGAGTCACCTGTCTTTCACGTTCTACAACAAGGTCTCGCACGACGCGCTCATCAATGTGACGCTGCCACCGTCGTGCGGCTGCGGCACGTCGATCTTCCGCAACCTCGGCTCGATCGGCAACAAGGGCGTCGAGATCTCCGCCGACGGCACGGTGCTTCGGACGCAAAACGTCAGCGTCGAACTGTACGCGAGCGCGTGGGGAACGAGAAGTCGGGTCAGGGATTTGGGAAAGAATATCGCGCCCATCATCTTTGGATTGGGTGGCGCGACGCAACGGATGCAGGTGGACTACGCGCCGGGGGTCTACTTCCAGCGGCCCTATACGTATGCCGACAGCAACCATGACGGCTTGCTCAGCCGGAACGAGGTGGTGCTGGGGCCGACCGCGCAGTTCCAGGGCCAGCCGTTCCCCGATCACGGCGGCTCGCTCAGCAGCACGATCACGGTCGTGCAGCGGCTGCATCTCTACGGGTTGGTGGACGGTCGCTTTGGCAACAAGCTCTTCAACAGCACCGAGCAGTTCCGCTGCGGTTTGGGGAACTGCGCCGCGCGCAACGATCCCAAGTCCTCGCTCGCCGCGCAGGCCGCCGCGGTCGCCAACATCAAAGGGAGCCAGGCGGGCTACATGGAGGATGCAGACTTCATCAAGCTGCGCGAGATCTCGCTCACCTATGATGCGCCGGCGAAGTTGAGTCGCCGCATCGGCGCAGCATCGTTGAGTGTCACGATCGCCGGGAGAAACCTGGCGACATGGACGAAATACAAGGGGCTCGACCCCGAGTTGAATGAGGCGGGGCAGAACAATTTCACGACCGCTGACTTCCTGACGCAGCCTCCAGTCCGGTACTGGATCGGGCGCGTCAACGTCGCCTTCTAACCGGAGAACGGACCAATGCAAGCTCCCACGCAGAACCTCATGGCCCGCGCGCTCCGGAATGGCGGAGGTCGCGCGCTGGCTGTCATGGCGATCATGGCGGCCGTAGGGACGGTTGGTGCAGGGTGTCATCTGCTGGACATCAATAATCCGGACATTGTGCCGCCGGTGAGCCTGGATGATCCGCTCGCCCTTGCCACGATTCGCGCCGGCGCGATCGGCGACTTCGGGGTGGCATATACGGGGTCCGGCGCCCAGGGATCCGGCGGCACGACGGAGGGCCAGGTGTTGGCAAGCGGTCTCCTCGCCGATGAGTGGATCAATACCGAGACGTTCCCAGATCGCGTCCAGGCAGACGCTCGCCAGACGGATCCGGCGAGTGGGACATTCACGAACATCTTCCGCAACTTGGCGCGGTCGCATCTCTCGGCGCTGCGCGCCGCGGAGAAGTTCCGCCAGCTGTCGGATACGATCCGGAACATCGGACGGACCGAGATGCTGTCGCTGGCGGCGTACACGCGGCTGTTCTTCGCAGAGAACTATTGCTCCGGGGTGCCGTTGAGTTATCCGAACCCGGATGGAACCGTGCAGTACGGCGCACAGAACACGACGCCACAAATGCTTGATTCGGCGCTGTTGGTGTTCGATCAGGCACTCACGGCAGCGCGGCAATTGAACGACAGCACCGGCGGGAAGACGACGTTCATCCGGCTGGCGCTGGTCGGCAAGGCGCGCACGCTGCTGGACATGGGGCGGATCGCCGATGCCGATACGGTCGTCTCGGCGGCGAACGTGCCGACCACGTTTGCGTACGTCATCCTGCACGACCTCAATACCACCCGTCAGCAGAACGGCGTCTATAGTGGCATCCGCAAGTTCAAACGCTATGGCGTTGCCGATGCGGAGGGGGGCGCGGGCCTCCCGTGGCGCACCGTGCTCGATCCCCGTACCACCTTCACTCGCACGGGCAACCCGCCCGGCTCGAATAAGGGATTCGACCAATCCACTCCGCAGTACGACCAGCTGCGGTACGTCGATGAAAAGGCGTCAATGACACTCGCGACGGGACTGGAGGCACGCCTCATCAATGCCGAGGCCGCCCTGCGGCGGGGTGACACCGTCGCGTTTATGGGATTGCTGAATGCCCTGCGGGCAACGCCACCTAGTTACATTCTTGCCGGTGTGCAGGGTACGCTGACGCCTACGGCCGTCCCGGGTCCCGTCGCGCCCATGGCTGCGCTGGCGACACCAACATCGGATACGGCGTCCATTACTTTGCTGTTCAAGGAGCGGGCCCGCTGGCTGTGGGGCACTGGCCATCGATTGAACGATCTGCGGCGGCTGGAACGGGCGACGACGATCCGAGGTGGGTACGGCCGGCCCGACACGCTGGTGTTCCCGCACGGCCCGTACTTCAAGAATGGTTTGGTCTATGGGACGGATGTGAACTTGCCACTGCCGCTCGACGAGCAGAACAATCCAGGTGTCGTGGGGTGCCTCGACCGGCTGCCCTAGCTCGTTGCGGCGAGCAGAAGAAAAGAGGGAGCGCAGTCGCTCCCTCTTTTTATTGTGAACCCGTTTTGGTCTTGATGATGATGACGCCGCCGACCGCGTCGGTGCCGTAGTACGTCGTCCCCTCGATGCCTGTCAGCACCTCGATGCTCAGCAACGTCGACGCGGCGATCTGCTGCAGCGACCGGATGTCCTGGTTGCGGATGCCGTCGATGAGCACCATCGGCGAATCGTTGAGCACGAAGCTGCTGCGCCCGCGGCGCTGCATCCCTGTCGGTTGCCCATTGCGGTTTTCTCGAAAGCTGAGCTGCGGTGCCTCGCGGCGCAGCACCTCCCACGCGTTCTGGCCACCGGAGCGGGCGATCATCGCTTCGGTGATAACGATCCGATCGGCATCATCATGCGCTGCGATGGGTGCGGGGTGAAAGGTCTTACAGGCGGCGAGAACGGCAACGGCGACAACGGCGCGAAGCTCCATCGGAGCCTCCGGAGTCAATCCACGATCGCGTCCGGCAGCACGTATTTCATCGGATCGACCGGATGACCGTTCACCCACACCTCGTAATGGAGATGCGGTCCGGTCGACAAACCCGTCGAGCCGACTTTGGCGATCGGCTGGCCGCGCTTCACGCGCTGGCCCCGCACCACGAGGATCTTGGAGCAGTGTGCGTACCGCGTCACCAGACCGTAGCCGTGATCGATCGTCAGCATGTTGCCGTAGCCTTCGACCCACGATACCTGCGTGATCACGCCCGCCGCCGGCGCGTCGATCTCCATGCCCATCGGGGCGGAGACGTCGATGCCTTCGTGCGGGCGGGCGAGATGCAGGATCGGATGCACGCGCTCGCGCGCGAACGCGCTCGTCAGCCATCCCTTGGTGGGCATGATGGACGGCATCGCGGCGTACCGCGAGCGCTGGCTCGAGGCGGAATCGTAGGCTTCGTTGAGCGAGTGCACGAGGATGTTGGCGCGGCGCGTCAGCTGATCCATGTCGATGCGCGCGGCCAACGCCTGCCTCCCATTCGAGCCCGCGGCCGCGAGGCTGTCGCGCTCGAACCACTGCCCGCTGGGACCGCCGATGCCGGCCTGCTGCACATCCCTGTCGATCGGCGACAACCCGGCGAGCAGTCGCAACGCCTGCTCGCGCTCGCCGAACACGTTGATGGTGTCCCGCAATCCGACGAGCCGCTCGCGCAGCCGCTGGATCTCGCTCGCGAGCAATTGATTCTCGCGCTCGAGCGCGCGGCTTCTCGTGACGTTGACACCGCGCGACAGCGCCGTGCCGCCGAGCACGAGAAACAGCAGCGCCACCACGCTGCCGATGCCGACCAGCGCCTTGACGACCGTCTGCGATACCTCCACGGCGCGGGACGAGCCCGATCCGTGTGGGACCAGCATGACGGTCCAGCGGCGCTCCGCGTGCTTCTTCTTCATATGGGGATGCAAACATAAGGCGCCGTCGCGACCGGCGTCAAATCCGCCGATGTGCGCTCCGTCACGTTGTTTCGGGCAAGCGACTTAAGCGGGGACGGGCTTGGGAAATAGGGGGGGAGGGTTGGACACCCGCTGGGCCACCGAAAGATCGCCGACATCCGCGAGCCGCACGTCGCTCAGTGCCCGCCCGGCGCCGAGTGCGGCCCAGAGCGTTTGCGCTTTCTCTGGAATGAACGGTGCCGACAATACGGCGAGCCGCGCCACAGTCCGGACGAGACTCGCGAGCACCGTATCGAGCTCCGCATTACGCTTTTCCTTGGCCAGCTTCCAAGGCTCCGTCTCTTGCACGAATCGGTTCGTGCGGGAAGCGAGTTCGATGACGAGGGTCGCGCCCTCCTGCAGGCCATGCGCATCCATCGCGCGCGTGTAGGTGGCGAGTGTTTCCCGGGCCGCGCTCTCCAGCGGCGCGGCGCGCGTACGCGAATCGTCCGGCACGGTTCCGCCGCGATAGCGCTCGACCATGGACAAGGTGCGGGAAACCAGGTTACCGAACGTATCGGCGAGGTCCGCGGTGTAGCGCGCATCGAACCGGTCCCAGGTGAAGTTGCCGTCGCCCTCAAACCCGACTTCACGCAGCAGGAAGTAGCGCAACGCGTCCGCGCCGTGGCGCTCGATCGCGGAGCCGAGGCTGACGGCGGTACCCGCCGTCTTGCTCATCTTGGTACCCTCCCACTGCACGTAGCCGTGCGCCCAGACCAGGCGTGGCAGCTCGAGACCGGCGGCGAGCAACATCGCGGGCCAGATGATGCAGTGAAAGCGCGTGATGCCCTTGCCGACGACGTGGAGATCCGCCGGCCACAACCGCTCGTAGCCGGCCTCGGGAAATCCGGTCGCCGACAAATAGTTGATCAGCGCGTCGAACCAGACGTACACCGTCTGCTCCGTATCGCCGGGGAAGGGAATCCCCCACGGCAGCCGCTGCCGCGAGATCGAGACGTCCTGCAGCCCGTCCTCGAGCAGCCGCACCACCTCGTTGCGCCGGATCTCCGGCTCGACGCGGAACGAGCCCGTCGCGATCAGCTGCAGCAGCCGCTGGCCGTAGGCGCTGAGCCGGAAGAAATGGTTGCGCTCTTTGGTGGGAATGAGATCGAGCGTCGGATGCTCGATGCAATGACCGTTCGCGATCTGCGCCGGCTGCTTGAACTCTTCGCAGCCGGTACAATACAGCCCCTCGTAGTCGGCGACATAGAGATCGTCTGGGCGCTGCCGCTGAATGCGCTCGAGTAGCGCGACGACGCCGCGCACGTGCCGTGGCTCCGTGGTGCGGATCCAGTCGTCGTTGCTGCACTCGAGCCGGCGCCAGTAGTCGGCGAACGTCGTCGCCATGCGGTCGACCCACTTGCGCGGCGTCACGTTGGCGCGGGCCGCCGCCTGAATCACCGACTGGCTATGCTCATCCATCCCCATGAGGAAATGCACCTGGTCGCCCCGCAACCGGTGGTAACGGGCGATGCAGTCCGCCCCGACCTTCTCCAGGGCGTGCCCCAGGTGCGGATCGCCATTGGAGTAATCGATGGCGGTAGTGAGATAGAACTTCGAGCCCCCCCCCACTACAGCCGTAGCTGGTCGAGGGCGACCACCCGCGTCTCGCCGGCCTCGGAGCGGAGCGTGACGCGCTCGCGGAAGATGTCCACGGCGATCACGCGCTCGTTTCCCTCCGACGTCTTGACCGTCTTGCCTTCCTTCGGGAAGCGTTTGCGCTGCTGGACGTAGAAGTCATGCTCGTAGTGCAGGCAGCAGAGCAGCCGGCCGCAGGGACCGGAGATCTGCACGGGGTTGAGCGAAAGACCCTGCGCCTTCGCGAGCGACAGGCTGACCGGCTTCCCTTCGGGCAGCCAGCTCGAGATGCAGAGCTGGCGGCCGCAGCGCCCGATCCCGTCCAGGCGTTTGGCCTCGTCACGCGCGCCGATCTGGCGCAGCTCGATGCGCGTGCGAAACAGACCCGCCAGGTCGCGCACCAGCGCGCGGAAGTCCACACGCTGCTCGGCGGTGAAGTAAATCGTGAGCTTGCGCTTGTCCCACTGCCATTCGGCGTCGGAGACTTTCATCGGGAGGAGGTGCTGGCGCACGCGGTCACGCACCGTGCGGCGCACCTCCTCTTCATTGAGGCGCAGGTCGGTGGCAGTCTTGCGATCCTCGGGTGTCGCGAGCCGGACGATGGCGCGCGGGGCAGGGGTGGTCCCTTGACTGCACGCGCCACAGCGCTGGCACTTTTTTTCTGCCACGCTACCCAACGCCGAGACGACGCCAAAGTCCTGTCCGCGCTCGACCTCGACGATCACGGGAGCATCGAGGCGGAGCGGGGAGGAGTCTTCGGACGGCCAGGTGAAGTATTCTCGCCGGTTCCCTTTGAACCGGACTTCGATCACAGGCGTCAAATCACTTCTCGGTTAGCGCACCCATGGAAAGGTACTTCTCCTCGCGCCGTTTGAGGAGCTTGTCCGTCTTCAGCCTGCGGAGCTGACCGAGATGCCGCTGCAACGCGTCGCCGAGCGCCGCGGCCGCCGCTTCGGGATCGGAATGGGCGCCGCCCGGCGGCTCGGCGATGATCTCGTCGATCACGCCGAGGTTGAGGAGGTCCTGCGCGGTGATCTTGAGGGCTTCGGCGGCGCGCTCGCGCTGGCTGGCATCCTTCCACAGGATCGCGGCGCAGCCCTCGGGGGAAATGACGGAATAGACCGAGTTCTCGAGCATCAGGACGCGGTCGGCGAGGCCAACGGCGAGCGCGCCGCCCGATCCGCCTTCGCCGATGACCGCGGTGATGATCGGGGTGGGCAGCGAAGCCATCTCGATCAGGCTGCTCGCGATCGCTTCGGCCTGGCCGCGCTCTTCGGCGCCGAGTCCCGGATACGCGCCAGGCGTGTCCACGAGCGTGATGACCGGCGCCCCGAACTTCGCGGCGAGGCGCATGAGCCGCATCGCCTTCCGATATCCCTCGGGATGCGCCATCCCGAAATTGCGGTACAAGTTTTCCTTGGTGTCGCGCCCCTTCTGATGCCCGATGACCATGACGCTGGTGCCGTCCAGCCGTGCCCAGCCGCCCACGATCGCCGGGTCGTCCCGGAATAGGCGATCGCCGTGCAGCTCCACAAAATCGGTGAAGACGGTATTGACGTAATCGAGCGGATAGGGGCGCCGGGGATGGCGGGCGACCTGGACGCGCTGCATGGGCGTCAGATTGCGGTAGATCTCGATCCGCAGCTTGGCCAGCTGGTCCTCGAGCGGGCGCACGTTCCTCGTGAAATCTGCATTCTCCCCGGCAACGCGCTTCAACTCTTCGATCTGTTTTTCCAGCTCGAGTAACGGTCGTTCGAAATCCAGGGTATATGTGGCCATTAATTCCTGTCGGTGATGAATTCAGTAGGGGCGCCGGTGATGAATTCAGTAGGGGCGCAGCATGCTGCGCCCCTACACACACCAATCACGCCCCTACACTATGCCTTAACCAGCGCTACCCCGTCGGCCCCGACCAAATCCCGCAGCGCCGCCAGTAGGTCGTCCGCCGCATCCACCCGGAACGCGCGGCTGCGCAGGCGCACGGTGCTGCCATTCTCATCCCTTTCCTTATTACCGTTCTCGCCCTGCCCTCGGTCCCCCCGCCATTCGATGAACAGCGGCGTCGGCCCGGGGTGCGCGGCACACAACGCGGCGATCGCGCGCGTGGTCTCCGGCTGGGGCCGGCTCGCTGCGGTCCAGCGCAGCGCCACGCCGATCGCGCCGCTGGGCCGTAGGTCGTCGAGCGCGCGTGCGCTCTCGACGATGAACGGCGCCGGCTCTTCGCCCCGATCGCGCGCCATGTATCCCCCGGTGAGCAGGTAGCCGCCGTCAGCGCGGATCACGCCGTTCAGCTTGGCCCAGGCCTCGGGGAACACCAGCGCCTCCGCCGCGCCGTGAAAGTCCTCGAGCGTGAGGCGGGCGTACTCCGCCCCCGACTTCTTGGAGATTTGCCGCTTCACCACCGTGACCACCGCGGCGACGGTGACCTTTTGGGGGCTCCACATGCCCAGCGTCGCGGTCGTGCGGGTCCCAAAAAGCTCCACTTCGGCACGGTACTTGGCGAGGGGGTGACCGGAAATAAAGAAGCCTAGCACCGCTTTATCCCGTGCCAGCCGCTCTTGCTCGGTCCAGGGCGGGACTTCGGGCAGGGGGGAAGGGGGACGGGGGACGGGCGTCTCCTCGCCGAATAACGCATGCTGCCCGGTGAAGCGCTCCTGCTGGCGCACCTGCGCCTCGCTGAACGCGTGGTCCAGTGCGGCCACCAGCTGCGAGCGTTCGGCACCCAGGGAGTCGCACGCGCCGGCGTCGATCAACGATTCGATCACCCGCTTGTTGCATAGCCGCAGATCGATGCGATCGCACAGCTCGACCAGCGAGCGGTACGGGGCCGCTTGACGTCCTGCGATGATGGAAGCAATGGCCCCTTCGCCCACGTTGCGCACCGCACCCAACCCGAATCGGATCCGCCGATCACCGACGACCGTGAACTTATAACCCGATTCGTTGACGTCGGGCGCGAGGACCTCGAGGTCGAGCTCGCGCGCCTCATTGATGTACTGCACCACGCGATCGGTGTTGCCGATTTCCGAGGACAGCAGTGCCGCCATGAACTCCGCGGGATAATAGACTTTGAACCAGGCGGTCTGGTACGACAGGATCGAGTAGGCGACGGAGTGTGACTTGTTGAACCCGTAGCGGCCGAACGTCTCGATCTGCGCGGCGATTTCCTCGACTGTGCGCTTGTCGTGGCCGCGCGCGGTGGCCCGCTTCACGAAGTTGGTAAGCTCTTCCTGAATCAGCTCCTTGATTTTCTTGCCTACCGCTTTGCGCAGCACGTCGGCTTCGGCCAGCGAGTAGCCGGCCAGCACGTTCGCGATACGCATCACCTGCTCCTGATACACGATCACGCCGTAGGTCGGCGCGAGGATCTCCTCGAGCGCGGGATGCGGATACCGCACCTTCTCGCGGCCCAGCTTGCGATTGATGAAGACGAGGTACATCCCCGTGTCGAGCGGGCCGGGGCGGAGCAGCGCGTTCGTCGCGACGAGATCGTCGAAGCGATCGCACTTCATGCTGCGCAGGCAGTCGGTCGCCAGCGGCGATTCAAACTGGAAGATGCCGGCGGTACGACCCGAGCGGAGCATCGCGTAGACCTGGGGATCGTCCAGGTCAGGCCGCTCGAGGTCGATCGTGACGCCGTGACGCTCGGCGACCATGCGCGTCGCGTCGTGCAGCACGGTAAGCGTCTTGAGGCCCAGCAGGTCGATCTTCAACATCCCCACTTCTTCGAGGCCTACCATGTCGTATTGCGTGATGATCGCGTCCGCGTCCGTCTTGGAGTCGGGCGCGGTGCACACGGGGACGTAGTCGGTGAGCGGTCCGGGGGCGATCACGACGCCCGCGGCGTGCACCGAGGCGTGCCGCGCGAGTCCCTCGATCCTAGATCCTAGATCCAGCACTTTCCTAATACGCTCGTCCTGCGCCGCCGCTGCTTTCACCTCAGGCACCTTGTCGCTCGCCTCGGCCAACGTGACGCTGAACGCGGGCCCCGACGGAATCAACTTCGTGAGACGCTCGACATCGCCCATCTCGACGCGCAGCGTGCGGGCGACGTCGCGGAACGCGGCCCGGGCCTTCAACGTCCCGAAGGTGATGATCTGACCGACCGACTCCCGGCCGTAGCGCTCCCGTGCGTACTCGAGCACCTCGCCCCGGCGCTCGAAGCAGAAATCGAGATCGATGTCCGGCATCGAGATGCGCTCGGGATTCAGGAAGCGCTCGAACAGCAAGTCGAATTTGAGGGGATCGACGTTGGTGATGCGCAACGCGTAGGCGATCAGTGAGCTCGCCGCTGAGCCGCGCCCCGGACCGACGGGAATGCCGCGGTCGCGGGCCGCCTTGACCAGGTCGTAGACGATGAGAAAGTAGCCCGCATACCCGGTGCGCGTGATGACGTCGAGCTCGTACTCCAGCCGCTGCTCGACGGACTCGGGCAGGGGATCGCCGTAGCGCTCCGCGGCGCCCCGGCGCGCGAGGTGGACCAGCAGATCCTGGTCGGTCGCGAACTCGGCGGGGCGGGGGTACTGCGGGAGGAAGTAGCGCTTTTCGAAATCGAACTCGCACAGGTCCGCGACACGGGCCGTTTCCGAGAGCACGTCGAACAAGCCGCGCATTTCGCTCTCGGACTTGACGTAGCTCTCCTGCCCGAAGAAGCGGAAGCGCTTGGGATCGTCGAGGTCCTTGCCGGTCCCGATGGCGAGCAGGACGTCGTGGGCTTCGGCGTCTTCCTTCCTTAAGTAGTGCGCATCGTTGGTGGCGGCGACCGGAAGGCCGAGCTCGGCGGCGATGCGAAACATCCCGTCGGCGACGACCTGTTCGTCGGCGATACCGTGATTCTGCACTTCCAGCCAAAACCCATTCGGTCCGAAGGTGCGCGCGAACCACTCGGCGCTCGCCTTCGCCGCCTCGAAATTCCCCTGGCGCAAATACAGCGAGATCTCACCGGAGAGGCAGGCGGCGAGCCCGATGAGCCCCTCCCGGTGCCGCTCCAGCACTTCCCTATCGATGCGCGGCCGGCGGTAGTAGCCCTCGAGGAACCCGATGGAGGAGAGCTTGATCAGGTTTTGATAGCCGATTCGGTTCTTCGCGAGCAGCACGAGGTGGGAGTACGCCGCACCCAGGGGGGCGTCGCCCGCGGGCTTCTCGCGCGCGTGGCGGCTGCCGAACGCGAGATAGGCCTCGAAGCCCAGAATCGCCCGGATTTTTCGCGCCTTCGCTTCGGCGTAGAACGACCAGGCGCCGTGCAGGTTGCCGTGGTCGGTGATCGCCAGCGAATCCATGCCCAGGGCCTGAACCCGATCCAGCAGTTCAGGGATCCGGTTGGCGCCGTCGAGGAGAGAGTACTCGCTATGCGTGTGGAGATGAACGAACGGCATGGTTACGCCGCTGAATCTGCCGTATTTTGCGCGGTCATGCAATGGCTGATGCTCGTCGTCACGTTCGTCGTCATGGCACTCTTACAGCGACTCGCGCGCCCGTTCGGAGGACCGCTCGAAGCGCATGCGACACTGGCCCTCGGATGCCTGGCGCTCGTCGCGTATATCGCCGGGACGATCGCGCAGCGTTTCCGAATTCCGCGCATCGTCGGATACCTGATCGCCGGCTACGTCGCGGGCCCCGCCTGGCTCCATCTGATTCGCCCCGCGGAGCTGCAGGCGCTTGGCCCGATTTCCAGCGGTGCGCTCGCGCTGATCGCGTTCGCGGTGGGAAGCGAGCTGCGGCTCGATGCGCTGCGCGGCGATCGGCGCATGGCGTTACTGCGAATCGCGGCGGGAGTGATGGCCGTCCCCTTCCTGGCGGTTGCGTTCGTTGTGCTCACCGTCAGTCCATGGTTTCCCCTGACTGCGCACCAGCCCTTCCGCGATGCGCTGGTCGTTGCGCTCGCCCTCGGCACGGTCGCGGCCGTCAGCTCGCCGACGGCGACCTGGGCGGTGAGCACCGACGTCGATACGCCGCGCCCCCAGCTGGGTCCTCTCTCTCAGATGACCCTGGACGTGTCGGTCGTGCAGGATCTCACGGCCGTGCTGTTAGTGACCGTGGTACTCGCTTTGGCCATCCCGCTCGGCAGCGGGGGTATCGTCACGCCCGGAGCTCCCCCACACACACTGCTGATCCTGCTCGGCTCAATTGTAGCCGGGATCACCCTCGCCCTGGCGGCCGCGCAGTATCTCCGAGTGATTCGCGGTCACCTCGCATGGGTCCTTCTGGTCCTGGCATTCATCGTCTCGCAGGCAGTCCGGATGATCGGCCTGGACGCCGTCCTGATCGCGCTTGCTGCCGGCTGCGGACTCCGCTACGTCGCCCCCGAGCAGAGCGAACGTGTCAGAGCCGAGCTCAAACGATGCGCGATACCGCTCTATGTCGTATTTTTTGCGCTCGCCGGGAGCAACATACAGCTCGAGGCGCTCGGCGACGTTTGGCAATGGGCGTTGCTCCTCGTGGGACTGCGGGCCGTGGGTCTCTGGGGCGGTCTCCGCTGGGCCGGCCGTGATCCCACGGTTGGCGCTGAGTGGGTCCGTTATGGATGGCTGGGGTTCGTCTCGCAAGGTGGATTGGCGGTTACGCTCGCCGCGGTGTTGCGACGGGCGTTCCCGGAGTGGAATGTCTCGCTGGAAGCGCTGGTCGTGGCGATGATTGGCGTGCACCAGCTGGCCGGACCGATCTGCTTCAATTGGGTGCTACGGCGCACCGGTGAGGTAACAGAGGAGGCTCATGTTCGGGAAACGCCTGGTACGGCTGAGCAGAGTGGCGCCACTATGCTTGCTGGCGGTAGCGGCGG
>Ga0209056_10003488_pt1 | contig 16750 bp, 14 predicted proteins | sample GraSoiAngelo_114_FD_185876 | JGI IMG/M metagenome (GOLD analysis project Ga0209056, IMG submission 185876) | Grasslands soil microbial communities from the Angelo Coastal Reserve, California, USA - 14_0903_13_40cm (SPAdes) (version 2) | ecosystem: Environmental > Terrestrial > Soil > Grasslands... | reverse complement strand
TGGCCAGGCGCGACGATGTAGCGTTCTATTTCCGATTTAACCTCTTTGTCGCCCATCCCGGTTTTCTCGCGCATGTAAGCGATCGCCTGTTCGCGCGTCCAGCGCTTTGCATGAATGCCGGTATCGACTACTAATCGTACCGCGCGGAAAAGCTCGTCGCGCAGGCGTCCCAGGTCCCCAAATGGATCGTTGTCATACCATCCGACTTGTTTTGCCAGCCACTCACAGTAAAGCGCCCAACCTTCCATATACGCGGTAAACGGAATTATTTTTCTAAATTGCGGAACCCCTGTGAGTTCCTCCGCCGTCGAGATTTGCCAATGATGCCCAGGCACACCTTCGTGATACGCCAGAGTCGGCATGCTCCATTTGGGCACTTCGTTCATGTCACGAAGGTTCGCGAAAAAGATCCCCGGCCGGGTGCCATCCATCGCAGGGGGCTCATAGTATGCGCCCGGCGCAGTCGATTCCTTGAACTCCGGGACGCGCCGGACCTTAATCTTTGCGTGAGGCGTGGTGAGAAACAATTCTTTCGAGGAATACGCCGTGGCCTTCGCGATTAAATCCGTATATTGCGCCAATGCATCCGCCCGGCCTTTGTCATCATTGGGATAAATGAAACGCGGATCTTTCGCGAGCTTGTCCATCGCTTCGCCGATCGGCTGACTGGCGAAGCCGTTTGCGTCAAGAATTGCGCGCATCTCACCCTCGAGTCGCGCCACTTCGCGCAAACCAAGCTCGTGGACCTCATCAGGTTTCAGCGTCGTGGTTGTATTTTCACGAAGACAGTGGGCGTAGTACGCGTCGCCATCCGGTAGTTTCCACACGCCATCGTCGGTGGTCGTTTTCGGCAACACTTCTCGGAAATAATCGATCAGCTTTTGATAGGCCGGATAAACTCTCCCAGTTATTGCTATTTCAACGCGCCCTTGGAAATCCGCGCGTTGCGCTTCTGTCAATTCCGCGATCTTACCGGCGCGAGTTTTGAACGACGTTGCCAGAATATTCTCCGAAGCCGGCGTGCCGACAAAATCCGACATTTCCTTGAGCACTTCCTCAACAACAAAACGCGGCGGCAGAATTTGCTTTTCTTCGCGCACTTTCAGGTTCTCGAGCAATTGATCGAACTTTTTCGGCAGAGCATCGAGACGCTTCAGGTAATAGTCGCAATCTTTGCGATTCAACAGCCGGTGCGTGTTTGCCATGAAAGAAGGAAATTGGTTCTGTACGCCGAAGAGCTGATTGACTGGATAATTGTGCCACTGCCACTTTTCGCCTTCGACTTGCGTTTGCAAAAACCAGTCGAGCACATGCGTGGAAAGCTTTTGGGACGGCGACTGGCGATCGAGCGGGTACTCGCGAAGCTGCGTCAGGTCGCGCTTCCACCGATCGAATTCGCGCTGTTGATGCGCTGACGATTCGTCGTCGAGCTTGCCGTTGTGGCTGGTGATGCCGAACTGCTCGACTAATCCAAGCGTAGAAAGCAGCTCCGGATGATCGAAGACAACTTCAGCGAAAACTTTCTCGTAAAACAGATTGAGACTCCACGGCCGGAACCAGATCAAATTGACGAGGAAAACGGCGAGAACAATCGCGACTACGGCGATGATCGCGCCGGTCCATTTAAGAGTTCGCTTTAACATGTGCCTACATTAATGCCGCTTTTTGCGACGGATGCGGCAACTAAGTGGATTGGATTCATAAATCTCGCTTGGTCTTTTATGCAAGCTCGCCCCGGGCGAGTCCGTCCGACTGGTTGCGCACGCGTCCACTCGTCGTTTTTGATTTGCATATTGTGCGCATCAACTTGTGTCCGTTGCCGCCATTTACATGGTGCTTTTGCGAAGACTTTCGATTATAGCCGAAACCAATGAGCGCTTCGCCCGAGCACATCGATCAACCCGAGCCGCGCGGCCAGGCACTGGCCGCATTCCTGGCGATCTGCGCAATTTATTTGGCGTTGCCTCGCAATCTTGTTGTCGGTCCGGTCTGGTTATTGCCGACTGTGGTTATTGTTCTGCTGGTGCCAACGGTGGTGAGCCATCGCGTTGGAAAACTTTCGCTTAACCACGCACTTGGAATCGTCATTAACGGAATCACAACGCTGGCGTTGATCGGATCGGTGATTCTGCTCGTGCGCGCACTGCCCTCACACCGGGAATCGCCGTTGCAGTTGCTGCGCTCAGCCGGACTACTTTGGCTGACCAATGTGATCGTGTTCGCGCTCTGGTATTGGCGGCTTGACGGCGGCGGACCGACGTCGCGCGAGAGGAAAAACAAATTTGGCAGCACAAGCTTCTTGTTTCCGCAGATGCAGATCCCACATGACGAGCGCCCTCAGTTTGCGTGCACGCACTGGAGGGCGCGCTTCATCGATTATCTATTTGTCGCCTTCACCCAGAGCTCAACTTTTGGCCCTACAGATGCGCCGCTGCTCGGGCGCTGGGCAAAGATACTGGCGATGATCCAGATTTTTATTTCGCTTAGCATCATTGTTTTGCTGATCTCGGGCGCCGTGGGCGCAATATAAGGGACGATGCAGGCGATTGAGGTCAATCGCCCCTACCTGAATGCCGGCCTGGTAGGGACGGTTCACCTGAACCGCCCGCACTTTGCAGCCACGTAATTTATCTTCCGATCAGAATCAGAATGCCTGCGATCAACGCCAAAATCCCGATGACGATCGCCGGGATCGCAACGTGAATGAGCGTAGTAATTCCAACCAGAATCAAATAGATCGCGAGCAGAAGCATTCCGAGATTTTTCGTAATCATCATGGCTTTCTTTTGAGCGAATCGACTCGCTTTTGCACGCTCAAAAAACATTCACCCGATAGGCGCGCGTAGTGTTTCACGCGACGGTCAACGCGCGAACACCTTTCGCAAGGTGGACCGGCTTCGTTCTTGAGGAGCATGCAGATATTTGCTGCCCGTTCGGCGCGGCGTGAAATTGTAAGGATTATGATTCCCGTTAAAGGCTACGCCGCACGGAGCGCTACTTCGGCGCTGGCTCCGTTTGCTTTCGAACGGCGCGAGCTTCGCCCGAAAGACGTCCTAATCGACATTCTTTACTGCGGCATTTGTCATTCCGATTTGCATTTGGTTCGCAATGAATGGGGCAGGTCAATCTACCCGATGGTGCCCGGACACGAGATCGTCGGCAGGGTCATCGAGAACGGTAAACACGCGCGAAGATTTAAGAAAGGCGACGTCGCAGCAGTGGGCTGTTTCGTCGATTCATGCCGCAAATGCTCCAACTGTAAAGATGGCCTGCAGCAATATTGCACCGGCGGACTCGTTCTGACCTACAACGGCTATGAAAAAGACGGGAAGACGATTACTCGGGGCGGCTACTCAACCAGGATTGTCGTCGATGAAGACTACGTTCTGAAAGTTCCGCCTAAGCTTCCGCTCGAAAAAGTCGCGCCTCTTTTGTGCGCGGGCATTACGACTTACTCGCCACTTCGTTATTGGAAAATTGGTAAGGGACACAAGGTTGCAGTTCTGGGGCTCGGCGGCTTGGGGCACATGGCCGTCAAATTCGCTTCCGCGTTCGGAGCGCGAGTAACTGTATTAAGCGGTTCACCAAACAAGCAGCGCGATGCCAAACGAATGGGCGCGTCTGACTTCGTCCTGACGCGCGACGCGGACAAAATGCAACAGCTGACTAATCACTTCGATTTTATCATCGACACGGTTTCAGCGGGGCATGATTTGGACTTCTACTTAAGCCTCCTTCGAACAAATGGCGTGATGATTTGCGTCGGCTTGCCATCCGGTGAGGAACAACTGTCACCATTTAATTTGGTCCTCGGTCGAAGGAGCATTGCCGGATCGCTGATCGGCGGATTGCCCGAAACACAGGAGATGCTGAATTACTGCGGCAGACACAACATCACGGCGGACGTTCAGGTCATTCCTATTCAGCAAGTCAATAGGGCATACAAGCGAATACTAAAAAGCGACGTCCGGTATCGATTCGTAATTGATCTGGCGTCCCTCAAGTAAATAATAGCGGCATGGACCGCGACAAAATCATTTTCTTCCGGAACTTCTTCTTCACCGCATTCGTCATCGGCCTCATCTTCGGGCTGTTCTATTTCGGCGTGACGCTCCTTTTTTGGAGAACCGGTGCAGCCATGACAGCGCATTTCTTCAAAATCGACGAAAAAGAATTCGGAAGATTGGTCCTGCTGTTTTTCATCCAGCTGCGCGTCGTGCTCGTATTCTTCTTTCTCGTGCCTGCGCTAGCTCTGCATTGGATGGCGCGAAAGAAGTAGCAGCTCACAAAGTCGTAGCTGCCTCGCGAGCTCTTTTGAAAGTTCGTGATGGCACGAGAATCGCGTCGCTCATTCCGTGCGGAAATTTTTTGTCTGCCGGAGCGATTGTTGCGAGAGCGCCGCGTCGGCTTCAAGAATTTATCGACAGCTGCATCAACGGCTGCGTATCCGCAAGAATGAAAACGATGCGAAGACGCATCGCACTCTCAAAGCACCTCGTGGGAGTGGTCTCCAAAGAAGGCGTTGCTGACGGAGTTGAAGATGAAACCGCGCCGTTGTCTCAATGCTTTGAAGAGGAGTCCGGCACTCTTGCCAAGAAGTTCGCGTTTGGGTCATCGCCGTCTGAAGTTAAAAGAATTACAACGCGAGCAGCATTCGTTAGCTCAACCGACTGGCCGCCCACGTTGCCCATCGTCGGCGAATCCGTGAACTTGTGAGTGTCGGGATCATAGTAATGGAAAGCGTTGGCTACAAGGCTTCCATACTTATCGGCGCATCCGACCAGTTCAGCGAACCTTTGTCGTGGATTTCTATCGTAATCTAGGCAGGCGCGCGCCATGCGCGTTGCATCTTCCCGAGGCAATGAGTAGTGGTTTGCGTTGTCCTCCCAGTACGCCATCATCCAATTAATGTCGTCAGTCGTACTATGCTGGCAAGAAACTACGACTAACGCCGCGATAAACAGCGCAATGATGCTACTCGACTTGATCGATAGGACTATAGTGTAGCGACCAGAGACCCTTCTGCCAGAAATCGTTCCCCAAAGTCTAGAATGTTTATCCCCCGCTTTTAACAGTAGCGTGCGGAGAAAGATCCTTGAGAGTCTATCTGCCGATCAGGATCAAAATACCGACCGTTCTGATTTTCGTTCTTCCTCAGTCAATCCCCATCCGTTCGGCGCTCTCAACATGTATGCGTGTATTTCCCGTAAACGAGACCGCCAGCGCTTGTTTGGGCGTTGGCGGATTCACAAGATATCAGGGGTGCGGAGAGAGGAACAACCGAACGCATGGGTCTAACGCCTGCGCTTAGTTGCAACGGCTGCAGTGCGCTGTTGGCTTTCATACGCAATCCACGTGAAGTAATCCACTTTTTGGGGTTCCCACCGAAGACGCTCTGCACAGGCCCACACAGCGTTCATATACCTGAGATATTGGGGAACGGTAAACGACGTACGGTCCTCATCGAAGATGACTTTCCAAACACGGGAATCAATGACGCCGTATTGTTCAGGAAATACCAATGCCATCATTGAGGACGCTACTCCGTAGCCGACACCGGGCAGCGAAGAAAGAAGCTTCAATCGAGCTGCCGCTAAGCACTCCCGATTCGCATGAGTTAGCTTAAAAGCACACGCCGTAATGTCATTTAGCATTTGTTTTTCAACGTTGCGTCGGTGTTCTTCTGTACGCGCGCGTTGCCCTCGAAGCTTCCAGCTGAGAATGCGGTCGAAGAGTTGCGGAGTGAGGCCACGTGACGCGTCTCTGTGGCGACGCAAGTCATTCTTCAGTTGTTCGGTCTGAGCCCATTCTTTATCCGCCTTTTTGTCGTATGACGCCTCGATTTTGCGAATCCGCTCGCACCACTCGTTCATCATGAAAGCCAACCATAGTGAGGCTGCAATTGCCAGGCTATTTCGAGTTGCGTCTTCACTGTATCTTTGACGGTACGAGAATTGCCTCAGTCATACCGTGAAGAAATTTCTTGTCTGCCGGAGCGATTGTGGCCAGCGTGCCGCGCAATTTCATGCGATCGCCTTCGACGAAATAATACGGACAAAGACGGACGCGACCTTTCATTCTCTTTAGCTCGCCGGACTCTGGGTCCCAATAACGGTGCTCAAACAGATGCCCTTTGTGGAAGCGCTGCAGAATCGTTGGTGACGATTCGAACGTAGCGAGGGCGTGTTCGATTCGTTTTTCCCATTCAGCATGGGGCAGATCGCTTCCGAGTGCGATGCCGCGGCTGCCCCAGCCGAGCGGCGAAAATCCGCTCACTTTCAACAGAAGGTCGCGATCTTTCTGGCTAAACTTCGCGGCCTCGCGCCAATCGTGGATCTCCAAGCGCGGAATAACCGCGTGCTGCGGCAAGGGGGTTGGATCAAGGAGCCACGAGTAGGGAATGACTTCCTGGAGCTTGATGAAATATTTCTCGCCCAGTTCGCGTCGCCAAAATTCGCCCAGTGGCTGAAGCCAAAAAAGCGCGAACGACATTTTCTCCTCGATGTAAGGTTTGATCGGTGGCGTAATCGAGATGCGTCCTTCAGCATTTGCGCGCAGCGTCTTTTCGATGCCGGGAATATTTGGCAAATCGAACAACTCAAAAAACCGATACACGCCGCGTCCATCTTGGGGCTCATAATTCTCCGCCGGCACAACGCGCCATGGAGATGTTTGATGTTTGAGGTTCGAGGTTTGATTTAATCGCGCGGCGACCCACTCCATCTCCGGCCGGTATGTTGCCGACTCGCGCGAGAGGACAATGTCGCCTCCGTTTGGCAGGACAGTACGAAATCCTTCCAGCATTCCATTTGCGCCGCCGATGATCTCGCTGTCGAATTTTGAATACGTCTGGTTGAGCCAACCGGTCAGGCCGATTCCGCCCGGAACCGAATCGATCTCAGCAATGATGTAACCGTTGTCAGTGAGGATGAGATCCGGCCGGATCACCCGCGGCAGATCGTCACGGATTTCTTTGCGCCGCGAAAATTCGATCAGCTCTTCTGGTTTACCTGCATCGAGATAGCGCGCGACCCACTCGGGCTGCTTGCCTTTGATGCTTAGCTGATAGAGCTGGTTGCACGCTCGCTGAAAAACAAAGAGGCGATGACCAAGTTGCTCCAGTTCGGCGAGAAATTTTTTGTCGATCGGAAATGGATCCGGCGAAAGAAGCCACTCCTTCTCCGCGAATAATCCCTCCTTCGGGAATGCTGAACGTATGGCTTCGAGCTTCTCGCCTTCGGTAGCGACGGCGAGGTTTGAAGTTTGAGGTTTAAGATTTGATTTCAATGCGCGTGATCTCTCGGATACACATCAAACATCAAACATTGAACATCAAACTTCCATTTATCGTCCCGCCGCCATCTTCTTCAACACGAGCTTCACCAATTCTTCGGCCGATTTTGCTTCGCCTTTTTCCTGAAGATCCCGCACCGCTTTATGCGCCTCGATTTGTTTGTAACCAAGTGCGATCAATGCGAGAACGGCTTCGTTGGCTTGCTCTTGTTCGGGTGTCGGCGCGTGCGCGGCGCTAGCGGCTTCCCATGCCGCGGCTACGCCAAGCTTGTCTTTCAATTCAAGAACGATCCGCTCGGCTGTCTTTTTCCCGAGGCCACTGATTTTCGAGATTGCAGCGACATCGGAGTTGACCACGGCGGCCTTGAAATTATTTACGGTCATCCCGCTTAACACCGCGAGCGCAAGCTTCGGCCCAATCCCACTAACGTTATTCACCAGCAAGCGAAAGAGGTCGCGCTCAGCCGGCGTCATGAATCCGTAAAGAACATGCGCATCTTCGCGCACGGCCAGATGAGTGAGAATACGAATAGGCTGCCCGGCAGCCGGGAGTTTATCGTAGCTCGAGAGCGGAATAAATACTTCATACCCGACTCCGCCGACATCGATAGTGGCCTGTGTCGGTAATGCGCTCACCAGTTTGCCGTCGAGAAACGTGATCATCGGTTCGTTACAAAAACGTGAAGCGTTGAAGCGTTAAAGCGGGGTGCGTTGTTTGTCATTCTGAGCGAAGCGAAGAATCTCTGATTATTTCTGGGGGCCCATCTATCGCAAGCTGATTGTCAGAGATGTTTCGCTCCGCTCAACATGACAAAGGAGGAAGACGCTTCAACGCTTTAACACTTCAACGAATCACTCTGGTTTTAGCACAAGGGTTAAATCGACATGTTTCCCTTTCGCGATGTTAAAGCCGCTGGTCGAAAATGTCTGCCAGTTGGTGGGACGATTCGCAAAGAGCGTACCGGCAAGAGGCGTTGGTAAAACGACAAAACGGGGACCGGACGCGCTCATGAATTCTGGAGCGCGGCGCTTGTTCAGCGGCGTAAGAAAACCTTTCACGCGCGAGCGAAAATACCAGACCAGACTTGGCTCCTCGAATTCCACCGACGCAAATTGCATGTTCGGTTGTAAAGACGCGCGTGATTCTTGAAAGAGCTGATACGCTGGAAAAAGCCGCGCCACCATCGGAGGAATAACAAGCGCGATTGCAACCAATACACAGGCAGAGACGATGGCGGTTGCCTTAAACAGGGAGCGACGGTTTGCAATCGCCGCTTCTTGCCAATGCCGCGCGAGCAAAAGCGCGAGCAGCGGAAAAGCCGGCAACGTGTAATGGGGCAACTTCGTTTTGATTAAGGTAAAGATGATGAAAATGATGGCGATCCCCCAGAGAAGATAATTGTCCATCAGATTTTCGCTGTAGGCGGCGGAGTCTTGTCCGCCGTAGCCTTGGCGAAGGCGGATGACGCCGGCCTTTCGCTGTCGCCATAATTTTCGCAGCAACCACGGCAGTTTGATCGACCACGGAAAAAAACTCACGAAGACCGTCACGAAATAAAATGGCAAAAGCAGCAGATACATACCGAGAGAATTCGCGCCGTGGCCTTCCATGGTCGCAAACGAACGACCGATCACGTGTCGACCAATTCCAACCGTGAAAAAGTCACCACGCGTTTGAATCAGCGCCGGAATTCCCCAAAGCGCGACCAAGGCGAGCGTGAGTAAAATTCCATAGACGAACTTGAATTGCCGGGCCAACTGCGCATCGCGTGCGAAAATGATTGTCATTCCAACTGTCAACAATGGCACCCATGCAACTGGTCCCTTAGCGAGAAAACCCAACGCCAACGCGACGTAAAACGTGAGCCACCACCACAAAGATGTTTGATGTTTGATGTTTGATGTTTGATTTATTTCTTCGGAATTGTGCGTTGTGCGTTGAACGCCTGCTCGCGATCTATCGGAGTTGAGCGTTGGGCGTTGAATCAGTTCGTACCCCGCCCAATGCGCGAGCGTGACGAACAACACCAGCCACATGTCCGCGACGGCTGCTTTTGCGTGGACAAATGTTTGCAGCGACAGAGTAAAAATGATCGCTGCCCGCAAGCCAAGCTTCTCTCCGCTGAGGCGCATTCCCCAGGCGAAGATCACCAGCGCAGTGAGCGCGGCCGCGATCGCCGATGGAAAACGCGCCGCGAAATCGTTTTCGCCGAAGACGCGATAGCTGACCGTTTGTGCCCAATAGGTGAGGGGGGGCTTATCCAGACGAAGCTGATTATTGAAATAAGGAACGATGTAATCTCCGCGCTCGATCATTTCGCGCGATGCCTCCGCGAAACGCGGTTCGTCACGGTCGATCAGCGGCAAGCTCCATGTTCCGGCGATGTGAAAAAGCACGCAGCCTGCAAAAAGAAGCGCAAAATTGCGAATTGCGGATTTCAAGTGCGCACTCAGAATAGGCTCCGGTAAAACTGACGGGAACTCATTTGTGAAGCGCCACGCCGTTTTTTATTGGTTGATCGGAATCGCGATCGCGGCCACGGCGGTCGCACTTTCATTTCATTTTGACAGCAGCGTTCGCGAGTTCATGGCGCAACATCAAAGCCATGCGATGCGCAATTTCATGCGGTACGTCAGCCTGTTTGGTGATTGGCCCTTGCATGTTGCTCTGGGCTTACTCCTTTTGGGAATTGCATGGATACGCGATAGCAAGAAGTGGATGCGCATTTTTTTGGCGATGCTCGTAGCCATGTCGATTGCAGGCGTGACTGGCCACGTAATTAAACGCACGATTCCGCGCCCGCGCCCCTCAGTGAAAACGGAGATTCATTGGGGCGGCTCGCGTTTCAGCTCGAAATATCACTCGTTTCCTTCCGGGCATGTGGGAGCTTCGACCGCTTTCTTCTGTACGCTATTTCTCGCGAACCGGCGCATCGGCCTTGCCTGCCTTCCCATTCCGATTTTGATTGCGTTTTCGCGCATGTACATCGGTGCGCATTATTTGTCCGACGTCATTTGCGCTGCGATCCTGGGAATTCTTTGCGCGCTGCTGGTCACGCATTTTTGTCTGCGACCAATCGAAAATCGCCAATCGAAAATCGAAAATTGAAATGGCCTGCCAAGCCGTAGTCTTGGAGCGACTAGACGGAATTTCAGAGAAATAAGCCCGTCGTCATTTCACTCCGGCGTGGCAGCCTTCCCTTTGCGCTTCGCTCCAAGCGAAGGCTGGCGGAGGGGGTGAGATTCGAACTCACGAGGCCTTTCGGCCTTCCGGTTTTCAAGACCGGCGCGATCAACCGCTCTGCCACCCCTCCGGGGAGGATGTCGCGACAACTCTGCCATTGGTTCAATCGCGAGCAACTGTAGCGGCGCTCTGTGAGCGCCGAATCCAGTGGTCGGCTGTTACAGACATTCGCTAGAGCACGATTAGAACTCGACATCGAAATATGTTCATGTGCACTTAACATTGTGGCAGAGAAAAAGAAATTCAGGTCTGTCGTTGAGGAGACGCCCCAAAAGCTCCGTGCCCGTCCGCGGGCGTGGCAGGATGATTTATCCGGCAGGTTGGCGCGATTAGGCGTTCAAATCACTCAAACATCGTTGTCGAAGATCGAAAATTGGCAGCGATACGTGATGGATTACGAAGCGTTGGTTCTTGCGAAGTTCTTTTGCGCGTCAGCGTCGCATGGCTTTACGGTCAAGTTGATAATTAAAAACGAATCTAGCCGGCTTCTGGTGCGTCAGAGAGCCAAATCTAAACCTCTTTAGGGAATCGAAATTCGAATTACGCTCAGGTTCTTGTTTCGGGACACGCTCTTGAAATTGGTAAATGCCGAGAAGTTGTCATACGCGGAACTCACAAAGGTAGCTTAGCGCGCATCGCTCTTCTAATTTCCGTTAATTTAACCAAGCAGGCGAATACAAGCTGCCATGATTTTTGGCGCACGCGATCTTTCGCCCATTCGTCCATTTCGATTACCGTGCGCGAACCGCGATCTGGCGGGTAAAGCCTTTCCCAGCCACCATTCGTCACCGCATCGTTAAAAGCCGCAACATAATCCGGTGCACTACTACGTAACGTTGAACGGACTGTTGCTATCCATGCCTCAACTTTACTTTTTGCGATTTCGCCATCGCACATATCGCCACAGAATTTTTCAATAGCCGTGCCCTCTATAACCAGGTCATCTAATAGTTCAATTATCGCCTTGGGACTCGTATCGACTTCTGAATTGGCAAGGCCATTAGTCGGCGTCGCAATCTCCCGGTGTTCGCTAGGAATTATCGTGCCATCTTCAAGTTTTACTTCGATCCAATATTTTTTTACTGCAATAGCAAGAGGGTTCAGCGCATGGGTGCGAAAACCGCCCTCGCTAAAACTGAAGATTGCTTCAAAACTTGAATGCGGCAGCATAACATGCGGCATTTTGGCGCATCGCTTAAATTCACGAATTCGATCTTTTTCGAGAGTCTTTTTGCCGGTCACATCCACGACAACAATCCACAGGTGCTCAACTCTTACTTCGGAATCGCTGCGGTTAGTGATCCGGGCAGCGATAAAGCCGCCTTCCGATTGAAGCTCAACCTTGGGGTTCTGTTCTTTTGGCGCAGACTGGACTGACGATTCAGAAATTAAAGTTAATGCTGCGGTCTGCCAATTCTGCGTCCAAGTGAATTTCAGAAGTGCTGTTTCTGTTGGCACGCCATCCCCAGTTATTTTTATTGTGAGCGCATAGTCACCGGGTGCTGAAAATATCTCACGTATTAACGGCTGGTATCGCCAGTGGCGGTCTTTGGTAGTTGGATGAATTTCGTTCTTACTGCTCACCACTAATACATCAAGAAATTCTGACATTTTGCTGCGTATGGTTTTCGCAAACGTATCGGGGTCTTTTCCATGCGCGAAAGTCAATTGAGCGTTCTCACCGCCCCACTTTGTTCTCCCGTCCTTTTCAATGCGTGTTAAAAAGCCTGTGCAGTTTTCGATAGACGCCGAACTGCCTGACTCAACTTTAACACGTAAGAAATTTGCCCAAACATCCTTTCCCCATGAAACCCGGCGCACACAACCCTCGATACTAGGGTCACACGCGATTTTGAATCGATGTAATGCCGCTTGTAGCGTCCTCCGGGCAATATCTTGATTAAGTTCGTGAACTCGCCACCAATCGCTTTCGATCTGCGCCGAGCTACGTGCTTTATCCTCCTCGTGGGCGTGCCCTACGTCGAATTTTGCTGTCTCTGGTTTCTTCCGTAATGACCACAGAATTAGCGCAAGAAACACTACGCCAATCGGGCCGGTTATCCAAAGGGCCGAAAAATTCAAGACAGGATACCCCCTTTGGTGGAACCATTGATAAGGCGGTGTACTAGAAAACATATACCACCAAGAATTGAAGGCAGCGGGGGCACCAATAAGAAGCGCGGAAGCGATAGCTCCGCAGACCTTAATTCGCTCCACTCGATCCAGTTTGGCCCACCACTCGATAGCCAATAATCGCCAAGCCACGATATTAGCGACAAATCTTCGCATGAATGTATGCCTCAGCAATGATGATCCTTAACAGAAAATCTATCCGATGACATCATGGCCGGATCATTTGCCATCCGGCAATCAGAAACGATTCTAGCGCGATCCTGTGTGCTTCGTTGACTCGCCTGCTTACATGCGCACTGGTGAATTGCGCTATCATTAACATGAAAAAGAAAGATGCTAAAAGGTCTGCCGCTGGTAGGAAAGCGATCCTGACAATGCGTAGGAAAGCGGGTGATGCCTACTTGTCTGGACTAGGGCAAAAAGCGGCGGATACAAAGCGTCGCAATCCAAAAGTAAAAAGCCCAGCGAATGCGCACCCGCCTGAAAGAAGACGGCAAGCGCAGTAAAGATAGCAGCAATCTTATTGAACCTGCTTCGCTTCATCGCGGTTGAGATAGGAAAAATCGGTTGAGCTTTGTAGTCAGGATCGTTGCCTTCTATTTCGCCGCCGACATAACAATCTCTGAAGAGTGGACGCAGCGGGTTTATTGATGGGGTCGATGTGCAATTCTTCGAGGGGTATATTGTGCCGAAAAAGCACCGCGAAACGCCTGTTCATTGAGCGGCAATTGTCGCGAGAACAGAAATCAAAACTGCCAGAATCACTGGCAACACAACGCAGCCGGTCTTAGGCGACGGCACAACGGGCTGCCGCTTCGTTTCAGGAAACAATGCTGCCAAGCTTGCGTAAAATCGCTCTGGCTGTGTTTTGTCCCAGTCGGGCAATTCTGCGTCCAGTTTGGCCAGAACCTCTGAAATTTGGTTGTTCGTCGGAGCTTTAAAATGACCGGCAAATTCACTGAGACGCCTACTTGCTTTATCGTAATCCGCCAACCCTTCCCAATCCTCCATATTGAGAGAACGGCCACCCGAAGGAAATGTCGCCTTCCAGAATTTGATTCTTAAACCGCTCTCGTATTTCAACTCGTCCTTTGCTTCTTCAACGCTGATTCTGTCAAAGGCTTCTTCGGCTTCTGATGCTTCGTCCTCAAGGTCTTTGATTTCATTATCGACCGAGAGTTGCTCGAATTCGTCTGTGGCGTTCGCTCTCTTCTGTTGTGCAGCGGCTAGCTCCTTATTCTTCTTCGTCAGTAACGCCTCCGCCTCTCGTTTTTCCTTTTTGGTAGTCTCCAAATCCTTTATTGCAGAGGCAATCATTTGCCTGAGGTGGTAAGAGGGAAATTCAGCTTCACGCGTTCGCTGCTCCTCGTAACTGGCCAATTGAAGCCTGTTCCGCGTCTCTAAAGCTGCTGGATCGTCTTTTGCACGGTCGATCAGATCGGAGGCTTCTCCTTTCGTGAGTCCCTCCTTAGCGGTGATACCAAAGCTCCTTAAGTAATCTTTTTGATTTTCCGTCGCAGGATCATTCGGCCCAGTCTTACCCGCCGAGAACAATGCACTTACTTGCGCCTTTGTTGTAAGGTCGTCGAACGGCAGACCTGCTCGTTTAAGTGCATCTTTTTGGGCTGCCGTCGCCAATGCACCCTTAGAAATTTCTAATGTGGAAAGAGGTTTCCAGTCCGACATTCCCTCGCACCAGTAACAATCATCCATCAGCAAGGTTCCGTCGCGTAGTCCACTCAAGATTTCCTTTTCCTCGTCAAATTGAGCAATCTCTTGCCCGTTTCGGGAGACATGAATGATCGGAATGACTGCGTGCACCGGCTTCCATTCAGGCAATTCTTTATGCCAAGCCCAATCGTCCCACGAAACGTTTCCAGAATGGACTGCTGCACGCAGTTCCTTTTTCGTGAAAGGCCCGATTACTTCGCCGCTCTTCGAAATGTAAATCGCATATTTCAAGCGTTGCGCACTTATCGCGTGAGAAAGCACTGTTTCTTGGCTGCGTCGATGCTCCCCACGATGTTCTGGACGAATACGTCCAAATCGGTGCCCTGAGTTTTGTTGCGGTAAGTCTCGCGTCCCATCGAGTGGAAGTCTGCATGACTTACAACATCGCCTTTCTCTGGGATGGCAGACGCAAGAATCTCCAGAATTACGAATTCGCCGTCGGCCGATCTCGCGGCAATCATGCCCCGCGTTTGATTGATGATTTCCACGATGGCATCCATAGGTCTAACTACAATTGGGCGGCAGTTTGTAATCCATTTCTCCTGTGCAGAAACCGTCGATCATCATGGCCGGATCATTTGCCATCCGGCAATCAAAAACGATTCTAGCGCGATCCTGTGAAGCGCGGTCCGCGCATGTCCGAAAAGTAGCAACAATCTAGCAACGGCTAAACGTACACGAGGGAAGGCATACGCTCTCTCAAGGCTCACTAAAAAAATAGTGCGTCTTGTATGCGCAAATACGCACGCGCGTAAGTAAGCCAGAAAAGTAACCCGCGGAAAAAAAATCGGGGTATTCCTGGCCACGCCTGTCCATGTGCTGTCAGCCCGAAAGACGGAGGGCTTGCGAGAACAGACCGTTTGAGGCAAACCGTGTCCAATTCAGGCCAAAATCTTCGAATCGAATTTCAAGACCGGCGCAATCAACCGCTCTGCCACCCCTCCCGGGATCAGTGATTGGGGCTCTAGTATAGCAGCATTACTTCATGGCTCCATGCTCTCAGCGAGATCACGCCGCATCCAACAATGACGAATACCTTATTGGAGTAGTGGGGGTGATAATGAAATGAGCTGGACGTGGCAATATGTTCATGTGAACTTAGCAGATGCCGGCAAAGAAGAAATTTCGCCCTGTCGTTCACGAGACTCCGCAAAGCCGCGAGGCTATCCGTGGACGGGCGGCTTCCTGGAGTCCGGCCAATCGGTTCGAAACACTGCACGTCGATGTTAATGACTTCGATGTTGTCGACGTCGACCCTGAAGGAAACGAGCGGCCCCGTCGCGCTACACAGTATTTTCGTGACGGAACCAAATCGATCATCACTCGCAATAACAGCCCGGATGTCGGTTTTGAGACAAGTCTCAATCCCTATCGCGGCTGCGAGCACGGCTGCATTTACTGCTACGCGCGTCCGACCCATGAATACCTCGGTTTTTCCGCAGGCCTCGATTTCGAGAGCAAAATCATGGTGAAAATGAATGCGCCCGAGCTGCTGCGCGCAGAGCTGGAATCACCGCGTTGGGAGCCGCAGACGCTAGTAATGAGTGGCGTAACAGACCCGTATCAGCCGGTTGAGAAGAAGCTGCAGATCACGCGCGGTTGTCTCGAAGTGTTGGCGAAATTTAAAAACCCCGTAGCGATTATCACGAAGAATCGTCTGGTCACGCGAGATCTCGACCTTTTGTGCGAGTTGGCAAAATACAACGCGGTCGCGGTGAATCTTTCCGTTACTTCCCTCGATCCAAATTTGCAGCGAGTACTCGAGCCGCGCACGTCATCGCCTCAGGCGCGACTCGATGCAATCAAACAACTTCGCAGCGTAGGGGTCCCAACGGGTGTGATGGTTGCGCCGGTCATCCCCGGGCTGACTGACCATGAAATCCCCAAAATCCTGGAGGTGTGCGCAAAAGCAGGCGCGCAATTTGCCGGTTATACGGTTGTTCGTCTCCCGTGGGCGGTCGCGCCATTATTCGAGCACTGGCTCGAGGAACATTTCCCCGATCGAAAAGAGAAAGTCCTTGGCCGCATCAAGGATTTACGCGGGAACACGCTCAATAATTCACTTTGGCACACGCGAATGACGGGCGAGGGGATTTTCGCCGAGCAAATCGCTTCGCTATTCAAAGTGGGTTGTGGTCGTGCCGGCATTGGCGAGCGGCCGACGCTTTCAACGGCGGCATTTCGTCGAACGAAAGAGCAACTGAAGTTGTTTTAGCCACTACACTTCTGTAGAGGCAGCCGTTGTCGGCTGCGACAACTTTTGATTCTGTAGGCGATACTCTCATTCGACTACAGTCAGGGGAGGCTCTGCCACCACATGAAAGTGCTTGAGAATTTGTCAAAACTAGC
>Ga0209056_10003480_pt1 | contig 16773 bp, 17 predicted proteins | sample GraSoiAngelo_114_FD_185876 | JGI IMG/M metagenome (GOLD analysis project Ga0209056, IMG submission 185876) | Grasslands soil microbial communities from the Angelo Coastal Reserve, California, USA - 14_0903_13_40cm (SPAdes) (version 2) | ecosystem: Environmental > Terrestrial > Soil > Grasslands... | reverse complement strand
GCGGGGGCGGACAAGGTGATCAAGTAGGCAATAGGCGCGAGGCAACAGGCAATAGTTGGAGAGAACATTCATGATTCCGAAAATTCTTATCTGGTTACTGGCAACTATCCTGCCGACAACTGCTGTTCTCGCCGCGGCGCAGCACCCAGTTCAAGGTGGCGTATCCTTACGTAAACTTGCGAACGTTCATAAGGTCCCATATTATGAACATCGAAGCATTCGCGGGACGGCGTCATGAAAACTTCATCGCTGCGCCATAAACATGTGCAATTAGATCAGCGCAAACTCAATCGCGCGTTACGTATACTAGGAGCGAGGACGGAAACTGAAGCACTGGATCGCGCGCTGAGTGTCGTTGTCAGCGAGGCTAAAATCGACACCGCGCTTCGAAAAGCCCGTGGCAAAGGGCGCATTCGAAAAGTCTTCAAATAGAATGCAGCGGGTTGTCATCGATACCAACATTTACATCGATTGGCTTAACGAGGGCCGGTATGAAGACATCATTTTCCAGCGCGAGGCGGTCAAGCATCTTAGCGCGGACGTGCTGATGGAGTTATTGGCGGGAGCATTTTCTACGCGGGACCGCAGGCTCATTCGAGACATCACTCTCCCTTTCGCCAAGCCAACCGAATTGTTACCCCCACCGTTTCGATCTATGAAGAGGCCGGCGATGTGTTAAGACGGCTTCAACGTCTGCACGGCTACTCCATGCCCAGTGCCTATGGGCTCGTGAACGATTGTACTGATTGCGCTATCGGCTCGCTCGATCGGCGCGAGTGTGATCACCCAAAACGAGCGCGACTTTGCGGCTATTCAATCCACGCGGCCATTTAAACTGGTGGTAGAGTCGTTGACGAGCGGGAAAAGTTAAAGGCGCCCGAACCTCCCGGCGACGGAATCCATCGGCATCGTCGGATTGCGGTACTATCAGCAGGACACTCATCAATGCCGTCGCCGCAGGTAAATTGGCCGTCCGCGTTGCCGGGATCACCAGCCGCACAGAGCAGACGCAGAATTAACGCCGGAGAAAACTCATGAAGAAAATCTTCATTCACCTTGCCCTTAGCGCCATGCTCTTTGCACTTGGCGCGACCGCCCAGGCGCAGCAGTCGAAGAAAGTCCCGCGGATAGGTTATCTAGCGACGGGCCTCCAATCTGTTGCCGCTCCCAACATAGATGCCTTTCGCCAAGGTCTGCGCGAACTTGGCTATGTGGAAGGTAAGAACATCGAGATTGAATGGCGGTTCGGGGGATATCGGGTCGAGCTCCTCTCCAACCTCGCGACCGAGTTGGTCCGTCTCAAGGTCGACATGATCGTTGCGACGGGTGGCCCGGCCGTGCGTGCCGCCAAGAAGGAAACGAGTACGATCCCTATCGTCATGGCATTTAGCGGCGATCCGGTTGGGACAGGGCTGGTTCCCAGTCTCGCGCGACCCGGAGGGAACATCACCGGGCTATCCTACATGGCCCCTGATTTGAGCGCCAAGCGGCTGGAGCTGCTTAAGGAGGCGTTCCCCAAGGTCTCCCGGGTGGCCGTCCTCTTCGACGTCACCGATGCGGTCAGCGCACTGGAATTCAAGGAGACGCAGGTAGCGGCTCAGGCTTTGGGCGTGACACTTCAATCCATGGAGGTGCGAGGTCCCGAGGATTTCGAGAGCGCATTCTTAGCGTTGGCCCGGGAGCGGGCCGATGGTCTGCTAACGTTTGCGCATGCCCTGACGATTCCCAACCGAAAGCAAATTGCGGATCTGGCGGCAAAGAGCCGGCTGTCGGCGATGTACGGCCTGACGGAGTTTGCGGAGGCTGGGGGTCTCATGGCCTACGGGCCAAACTTGTCTGACTTGTTTCGCCGCGCCGCTACCTACGTGGATAAGATCCTTAAAGGCGCCAAGCCAGCCGATCTGCCCGTGGAGCAACCAATCAAGTTTGAGTTCGTCATCAACCTCAAGACAGCCAAGCAGATTGGCCTGACGATTCCGCAGTCGATGCTGTACCGGGCGGACAAGGTCATAAAATGAATTTTAGATTGCCGATTTTGGATTTTGGATTGAGGGAGAGAAAACGCATGAATCGGAAATCTAAAACTGTCCCTTCGACATACTCAGGGCCTGGCGCGATAACCTGGCGCCAGAAGTAAATCGGCAGCGCTAAAGGAGGGTCTTATGAAGGCAGTAATTTTAGCAGTCAGCCTGTTCATGCAATTTTCTTTTTGCTCCGTCGCCTCGGCCCAGCTCACCAAACTGACCGTGGGTAGCAATACACTCAGCGGCAGCGGTCTTCCGGCCTGGATGGCCAAAGACGCCGGGATATTTCGCAAGAATGGCCTCGATGTGCAGATTGTCTATTTCAGAGGCGGAACCATAACGGCCATGGCACTGGTCGCGCGGGAGACGCCGATAGGTCAGGTGACTGGCCCTCCGATCGTGAGTGCCGGCCTCAAGGGCGCCGATGCGGTGATGATCGCCGGGGGAAACGTGGTCTCGGAGTATTGGCTCATGAGCCGGCCTGAGATCAAAACCGCCGAGCAGCTCAAAGGCGGCTCGGTTGCTATCGCCACTTTTGGCGGGCAGGCCGATTTTATCTCTCGCATCGCCCTACAGAGGCTTGGACTGACTCCAGGGAAGGACGTCACCATCGTGCAGATCGGCACGATCCCGGAGCGCCTGAGCGCCTTGGCGACAGGAAAGGTTCAGGCCGCCATGCTCAACTCGCCCGACAACTTCAGAGCCGAGAAAGGAGGCTATCATAATCTTGTGAGCGTGCGCCTGCCCTATCAAGGCGTCGGGGTAGCTACCACCCGCACGTTCATTCGGGAAAATCCTGACATCGTGAGAAGGTATGTCAGATCGCAGGTCGAGGCCGTCCACCGCATCAAGACTGACCGTGAGATGGGGATAAGAGTGCTGGCGAAATACCTCTCTCTGCAGGACAAGGAGATCCTTGAAAGGTCCTATGATGACGCCAGCACCGACGACAAACTTCCCCAAAAACAATATCCAAGCCTGGAGGGGATCAAGAAGATTCTCGAACCGCTCGCGGAGACGGACTCCAAGGCAAAGGCGTCGAAGCCTGAGGACTTTGCCGATATGCGCTTCATCAAAGAGCTCGACGAAAGCGGTTTCATCGATGATCTATACAAGGGTCGAAAGCGTTAGTGCGCCGCTGAATTTTCGATTTTCGATTGCCGATTTTAGATTCGGGAGAAAAACAAATGCTTGAGAGAATCGGGATGCGATCTTCGAGTTCTCGCTCCCACAATCTAAAATCTAAAATCCAAAATCTAAAATTGGCTGGGTTTCTTGCTGTCTTCCTTGTAGTGGGTGTGGGGTTGGCTCAGGCGCAGCAGCCGAAGAAAGTCTCCCGGATAGGATTCCTGAGTGCTACGTCCCCTTCCGCTATCGCGGCCCGCACGGAGGCATTACGGCAGGGACTGCGCGAGCTTGGGTACGTGGAGGAGAAAAACATCGTCATTGAGTATCGATATGCAGAAGGCAATCTCGATCATCTCAGTGAGCTTGCGGCCGAAATGGTGCGTCTTAAGGTAGACGTAATCGTCTCGGCTGGTCCGCCAGTAACTCGTGCTGCCAAGCAAGCAACTGTTACGATTCCCATCATCATGGCGTTTGATAATGACCCTGTCGGAAACGGGTTCGTCGCTAGTCTTGCGCGACCTAGCGGGAACATCACTGGATTGTCAACCCATTACCCGGAGATCAGCGGAAAACAAGTGGAGCTTATGAAAGAAATCGTTCCTAGGCTCTCCCGTGTGGCCGTCTTCGGTAATTCGATCCAGCCGGGCAACCCGCAAGCGTTAAGAGAGACGGAACTTGCTGCGGGGGCGTTGGGAGTGCATCTTCAATACCTAGACATACGAAGTCCCAAATATATTGAGACTGCCTTCCGAGAAGCAAGCAAGGGGCGTGCTGACGCGGTCCTCGCGCTGGGGAACGTCGTCGTCACTTCTCATCCAAAACAGTTCGTAGAACTATCGGCAAAAAGCCGGCTCCCGGCGATATACTGGAACCCGGAATTTGTGGAGGCCGGGGGTCTTATGACCAGTATTACCGACTTGTACCAGCGCGCCGCTACGTACGTGGACAAGATTTTGAAAGGCAGGAAGCCCGCCGATCTCCCGGTGGAGCAGCCGAAGAAGTTCGAGTTAATCATCAATTTGAAAGCTGCTAAGCAGATCAATCTCACGATTCCGCCGAACGTGCTGGCGCGGGCGGACAAGGTAATTAAATGACAGTGAGCAGTGAGCAGCAAAAACCGCGGGAGAAACTCTATGGCTAAAAAAGTCATTTGCCTTGCTCTAGGCGCTTTGGTCCTGGTTCTTAGCCTGCCCGCCGAGGCCCAGCAGCCGAAGAAAGTCTCTCGCATAGGAATTCTAACGTCGGCCGACCCAGCTAGTGAGTTCACCCGTTTCAAGGCAATTCGGCAGGCTCGATTATTTGACCAAACGCTTAGAACCAAGTAAGTTTGCGCATGGGACGTAGAGCCGCAAGAGGAGAAAGAATGAGCAAGAATTTAGAAGCGTATTTGCGACTGAATAAAGCCCGGTATAAAGACCAATACGTCGTCTTGGTGGACGGAAAGCTAGTCGCTAAAGGGAAAGCCATAGAGAAAATCTTGAGAAATGTCCGGAAATCTTACCCGCGCAAAGTGCCCTTTGTAGCGAAGGTGCCAGGGGATGAGGTGCTTGTTTTGTGACTCGTTTTCGCTACCGCCCTGAGCGTTCTCACCTCGGCACAATATACCGCCCCGTTGCAACCGTCATTGTAGAACATAAAAAGATTGTTATTGAATTGCCGTTGTACATCGACTCGGGTGCGGATATCTCGATGGTCCCTTACCGCTTCGGAAAGGCATTACGGCTCGAACAGACCTCCAAAGACCGCGTTAGAAGGATTAGAGGAATCGCGGGCCGAAGTGTTCCATATCTTGTTAAGCGTCTCACTTTCATTTTAGGACGAAGCAAGATCTCTGCTAGAGTGGCGTGGTCCATGACAGAAGAGGTTCCCCTGCTGCTTGGCAGGATGGACGTTTTCGAAAAATTCCGTATCACGTTTGATGAGAGAAACAGAGTCGTGGATTTTCGCGAGTACCAATAATCAAATCCAGACCTCGCTCGCCCTTGGGTATAATCTAGGCGTTGGATCCGATAACACGCCGTGGAGCCTTCCGAAGCCGCCAAGGAGATCGGCCTGACCATTGCGCGGAACTTGTTGGTATGGGCGGAAAGTGATTCGGTGACGGCAGCAGGGTACAGTGCGCAAAAAGTAGAGCGCAAAATTAAATCGGAGAAACTTATGAGAAAAACATTCTTTCGCATTGCGCTCGGCACCATGCTCTTCGCGTTTAGCCCGGCCGCCGAGGCGCAGCAGCCGAAGAAAGTCTCCCGGATAGGATTCCTAAGTGCTGTCTCCCCTTCCTCGATCTCGCCCCGCACCGAGGCATTCCGGCAGGGTCTGCGCGAGCTTGGGTATGTGGAGGGGAAAAGCATTGTCATTGAGTATCGGTGGGCAGAGGGAAAATTCGATCGACTGCCCGACCTTGCGGCCGAACTAGTGCGCCTCAAGGTAGACGTCATCCTATCTGGGGGTCCGACAGCAACCCGTCCCGCCAAGGGAGCAACTGGTACGATTCCTATTGTCATGGCGTTTGATAATGATCCTGTTGGCTCGGGTTTCGTTGCCAGCCTTGCGCGGCTTGGCGGGAACATTACCGGACTGTCGACCCTTTCGCCGGAGATAAGCGGCAAACAACTGGAGCTTCTAAAGGAGATCGTTCCCAGGCTTTCGCGCGTCGCTGTCCTCATAATTTCAAAAGCGCCGGGCACCGCCCAAGCGTTAAAAGAGATGGAACTGGCCGCAGGCGCGTTCGGGGTGAAGCTTCAATACCTGGAGGTACGAGATCCCAAGGATATAGAGACTGCATTTCGAGCCGCAAGCAAGGAAGGCGCTGATGCAGTCATCGTGTTGCCGAGCCCCGTCACCCTTTCTCAGCGAAGACAGGTCGTAGACTTCGCGGCAACGAGGCGGCTCCCGGGGATATACTGGGCGACAGAGTTTGTCGAGGCCGGGGGGCTTATGACCTACAGCGTGAGCTTTACCGACTTATTCCGGCGCACCGCGACTTACGTGGACAAAATCCTGAAGGGCGCAAAGCCCGCCGACTTACCCGTGGAGCAGCCGACGAAGTTCGAGTTCATCATCAATCTGAAAGCGGCGAAGCAGATCGGTCTCACGATTCCGCCCAATGTGCTGGCGCGGGCGGATAAGGTGATTAAGTAAATCGTGACGTGTGAAGAGTGAGGAGTGAAGGGAGTCGGACAGACTCTGCCGGAGATCGAAATCCAGATGGAGAAACCCATGGCAGATGAGAAAGTATTGTACGAAGTTAAGGACCAAATTGCTTGGATCACGCTGAATCGCCCCGAATCATTGAACGCGGTCAACCGCGACATGGTGAGAGCCATCGTCGGTTACTGCCGCCAAGCTAACGAGGACCGTAACGTTCAAGTGGTTATTTTTAGGGCGAATGGAGAAAAAGCTTTTTCGGTCGGAGGCGACATCAAAGATAGGGCGAGGGCTAATGCTGCGGTTGCCGATGTCGAACCGGAATCGCCCTTGGTGCTCCGGCAAAACAAGAATTCCGCTACACCCGGCACGCCTGCGCCAGCCATCGCAGCAATCAATAAAATCACCATTGCCTTACTTCACGGTTATGTCGTGGGGACCGGGCTGCTAATGAGTCTAGCATGCGACATTCGCATCGCGGCGGAGGGCGCTCGCTTGGGACTTAGCGAAATTCGGCTCGGTTTCATGGCCGGTTCCGGCGGCACGCAGCGGATGGCGCGGCTGGTGGGCATTCCGAAAGCGCTGGAGATCTGTCTTTCCGGTGAACTTTATGACGCCCAAGAGTGTCACCGAATCGGCTTGGTTAACCAGCTTGTGCCGTACGATCAGCTGATTCCGGCGGGTGAAAAGATGGCGGCGTCGTTCTTGAAAGGCGCGCCGTTGGCGCTGCGCTATATCAAAGAAGCGATTTATAAGGGCAGCGAGATGACCTTGGAGCAGGGACTGCGGTTTGAGTCCGATCTCCAGAGCATGGTGATGCAGACCGAAGACGCCAAGGAAGGCCCGCGCGCGTTCGTTGAAAAACGGCCGCCGGTGTGGAAAGGAAGATGAGAATTAGTTTCGGGTTTCGAGTTGTAATACAGAGCAAAAAAAAGCCCGGGCGATGGTAGTGCCTTAACTCGAAACAAGAAACTCGGACTTTTTACTTGCGTCGTTCCCCCTCTTACATCTCCCCCGCGACGGGGGAGAGAAGAGAGGGGGCCGCTTCGATGGGAGGCAGAGTTTTTGCTTCTTTGACTTTAACGCCAAACACGAGACCCGAGACTCTTATGCATTCACTTTTGATGAGCGACGGGCTGCGCCGTAACGCCTGGAAATTTCCGGTCAAGATCGCTGCCAAAGATCGTTTTCGTCAGATCACCTATAACGAGCTAAACTCGAGAGTGAATCAACTTGCCCACGGATTTTTGTCCTTAGGGGTGCGCAAAGGCGATGAGATTGCCGTGTTGGTCGGCAACCGCATCGAGCACTTGGAAATAATCTTCGCGACGGCGAAGATCGGCGCCCTCGCGATTCCGCTGGATATTAAATGGAAGGCGCTGGAAATCGGCTCCGTCCTGTCCGCACTGGAACCAAAGTTCATAATCCTTCAAGAGGACTGTGCTCAGGAATTCGAGAAAGCAAAGAGTCTCAAGGATCTACATTTCATTAAGAGCATCTTATTTTCTTCTGATCTTACTTACGGCGGGTTGCTGAACGGACAAAGCTCTGACGAACCGCAGGTCCAGGTTCACGAAGACGATCCCTTCGCCGTTTTGCTGACCTCCGGAACGACGGGCCTCCCCAAGGGTTGTCTCGCGACTCATCGCACGTTTGTTTTTCACTGCATCAATAACGCCATCGAAAAAGGTCTCGGCGTTCATGACACGGCGCTGCTCTCCTCGCCGATTTATTTTAACGCGGGTCGCTCGTTCACCTTGGGCATTATTTATTTCGGCGGGACGATGATCTTGCACGAGCGTTTCGATGCCGAGGACGTATTAAAAGCGATCGAGCAGGAGAAGGTGACTTACATCGGCGTCGTGCCGACGATGTGCGAGCGCATGCTGCACGTGTTGGAATCGCGCAAATACGACACAAGCTCGCTCCGCTGTCTGGCCATTACCGGCGGGAAGGTTCATCCATTGGTGCTGGATGGACTGAAAAAAAATGTTACGCCGAATATCTATCGTACCTATGCCTCCACGGACTCCGGACAGATGGCGATTTCCAAGCCGAGCGACATGGATGGCAAACCCAACGCCGCCGGGCGGCCGGTCTGGTGTGTGGAGCTGCGCATCGTCGATGACAACAATAAGCCGGTCGGGGTCAATAAGGTCGGAGAAATAATTTGCCAGAGTCCTCTGGCCACGCAAGGCTACTACAAAAATCCCGAGGCGACCAACGCTTCGTTCCGCGACGGCTGGTTTTACACAGGCGATCTCGGCTACTTCGATGAAGAAGGCTACCTATTCGTCGCCGGAAGAAAGAAAGACATGGTAAAGAGCGGCGGCATCAGTATCTATCCGCTGGAGATCGAAAGCGTTCTTTACGGCCATCCCGATGTTCTGGAAGCCGCGGTGATCGGCGTGCCCGACGCTCAGTGGGGTGAGGCAGTGAAAGCGGTGATCGTTCTTAAGTCGGGTTCGAACATTCGAGGAGAAGATTTGATTCAGTTCTGCAAGGAGCGGTTGGCGGCTTACAAAGTTCCCAAGTCCGTCGCCATCGTCTCTTCCTTACCGCACACGGAAATCGGTAAGGTTAACAAGGTCAGGATTAAGGAGATGGTTCTTGGAGATGCGTAATCGGTTTTTTTCAAAGCTGGATTTTTTGCCCCGGTCTAATCTCTTTGGGTCAATACCCCGTCCGCTTGCTCCGGAGAGATTCATTCTGATTTTCGCCGTTGCGTTTTTGTTGGCAGTGACTGAGAGTGGTCTCGCTCAGGAAAGAGTAAAGTTTCCCGTCAGCGCGTCGTCGAAGACGCTCGGCTACAGTCCACTTTGGGTCGTGCAGAAACAAGGCTTTTTCGATCGCAACTCTCTCGATGTTCAGTTGGTGTTGGTTTCGGGCGCGGACAAAGCCATGATGGCTTTGGTCGGAGGGTCGGTTTACGTTTCAACTGGAGGCGCGGACACCGTGCTCGCGGCGGCGGAACAAGGCGTCGATGTCGCGACGATTGGCGGTATCATCAACGGCTTGACCCACTACATTATCGGCGGAAAAAAATTCCGCAACTACGAAGATCTGCGCGGCGCGACCATCGGCTCTTCGGGGCTGACCTCGGGAACGGCGTTTGTCCTTAGGCGCGTGCTGCAAGCGAAGGGACTGGAGTACCCGCGCGATTATCAGCTCATCAACGTCGGAGGATCGCCGCAAGCCTTTTTGTCGTTGACCTCGGGTAGAATCGACGCCGCGATCATCGCGGTGCCACTCAGCTTTGAGGCAGCGGAGATGGGTTATAACGTGATCGGGCGGGTGGTGGAGGTTATTCCGAATTATCAATTGACCGATATCACCGTGAAGAAATCTTGGGCGGAAAAGAACCGGCCTTTAGTCGTGAGATTCATGAAGGCGATGGTGCAATCGATGCGTTGGCTTTATGACAAAAAGGAACAGGCCATCGATTTTCTCTCCAAAGAAATGAAATTGAAGCCTGAGCATGCGCGCAAAGGCTGGGAGTACTATACGGAAAATCATATCTGGAACCCCAATGCTGAGGCCAATATTGAGGGGATGAAGACGGTAATTCAGATATATGCAGAGCGCACACAGCAAAAGGGGCCGCTGCCAAGTCCTACGAAATATGTGGATCACAGTTACGCTGAGGAAGCATTGAGGGATTTGGGCAAGCGGTAACTGAAGCCTGGAAAGGAGGTTTCATTATGAACTTCGCGTTACGGGAGTTTATCTTTGTATTCTGCAGTCTAATCTCTCTTATTACTCCGTCGCCCGCGGCGGAAAGGCCATTCTACCAGGGGAAAAATGTAAACTTCATCATCAATTTTGCTGCTGGCGGGCCGACGGATATCGAAGGAAGAATCGTCGCGCGCCATCTCGCCAAGCATATACCGGGACAGCCCACTTTGATTCCACAGAACATGGCGGGCGCAGGCGGGGTGACAGGAATGAATTTCCTCGGGGAGGTGGCCAAGCCCGACGGCCAAACCATGGGGTATTTTACCGGACCCTATAATCATCAAATGATGCGGACTCCGTCGCTGCGCATCGACCTCATGAAGCTGCCCTTTATCGCTTCGATTCAGGGAGTCACGGTGTGCTACATCCGTTCCGATGTTCCTCCGGGTATTAAGAAACCGTCGGACATCGCTAAGGCCGAGCGGTTCCGAGCCGGAGGGCTCTCCTATGACAGCAACAAAGATCTGCGCTTTCGTCTCGCGTTCGACATACTGGGACTAAAGTACGATTATGTGACTGGATACAACAGCAGTAATGACGCGAGGCTCGCCGTCCAGCGCAACGAAATTCAATACCACGATGAGAATATACCGGGTTACCGCGGTGTAGTGGAGCCGCAACTGGTCAAGACCGGCATCGTCACCCCGATTTATTATCACGATGTTTTCAGTCCCGAGGGAGTTCTAAAGAGCAGTCCGGATTTTCCCGAGCTTGCCTCTTTTACCCAGGTCTACACGCAAATTTTTGGTAAGCCTCCCTCGGGAATCAAGTATGACGCACTCAAAGCCGCGAACATTGCCAGCGGGAACATGGGCCGGGTGGCCATGATGCCACCGGGAACTCCACCGCAGGCAGTGGCGACCCTCAGACAAGCCTTCGCCGCACTGTCCAAGGACGAAGAATTTATCGCGGACGCGATGAAAGTGATGAAATTTCATCCAAGGTTCGAGGTCGGCGAGGATGGAGAGAGGCTCCGTCAAAAAGTTCTGCAGGCTTCTCCCGAGGCAATCGATTTCATGCGGCAATTTATCGAACAAGCGAGGAAGTAGCTGCTCAGAAAGCATTCGGGAATGACAGACTTTCACAGCCGCAATAATTACGTGTAATTGACTGAAAGATAACGAAAACGAAAGGTAGCGAAAACTGATTGACGAATTTGGAACCGAGAGAACATTACTTCATTCACGACGGTTTGAAACTTCATTACTGGGAGTGGGGCGATCCGAAAGAAGAGACCTTCGTTTTCGTCCATGGCATCCGCGATCAAGGGCGCAGCTGGGAATCCTTCATCACTGCAATCGTCAATCGAGGATTCCCGCTTAAACACGCTGTCGCCATTGATTTACGGGGCCACGGTGATAGCGACTGGCCGAACACGAGTCGAGGCTATCAGCATGAAGATTTTCTCGCGGACTTGGCCGGCTTGCTCAAGCACTTAGACAAGGAGTCATTGACCATCATCGGTCATTCGCTTGGCGGCAGTATGTGTTTGCTTTACGCCGCAGTGTTCCCTGAGAAAGTTAAACGCCTGGTTCTGCTCGAATCTCTGGGCCCCTTCGCTCGGGCCGACGATGATGTGCCCAACATCATCGCTGAAAGATTAAAAGGGCGAGATTACGTCGAGATTCCCTATCCCCATGAATCGTTGGAATCGGCGGCCAAGTCGCTGCAAAAAACCTTTCCTTTGATTCCCGACGAGGCGGCTCTCCACATGGCCCGTCACGGGACGAGCCTCAAGGGCGGGCGATATCGATGGAAGCACGATCCGATTCTGCGCTACCGCACTACTACCGCGATGTCAGAGGGTCAGATCAAAGCCTTCATCCGCCGCCTGAAATGTCCGATCCTGTTTGTGTACGGTACTGAGAGCGATTTCATGAAGTCCGTGCGCGGCCCGCGCGTGAAGCTTTTTTCGAACGCGCAAATCGTGCCCGTCGAAGGCGCGGGACACCATATCCCTCACGAAAAACCGGAAGAGTTGGCGGAAATCGTCATGCCGTTTTTGCTTGACGGGAACACGGGCGGGAAGATTGCTTAACAAACTCGCTCTTCAACGGATTGAACTGCTTGCACGGAATGAACGTTGTAAACAACAATTCACGAGGTGTATCCTATGTATCTATCTGCTGAAAAGATCGCCGTCATGGAAGGTGTCCGGCGAGTTCATTCGCTGAACCCATCTGCCATTCGAACTAACAAGTCGCTCGGCGACGAAGTCGGTCTCAAAAATCTTGGGATTCATCTGATCTCCGTTGCGCCGGGTGACAAATCGACGGAGTTTCACGTTCACCGCTACGAAGAAGAAGCGATGTACGTTTTATCGGGTCACGGTACGGCGGTCATTGGCGACACGACGCAGAAAATTGGCCCGGGAGATTTTATCGGCTTTCCCACCAACGGTGTGGCTCATGAGACGATCAACGACGGCACGGAGTCGTTGGTATGCCTTGTCGTAGGTCAACGTCTGCAGCAAGACGTCACGGACTATCCACGAAAAGGCAAACGGCTCTATCGCAACAGCGGCGAACGAAGTTACGTTGATTACGCGCATATTGAAAAGCGCTGACGCGATCCAGCTGACCCGCTAGTGTCCTGGAACTAAAAGCGTGAATAAGTCATCCGGTGTTTTTCTGTCATGCCGGTGAAAACCCGCATCCAGAAGTCTTTGGAACTCCTGGATTCCGGGTCGCGCTACCCCGGACCATGATCCGGGGTTGCCCGGAATGACGTATGAATTATATTGCGAACTTCGGTTCCACGACACTAGTATGGTGTTTCTGAACTTCGTCTAAAAACTACAACAGCCGGTCGCTGACGTCCCCCCTTGGAAAAAGGGGGATTTGTTCTGTTGGTCGCGCTGAAATCCCCCTTAGGCACTTTTGCCAAGAACGATCAGCGGCCACTTTGTCAATGAAATTTAATCTCACTGGTTCAATTCCCAGCAGCTTGTTGCATAAACGGGCTTTCGAGTCCTCTCGAAGTCCGTCATTCCCGCATGCTTGTAGCGGTGGTTCGACTAGGCTCACCACAGGCGGAAAACTGGCTGGACCCCCGATTAAAACATTCGGGGGTGACGACTTTGGGGAAACTGTCATAGATGATTTTTGATACCTCCGCTGCTCGCTGCGGGGTAGTTCATTTCCGGGACACCAGATACTCTCTGAGTGGGTTTGATGACTAACCCAAAGTTCTGATACTGATCAGAGACAAACTTATGGCACCACTCGAGGAGGGCTTAACGTGGTCGAAACGAAAACTATTCTGCAGAAGATCGACGAAAAAGCCGGTGTCGCTTGGCTGACGTTGAATCGGCCGGAGAAGAAGAACGCTATGAGCCGAACGCTGATGGCGGAATTGATCGCTGCTCTGAAGGAGCTGGCGGATAATGACAAGATCAAATGTGTGGTAACCACGGGTTCAGCCGATTCGTATTCCTCTGGACTCGATCTCTACGATCTGCGCGACTCCTGGAAGCGGAAGAGACAATGGGATCAGGGCGGTACCATGTACGAAATCGTGAGGCTCCTGCGCAATATGTCGCAGATAACGGTGGCCGCGGTGCGAGGTTGGTGTCTCGGGGGAGGTTTGGCTTTGATCAATGGTCACGATCTCTGTATCGCCGCGACGTCGTCGAAGTTCGGTATGCCGGAAATAATTCGCGGGAGTTATGGCGCCGTCGCGACGTCGACCTTGTTTCACAGTGGCATCCCGTTTAAGAAGGCATTTTACATTCAACTCACGGGAAGAAATCTCACGGCCGAGCAGGCGGAACGCGTGGGATTGGTTTCTGAAGTCGTGCCCGATGACCAACTTGTGCCCACGGTCGAACAGCTGGCGAAAGAGCTCGCGAGCCGCAACGCCGTGACTTTGGAGAGCGCGAAGATCGCCGCCTATATGCAAAAGGATATGGATTTTCTCACCGCGCTCAAGACCGACGACCTCGTCTCGCACCGCATGCGATATTACACGAACCCGCTAAGCGACGTTGAAGGGTATTTGCATTCGCAAAAAGGCGGTGGAACGACTGGTTACATTAAGCCTGAGGATAGAAAAAAGTAAACGTTCCGGCATTCAGGGGTTTCTCAACCAGATTGGGACACCTGGCAGCTTGTTTTTTTCGAATGCATTTTCCCTCACCCGTTCCCTCTCCCTGAGGGAGAGGGTTAGAGTGAGGGGGAAAGCGTTAAATAATATTCGCAACCAGCATGTAGGAGCGTAAAAGCAGAAAGATGAGCTCAGCACCAGCATTTCTTAGAGGTTATCGCGCCCTCGATTTAACCGGCCTGAGTGGCCAGTTGTGTGGAAGAATTCTCGCCGACTTAGGAATGGAAGTCATAAAAATCGAGCCGCCGGGCGGAGATCCCGTTCGCCGATTGCCGCCGTTCATCAAATCGCCGGAAGGCAAACAGCTCAGCACGACCTTTGCGCACTTGAACGCGGGGAAAGCGAGTAAGGTTTTGGATTTAGCCAACGAAGCCGATCGCGACGCTTTGCTCCGTATGGTGGAGACGGCGGATGTGGTGCTGGAAAGTTTTTTGCCCGGCCAGATGGAATCCATGGGGTTGGGCTACAAAACTTTGGCGGCCATCAATCGGGGCGTCGTGATGGCTTCAATCACCGCCTTCGGTCAGACGGGACCGAAGAAAAATCTGGCGTTTAACGATCTCGTCGCCCTGGCGCAGAGCGGTTTTCTCTATATCTCCGGCGATCCTTCGTTACCGCCGGTTCGACCGCCGGAAACTCAAGCGTACTATTTCGCGAGTTTGTTTGCCGCCGCGGGCGTGCTCGCGGCGCTTTACCAGAGAGAGCGCACGGGGCAGGGCGATCATGTTGACGCATCGATGCAAGAAACCCTGGCGACCCACGAGCACATCATTCGCCTCTACTCGAACGACAAGCAGGTTGTGAAGCGCGCAGGCAGCCAACATGGACAAGTGGCTCCGGCGCGAATTTTTCCATGTAGTGACGGCTTCGTTTATCTCTACGTAACCCGGCAGCATTGGAAACTGTTCCTTGAAATTTGGAAAGACCACCCAGCGGAGATGGACGCACCGGATTGGGTCAATAACCTGTATCGCCGCGCGCATGCCGATCAGATCAATGCCGCTGTCGAAGCCTTCGCGCGCAAATACACAATGGAGGAGTTCACTAACCTGCTGCAGGGGAAGGGCATCCCTTGCGTTCCCGTGAATACACCGCTTGGCTTTGCCAATGACGAGCATGTGCAGGGCCGCGGTTTCATGGTGGCGGTAGATCACGCCGACTTCGGTCCGGCGAAACAGTCGGCGATGCCGTTCGTCATCGACGGCGCGCGCATTCCCGTGGGCAGCGTGCCAGTTTTGGATAGCTGGCGTTCCCCCTCTGACATCTCCTCCGTCGCGGGGGAGAGAAGAGAGGGGGCCGACAGGCTCAGCCCAGCTTGGGATAGCGGCAAAAAACCGACGCCCGTGACGAAATCCGTTTCCGCAGCGAACCGCGATAATGGACCTCTCGACGGCATGCGCATCGTCAGCTTCGATCATGTGCTCGCAGGGCCTTACGGCACCACAATTTTGGCGGAACTCGGCGCGGACTTGATCAAAGTCGAATCACGCCGGGGCGGTATGGACCCTTTCCGGTTCTTCGGCACCGGTGAGGATCCCAATCTATCGCCGCGCTTTCTGGAATTTAACCGCAACAAGCGCTCCTTCACAGTCAATCTCAAACATCCAAAGGGACAGAAAGTTCTTCACGATGTAGTCGCGAAAGCGGATGCCGTGCTCGACAACTACAGCGTCGATGTCGTCGAGCGGATCGGCCTCGGTTACGATGATCTCCGAAGGGTCAAGCCGGACATCATCAACTTACGCATGCCGGGCCTTGGCACGACTGGGCCGAAGCGCCATTTCTCAACGGTCGGCGTAAATATCACCGCGTTCACCGGACTAACCTATCTGTGGAATCATTCAGGCATCACGAATCCGCCCATTGGCTCGCAGGTCGTGTTTCCCGATTACGTCTCCGGGGTGTTATGCGCGATCATTATTATTTCCGGCGTACTTTACCGGGACCGGCACAAGAAGGGTGCCTTTATCGATCTGGCACAATCAGAGGCGACGGCGTTTATGATCGGCGCGAGTTTGATGGAAGCGGTGGCGAGCGGCGAAGATCATGAGCCCATTGGCAATGCCTCGCCTTCGGCTGCGCCGCATGATTGTTACCCGTGCAAAGGGGAGGATCGCTGGTGCGTGATCGCCGCCGAAAACGAGCAGCAGTGGGTTGCGCTGGCAAGAGTTTTGGGATCTGAAGTTGTTAACGACGCCCGTTTCAAGACGCTGAATGACAGACTTCGGCATCGTGAAGAACTGAACGCAGCGATCGCTCGCTGGACGCAGGACAAAGACGCCTTTGAGATCATGGCGCGCTTGCAACAAGCCGGCGTCCCCTGTGGCGTCGTACAAACCGGCGAGGATCTAGCCAACGATCCGCAGCTAAAAGAACGGGGATTCATCGTCGCTGTGGAAAATCCCCGGCTTGGCCGCGTGGTGCTGCCGAACTTTCCTTTGCAATTTGCTAATGCAAGGTTGACGCGACGCTGGGAGTTTCCGGTGTTGGGCCGTGATACAGAAGCCGTCTTGCGCGACGTTGTTGGTTACACTCCCGAAACTATCAGACAGCTCGGGGATGACGGAGTGTTGGAGTGATGGAGTGGTGCTGAAACGACGGCGATAAAGAAACCCCTGATCGGCGACAGATGAGT
>Ga0209056_10003475_pt1 | contig 16793 bp, 13 predicted proteins | sample GraSoiAngelo_114_FD_185876 | JGI IMG/M metagenome (GOLD analysis project Ga0209056, IMG submission 185876) | Grasslands soil microbial communities from the Angelo Coastal Reserve, California, USA - 14_0903_13_40cm (SPAdes) (version 2) | ecosystem: Environmental > Terrestrial > Soil > Grasslands... | reverse complement strand
AGTCGTCAGGCCCGAAGTTCGGATTGCCCCGGTTGCCGGCAAAGTGACGTTGAGTTGGACAGACACCTCGTTCAAGTTGCAAAAAGCCGACAAGGCCAATGGAACTTACAACGATGTCACCGGAGCGACCAGTCCGTTTGACGTCACCACCACGGGGTCAACAGAGGCCTACTACCGGTTGGCGAAGTGACGGGACTGACACGAAGCCAACCGCGATCAACCACAACGCGTTTAACTACCGAGACCTTGCCGGAAATGGAACGGTGCAGATCCTCCTGCCTACTTCGAGGCCGCTATGGATAATCCCCTGGCAGATGTCGGACCAAAAGGACTTGAACGTTTCGCATTGTCGATTTCACAGTGATTGTAATGCCGAATTCAATTCGATCCTGGGCGGCTCTCAAAAGATTGATTGAGACGCCGGATTTGCCTGGCCTCGGGCCAGCGCCGCGCGCCGGCCGCCTCCCTCTGACTGAATTGAACTGCAAGGTCGACTGCTTCCTGGAAGAAGCGAGCCTGCCCTCGACGCTGCACCCGCTTGTTCGTTCCGCCGCCCTGCTCTGGCACGATTATCTGGACGAGTCCCACTCCCTTTCACAGGACATCCACACTGCCGACGGCAGTTTCCTGCACGGCATCATGCACCGCCGCGAGCCGGACTACAACAACGCCAAATACTGGTTTCAACGCGTCGGCAAACACGCCTGTTTTGCCGACATCGCCCAACAAGTCGCGCGCTTGCTCGAAACCAAAAGGGAAAAAGAGTTGGCAGCGGACCTCGCGCCTCGTGGGCATTGGGACCCGTTCGCGTTTGTGGACGCGTGCGAGGACGTGGCAATCCGGCCTTCATCCGATCATCAGGTCCAAACGCTCAGAGCAATTCAGGAAATCGAGTTCGACTGCCTCCTGGCGCAAGTGTTCGCAAAGTAGCGCAGGGGGATTGGCCGGAAGCCCGCCCTATTTCGATGCGTCTTCCAGCGCCTTGACCAGGACTTCGATTGTGTGAGTCCTGGCTTCCACTGTCGGCTTGAGTCCCAAAGCGAAAAGCGCCTTGCTGGTTTCGGGACCAATGGAGGCCGTTTTGATTTGCGGAAATTTTTTCACCAACCTCGGCAGATCGAATCGCGCGTGGAAATTTTCCACCGTTGAACTGCTGGTGAACGTGATCCAGTCCGCTCCATCCTTCAGCAGCTTGGCCGCGGCGCCCGTAATATCCTCGGTTTCCGGGACGGTTTGGTACCAGGCGATGTCGTCCACAATCGCGCCTTTGTCCTCCAGCAACTTGGGCAGCTCGGGGTTGGCGACTTCAGCCCGCAGCAAGAGAATGCGGAGATTATCGATGCTTTCGTATTCTGCAAGCGCCTGGGCGATTTTACTCGCCACGTATTCGTCCGGCATCAAATCGACCTGCAAGTGCAGTTCCCTCAGCTTCGCCGCCGTCGCCGGCCCCACTGCGGCGATGCGCACGCCACCGATGTCGCGGAGGTCCTGAAATGCCTTGAAGAAATAATCGAAAAACGACGTGACGCCGTTGGGGCTGGTGAAGATGAGCCAATCGTAAGCGTTCAACCCGCTCAGCGCCTCCACAATTCCCTCGTGTTTCGCCGGAGGAACGATTCTGATCGTGGGAATTTCCAGTACCTCCGCCCCGCGCTCGAGTAACTGGCGCGAAAGCTGGCTGGCCTGCTCGCGCGTGCGCGTGACCACGATGCGCTGGCCGAACAATGAGCGGCTTTCAAACCAATTGAGTTTCGATCGCAATTTCACGACATCGCCAATCACCGTGACGGTCGGCGCCAACAATTTTGCCCTGGCTGCGGCGTCGGCGATGTCGGCGAGTGTGGCGTTGATAGATTGCTGGCGGCCGGTGGTGCCCCACTGTATCATCGCCACCGGCGTCGCCGGTGACATGCCGTGAGCCACGAGCAGTTCCGCGATCCGGCGGATTCGCCCGGCGCCCATCAGGATGACTTTCGTGCCGGGGGTTTTGGCAATTAGCCCCCAATCCACGCCGCTCACTTCCTTGGTTGGGTCCTCATGTCCGGTGATAACGGTGAAACTGGAGCAGTGCTCGCGGTGGGTCAGCGGTACTCCGGCGTAATTCGGCGCGGCAAAAACGGAGGATATGCCGGGCACAACTTCAAAGGGAATGTTCGCCGCGGCCAGTTCCTCAGCCTCCTCACCGCCGCGTCCGAAGATGTACGGGTCGCCACCCTTGAGGCGCACGACGGTTTTGCCTTTGTTGGCCTTGGCGACCAGCAATTGGTTCAGCTCGTCCTGCGGAATGGCGTGGTCTTTAGAGCGCTTGCCGCCGAAAATGATTTCGGCGGTCCTGGGAGCGAGACGCAGCAAGTCAGGGTTCACCAGCGCGTCATAGACCACCACGTCGGCGCGACCGAGCAACTCCGCTCCGCGCAACGTGAGCAAGCTGATGTCGCCGGGCCCGGCGCCCACCAAATAGACCATGCCTTTTGCTCTCTTCATTCACTCCCAGTCTATGCGCTCGCCACGATTCCGGCAACGACACAGACGAAACGGGTTGAGCCAATCCTTGCCCGCAATGGTATCTGCCCTCCTTCGACCTACCAAGATGATTCCCCGGTGGTTCGAAAACGTCCGAATACGGACTTTACCCCAAATCTGAATCCGGTGATTGCCCAATCGCGCCCGTTGCGCATCCAATATACAACACCAGCGACGGAACAAACATTAAACGAAGAATCGTTAATGCCTGTCATAGTAAATAAAAACTTTTTCACCCAATGCTTATGAAGACGTTTTTGAGTCGTTCATGTTTGAAAGGCATTCGAGCAATAAAACGCCCGGTTCATCTGGCGGTATTGAGCTGCGGAATTCTGCTGTCGCCCGTTTTTCGGGCACAGAGCAGTCAGCTCACCAATGTCCAGACCGTTTTCATCATCGTGATGGAAAATAAAGGCTGGGACCAAATCCACGGCAACGCCGACTGTCCCTATATCAATAACACGCTGCTCCCGATGGCGTCGCGCGCGGAGCGATACTTTACGCCCTACGACCTGCAACCGAGCGAGCCGAATTATATCTGGCTCGAAGCCGGCACCAACTTCGGCATTCTCGACGACGAACTGCCGGCCATAAATCATATCAGCTCGACCAACCACCTGGTCACGCAGCTCGAAAAGGCAGGCATCTCCTGGAAGACTTATCAGGAGAGTTACAACCCAAACGACGACCCGAGGAACGACAACCGCCCCTATGTCGCCCGTCACAATCCGTTCGTTTTCTTCGACGACGTCGCGAACGATCAGGCGCGTCTCGCCAGTCATGTCCGCCCCTATTCGGAACTGGCCGCTGATCTGCAACGCAACGCCGTGGCCCGCTACAACTTCATCACGCCGAACCTCACCAACGACATGCACAGCCTCGCCCCCGGCAGCGGCAGCAAAGAAAAACAGGGCGACGACTGGCTCGCGCGTGAGCTGCCCGCAATTCTGTCGTCGGCCACCTACAGCAACAAGGGAGCGCTTTTCATCACCTGGGATGAAGACAGCAACGGCCCGATCGGATTGATTTTGCTTTCACCCCTGGCCAAATGGCGTGGTTACAGCAACAACATCGATTACACCCACAGTTCATTGCTGCGGACGCTGCAGGAAATCTTCGGCGTGGGACCGCTGCTGGGCGACGCGGCCAACGCCACTGACCTGAGCGATTTGTTTCTCAACGACCGCTTGAGGCTCTCGGCTCTCCGGGATGCCAAGACCGGCGTGACGCATTTGACTTTGACGGGACTCGTCGCAGGCAGTAAAAACGTGATTCAAACGTCGAGTAACCTGTTCGTCTGGCTTCCTCTCAAGACCAATGTCGCGACGACGAATGCGCTCATTTTCACCGACACCGCCGACAGCGACAGGAGACCGCGCTTTTATCGCGCCTTGGAATTTCGCTGAAGAGGTGATTCACTCTTCCAGAGCGTGACCGGGATCACTTTGCGGGAGCGCGTGCTTGCCGCTGTTCGCCTGGCGCAGGGCCGCCCACCCCCGCGCGCTCCGCGCGGGCCCCGGATGATCGGATACGCCCGCAAAATTTCATGCATGGAATCAAACCTGAACCGCACCTGCGTTCTCCGACCTTTGGCCTGATAACGTGGTTCGTGCTTTTCTTCGCCGCAAGTGCCCGGGCCAGTACGCTGACTAACGTGCAGACTGTTTTCCTCATCGTGATGGAAAATGTGAACTGGTCGGCACTGAAGGGCAACCCATCGGCGCCTTACATCAACAACACACTGGTGCCGATGGCGTCGTATTGCGAGCAGTATTACACGCCGCCCGGACTGCCGGGCAGCCTGCCTAATTATCTCTGGCTCGAAGCCGGCACCAACTTCGGTGTTCTCGACAGCAGCGATCCGGGCGCGCACACGTTCAGCTCCACGAATCACCTGGTCACGCTGCTGACCAATGCCGACATTTCATGGAAGTGTTACCAGGAAAACATCAGCGGCACGAATTGCCCGCTCTCCAGCAGCGGACTTTACGCGGCCTATCACAATCCGTTTGTTTATTTCACCGACATCATCTCGAACGCCAATTATTGTGCAGCCCACATCCGGCCTTTCCAAGAACTCGCGGCGGACCTGACCAACAAGGCCGTGGCGCGGTACAATTTCATCACGCCCAATCTCTGCGACGACATGCACAATTCGGCGGGATGCGCCACGTCAGACCGCATCCGAAACGGTGACAACTGGCTGGCTGGCGCAGTTCCCAAAGTCCTCGCCTCGCCCGCTTACCAAAACAACGGAGCCGTTTTCATCACCTGGGACGAAGGCACAGGCGCAGGGTTGCAGGGCCCCATCGGCATGATCGTGGTTTCGCCCCTGGCGAAAGGAGGCGGCTATGCGAGCACGAACCGTTACACCCACGCCTCAACCTTGCGCACGATGCAGGCGGTCTTCGGCGTGCAACCGTTTCTTTGCGATGCCGCGAACGCGAGCGACCTGACTGATTTGTTTCGGACAAACGTCGTCTCAACGAACAGCCTCAGCTTGACCTCGCCCACACTGCTGACCGATGGACGGTTTCGCTTTACCCTGGTCGGCTTGACGCGGGGCAGAACGAATGTGGTGGAAGTATCAGCGAACCTTTCAGAGTGGTCACCCTCGTTCACCAATGTCGCTCAATCCATAACGGCAGGCTTCACTGACGCCACCGGAGACAACGTGCTGAAGCGGTTCTACCGGTTCAGCGAGCTGCCCTGACCCGCGCCCGGCACTGACCTCACTCTCGTAGAGCCGCAGCCAACTCCTCGCCGAGAGCGGTTGACTCTTTGAGGCCGCGTTTGGCTTCACCCCTCCGCGGAGTCCCGCCTTGGAACGAAACCACCCGAAGGCGGACCTGATCGCCAACCACCTCGGCATAGGCGGCGATCGGACTTTGACAACCGCCGCCCATCGCGCCGAGGAAAGCGCGCTCCGCCGCCACGCACTGGCGCGTATTGTAATGATCCAGCCGCTCGCAGATGACCGCGACGCGCTCGTCGTTTTCGCGGATTTCAATGCCGAGCGCGCCCTGCCCGACGCACGGCAGCATGATCTCGGGTTCTAAAACCGTGGCCAGCAAACCGTCCGGCACAGCGTCTCCCTGCAAGCGGCCTTCGGGCGTGATGCGAAAACTCAAGCGCTCCAGCCCCGCCGCCGCCAGAACCACTGCGTCAATCTCCGCCTGCTCATCCAGCTTTTGCAGACGGGTAACGACATTGCCGCGGATTTCGACTACGTTGAGATCAGGCCGATTCGCGAGCAACTGCGCTTTGCGACGCGTGCTGCTGGTCGCGATCGTCGCGCCTTGCGGCAAGTCCCTGAGCGAAATCTTCTGTTTGAATCCGCGTCGCTGCGAAGGCCGCGACATCCGCCGGGTTACGGCGGTTTTGGCTTCTTCGGCGCCGCGATATTCGGCGTCGCGACAAATCAGCGCATCACGAACATCCACACGCTTGCTAACGGCACCCAATTTCAAGCCAGCTGGAAGTTCCGTGGGGAGATCCTTCAAACTGTGAACGGCGAGGTCGGCCCGAGATTTCAGCAGCGCGACTTCGAGCTCCCTGGTGAAAAGTCCTTTTGGCAGAGATTCGGAAGGGTTGGCCAGCGACGCGGTTTGCAGCTTGTCACCTGTGGTCCGGATGATTTTGATTTCGAACTTCAGTTTCGGAAACGCCGCCCGGCATTGGTCGAAAACAAGTTTCGCCTGGGCCAGCGCGAGCGCGCTGCCGCGCGTGGCGATAATAATCGGTTTTGATGCGAAGGACATGCGATCAGATGACGGGCATGTCAGCGTCACTCATGGCCGAAGACCGCACGCGAACCGGACGCCAGTCCGGGAGGCTGTTCCGGGTTCAACAGCACTTTGACCTTCTCACGGATGATGGCTTCGCAACGGACGATTTCCTCGCGCCGCTGTTTGAGGTAATCGTCGGCGATGGCCTGCAAGTGGTCAATGTTGTAGAGGTAAACGTTTTCCAGAAAATTCACCTCGGGCTCGATATCCCGTGGTACCGCGATGTCAATCAGCAACAAAGGCCGGTTCTTGCGCAGCTTCATGAGCGGCTCCAGTTTCGCGCGGTCCAGCACGTAATGCGGTGCGGCCGTGCTGCTGATGACGATGTCAATTTTCTGAAATTCACTCGCCCACTCCTCGAAATGAATGGCGCGTCCGCCGAGGTCCCGGGCCAGGGCTTCCGCCCGATCATAAGAACGGTTCGAAACGATGATGCTTTGTGCGCCGCGGCTGAGCAAAGCGCGCGCGGTCTTTTCACTGGTGTCACCCGCGCCGATGACCATCACGTGCCGGTCGTGCAGAGCGCTGAAGATCTTCTCCGCCAGCTCTACTGCCACCGACCCCACTGAGACGCTGCCGCGCTGGATGTTGGTCCCGGTGCGGATTTGTTTGGCAACATTGAACGCCCGCTGAAACGCCTTGTTCAATCGGCCGCCGGTATGTTTGTGCTGCAGCGCCAGGTCGTAAGCCTTCTTAAGCTGCCCCAGGATTTCGGTCTCACCCAGCACCATGGAGTCGATGCCGCAGGCGACTTTGAACAAATGTTCGACGCTCTGCGGCTCGCTCAAATTGTAGATCTCATCGTTCAATGGCCCCTCATAATCGCCCCGTGCAACCAGGAATTGTCGCAACGCCTGGAACGCCGAATGATCCGCATTCGTCGTCGCGGCGTAGATCTCAACCCGATTGCAAGTGGAGAGAATCACTGCCTCATCCGCCACGCCATTCGACCGCAGCTTCTGCAGTGCCTCCGGTATTTTCGCCTCGGCAAACGCAAACCGTTCCCGCAACTCAACGGGGGAAGTGTGATGACTCAGTCCAATGACGACGATGGGCATGTTAAGAAATGCGGAGCGCGGAATGCAGAATACCGAAACGCATTCTAGCCCTCGACGCTCGATTCAACTTGATCTGCATAGGGTCAGTGATGAATCGGCGACATCAGATTGACTCCCCAAAACGTTAGCAGCACAAAAAGGAAACAGCCAACTGCGCCCCAGGCAAAACGCCGACCGCCTTGCGCGAACCCCCAGTTCATGATCAGCAGCGCAAGATACAGCAGCCAAACCAGGATTGACCAATGCACTTTGGGGTCGTCGAAGTAACTGACGCCTTCCGGCAGCTTGAGCCGGACCGCTCCAATCACCAGCCCCGCGGTGAGCAGGACGAAACCCGTCACCATCAGCCGACCGATGACCAGCTCGAGCCGTTGAATCGGCGGCAGCAACGAAAAGATCGCGCGCATCTTGCGGAATTTCAGGTCGTGTTCCTGAGTCAGATACATCAAACCGGCCACCGAACTGAGCCCGAACGCACCGTAGGAAAGCAGGATCAACGCCGCGTGCAGGCTGACCCAATCGTGTTTGAACTCGGGACGTGCTCCGTAGGAGTTGTCCAACCCCGGCATCAACGCGAAGACGCCGACGCAAAACAAGAGGGGCGCGGCGAATGCGCCCAGGAACCGAAGACGCGGCCAAAGTCCGACAACCAAGTACGTTGCGACAATTGTCCAGAGCAGGAACAGGGTCGCTTCGTAGAGATTGTTGACCGGGCAACGGTCGAAAGAGAAGCCGCGTTTGAACATCGCGGTGGTGTGGAAAATCGCCGCCAGCAACAGCAGACCGTAGTTCACGCGGTCATGCTGGCGAAAGCCTTTGCGCCAGAGAAACACCGAGTAAATCGCGCTGAGGCCGTAAACCATTACCGCCGCCAGAAAATAATCCCGACCGGACCCGTGCATCAAGTCAGGTTAATCCAGCCAAGAGCCTCTGCAAGCCGCAATTGGGGCGCTAACGGCTGTGGGACGCATCCCGGTTTCTTGCGGGCGCATGGGCGGCTACTGGCACGGGCGTCCCGCCCGTTTGCTCCAAACCAGAAGCTCACGGGCGGGACACCCGTGCCACCAGCATTGCAAGAAACTGAGATTCCCCCACAGCTGTGAAACCTGGATTGAACAAACCGGTGCGGAAAGATGCGCCGATTCGCAACCGGGCGTGTTCGCTGATTTTGGAAGGGCTGTAAGCCGAATTCTGTCTGCGTCCCTTGCGGGACGGAGAGAACCATTTGTCTGAGCAGCCAGTACCCGGGACCTGACCGCAAAGTGGGACAGGCTTCCAGCCTGTCTTTTCTTCCCGCGACAGGCGAGACGCCTGTCCCACTCTGGGCATGGAGCGGGCCGCTCCGCGGTCCCCTATTTGGCCTTGCACCCGATGGGGTTTTCCGTGCCTCCGCGCTTGCGCTTGGAGCGGTGGGCTCTTACCCCACCTTTTCACCCTTACCCAAACTGAAACCGGCGGTCGTAGACCGCCGCTACAGCTCCAGGCGGTTTAAGTTTCTGTGGCACTGTCCGTCGGCAGGCCTCGCGGCCTGGCCGCCTGCGTATATCCCATTTCCGCCTCCTTACGTCAGCGGCTACAGGTTACGCGGCATCGCGCCCTGTGGTGTTCGGACTTTCCTCCCCCGGCTCGCGCCGGAAGCGGTCCTCCGCCCTTCCAAAATCAAAGAACAGCCTACAGCCTATCGGCCTGCGAACAGAAAGCAAGTCAGGGATTGGGGGTATTCGTGAAAACCTTGCTCCAGATTTCATCGTTCTTGATGGGAGCGTTGGGAATAAAATTCCAAGCGAAATCAGGCACGAACTTCACAATCCTGGAACGATAGGTTCTGGCGACTAATTCCATTCGCGGAGATGCTTCTTGAAAGCTGACGCCAACTTGCCACCGCCGCGTTCCTTCAAGAAGCGGTACCCGAAAGTTCCGATTTGTAGCTGGCAACAACCAGTCGATCGTAGAAAGACCCACTTTAGCATCATAGTTCGTCCAGCCTTGCCCTGTTTCCGCACGGCACTCCCAAGGCACGAATGCGTGATCCCACACGATGGTCTTCGTCCCAGAGTTGTTGAAACGGAAAAGAGCGAATTGTTGACCGCCGGAATTTGTGGTTCCGACAAAAGTCAGATCGATACGAAGTTTCTTTCGGGAATCCGAGAGAAGTAACAGGCACCACAACGCAAGGACGCCGCAGATCAAAACGAACGACCCGACGATGACCTTTTTTCGCATTCGCGCCGCCCCTCTCGATTCGCGAGCGGATTGCTAAACTCGCTACTCCGCCACCGCCAGGCTCATGTCGCGCGTGTAATAGAGGATGCGGCCGCAATTCGGGCAGGAGACGATCTCCTGATTGCCCTGGCAGGTAACCATCACCTGGCGTTGCAGCTTCATGTGGCAACCGCCGCAAACCCCGTGCGCGACGCCGACCACTACATTTTCGCCTTTGCTTTTGCGGAGGCGTTCATAGCGAGGCAGGATACTTGCGTCCACTGCAGCTGCCAGTTGGTCGCGGTCGGCTTCCAACTCTGCCAGCTCCTTTTTCAGATTTTCTTCGCGTGCGGTCAAATCCGCCATCTGTCGATCGGCCGATTTTTTCGCTTCGTCAGCCGTCCTGGTCGCGGCCGCGGCTTCCTTTTGGGCGGCCTCGGCCTGTTCCATCAGTTCCAGTTGTTGGTCTTCGAGTTTGAAGATGTCCCGCCGGGCCATTTCAATTTCGTGGGCCAACGCGCGGTACTCGTCGTTCCTCTTGGTCTGAAATTGCTGGAGGGAATATCTCTCAATCGCCTGCTTTTTCGACTCGACCTCGAGTTCAAGTTTCTTGCGGTCGCTTTCGAGCTGTTTGCTCCGTTGCCTGGCCACGTCGAGGGCTGCCTGGGAGGAGGCGGTTTTAGCCTCAAGCGCCTGGCGCTCCGGCCCGATGTTGCCCAGTTCGCCCCGCAGCCGGGAGATTTTGCGGTCGCGGTCCTGGAGGATCAGCAGTTTTTCGATGGCTTCCAGCATCTGGACATCCGGCAGGTTATCGGGCAGGTTGATGCAAGTCAATGCGGGGGAAAAAGTAGCTGCGCGAATCCACGATTTTTGAACGTTTAGCCCGACAAATGCTTCAAAGTCGTTGAGCGACGGCCCCTGGAAAGATGGAAAATATGAATCTAATCAAGTCTCACGTCGGTCTTCTTGCCTTGCTGGGAACCTCGACGCTGTCGCTTCTGCCGTTGGCCGCGAGGGAAGCTTCTCCCGCAATGGATTTGGCGCGACAGCTCAACCAGGCTTTCATCGAGGTGGCGGACCAGGCTTCCCCGGCCGTCGTGGTCATCCGGGTTGCCCACAAGCCGGATTACAGCGAGCCTGGCGATGACGACAATCCGTTCTTCGACCTGGTGCCGGAGCTGCGCAAGCGCTTCGAGGACCAACTCAAGAAACGCCGGCAGCTCCGGCGCAACGCGGAACCGGTTTACGACAGTCAAGGATCGGGAATCATCCTCCGCGAGGACGGTTACATCCTGACCAACAGCCACGTGGTAGATGGCGCGGAGAAAATCATGGTCCGCCTCAAAGACGGCACCGAGTACGAAGGCACTGAAATCAAAGGAGATTCGCAGTCAGACGTGGCCGTAATCAGGATCAACGCGAAGAACCTGACCGTGGCGAAATTGGGAGATTCCTCCAAAACTCGGGTGGGCGAATTCGCCATCGCCATCGGCGCGCCGTTCGAGTTGGACTACAGCGTCACGTTCGGCCACGTCAGCGCCAAGGGCCGCCGGGTCTTTTCCGATCGCATTATGCTGGATCAGGATTTCATCCAGACCGACGCAAGCATCAACCCCGGCAACAGCGGCGGCCCGCTGGTCAATATTGACGGCGAGGTAATCGGCATCAACACGCTCATCCGGGGCATGCGCACCGGTATCGGCTTCGCTATTCCGTCCAATCTGGCCACCGAGGTCGCAGACCAGTTGATCAAGGAAGGCAAGTTCACCCGCGCCTGGCTTGGCATCGGCATCGAAAACCTCAGCGACTCGAAGGAATACAAGTCCCTCGTGATGGGAACCAAAGAAGGCGTGGTCGTAAACAGCATTCTGTCGAGTGGTCCGGCCAGGAACTCCGACTTGAAACCCGCCGACGTCATCACCGCGGTGGACAGCAAACCAACGCTAACAGTGCAGCAGTTGAAGAGTGAGATTCGCACCAAACCGATCGGTCAATCCGTGACGCTCGACGTCGTCCGCGGCGACAAGCACATCAAGGTCAAGGTCAGGCCCGGCGAAGTGCCGGACGACAGTAATCCCGTCGTCAACCGACGCAAAGCGCGCGAGGCGCCGGAACCGGAATTCCTCGGCATCAAGGTCCAGGCATTGACCACCGAACTGGCGAAACAATTCGAAGTGGATTTGACCGAAGGCGTCATCGTCAGCGAGGTTGAATCCGGCAGCGTTGCCGAACAGAAAGGCATCAGGCCCGGTGAAATCATCACCGACTTGAACCGACACAAGGTCACGAACGTGAGAGAATTCAAAGAAGCTTTGAAAGCGGCCGACCCCAAAAAGGGCATCCTGGTCAACCTCATCGGCGAAGGGGGCCGTCGCTTCGAGGTTCTCAAGGATAGTGGCGACTAGCCTCCCCGCCATCCGAGAGGGTGCGCCAGCGCCTGTCCGGGCTGGCGCATTTCATTTAGCGGGACAGCGACTGACCGTCAACGCTTTAGACCTTGCCAAAAATCGATCCGAAAAGACAGCACCCCTCACCCTTTCCCAAGCGGAGAGGGTGTCCGGAGCGCGGGTAAGGGACCCGCTCACCGAGACTCGGTTCGGCTTTTGTGGCCGCCTTGCTTACCGGCGACCGGCACGAAGTCAAAGCAGCGCGAATTGCTCCATCAACGCCAGTATCAACCTGGCCGTTCGTTAGTTTTCCTTCACCAGTTCAATTTTACTCACGGTCAGTTCCAGTTTGCCATCGACCTTTTTGACGGTGCCGGTCGCTTTCACTTTCTTGGATTCCTTGCAGATATTCTCGTGGAATTCCTTGCTCACATCATTCTGCACGAGATAGTAGGTTTCTGTCTTATCGCCCTTCTTTACCTGAATCACGTTCTGGCAGGATTTGGTCTCTTTGAGAGCGCACTTGGCGCACTTACCTTCGCCAACGATGGTCTTTTCATCATCAGCGCGGGCTTTGAGCGCCAACGTCATTGTCAAACCGGCAACCGCCAACGCCACCAACATCGATTTTTTCATAGAGAAACCTTTCGTTTGGTTAGGAGCTTTTAGTGACTCACCGAGGGACCGAGAGCAACCACAATATCACAATTTTTCCTGTGGTCATCCGCAGCCTTCACGGCTTGCGCGTAAAGTAGCCGATTCCGGGCATTCTGGCAATTGTGGGTTGGCTGGACTTTGTGGCCTCATCCCGGTTCACGGCGGCAAAAGCCGCATGCGCGAGCCGGGGCCGTTCCCAGTCATGAAAGGAAAAATGTTGCACGCTCTCGCGACTCAGCCGCTGCATGGAACCCGGTCTAATTTCCAGTCAGCTTAACAACGGGTTCCTCGCCAAAAGTCGTGTCTCGCCCAGGGAGCCAATCAACTTTTGACTCGTTGTCCCCGGCGAGCTGACTATATTGGTTCACATGTGGCAACTCTCCGTTTCCTGGTGGGAGATCATCCTGCGTGTCGTTATCATCTACGTCTTTCTGCTGGTCATTCTTCGGCTCAGCGGCAAACGGCAAGTTGGCCAACTCGCGCCCTTCGACCTCGTGCTGCTGCTCGTTCTGAGCAACTCGGTGCAAAACGCGATGAATGGCGGTGATAACTCTGTGCTGGCCGGTTTGATTTCAGCCGCTGCGCTCGTGCTGATGAACTACGTCGTGGGATTGGCCACCTACAAGAGCAAGAGAATCGAAGCATTGGTCGAAGGCCGGCCGGAAGTTTTAATTCATAACGGCAGGCTGTTTGCCGACGTGATGGAGCGTGAGAAGCTGACGCACCACGAGTTGAACGCCGCCTTGCGCGCCGCCGGCTGTGCGTGTGTGGAAGAAGTGCACTTCGCCATTCTGGAAAACAACGGCGTCATCAGTGTCCAACCGAAAACGGAAAGGGGCCTGGACAGCGGTTAAGGGTTTACGACCGGTTCAATTTCAGGAGCAGGCGGGGAGAATAGCGCGGGAGATACCCTGCCCGTCGAAGACTCGCCGTCGTCCGGCAAATAAACGGGCAATTGCGAAGATCATTTCCCGCACAGCAATCCTTCCGTTTAAACTCCGATTACGACGGAGAAGAGTGTGGAATCGGAACGAAACTTTATGCTTGGCCCGGCGCGCGGAGTTATGAGTATCTTTCAAATCAACCGAGGTGGGCCGACCTGGTTTCGATGATCGACCGCCATCATCTTTTTACAACTTAAAGACCCCTTTCACGACCGATAGCAGTTGGCTCTCCGTTACGGATAACCCGTCGTCGCTGGCCAGCAAACGCTCAAGGGCGTCATAGACCGCCAGCTTAAGCTTCGGCGAGGCAAAACTCTTGGCAAGGCCCACCGCATAGGCTCGTGCAGAGTCCGCTGTCTCGGCCTTTTTTCTCACGCGGGCAATCGAAGCATCCAGATACCGGTGACGGGAGTAATCCGAGTCAAACTCGAAAGCATCAAGGAGACTCTGTACCAGGGCATCTTCCGCCACGGTCAGATTATCATCGGAATACATCCCGAGAACCAGCAGGTCGAGGAGGGCTTGGCGCTGCGGTTCTGAAAGACTGCTGATGTTCATAACGGTTCGAAAGCACAACTGTCTCGCCTGTTAATATCGTATCACCGCGTCTCCTGTAAACCACCATCGATGCCCGATCAGCCAGCGACAAAACCTGTCATCCCATCGGCCGTACGAAATCAGTGCGAAACAACCGGCGTAACAAAAATGCGCCAGTGGCTGTAAAAATTCTGCCGGCCAACCCACGCACCAGGTCTCGCGCCAAAGACCAGCCCTCACCAGACATGAGTCCGTGCAGGCAAGTCCAGAAATCGTTTGGGATATCCATCTGTCTTTACTGCTCTGCTCCACTGAACGGCGTATTAGTAAATCGTCGGTCCGACAGAAACTCAGTTGCAAATGGCGACCTGAATTCAATCCCGCTTCTTTGCTGCCGAACATTACACAAATTTAATGCAACAATTGGTCACTCCCTGTGTCGTTAATGGCAGATGACTATGAGTGCATCAACATCGAACGCGAGACGGGATGATTACGCCAGGACTCAGACCCTGCCCGTCTCTTCCGGTAATCAGAATTTGTTCCCTGGAATTGGTGTCGTGCCAAAGGAACGCCACTGTCCTTCATGCGACTCGGTTGTTTACAGCCGTCGCCACAGGTTGTGCGGAGTCTGCGGACAGGTGTTGCCGGATGACTGCCTGTTCACGCAGACCGAAGCACAGAACGTGGAAACGCTCCTAAGGACTGAGCGTCAGCGTCACCGTGCCTGGCTGAGGAAGACAATAATGATTTGACCGACGGCGAATACGAATTGCCTCCGAGCACTGTGTTCGGTACCTGCACGGGGCCGTCGAAGCGATCTCCTCAGCAGCGTTTTTCCAGGAGGGTCTTGCGCCTTCGGCGGCACATCATCCTCGGCGGTGACGGTCCCGGCCTCAAACAGCATCTCTCCTGACCTGTGGACGCGGCTGAGCTTTCACGTTCTCTCCTGCCCGGCGAGTGTTAGCGTGGCTTTTGATGAGTTGTCCGCGCTAGACGATTGCCAGGAAATTGCTTTTCGACTCTGCGTGGGTAAAGTCAAACGTGATCCGTGATGGACGCGAGGGCGGCACGTTCACGCACACGAATCACAGCTCAGGATGAATCTCTTGCCAGTCATCATCCGTGAATTGCGCGCACAATCGCGTCAACCCATGACCTATTGGTTGCGTGCGATCGGTATCGGGGCGATCCTCGGTGTCATGGCCCTGGTGGATGTGCGGGGAGTACCCTCGGAGTTGGGAGGCCGTCTCTTCAGCGCGCTGAACGCCACGTTATTTCTCTCGATCTGGATTTTCGTTCCTTTGCTCACTGCCGATACGATTAGCCGGGAAAAGCGGGAGGGCACGCTTGGCCTGCTTTTTCTCACTCCATTGACGCCAATCGGGATCGTCTTCGGAAAGAGCCTCATTCACACGCTTCGTGCGATCACATTGTTTCTGGCGGTGCTTCCCGTTCTGGCATTGCCGTTCCTGCTGGGTGGCCTGACTTGGAAAGATTGCGTGGTCTCTCTTTTCCTCAATAGCAGCGCCCTCGTGCTCGCGCTGGCGGCTGGTCTGCTCGCTTCGACGCTAGCGACCGATTCGCGCCGGGCACTGGTCCTGGCGTTAGTGCTTAGCCTTGGTTTTGCTTACCTGTTCATGCTGGTGCATCTCCACGTCTTCTACTCGACGCTGCCAAGATTTCTTAAACTTCCATTTGCGCCCCCAACTCATTTTGCCTGGTTTTTGCCCGATAATCTCATTTCTCAAATCGAACTCTTGATCAGCTTTAACACGGGGCTCAGCTCCCATCCGTACCAATTCTATTATGGCTGGAGCCGAATGGCTTCCGCAGAGGGCTGGCGGTACGTCTGGCTAAATTACCCTGTTCCGTTCCAGATCGCCTGGCTCCGGGAGTTGGGATGGCTTTTCGTCGAATCCATGTTTGGCTTTGCCGCAATCGCCGTGCTGGCGTCCTGGCGCGTTCGCCGGACCTGGCGGCTTGAACCACCCTCACTTCGGCACGCTCAACTCCAGAAGTTTTTCTGTGCGCCGCGATTCTGGAAGTCCATCTTCCGCAGCAAAATGAGCGGCCTGCTCACGCGTAACCCCATCGGGTGGCTCCAACAATACACCTGGAGCGCACGGCTGCTGAAGTGGGGATGGTGCCTTGGCATCGTGCTGTTCGAATGCATGCTCGTCACAGCCCCTTCACTGTCCAATGTGTGGGACGGGCAATACCTCCTGGCATCTCTCCTCATTCTTGGGATCGCATTCACCGCTTCCGGAAGCTTTCGTGAGGAACGCCAGACAGGCGCAATGGAACTGCTCCTGATCACGCCGTTGAAAGCGCGCCAAATTCTGCGTGGAAGAATCCGGGGTGTCTGGGGGCAATTCCTGCCAGCAACAGTGGTGTTGGTATCAGCCTGGTTGTGGTTGTTGAAGGACGCTTCGCTCTTCGCCGGGCGTGATTACACGTCTCAGACCATTTACTGGCAGGTATTCAGCATTGTTCTGCCGCTCTTCTTCCTCAGCAGCTTTTGCCTTCTTCCCGGAATCGGTCTTTTCTTTTCCATGCAACGGCTGCACTTTGTCGGCGCATGGCTTTTGACCTGCGCAACCGGTTTGCTCGTGCCGGTGCTGAGTTGCTGGTGGATGAAACGGAGTTGGCTCTTCGCTGTCTCTTCTTTGTTTACAACACAATTTGTCTTGGCTC
>Ga0209056_10003474_pt1 | contig 16793 bp, 9 predicted proteins | sample GraSoiAngelo_114_FD_185876 | JGI IMG/M metagenome (GOLD analysis project Ga0209056, IMG submission 185876) | Grasslands soil microbial communities from the Angelo Coastal Reserve, California, USA - 14_0903_13_40cm (SPAdes) (version 2) | ecosystem: Environmental > Terrestrial > Soil > Grasslands ... | reverse complement strand
GATCTTTTAATGCTCGTTTTACTATTTTCTCTATAGTATTCAACTTGTTGATGGTTATATTGAGCTCCTTTTGCTGTCGGAATTGAAACCCTAATTAGCTTTGCTAGCTAAGCTGGCTGCGCGAACCTGCTTTTCTTAACAAGCTGCAGGTCAGGTGTGCACAATCAGAACTTAATCATCATGTTGCGTCGCGGCCTAGACTCTAGACCAAATGACGTCGCAGCCACGTGGAGGATTGGGCTGGCGGGACATCTTGATGTGTTGGGTTCAATCAGCGCGTCTGAAATATACCTGAGAGATGTTCTTGAGTTCAACAAATGAGCTTTGCACTGCAATTTTAACCCGCTGAGAGGAGAGGAGAGGAGAGGAGAGGAGATCAGATCTTGCTTACCAATTTGAAGAGGGCGCGCCTCCCGAATGGTCAAGTCTTCCTGGAGCAGAACAACAAAGGATTGGTTTCAGCCATGGTCAAGTTACGGCCCAGGCACAGTGCAGCAGTCAGTATGATGGAGTGGTCTATATAAGCAGCACGAGAAGTGTATTCAACAATTATTTTATTCCTATCGTTAATGGAGATAAATGCGTAGAATACATACGTGAACGCAGGATAATTTTGCAATCAAGCACGGGTTTTATGGATAACACACAGGGTAACCCGGCCAGACATCAGGCAAAACCCGACCCGGTTGGGTGCCCGATTACCCGGCCGGGTTGCCCTTAAGCAACCCGGCTCAACCCAGCCCATGTCGGGCCGGGTACTCAAGTCTAGCAGGGAGTCTAGTCCTGATAATGTGAACTCGGAACCGAGCTTCAAGTCCCGGGTTGCCTTGAGTGTGACTACCTAATTTGAAAATCAAACTTTGTGGAAATGGATTTACCATTTCAAGTAGGGTTTAGCTGTAGATGGGAGAAAGAAGAAAGGAAGAGATGAAAAAGAATCACTTTAAACCCTAATTCTAGGTAGTTAGAGTAACCCAGAGAGAAGAAAAAGTGATACCAGGTTGAGAGCCAGCACTTTATTTTGGCCGCAGCCGAATTATGATGCTGCTTCTAGAAAACAAGAGTTCCAGATTTCTAGAGCTGGGCTTTGTGATTAACAGCCGCTCGATTCCGCCCTGCTTTTGTCAGTCAATGTATTCTTCCATCCCGATGTAAGTCCTGATGTGGATCTGGAATAGATCATACCTGATCAACATCTTTTGATCTCCGAGCTCAGTGTTGATGTCACCGTGCTCCCTCGCGTGAATGTTGTTCTTGTTCCTGTTGCATGCTTCTTCATGCTCGCCTTCAAGGCCAATTTTGACCGCGGCCAAAACAGAGCTCCACTACGGGCTTTGCCATCTCTTTCATTTGTCAGAGGGAGGGAGGGTGAGAAAGAAACCCGAACATCGGCTTCTGAAACCCGCTACAAGATCATGCAAACGGACAAAAAAACCGGTACGTTCACTCCCGCGCGGCACTGTCTGTGTGACATGAGGCGCGGTTCAAGCCCAATCCGAGAGGAGAGCTAAGAGACGCTGCAGGGGCTGATTGATTTTTGGCCGCGGCCGAAAAACGGCCCTGCTGCCATCTGCTCCCTTCTCCACATCTCTCAACTGAGACAGGTAAAGAGCAGAGAAGACAGAAAGAAGAGAATCACATTCTAGGATTTAAGACCCATGACAAGATCATGGAACAAGCAGGTCAGCACATTTGATCCTGATAGCATCTGAGGTCTCCGCGCGAGGGATCAGAGGCTCCGCTACCCCCGCGGAAGCCGCCGCTATCCTAGAGGCTGCCGGCGGGGCTACCTGACCCGCCCCCTGATCTGATTAGCGTCAGGGTTACGCTAACGCGATCGGGGAAACCCCAAGGTAGGCCTGACGTGTAGGCCCGCCGCATCAAGAACACAGCATCCAGCGCGTCTAGAGTCATCAACGAAGAAACCATCTTACTCAGCTTGACAAGGCGAGTAGAACGATGCGCTCATCGATCACACGCGACAGGTACCGGTGGAGATATGCTGGTTTGAATGTGGGTGACTCCGGCACGCGAGAGTTTTGATGAGGGTGAGTGGGGGCCAGAGGCAGGGCGGCGATGAGCAGCGGACCGTGCGGGGAAGGGATTGCGGAGTGGCAGAGATCACAGGCAGAGGCAATGTCAGAGTGGCAGAAAGTGCGGATGGTGCTGAACAAGCTGACGGACGGGTGCGCAGCATGCTGGATTACGCAGGATGAGGAGTTGGCATATCTGCATGACTGGCAGAGCTGCTTGGCAGTGGCAGAACTCTCAGAGACAGCATGCAAAGAGTTTCAGAGACTGATGACATATGAGATAGACAATCACAGCTGCATGTGATGTGAAATCAGTCAAGAGTTCTGCATGACTGAAAAGTCAGTTGATCAATCATGTCAGTGACTGAATGTGATTGTGCTGATGATGTGAGTGATGATGAGCAATGACAAGAGACTGATGATTGTTCAGCAGGTCAGATACACAGAGAGAAGTCAGAACTGAGAAGCATACAGACACTGACTAAGACAACAACATTCATGACAGATGTGAGACAAGTGCATGAGCAACATGATGATGATGATGATCAGAATGATACTGTACATTGAGTGAAGCTAATCAGACTTTGATATGCTGAAATCTAGATTAATAAAATTCTATATTTTTGTGATAAATTATTTATAATTATATATAGATGATTAGAACTAAAAGTTCAAAAGATCATGTGCTTCATTATGTACAAATTATACAGAATGAATGACTAAGTAAATGTGATCACATGCTTTATTTAATTCATGATGTACTGAATAAAGCATGTGATCTGAGCTAAAATATAAGATTTATATATATATATATGTAGTATAAATTTAGTACAGATTATCAGAATCAAGAGTAATATAATCATGTGCTTCAGTCAGTACATAATATATTATTTAAAAACATGTGACTTGAGCTGAATTATATATATTTACATATTAATGTATATATATATAATTAATATATTAATTAATTAAGATATCTGAATTAAACTACTAGTTTAATTATTCTGTAATAATATATAAAATAAAAATAAGTAACTAAGTTCAAGTAATTATGTGCTTCATTTTATAAAAATCTATAAAATAAATGACTAAGTAATAAGATCACATGATTTAATATAAACTAGTGCATTTTTCTCAGTATATAAACTTAAGCTTATATATATAATTAATAAGTTAACTGATTAAGAAAAAAATCTTAGAGTTTAATTATTTTATAATATGATTAAACTTAAGTAAATTACTTACTTTATTTTATAGAAGTTTACAGAATAAATAAATAAGAAATATAATTATATAATTTTTTATATAATAAATTTTTTTTAAAGTACTTAACTTTAAATATGAAATAAGCTTCAGATAAATATTAAATAAAATATGCTATAAATTTTAAATAAGATATAATTTAAATATCAGATGAAATTTATTATAAATCTCAAGTAAAATACAAGTAGAACATCATTTTAAACTTCAAGTAAGATATTATTTTAAATCTTAGATAAAATATTATTTTAAATCTCAAGTAAGATATTATTATAAATCTTAAATAAAATATTATTTTAAACTTTAGATAAAATATCATTATAAATTTCAGATAAAATATTATTTTAAATTTCAAGTAAAATATTATTTTAAATTTCAAGTAAGACATTATTTTTAAATTTTAGATAAAATATCACTTTAAATTTTAAATAAAATATTATTTTAAATCTCAGATAAAATATTACTTTAAATTTTAAATAAGATATTATTTTAAACTTTAGATAGAATATTATTTTAAACTTTAAATAAGATATTATTTTAAACTTCAGATAAAATATCATTTTAAATTTCAAATAAAATATTATTTTAAACTTTAAATAAGATATTATTTTAAATTTCAGATAAAATATTACTTTAAATTTCAAGTAAAATATTATTATAAAATTTCAAGTAAAATATTACTTTAAATTTCAGATAAAATATTATTATAAATCTCAAGTAAAATATTATTTTAAATTTCAGATAAAATATTATTTTAAATTTTAAGTAAAACATTATTATAAATTTCAGATAAAATATATATTAAACTTCAAGTAAAATATTATTATATAAGAATTATAATTTATAATATATAATTTGTAATTTATATATATTTATTGTAATTTATAATTTATAATATGATAAAAAAACTCATTCTTATTATATTTAGTTCAGTGAAAATCATGTGTGTGATTATTTGAACTCATTTTCTTTTATTTTGTGTGTAAGTAGTTCTTTTAATAGCAACAACATGCATTACAAAGTCAAGAGTTAGTAATTGAGTTATGTTATCTATAAGTTATTAAATTCTTTGAAATTCTAGAAATCACATTCAAGAAGAATTTTTACATCATGTTTAAGCATCATATTCTTTTATTATATTTGATTATTCTTTTATATCATATTCAATATCAAGATTAAGTTTTATCACATTTAACAGCTAGTAAATACTGATATATATATCATCTTCTATACTTCTCTTGATCTGCTCACATAGATGAAGCTTATAGCAAAGTTCTTAACATTGATGCTCATGCTCAGAAAATGAAAAAACTGCAAGAGAAGATATTTGAACATGATTTTCAGATTTTTGCATGCTAAATGCATGAAGCTCTTATAATAATCATATACAAGATCATCTGTTCAGAAGAACAAAAGAATCAATTGAAAGATGATTAATTAATTTAATTCTAAAAAATATTAAATCTTGTTTTAATAATGATTTTTAAGTTCATGCTAACATATCTTTGAGACATATGATATCATGAACTCAGAACTCATATTAAAATAGATTTTCAAAGTTTGAGTTTCATAGTTTGATCACAGTTTCATCATAAAAATCATATAAATCACATAAATTATTGAGCACAAGATGATCATATATGATAGTATAGTCACAGTGCTGTAATTTTAGCAGAATTCAAGAAAACAAAGTACATGAAATATGAAAATAGTAAAAGAAAGATAATGAGTCATGAGAGTAATGCAGATAACAACAAAAAGAAGAATAAGAATGAGAAACAGAAAAATCAAGAAAAACATATAATATAAATAACATATATAATGCAAGCAACACACACAATGCAAGCATAGATAATTGAAATTTTGAAATTATTAATCACAAAGAGTCAGATTATATTCAAACAGAAAATAATTAAATAATAAGTATTATCATACTCTCTTTTCATTCAGATATTATGATATCAAGCATTCATTCAATTACTTGCTTGATCATTCATTGCTTCTACTCATTCTTATTTATTTTGTACTGATCAAATTCAAAATATTACTTTTATTTATATGAACATATCTCATTCTCATAAAAACTCAGATAGCAAAATCAAAAGAAAGTTAATGAGCAAAGAACAGCTAGCATTGAGAATATTTTTAACACATTTAATATCATTAGTAGACATTTTAGTTCAAACAGAATCATTGATAATGATAACACAGCAAACTATTTAATATTTTATTTCATTTTCAGTCTCAGACATATCAGATGCATCATATTTTAATGAATTAAATGTGATGAGATTTTTAAATTGATTCAAATTATTAAATGAGAATCATGAAGTAAAGAATATGATGTTGATTAAGAAACTTTTAAAATACTGTAAATCAGAAATTCAGAAAGAAGTCAAAGCACAAGAGAATTATATCACAAGTAATTGAGAACAACTTTGATAATAATTATGTAAATAATATTATTAATATGATACTTATTAGTAAATGTACTTGAAAAGCTTTCTCAAAGTCTACAAAGATCAGAAATATATTATGAATAATAATATTAAATTTTATTACTCAACTTTCAAATTAATTTTGATAAATCTCAAGACACAGTAAATGCTTAATAATCATACAAGATGTTATTAATTCTTGACAGAATTATCAAAAAAAATGTGATTCAAGCTTATAAAAAAATATGATGTAGATTCACAGAATTCAGTAATCATGATTTTCAACAGACTCTATAAAAATAAATTAAAGAAAGTTCAAAAAATGAAACAAGAATATGATCTTAATAAGAAGATAAGCAAGAATATGCTCAAGAAGTTAAATTAATAAAAAAAAAAGCTCTTGAAAAATAATTCTATTAATGTAAGAGCAGATAGAATACTCTCTTCAATAATAAAATAAGTAATGAAGAAAAAGAATAAAGAAAAGCTGAAGAAAAATGAGAAGAATAAATCAAATATGAAAAAAATCAAATAAAGTCAGATCAATAAACTTACTTTGAAATTTAAATTATTAACACTGAATCTGAATATCTTGTCTGAACAACTCAAATAATAAGATTAATTATGTGAAATATCAAGACAGACAAATGTAACTGATTCTGATTATGCTTCAAATTTCAGATCTACATATTATGAATGTAATAAAATCAGATACAATATGAGAAATTGTGCTAAAATTGATGTATTAATTAATCAAGAAATCATTCATCAAGATGATACTAATCATCTTGCATGAGATAAAGAAAATATTAATAACATATTAATTTAATTTATACATGATCTATTATGAAAGAATGATATCATCAAGCAGACAAAGAATTAAGAGACTATAATAGCAGCACAAGTAAATATTATATTAATTCATGTAGCTGATGCTGCAATTAAAGTAAGAGAAACTGTTCATAATCAAAATATTAAGCTCTGTGATAATAATAATGATTTCAATGATATTGATAAAAAATATATTGATTCTGATTCATATAATCTGCTTGATGTGCTAGCAGCTCTCATGAAAATACAAGATAAACTTCAGTCTAATATGAAAGACAAGAATAAAAAAGTTACTCAAGAATAAATTAAAAAAAAAATAATATTCTGTATCTAGAATTCTTTATCAAGAAAAATATCTTAATATATTATAATAAAAAAGCTTGACACAACAAGATTCAGCATGTGATCAAACAATCAAGAATTCATCTACATCTACTCAAACTGAAACTGAAGATAATATGAGATCATTAAATGATATTATAATGACTGATAAATCAGCTAGACACATTTCAATGTCTAAAGAAAAGAAGTTAGTGAAGAAACTTAAGAATCAAGCAAAAAAGATATTCAAGAAATTATTAACATTATTTATGAGATAAGAAGTTCATGAAATTATAATTCAAGATATTCTAAGATCTTTGCTTAGCATTCACAAGATGATATTTCAAAACTTGTCTTCAGAATTATATAAAAACATTGATGATGATGAGATCATTCAAATTTCATTAACTATGATTAATAATAATGAAGAGAATTCTGAATTAAGTATCTTATAAATTATCAGAATCTTAAAATATCATATAAACATTAATAAAGAAAGCATACAAAGTTTGTTAAATAATAGTGCTGAAATTAATATGATGTTATATAATATTATATTGAAATTGAGACTCATAGTTCAATCAAATATTGTAGTTATGATGAAAGATACTAAGAATTTGAAGTCATCATTTATTAAATATATCTCTGATATAACAGTCAGAATAAAAGATATGATAATTAGACAGTCATTCTTTATTCTTGAAAAGAGCTTGAATGCTTACATTCTTGATCAATCTTTTGAAACTATTATATGTATGATCAGACAGACATTAAATGATGAATCAGTACATGTCACTATTTTTGATTCAGAAAATAACTTGATTCAAGCAATCTTTCAAGCTTATGTTTTTGATGATATTAATGATTATTATGAGTATCAAGTGATAGAGACAAATACTATTCAATCAATTGAAAAGCATTTAAATATGACACATAATACTTAAGCAAGAAAGTAATTATTAAATCAATTGAACTATACTCACATTCAAATCAGAAATCATTAAAGAAAAGAATTAATTTTGATTTCAATAATAATATTTTTGATATTAAAAATGTTGAAATATCTGATTCAAATTATCAAGCAGAGAGATTGAGTTCTACTAATCAGAAGTATCAGAAAATGAAAAGAATTTCATGAATTTTAAAAATTATTAAATTAAAAATAATATTTATGAGAATATTATTTAAATTAGTTTATTTATTGAAAGAGAATCTGAATGAAGTTTGTTTGTCAAGAAAATTTAAGCTGTAAGAAATATTATCAAGATCAAAAGAGAAGAATTCTGTCATATACATTAATATAGTATATAAGCAAAAAATAAATAAGATTCAATCTGTAAATCTAGAAAGAACAACAGATGAGACTTCAGATAAATTAACTAACTGATAAGAAGTTTTATAAGCTTAATAAATAAAGTATTTGAAATTAATTAAGTCAGATTCATCTCATTAATATGATACTTATATAATACTGAGATTTTTGACACATTCATGAGAATTTCAATTAACTTCAGAGTGAATTAAATAATTAAAGATTAACTTCAAACTGACTTCAAATAAATGAGAATTTCTTTTAAAGATACTAATAAGACAAGAAGAATACTTAGTCTGAAATATATCAGAACTCAGTTAAATACATTTTAAAGTCACATCTTCACAGAAAATTTGAATAATATTACATGAAGCTTGACAGACTTCTAGTTTTTTTATTTTAAGAAATCTATTGAAAATCATTATCAAGATATTATAATTATATATTAATGTAAAAATATTGAAATATTATAATGATTCATATAGAAATTCTTGATTTCTAGTCAAGAAAAAATCTGAGAAATATTAAATAATTAATATAATCATAAACATAAATCAGTATACTATTTAAGATGTAAATCTTCTGTTAAATGTCAAAGAATTTACTGAGAGAAGTGTCAGAATAACAGTTATCTTATTAATTAATTTCTACTTCAGATATAATCAAGTTAAACTGCACTCAAAATCACATGATATGATCACATTTCAAACATCACTCAAACTACTATGATAGACAGAATTATTAATAAGAGTGATAAACTCAGTTAATTAATTTTGATGAATCATATGTCAAATGCTTAAAAAAAATCATGATGATGATGAAGCATATTTTGATGATGTTTGAATTAATGAATCAAAGATGAAATATAATGATGAGAAGATTCTATCAGACATTCAATAATATATGTTTGAACATTTTCAGCACATTGATCATATTCTTGTCAGCATAGAGTTAGCAGAAGTTAAAATCACAAGAGAAAAATTATATTGATGTCAGAATGATCTCATTATCATCAAATTTGTTTGTAATTATGATAATTAACATTCAAAAACAGCAAAAATTACAAAAATTATTGAATAACTGTTATGTGCAAGCATCATTAAAATGAGAGTATTTATAGAAGTTTGCATATATTATTAAATTTAAATCAAAGATTTTGTCATTATTACTCAACTTATTTATGTACTGTTCAAGAAAAATAAAGCTTTTATATGAGAAGATTCATAAATTTAAATGATGAAGACACTTAAACTAGTCTTGATAACTGTATCTGCTCTCAAATTTATTGATTATATTGAAGACACTAACAAAGTCATTTGTGCAGTTAATATCAGTGAAGAAGATTGAGAAGATAATCTTATACAAGTTAAATAAGATGAGAAAAGATGACACATCATTCATTATAAAAGTAAGATATAATCAGATATTAAAAAACATTATGATATGAGAAAGTAAGAGTATAGAGATATCTTGAAAATGTTAAAGAAGTGCTATAATTATCTTTATGAGACTTATTTTGTTTTAGAACTTGATGCAAATATCTTGATTACTTAATTAAATTAATTAGTAAGTGATTTATCAGAAGCTCTTATAACAGATTAAATTATATGAATTCAGCTTTTTGATTTCACTGTTAAGCATGTGTCTGAAAATAAGCATACTGCTGCAAATGAATTATCTTGTTAATTAAAAGTTAATAACAAAGATAAAAAAAAGAAAGATATTAACAATTTTATTAATTCTTAATTAAATATCATCAGAATCTCAAATTCAAAATTAAATGAATTAAAAAATGAGATTCTTGAATCTGAATATTCTCTTAAATATGAGCAAATCATATACTATCTCATATCATTACAGAAATTGACTGACATTTTACAATCAGATTTCAGAAAATTTCATAAGAAAATACTATAATACTTCATACAAGATAATTATTTATTTTGTTAACAAGATCATAATATATTACTTCATCAGATTGTGAATCAGTCAGAGAAGCAAAATCAAATTATACAGACTTTGCATGATGAATTCAATTATAAAGAAAAGAATATAATATTTATTAAAGTATCATAATATTATTGATGAGAGAAGATATATCAGAATATTAAGAAATATATGTCTTCATATTATGAGTATTAGTTGTGAGCAAATAAATAACAAGATAAGAAACTGCATTCTATCTGAATATCAATCTTATGAGAAAAGATTACTATCAACATTATTCATATATTATTGAATCAGAAAAAAAGATTCATTATCATCACACATGATAATTTATCAGATTAATCAGAAGCAGAAATCTTATTATTTTTTCACTTGAAACATGTTACATGATTTCTGTATAAGAAATTAATATATTAACATAAATGTTTTTAAAAGCTAATGAGTGATAGAGAGAAGAAAAACAAGAAGAAGATAAGAAAACTTTTGATAAAATATCTTATTAAATATATTATCATATTATTATATAATTTACAGACAAATGAGATGATTGAAAGAGATCATCAATTCATTATTAACACATTATTCAAGTTGATGAATAACTTTATCAGACATGATCAGAATAATTAAATTACTCATCTTTTTTCTGTTCTTTTCATCAATCATACTATCATTAGAACAAGTACAGAAATGATATCATTTCATATAATGTATGAATATGAAATAATATTATCAATTGAACTTGATATACTGACATGACAGATTCTTTTATGAAATACTGTGAAAACATGTTCAGATCTGATTATCATGCAAGCTTGATAAATTAAAAAATATAACAAGAATATTAAAAAGACATATGCTCACTTATAACAGATAAGATTATAAGAAAAGAAATACTATGATCAAATAAAAAATATTATTAGTAAAACATCTAAGAAGAATAATCTTGTTCTACTGCATAACATACAGAATATGATCTTATACTTGATAATCATAAAAATGAAGTTTTGATAAAGTAATTTATATCATATTCAAGAGATGATTTCTGATAAAGACTCATATTTTCTTGAAGAGTTAAATAAAATAATAATGAAAAGTTCTGTTCATGATAACAGACTGAAGAAATTTTGATTACAAGATTCATAGTTTGATATTTTAGAAAATGATGAAGCATTTGAGAATAATGATCAAGATTCTGATATTAATATATTGAAGATGAGAAACAATGATCAAGATTGAATATTAAATGAAAAAGAATTCACTGTGATAATTTAATAAATTAATATAAGATGAAAATTTCTATTATTTTAATTTAATATAAAATTGAATTTTTTTGATTCTTTTTCTAATTTTAATATTTTTTATTATTGAACTTCTATCTTACATTTTCAAAGAAACTGAAAATTCATAAAAGAAAAGAAATAAAAACATTAATAAATTTTTCATAAATTATTAAATTTGAGTTCAAATATCAGTTTCTCATATAAAATTTAGTTGATACTTATTGATTTTATTAAGATGTTTCTTGAGACATGATTGAATGACATCATAGTCTTTGATGACTAGATGAATCTGCTCAGAATCTTGAGCACTAAGATATTGAGAAAAATGAATAATATTTAATTCAGACAGAATAAAAATAGACATGCAAAATTCTGAGAGCAAGAAAATAAATGATAAGAAATTAATTTTTCATGAAAAATTTCATTATTTATTATATTTTTTAATTTCTTCATAAGAAAATTATTAAGATTTTCAAAAATAATTATTCTCAGATTCAAATACTTTGAACATCATTGATTCTGATTAACATGAATTCTTATTTAAAATTTTATTTGTCAAGCTCAGTTTAGATAAGAACTTATGAGACATCTTGAGAAGAATTTTATTAAATGAGAGTATATCTGACATGAGCAACTTGTCTGAGAGTCTGATGACAGCTTAAGTCTCAGATAAAATAATTAATATTATTCATGAATCAGAACTTAATTTATTATTCTTGTTAGAATCATCATTTATGATATTCTTTCAGCTTGAAAAATTGAATTTAAGCATCATATTCTTTTTGAAGAATCTTTTTAACATTGAAACTTCTTCAATATCTGAACATGAATTTATAAGTATAAAGAAATTCTTATCATTCAAGATGAGCTATTTATGTTCAAAATCAAAATCAATCATAATGACATTTTCTATTAATATGATTGTCAGACAAGCACTTCATATTATTATATGAAAATAAAAAAACTCAAATTCATCTCATTAATTTTCAAAATTTAAGATCAATATATATACAGAAGAGAAATCAGACTAATCTTAAGTAATTAAATTAAGAATCTTAATTTAATTGTTCAAAATACTAAGAATATTATCACATTTCTTCACAGCAATATGAAGCTTATTAATATTATTAACATTAATAAAAATTAAAAAAAACATGTATTTAAGATTCTTGAGAGTCTTTACTATTTTAGAATAATTTAAATCAGTATTTTTGAGAATCTTAAACTTGAGACAAGTAAATAATATTAATTTAAAATAATTTAAGTTAATGTTTTCAAGCTCTATATTAAGAGTTTTGAGCTTTGTAATTTCTTTTCTAGTAGTCAATTAATCTATATTGAATGAAGTTAGATCATAATTATATTATTAAAAAAATATTGAACTTACTTTCATCAATCACATAAATATCTGAGTATTATAAGATTATTTATATACTCTTCTTTATTAATGTTAATTCAAGACATTTGATTGCTTCATCAAATTTATTATTCTCATCTTTATTATCTTTTATAAATTTATTGCTGAAACTTTCTTGATTTTTGAAGTCTGAAAATATGAAGTCTTATATTAATAATATTTAATAAATAGAGAACTTGTTTTTTTTTTTTTTTTTTTTATATTAATTAAACTTATATAGATTATAGTAAGATAAATAAGCTTCTTATTAATAATTTGCACATGCATCAAGATTTAATGATAAAGAGATAAAATTATTGACAACATAGCATGCAAACAAATCAAGTTTGTCAAAACATTAAATACATGTGTTTGAGTCTTTCAATTTCTTATTGTATGTCTGCAGAACTATTGTATCTCTGTTCATCAAGAAAATAATGTCTTTGAGAATAGAAACATTCTTATTATCATGATATTAAATAATATTATGATGCAGAAGAAGATGAGCTACTTTCTTTACTATTTTTAATTCAGAGTTGATTGATAGAATTTTAAAACTACTGTCAATGTTCTTGATAACAGTTCTTGAAATGTCTTCAAGATCTATGAATGATCAGATATTAAATGAACAAAAATAATTAAATGAAAAAACATATGCAAAACTAGCTGCTTCTAAGATATTTGAGATTCAAGTTTTTTTCAAGAAAACTTCATGAACATCTTCTTTATTTTTTTTTAAAGATGATGACTCTCATGTACTTTTCTCATTATTAATATTGAGCAGATCTATTATAATGAAGAAGAGTCAAAACAAAATATAAACAGACAAATATAATAAGATTGACAAGAAAGATAAAGAAATGAGCAAAGAAAGAAGATAATCAAACTCAGAGATTAAATATTAAAAAGAGAAAAAGAAATTCAAGAAAATAATAGAAAAAGTATGAAGATAAAAGTATGAAAAAGAAAAGAAAAGTAAGCAAACAAAGAAGAAATATTTATGTTGATGTTTTTTCTTCTCTCTAATAATGACTGTGTTTGATCTAATATCAAATCAAATAAATTACTTCAAATCAGTTCTCACATGATTGAATTCTTTCTGATTCTAACATATTCTTGATTTCTATCTCTTGATTTTCTGACACATTTTCAATGAATTTGAATTCTATAATATCATTTTGTTATTATTGATTTATCATCATCTTGCAGATTTTTTTTATTATTAACATCAAATTTCATTTATCTATTATTATTTATAATGATTTGATATTTAATTATTGCATGATTTTATCAACTTCTTAAAGAATCAATCATATTATGATTATCAATCTCAGAGATTATTATTCACTTTGTGATGCAACTTTATGTGAATTTAAGTTTGTCAAGAAATAATAAATTATGAGAAAGAAAGAAATATGATAAAAAAACTCATTCTTATCATATTTAATTTAATGAAAGTTATATGTGTGATTATTTGAACTTGTTTTTTTTTATTTTGTGTGTAAGTAGTTTTTTTGATAGTAACAACATATGTTATAAAGTCAAGAGTTAGCAATTGAGTTATATTATCTACAAGTTATCAAATTCTTTAAAATTCTAGAAATCACATTTGAGAAGAATTTTTATATCATGTTTGAGCATCATATTCTTTTATTGCATTCAATTATTTTTTTATATTGTATTTAATATCAAGATCAAGTTTCATTGCATTTGATAACTAGTAAACACTGATATATATATCATCTTCTATACTTTTCTTGATCTGCTCACATAAATGAAGCTTATAGTAAAGTTCTCAACAATAGTTTGTAAATAAGAATTATAATTTGTATTTTATGATTTATATATAAGAGTTATAGTTTGAGATTTATAATTTATAATTTATAATTTATGAATTATGATTTATATATAAGAATTACAGTTTATAATTTATAATTTATAATTTATATATAAGAATTATAATTTATAGAAAGTCACATGCTTTATTTTAGTATATAATATACTGAATGAATGACTAAATTAATTTAATCATGTGATCAGAATGCTGTATCTAGTGAGTACAGATAAAAAATCATGTGCTTTATTTTATAAATTATTATAAAATAAATGACTAAATTAATTTAATTATGTGATCAGAATATTATACTTAGTAAGTATAAATAGAAAGTCAGATATTTTATTTCATAATAATATATAAAAATAAGAAACATGATTACATAATTTAAATTCAGATTCAGATTATATAATTTAAACTCAGATTCAGATTATATAATTTAATCATGTGATCAGAATAATATATTTAGTAAGTATAAATAGAAAATCATATATTTTATTTTATAAACTACTATAAAAAAAATTGTTAAGAAATAAAATTCAAATACTATATTTAATAAATATAAATAGAAAATCATGTGCTTTATTTCATAGATTATTATAAAATAAATAACTAAGATAATTTAATCATGTGATCAAAATATTTTAAAATTTAATAATATATAAAATAATTTTTCTTTCTCATTTTTTTAACTCATCAGATATAATAAGCAAACTTGATTAACAATCTACTTTAGATATTAGTAGAGTAGCACATCTCTCAAATATATCAGATGTGACTCAAATTTAACTCATAATTTATAGCAGAGCTATTTTCTTCTCTAAGAACTTATTAGATATTATAAGCAGACTTGACTCATTATAATATATATCAGATATTAGTAGAGCAGCATTCTCTCAAACTCATGATAAATGAAAGCAAAGATAATAATAAAAATAAGAGTATATAAAATAAATAAGTAAGAGAGAATAAATAAATAAATAAATATTAAGTAAAAAATATTATAAAAAATAAATTAGCAGAAAAATAAATATAATAAATAAGTAAGAAAATAAAAAAAAAGTAAAAAATAAATAAATAAATAAGAAAATAATTAATTAATTAATAAATAAATAAGTAAGTAAATAAATAAATTAAAAAAAATTAATTAAAAATTATAATTTATATATTTAAAATAAAATAAAAATTGTAGTTAATAATTTATAATTTATATATTTAAAGTAAGTTAAAAGTTGCAGTTTGTATATATATATATAAGATAAAAATAAATAAATAAGTAAATAAGTAAGTAAGTAAAAAAAAATAAGAAAAAAGATAAATAAATAATAATAAATAAATAAAAATAAGTAAGTAAATAAATATATAAAATATAATTTATGAGCAAAATAAGAGTTACAGTTTATAATTTATGAGCAAGATAAGAATTATAATTTGCAGTTTATAAGCAAGATAAGAATTATAATTTGTAGTTTATAATTTATGAGCAAGATAAAGATTATAATTTATAATTTGTAATTTATAATTTGTAGTTTGTAATTTATATACAAGAATTATAGTTTAAGAATTGAGATTTAAAATTTAAAAATTATAGTTTAAAAATTAAAATTTATATATAAAAAATTATAATTTTAATATTAAAAATTTATTTATATATAAAGATTATAGATTGAGTTTTATAAATAAATAAAAAAATAATTTATAATTTGTATGTAAAAATTATAATTTATGATTTATAATTTATATATAAGAAATACAGTTTGTAGTAAATATATAAGATTTATAATTCATAATTTATATATTAAATATAATAATAATAATAATAATAATAATTAAAGTTAAAAGAATAATATAAAAGAAGAAAAAACATAATTAAAATAATAATATAAAAAAAAATATATTAAACTTATAATATAAAAAAAATAATAAATTTTCAAAATAATAATATAGAAGAAAAAAATAAATAAGTTTAAACTTATAATATAGAAGAAAAAAATATCAGAAATTATAATATAAAAGAAAGAAAAAAATAATATAAAAAAATAATATAAAAAAAATTTTAAAATTTAGAAAATTCATAATATAAAGAAAAATATTAATATATAATTTATTATAAAATTTAGAGTTTCATAATATAAAAAATA
>Ga0209056_10003473_pt1 | contig 16794 bp, 12 predicted proteins | sample GraSoiAngelo_114_FD_185876 | JGI IMG/M metagenome (GOLD analysis project Ga0209056, IMG submission 185876) | Grasslands soil microbial communities from the Angelo Coastal Reserve, California, USA - 14_0903_13_40cm (SPAdes) (version 2) | ecosystem: Environmental > Terrestrial > Soil > Grasslands... | reverse complement strand
CGCGCTCTCGGCGTAAGCCCGCAATTCTTCGTCAAGATCGCGCTCCGCCTGCTGCTTTCGGAAAAGCGCTCGCAGCCCGCCGCTGATGATTCTGATCAGGCTCATCACGGTTCTCCTGAAGTCGCTTGCAGTATCCGGGCAATCGCCGCACTCTCGGTTTGCCATTCCCGCGCTTCGGACTTGAGTTTCTTGCGCCCCCGCTGGGTGGGCAGGTCATCCTTGGCCCGCCATGCACCTCGAGCAACCCTTGCCGCTCTAATCGCCGCAAGACGGGGAAGAGCGAGCCGGCGTGCACCGGGAATACGCCCTTGCCTATCTGTTCTATACGCAGCCCCACTCCGTATCCATGCAGCGGTTCGGAGGGCCAGCGTTCGACCGATAAGCATGTCCAGCTTGCCGTGCACCGCTCCACTCCGCTCTTAGGACACGGCCTTCTCCTCTAGATTGGCAAGAGGAGAATATTCCCGTTCTCTAGATTGTCAAGAGGAAATTGGCAAACGCGGCTCCCCTGGCTGGTCTCCTATCCACGGATAACAGCAGGCGCCAGAATTTCTCGACCGATGCGCGGTGGCACGAAGCGGGGCCACTCTTTCCAGCGCTTGCCGAGCTCTTCAGAGGGTCTGAAATCTTTCTTTCACTTCTCTCACGAACTCCAGGAACTTCGGTGAGTTCGTGAGTTCCGGATGCCAGCACATGTCGCGCTCAATGAGGTCATAGGTTTCCTGAATCCGCGCACCGGGGAGGGCCATTCCGTTGGCCTGGCGATCCCGTCCCATGAGCCACAAGTGATCCGCTACCGTGGCAGCCGCGGTCACGTCGTGGGTGACAACAATGATGGTGTTCAGTTCGTCCAAGCAGGCAATCTCATTGATCAATTCGCAGACCTTCGCTTCCATCACCACATCGAGGCCGGAGAACGGCTCATCCATCAGCAAGAAATGTTCGCTGCACAGAAGCTGCTGCGCGATGGCCACGCGCTGCCGCTGGCCACCGGAAATCTGCGCCGGATAAAGTTGCGACTGGTCCACCATATCCAGCCGCCGGAGGTACTTCAGCACCCGTTCATGCGCGGCTTCGTGACCCTTTTCCATTTGCTTGGCGGCCAGCATCAGGTTGCTGAAAATCGTGCGGTTTTCGAACAGTGGATAATTCTGCGCGACGACACCTACCATCCCGGCTTTGACCGGGGTCAGCCCGGAATTGACCAGCACCTGGCCCGAAGTGGGGTGATTCAGACCGGCGATGATTCGAAAGAGCTGTGTCTTGCCGATCCCCGAAGGTCCGAGGAAGCCCACTACCTGGCCTTGCGTGCGGCCCTCGCGCACGATGTCGCGAATTTCCGCGTTCACATCCCGAAGGATAACCTTGTCTTCGTAAGAAAGACTGACGTGATCAATCTTAAGAAGCGTTTCGCCGTAGGTGCAGCGCTCGGGCACGGGTGGTCCTCCGCAGATCCATGAGTTACTATCTTTTTTCAAGCTGCAAATCGGCGTAGGGGAACAAAAATTTCTTGGCCAACCCCAGCGCGTAATCCTGGAACAATCCAATCAACAGAATTGCGATTTGAATCGCAAACACGGCCTCCAGACGGAAGTGCTTGTTCTGATTCAGCAACAACGCCCCGATCCCACCCTCGGACCGCGAGATACCCTCGACCATGGTGAGCATCATCCAACCCATGGCCGCGTTCTGACGCATGGCATCGAAAGCCGCGTCGGCTTTACCGAGCACAATCACTTCCCAGACGACGCGCCACTCGCCCATGCGCAGCGTGCGTGCCAGGTCAAACTTTTCTTTGGCGATTTGCGCGACCACGTCGATCATGCTGGTCACAAAAAAAACCGCCACACCAAAAACTAACAAGCTTACTTTCAGCCGGTGTCCGCTGGAAAAAATGATAGTGAAAAAGAACGTGAGTCCCACCATTCCGAGGAAACGACCCTTGGAAATGGCCAGCACGATCGGCTGGAACACGGGAACCACGGTGAGGTAAGCAAGCCCCAGCGAAATGACCGTCGCCCAGGCCATGGCCTGCACATTCAACAGGAAACTGACGATCAGTTCTTGGCCCAGTCCCTGGTGAGTCCAGAGGTCCACGAAGGCCCGCCACACATCCATTGGTTTCGGCAGGAAAACATAGGTCGAAGTCGCCCAGACCACCAGCAGCACGGCAATCTGGAACGCTATGATGAAACGCAGTGCCGCCTTGGAAATCACCCGGTTGGGGGAAAACGCGCCGAGAATCTCGTGCCAAAAGCTGCCACCGCCGGCTGTGGCCATGTGATTTGCGGCCGCCGTTGTGCTCGTTCCCATCGCTCCGGCCGCCGGTTTCATGGGACTCACGTGGGTTTCCTATTCCTTGCCCGACAGAATGATTTCCACGCGGCGGTTTCTGGCGCGGCCATCCGCGGTGGCATTGGAGGCCAGCGGCTTGGAATCGCCATAGGCGTGAATTCGAAAACGGTTGTCGGGAAAGTTCGCGGGAGCTTTTCTCTGCAGCCAATCTCTCACTGCCTGGGCACGCCGCTCCGCCAAATCCATGTTTGCTTCGCGGGTCCCGGTATTGTCGGTGTGTCCATTCAAAGTGACGAACAATGCGCCGGCAATCGCCAGGTCGTCCTTGATCTCGTACATCTTGCGTTCGCCGTCCGCGGTGAACGAGGCCTTCCCCGTGTCGAACTCGATGCTCCAGTCGCGTTTCGAAACGACCGTGCCGGTGTCACCGCTCGAAGTGAAGCTGGCGACATCGGCTTCCGCACCGCTCTGCGAGAGCATGGAAGACGCTCCGAGAACATAAGAAGTATCGAGAATTTCCTTCACGTCGGGAATCTTGTTGGCGTCCTTGAACAATTCCGGGTATTGCTGTGTCGCAATATTTCCGAACACCGTGTAGGTGGAGCGGAAATTGTTATTGGCCCCGGGCTGCAATCCGAACAGCAGCAGATTGTCGTTCAGATTGTTGACGGCAGAACCACCGAGCTCCACCATGTTGCCGGTTTTATCCTGTTCGCGCGTTCCCAGATAATACTTCAGCCAGTAGTCGCCGTTCTGCTCGTTGTACACTTTGGCGCTGATCGCCGCCGCACGCTTGAGCGCCTCTGGGTAGGCTTTGAGTTGATCTGCTGCTTCAAAGCTGGCTGCCAGCATTCCCTGAACTTCGTTGCGATGGTCCTGGTTGAACTTCTTGATGCCAATAATGACGTCCGGCATCTGCGAGCGGTACTGCTTCGAAGAGACGATGGACACCAGTCCCCCGCGGCCATGAGCCACGTTGACGTCGCCCGGCGTCCAGGTGACCACGCCGTTCACGCAGACGTTCTTGGATTCCCCGGTCAGCCGGCCGTCGTGAACCACTTTGCGGTCTTCGCAGGTATTGGCGTTATAGATTTCCGCGGCCTTGATGTAGTCCGGGGCATTGACCCAATTGAGAGCTTCGGAGTCCCACGTCTTTTCGTCCGGATTGTTCTTGATTTGGTTGTCTGCGGCCCACTTCATGGCGATATTCCAATCGCCGTCGCGAAGGACTCCAGCGACCAGCCCGCCCTTGGCCGCCTGGGGGTCAGACTTCCATTCGGGCGGACCCATCAGCTTGTCTTCCCCGCGCGAGTACCCCGTCGAGCCGATGACCTGGGCGATGTATTCACTGGCGCCGTTGTCCAGTTTCTTAAGCTGCGGATTGACCGCGGCAAAAAATTGGCCAGAGCCATCGCCCATGATCATTACGTAGTTCGCACCGGAGGAACATTGACTTGCGCCATCGTGAAGCTCTTTCGCACAGGCAATCAAGTCGTTCTGCATCTGGCTGGTGTCATCCTGGCGGATCAGTTTCACGTTGGCATTGTGTTTTTCCATCAGGCTGTTGCGCGTCGTCTCCGGACCGCCATTGGCGTAGATATAGTTCATTTGTGCGTTCCAGGCCCATAATTCGGTGCGTATCAACGGCGCTTTGACGGAGGCCGAAGCCGCTTCCGGGAAAGGCGCTGGTTCGACGTTGGCCACCACTGCTTCTTTCAAGTCCGGCAAAGCGGCTTTCGTCGGAATGAGCGCTTTGGCAATGCCCGGCGCAGGAATCCAGCCGCGGCTCACCGCCGTGCGGAAACCGAAGAAAAGGACTGCCCCGACAACCAGCAGCAGAATAATCTTCGCTCCCGGCTTCAACCTGTGCCCTGTCGGTGGTGTGGAGATTTTGTTGTCAAACATGGTGATCCTTCCTCCGCCTGCTCGTCACTTGATCAAATCGCTGTAGTCGTCTTTCTTGTTCGCGGGCGTAGCCGAAGACTGGTCCAGTACCCCACCCGGCACCGCGGTTACCGATGCGGGCAATAGCTTTTGCTGAAACTCTGACAATTGTTTGACGGCCTCATCGTTGATGGCCCCGGTTTCCAGGTCCATGTTGGTCATCAGCTTATTGGCAAGACGATTGAAGTCTTCCATCTCCCCGAGCATCTGCCCGGCGTCATCTGCCAGGTATTCCAGGGTCTGGTCGTAAATCTGGTTGGCCACCGGATCGCCGCGGAAAATCTTCTTGGCCGCCTGGAACACGGAGTAGGCCTTTTTCAGCGCCTTCCTCCGCATCTCTTCCTCACTGACGCGGTTCTCCTTGTCGGTGACCTGGAACTCTGCCGTGGCTCGCCAGCGTATGAGTTGGTCGTAGAGTATCTTCAGCTTGTCGCGCAAGTCGGTGAGCGACTTGTTGATGTTGATCAGGCTCGCGGCGTGGCGCTGGTTGGTGACTTTGGCGGACATGTACTGCTGCTGATCGAGCGAGGTGAGGCCGCCCGCGGCCATCTTCTTGTCGGCTTGGTTAGCCAGCGCCATGCTGTGCTCGGCATCTTTTTGATTCGCATCGATCTGGTTTTGAAGCGTGCGGATCGAGCCATTCAAGTTGCCGAGTTGCTCGTCCATAATCCCGAGATTCTTTTTCATCTCCCCAATGTAGTTCTTCAGGATGCCAATGGGGTCAAGCTCGATGAACAGGCCGGTCAGAAAGCGCATGACGCTCTGGAAAATGAGCTTCCCCAGAGTCAAAACGCGCTTGTCCGTGACGATGAAGATCAGCAGCAGAATGGCCCCGATCAGAATCGCGAGGTGCAACGTATCGGTCGCCGCGGCGATCAAGAACGGGAGAATCTGCACGAATCCATACGCTGCCGCGATGCCGCCGAGGACCAGCACGACTTTCCCGACGGTTCCTTCCGGCCGCTGCCAGAAATTCTTCAAGCCCTGCATTACCGGGGAACCCGAATTGGTTGCCATGGCGTCTCCCTATCCCAAAATCGTTTCAAATTCCTTGCGTTGCTGGTGAATCTCGGCGCGCCGCCGTTCCAGCGCCGCCGCAAAACTGCTCTTGGCCTCCTGCAGTTTCGCGCGCGATGCCTCGGTCTGCGATTGCATGGATTTCACCTGCTGCTCGAAGTCGGTGATCTCTTTCTGTTTTTGCTGAATGGCTTCATTGAGGTCGCTGATTTTGGCAATCTTGGCATCGACTTCGGTTCGCGACACGTCGTCGGTTTGTTTGTTAAACGTGCTCGCCGAGGAATTCAGAACACCCAGCAAAGCGTCAAAACCTTTCAAAATCGCCTCTTTGGTCAAGCCACCCTGCGACTGCGCGGTGGCCAGGGCCGCCTTGTACCTCAAGGCCTTGTCCGTGATGACCGCCGCGAGTGGTGCCGCAAAGGCCTCGATCTTGGCCAGCTCCGGAACGGCGGAGAGTTCCGTCTGCTTGGCCAGCCGCGTGTAGAACTGGTTGTCGCGCGTGCCCGCGGGGACATAGGCAGGAGCCGGGTCGAGAGGCCGCGGCGCCGCTGGGCTGGGCGCGGGCTTGGCGGGCGGCTGCCCCGCCTGCGGCTCCTCTTCAAAAATCGCTTTCTTGATCAGGTCCATGAACGGCATGTGTCACGTCCTTCAGGCTTCCGTCCCAGGGTGCCACTGGCTTCGAGAACGCGGCCGCAAAGCACGCCAGTCCTCACCCTTTTCGAGGCCCAGCACGACCGGACCTGCAGTACCAAATCGGTCCACCAATCCGCGCGCATTGTATCCTATAGATAAGCGAACTCTGCTGTTGTACTTGGGATATGCGGCCATCGTAGACCGTGCCTGCTTGCTTTTTCAATAAGGAAATTGCCGCCGTATCACATTCCATAAACCGGCAATCTCCCGGGCCTCCAATGCCCTCATTAAACCGCCTATAGGGAAAGCATGCAATTCAGCTACAATCGACACTTTCCCGGTTCAAAATGATGCCGTTTTTGAACTGACAAACTTTCGACGAGGAACTAGCCTGTGGCTGCCAGGACGCTAGCCGCGGTATTGAGCCAGATTGTCGAGGCCAGAGCCGAATACGACACCCGGCTGCTGGCCCAGCAGCTGGGAACGAACTACCGCTCGCTGATGTATTGGCTCAGAGGCGACCGCCCCATCCCTGCGGACCTGCTGCCGCGAATTTGCGTGCTCTTGAAGAACTTCGAACCTCTGGATGTTCTCGAATCACAGGCAGGAAGAGTGGCGTTCAAGATTCCAGATCCGCGGCAGACCAGTGAAAAAGAGTTTTTGGTTATTTCCAACCTTATGAAAGATGTGGGCGCGGCGCTGGAGAGCATCGCCAATACGCTAGCCGATGGGGTGGTGGACGAACACGAATTGAATAATACCATCCCCAAACTGGAGGCCGTCATTCGGGAATGCGCCTCCGTGAAATACCTGTTGGAAACTCTGTACAAGAATAGAAAGAGAAAGACCACCAGGTAGGCCCGTGGGTTTGGCCCTTAGTTTGGCGAGGCCTCCAGGCCAAACTCGCGGTGCGCCGTATTCAGAGCCGTTTTCACCGCCTTTTCGTCGATCACGAAGGAAATGTTCGATTCCGACGAACCCTGGGCAATGGCGATCAGGTTCACCTTTTCACGCCCCAGGGCATTGAAGGTTCTGCCGGCGATCCCCGGGGTTCCGCGCATGTTCTCGCCCACCACGGCCACGATCGCGACACTCGAATCCACGGTGATGTGTTCCACTTTGTGGTGCGCCAGATCTTGCGCAAATTCTTTGCGCAGTGCTTCCACCGTGCGCTGAGCATCCACGGTGGAAACGATGAAGCAGATATCGTTCTGCGAGGAAGACTGCGAAATCAGAAGGACGTTGGCGCGGACTTCGGCGGTGGTCGAAAACGTGCGCCCGAGCACGTCCGGCAATCCCACGATCCCCGGCCCGCCCACACTGATTAATGTTACGTCGCGGATGGCCGTCAGCGCTTTTACCCCGCCGCCGATGCTGCGCCCTTCCGGCGTAATCTTCGTGCCCGGCCGCTCGCACGCAAAGCTGTTTCGAATCCACACGGGAATGGCTGCCTGCACCACGGGGTTCAGCGTTTTCGGATGCAGCACTCTGGCGCCAAAGTAAGCCAGCTCGGCGGCTTCACGGTAGGAGATCACCGGAATCGTGCGCGCTTCCTCGACCAGCCGCGGGTCCGCCGTCAGCACGCCGTCGACGTCGGTCCAGATGATGACTTCGTCCGCATCCATGGCGGCGCCCAGAATGGTCGCCGAATAGTCGGAGCCTCCCCGACCGAGAGTGGTCAGTTGGCCTTCCAGGGTTGCGCCGATGAAGCCCGTCACCACCGGCGCGATGCCTTTCTCCAACAGCGGCCGCAACCGCGCCTGGGATTTCTTGCGCGTCAATTCCATGTGCGGTTCCGCCCCGCCGTGAAATGCGTCCGTTACAATCAGTTCTGTCGCTTCGATTGCTTCGCTTGGTAGCCCACGTTCTCTCACGGCGGCCGCCACCAGCGGCGCGGAAAGCCTTTCCCCTAGGCTCGAAATCGCGTCGAGGGTACGCGGCGTAAGTTCCCGCAACAACGCCGTACCTTCGCAGAGCCGGCGCCCTTCGCCGAGCACCTCTTCCATCCGCTGCCGGATCCGCACGCGTTCCTCCGGGTGCTGGATCAGGCTTGTTAGCGCAGCTTCATGTTGCTGCCGCAGCGCATCGACGACCGCGGCAGCCTCACCGGAATTTCCTGTCTGCGCTTTTTTGGCCGCCTCGATCAATCGGTTGGTCACCCCGCTCATCGCCGAAACCACCGCGATGCAGCCGTTCTGTTTCGCCGCCTGCGCAATGATTTCGACCGCGCGCGCGATACAGGAGGCGTCGCCCACCGACGTACCGCCGAATTTCATCACCTGGAGCCGCGCTTTCATCTCTTCCTGACGGCCTCCCTCTATGGACCGGCAAATTGCTTTTTTTGGGCCAAACTTTTTCGCTTCCCCGCGTCTTGCTGCTCTGAGTTTACCTTCGGAACCGCCCAGCCGCACACCACTCCCTCCTGCGGGTGTTCTTCCCTCCAACCTGCCATCCTTTATTGTTCTTCGCGTTGACTTGCTTGGCCGCGCCGCCTAGCATTTCGCCAGCAGGATCACCACTGGCGCAGACCGGGCCATGTGCTCGGGCGCCATCGCGGGGCGAGGCACGCATTGACTTTGTTTCTGCCGCACACCTAACATGGCACGCGGAAATTCCCTGCCCATCAGGCTCGGCCAAGCGATCTCCGATCGGAGCGGCGGACGTAGGAAAGGCGGTTGGGCATGAACACACGGCGCATTCTCGGTCTGGCTCTCGTCGTGGTCGCCATGGGGGTTGCCATTGTGCTGCGCTCTGCGGCAGACAGTGCCGCGAAGCCCGGTGACGTGAACGAGGCTCGCGTGCTGTCCGATGCCGCCACCGGGAACAACTGGTTGCTCAACGGCCGCACGTTTGACGCCGGTCATTTCAGCCCGTTGCAGCAAATCACCGACAAGAATATCGGTGGGCTGGGTCTGGCCTGGTTCTTGGATATCGATGGCGCGATGGGCGTGGTATCGGAGCCCATCGTTGTCGATGGGGTGATCTACCTTAGTGCGCCGCTTTCGAAGGTTTATGCCGTGGACGCAGCCACCGGGAAACTGCTGTGGAAATTCGATCCCCAGGTTCGTTTGGATCAGGCCATCAACGGTTCCTATTCCGCGCGCGTCAACGGCGGCGTCGCGGTCTGGAATGGCAAGGTGTACGTGGGCACGGGCGACTGCCGCTTGGTGGCCATCGATGCCGCAACGGCACAAAAAGTGTGGGAAGCAATGGTCTGTGAACCAACGCAAACCGGCATCACCGGCGCACCGCATGTCGCGAAAGGAAAGATCTTGATGGGCTTCAACGGATCGGACGACGGCGTGCGCGGGGCGTTGGTCGCCTATGATGCAGAAACCGGGAGGGAAGCGTGGCGCTTCTGGACTGTTCCGGGTGATCCGGCCAAGCCATTCGAAACGAAAGCGCTGGAAATGGCGGCAAAAACCTGGGCCGGCGACGGATGGTGGCGGGTCGGCGGTGGCGACGTTTGGAACGCCATCACTTATGACCAGGCCACCGGCCTGGTCATCTTCGGCACGGCGGGTGTCGGCGTGGACTACGGAGAGTTCCGACTCATCAAGGCCACCGGTGACCGGCTTTTCGGCGAATGCATCATCGCCGTGAACGCCGACACCGGTGAGTACGTGTGGCACTACCAGACCGGCACCGAGGGTGTGCACTCCGAGAACAATCACATTTTGATGGCCGACCTGGTCATCGATGGCGAAAAACGGCACGTGGCCATGACCGCGCCGAAAAACGGATTCTTCTTCGTGCTGGATGCCAAGACCGGCAAACTTCTTTCCGCGAAACCGCTCGTCAACGTCATTTGGGCCTCTTCCATCGATCTTCAGACCGGACGCGCCGTCCTCCTTCCGCGATCGCCGGGTGGCGGAAGGCAGTGGACCGTTCACAACTGGTGGCCCATGAGCTACAACGCGCGGACCGGATTGGTTTACGTACCAACAACCGATCGCCATCCGGACGCCGGTGCCGCGGCCGATTCTGGAGAAGGCGGCCAAGGTCTGTTCGGCCGCCTCATCGCCTGGGATCCCGTGGCTCAGTCTCGACGCTGGTCCGTCGAGGAAGAAATCGCCACCAATGGCGGCGTTCTCTCCACCGCCGGCAACTTGGTTTTTCAGGGACAAGGCACGGGTGAATTCGCGGCTTACGCCGCTGACACCGGGAAGAAACTTTGGTCGGTCAAGACCGGTTCGGCCATCGAGTCGATTCCCGTCACATTTTCTGTGAAAGGCGAGCAGTATGTCGTCACCCCTGTCGGATGGGGCTCGGGCTCGCGCTTGTTCGCTCCCGCCCGTACCATGGCCACCCCCGAATCGAAACGTGGGCCAGCGCGACTCTATGCATTCAAGCTGGGTGCCACCAGGCCTTTTCCTTATCCGAAGATTGTGATTCCGCCGGTGCCGAAGCCTCCGGAACAAAAAGCGAGCGCGGAAATCATTCACCAAGGCGAAACGCTCTATGGAACATTTGTGTGCGACGGCTGCCATTCACCCGGCCTCGACGGCAGCGGCGCCTGGGTTCTCGACGGCGCGGTTCCCGATCTCCGTTATATGCCCCCCGATGTTCACAAGGATTGGTATCAAATAGTCCTGGGCGGCAGCCATTGGAACAAAGGCATGCCCGGTTTCGCCGATCCTCCGAAGTTCGCATTCCCGCATGACAAGATGACCGTCAAGGATGCGGACGCGATTCACGCTTACGTCATCGATGGGGCCTGGAAAGCGTACAACAGCTCCCAAGAAGCGGCGCACTCCCGGCACGAGAAACCATAGACGAGCAGTTCGTGGTGCGCCGGGCCTAAACAAACTAGGTAAGGATAACTGCCATGCGCATTGTGCGACGCGATTTCGTGCGGGCTTTGGGCGCCTCTGGTGCCTGCGCATCTCTGCCGCCGCCACTTTGGAAGGGTGCGGCCCAGGATTGGCGTGAGCGTCTGGCCGCCGATCCGCTTCGCCCGCAATATCATCTGCTCCCGGCGAAAAATTGGATGAATGATCCCAACGGGCCCATGCGCTGGAATGGCCGGTACCACATGTTTTTCCAATACAACCCCAACGCCGCCGTCTGGGGTGATATGCACTGGGCTCACGCGGTGAGCGAGGACATGATTCACTGGCGTCATTTGCCGATTGCCCTTGCTCCGTCCCCCGGACAGAGTGACGCGGATGGATGTTTCACCGGAAGCGCCGTGGACGATCACGGCACCGCGACGATTCTCTACACGGGTGTAAAGACCGTCGCTCCCGAACAAGCCACTCTCCGCGACGGCGTGCACTATTTTCGCGAGGTCCAATGCCTCGCTACCTCCTCCGATCCGCAGCTTCTCACCTGGACGAAATGGAATCAGCCCGTGCTCCAGCCGCCAAGGGACCCTCGTCTGGCGGGATTCCGCGATCCCTTTCTCTGGCGCGAGGGTCGAAATTGGTATCTCGGCGTCGGCTCGGGTCTCTTCAAGCAAGGCGGCCGCGTGCTTCTCTATGGGTCGAGGGATTTGCGCCAGTGGGGATTCCTGCACCCGCTGGCCTCCGGCGAGTGGACAGGAAAGGAATCCCTCAATCCCGTGAACTCCGGCGAGATGTGGGAGTGCCCGGACTTTTTCCCGCTGGGAAAGAAGCACGTTCTTCTCTATTCGACCGCGGGTCGGGTGATTTGGGAATCCGGCGTCCTCGATCCCCAGGAATTGGTCTTCCATTCCGAGAGGCGCGGAATCCTTGATTACGGCGCCTACTACGCGCCAAAGACGCAGCTGGACGCCCAGGGCAATCGCATCCTCTGGGGATGGATACCGGAAACACGCCCGGAAGCTGAATTTAGCGCCGCCGGTTGGGCCGGCTGCATGGCCCTGCCCAGAGTTCTGTCGCTCGGTTCCCGTGGTGATGTGCTCATGCACACGGTGCCGGAAGTGCATGCGCTGCGCGCAAAATCCTTTATCCGCCAAGGACCTCGCGCCGCCGTTTCGCAGATTGCGGATGTCAAAATCGAAGATCTGTGCGGTGAAATTCTGTGGAGCACGGCGTCCTCTCGATGCAACTTTATTCTGGAAGATCGGAGTGGACCTTGGTGGTCCGTTGAGTCTCTACCCCAGGGATCTTCTGCGGCCAGAGTCACCGTCAATGGAATCTCCGCCGAGGTGCCTTGGGCATCCCATCACCATTTGGAATTCCACCTGTTCCTCGACGGTTCAGTGGCCGAATTGATTTGCAACCACATGCATGCATTCACCGTGCGCATCTATCGCCCACCAAACGGACCTCTTCGCTTTCGCCCGAACGATGGCCCTCTGACCGCCTTCCGTTCGCTACAGGCTTGGCAGTTGCTCCCCATCTCTCCCGATCGCCTGACCACGTGATTTTCCGCGAGTCCCTGGCGGTTGGCCGGGAGAAGAGGCTTCTGTCTATCGGGCCGCGCCGGCAAAACCGGCGGCCAGACTGAGGAGACCAACTGCGAGGTGGATGAAATTGAAATGCGTGTTCAAATCCAGTTGGATGGGACCGAAATCGCGCAGACCAGCGAACCCGGCGATGGCCACCAGCGTATAGATGGCTCCCAATATCTGGCCAAACCGCCGCACCGCATTGGCGTTATTCCTGAGCCCGGCCCACAGACCGATGGCGCCGCTAACGAGGTGAAATACGTTATGGGCGGGAGGAAACCTAAGGTTGAACATTTCGTGACGAAAGAATCCCACCACACCAACCACCAGCAAAATTGCCGCGCTCAACACCACATAGATCCTTGCCAATGTGCTTCCCATTTCGCCCTGGCCACCCTTCCATTCGCAACGAGATAAAGATGGAATCGCAGAATTTCATGGAGCTTATGGCTCGTCGGGACATGCCGTCAAGTCCATCGCCAGCGGCAGGAATCTTGACGGCTCGGAAATGGATGGGTTTTAAGGCTATAATTTCCGCCCATCGTGAATCTACCTGCTGGGAACAGGCTTGGTCCTTATGAGATTGTCGGGCCGCTGGGCGCGGGCGGCATGGGCGAAGTTTATCGCGCGCGGGATACTCGGCTGGAACGCATGGTGGCGATCAAGATTCTTCCTGCGCGTCTTTCTTCCGATGCCGCCCACAAGCAGCGCTTCGAGCGTGAAGCCAAAGCCATCTCCAGTCTGAATCATCCGCACATCTGTGTACTGCACGACGTCGGCCATCAGGACGGCATCGACTATCTGGTCATGGAATGCGTGGAAGGCGAGACGCTGGCGAAGCGCCTGGAGAAAGGTCCGCTCTCGCTCGAGCAAGTCCTAAGATTCGGCGGCCAGATCGCCGGCGCACTCGACAAAGCGCATCGCAGTGGCGTCGTGCATCGCGACCTGAAACCCGGCAACATCATGCTGCCTCCGACCGGAGCGAAACTCCTCGACTTCGGCTTGGCGAAGCCTGCAGTAGCGCTCACGACCGGCGCCACCCTCACAGCAGCGGCCAAGCAGACGACGCCGGTGACGCAGCAAGGCACCATTCTCGGCACCTTTCAATACATGTCGCCGCAGCGACATTTTTTCGCTGGGGACAGTGCTTTACGAAATGCTGACGGGGCAGCGCGCATTTCAAGGCCAGAGCCAACTGAGCGTGGCCTCGGCAATCCTGGAGAAAGAACCCGCGCCGATCAGCACCGCAAAACCCCTCACTCCGCCCGCACTCGATCATGCCATCCGCCGCTGCCTGGCGAAGGACCCCGAAGAGCGCTGGCAAAGCGCCCGCGACCTTGGACTCGAACTGAAGTGGATCGCGGAAGCAGGATGGCCATCGGGCACGGCGGCTCCCGCGAGGGAGCGTAGCAGAAAATTCGAGCGCATGATGATGGCCGCATTGGCCGTTACCACCGCCGCCGCCGTGACTCTGGGAGTTCTGTACGCGAGACGGCCTCGGACCGATACCGGCGTCGCGCGCACTTACATCAAGCCGATGGCGAATTCGAGCTTTATTTTCAGCGGTACAGCGGCGGGATTTGCGCTCGCACCGGATGGTCGACTGCTGGCCTATGTGGGCTCAACGCCGGATGGGAAATCCGTTTTGTGGGTTCGTCCCATGGATTCCTTGCAGGCCCAGCCCCTCGCCGGCACAGAGGGCGCCACGTACCCCTTTTGGTCGCCGGACAGCCGGTTCATCGGATTTTTTGCCGGAGGCAAGCTCAAGAAAATTGAATCTTCCGGTGGCCCGCCGTTTACCATCTGCGATGCTTCCGACGGGCGAGGCGGAACCTGGAATCGGGAAGGGGACATTCTTCTTACCCCGTCGGTCAACACCACCATTTTCCGCGTTTCTGCCTCGGGCGGCCCGCTCGTTCCCGTGACCACCCTGGACCCTTCGAAAAATGAAACCACCCACCGGTGGCCCTACTTCCTGCCGGACGGCCGTCACTTTCTCTATTTCACGGGGAGCGTTTTTTCTCCCCGAGAAACGCTTACAAACTCCGTGTTGTTGGGTTCGCTCGATTCGAAGGAAAACAGGCTTCTGCTTCATTCCCACGCCAACGCCATCTACGCTTCCGGTCATATCCTATTCATGCGGCAATATACACTCATGGCCCAGCCGTTCGACACCCGGAGCCTGCAATTAACGGGCGATGCCCTTCCGATTGCCGATCCCGTTCAGGAGGGCCGGAGCGTTGCCAAAGGCGTGTTCTCTGCCTCTGAGAATGGGCTGCTCACCTATGTGGAAGGTGCGGGAGGTGCGGACCGGCAGCTGGTGTGGTTTGACCGCGGCGGAAAAGAGCTAGGGGCGATTCCAGGAGCGGATGCGTTTGCCGGCGTGCGCGTGTCGCGGGACGGAAAGAGAATCGCATACTATCTGGATTCTTCCGGCTACGACATCTGGAGTTACGACCTCTTGCGCGGCGTGAAAACGGCGCTGACGTTTGGGTCCGGTTCGGCACAGGGAAACCTTTATCCGGTGTGGTCGCCCGACGGCCGCAGGATCGTTTACACCTCCTTTCGCAACGGAAAGTATGGTCTTTATCGGAAGGCTTCCGACGGGTCCGGCACGGAAGAGGCCCTTTTGGAGGCGGTGGACCGCATCAGATTCCCCGCGGATTGGTCCCCGGATGGCAAGTTCCTCACTTACATCGAAGGGGCCGTGGGCGGTTGGTCGATCTGGATGCTCCCGCTCGATGGCCAACGCAAACCCTACCTTTTTCATCAATCCCAATTCGCAGAACGCGAAGCCAGTTTCTCACCGGACGGCAAATGGGTGGCCTACTGCTCGAATGAATCGGGCGAGTATAGGGTCTATGTCGTACCATTCTCCGGCTCGGGCGGGAAGTGGCAAGTCTCGCCCGGAGGGGGCTGCGGACCACGCTGGCGGGGTGACGCCAAGGAGATTTTCTATTTTTCCTCGGACAACAGAATGATGGCGGCCGAAGTGAAGGCCAGCGCATCCAGTTTTGACGTTGGCCCCATTCACGTACTTTTTGGAACGCGGCCCTACGGGGTCTTCGGGAGATTCGATGTCTCCGCTGACGGTCAGCGATTTGCTATTCCCTACGAAACCGGGCAACCCAGCGCGGCCATCACGCTAGTCATGAATTGGCCTGCCGAGCTGAAAAAGAGATGAGCCTGCTCATGCCGGGATGGAGAAGGGCTGGAATATGAAAGCCACTGAAGCGAACTCCAACACCCGCGGCTGGTGGGCCAATGTTTTCAGTGATATTCATTTTTGGGTGCCCGTCGCCGTCTTGATGGGTGGATTGCTGCTGCTTCGATTTATTCGCTGATTTTTGGATGGGAGCAAAATGCCGCCAGTCTCGTCTTCCCACGCTGTAGTCCAAGACGCGTCACGTGCGAGAAAGCTTCAGCTGCTGGGCATCCTTTGCGGCTTCGCTGCGGGAGCCTGGCTCGGCGCTGCGGAGGCACCCACCAAGCTTGTTTCCACGGGCATCTCTCCGATGGTCATTTCCTTCATCATGGTTATCGGTGTTTTTCTCGCACGCTGGAGCCTGCCCGCCCTGATCCTGGGCACTTCGTCGGTCCGCGCCGATGTTCGCCGGGCGCCGCACCTGATCATCTGGGCGTTGCTGGCAGGCTGTCTTTGGGCCGTGGCCAACACATTAACGATTTTCGCAATCCGCGACATCGGCTTGAGCATCGCCTTTCCGCTTTGGAACTCCAACAGCCTCCTGGGCATCCTTTGGGGTTTTCTTTTTTTCAATGAGCTGCGCCAGGCCGGATGGCGCCGTCGTGCCGGTGTCTTGGGCGGCGCGCTGGTCATGTGCGCAGGCGCAACACTCTTAGCCGTCGCGTCGTCAGGACGCGGCCCCGCCGCGCATTCTCTCCACGGCGTCTGGGCTGCCCTGGGCGCCGGAATTCTTTGGGGCACCATGTACATCCCGTACCGCAAAGCCTACCTGACCGGCATGAATCCTCTTTCCTTCGTGACTTTCTTTTCCTTCGGCGAATTGAGTATGATGGCGCTCCTCTCCGTCAGCTCCCTCGGCCTCGCTCCGCTGTGGCACGAATTGCAGAGCTCCCGCACCGTCATTTTCTGGCTGATGCTCGGCGGTTTCGTCTGGGTCATCGGCGACGTCTTCCAGCAGTACGCCGCCAAATACATCGGCATCAGCCGCGGCATCCCGCTTTCCAACTCCAATCAACTCTGGGGCTTGTTGTGGGGGATTCTTGTTTTCGGGGAGTTGCACGGCCGGAGTACTTCCATGTACATGGAAGTCATCGGGGGATCCCTCCTCATGATGCTAGGAGTTGGCGCCATTGCGTTTTCTTCGGCAACCGGCCAGGAGCAGACCCGCTGGAAAGAGGCGGCTATCCGGGAAAGCCAGCGCTACGGGGTTGCCGCAGACTTCGTCGAAGCCCGCATGGACGGGCGCCAGGTCCTCGGTGAAGCTAAGCCTTCCCGCGGCGGCCTGGACTGGCTGTTGGTGGTCGCCGCCACCAGTGTGTTCGTG
>Ga0209056_10003470_pt1 | contig 16810 bp, 14 predicted proteins | sample GraSoiAngelo_114_FD_185876 | JGI IMG/M metagenome (GOLD analysis project Ga0209056, IMG submission 185876) | Grasslands soil microbial communities from the Angelo Coastal Reserve, California, USA - 14_0903_13_40cm (SPAdes) (version 2) | ecosystem: Environmental > Terrestrial > Soil > Grasslands... | reverse complement strand
TCATCGAGAATGTCCAGCGCGATTTGAACATCGCGCTCATGAACGAGCTCGCGATCCTCTTCCACCGCATGGGCATCGACACCGGCCAGGTGCTGCGCGCGGCCGGCACGAAGTGGAACTTCCTGCCCTTCCAGCCGGGCCTGGTGGGCGGGCACTGCATTCCGGTGGATCCCTACTACCTGACCTTCAGGGCGGAGGAGCTCGGCTACTATCCCGAGGTCATCCTGGCCGGGCGCCGGATCAACGACACGATGGGCTCCTACATCGCGCAGGAGACGGTGAAGCTCCTGATTCGGGGGGGCCGACCGGTGCGGGGCGCCCGGGTCCTCGTCCTCGGGTTCGCCTTCAAAGAGAACGTCCGCGACGTCCGGAACACGCGGGTCCTCGACCTCGTTCGAGAGCTGGAGAGCTACGGCGTGGACGCGGTGGTCCACGATCCGGTCGCCGACCCCGAGCGCGTCGCCGAGGCCGGGGTCACGGCGATCACCAGTCCCTTCGAGGGGGACTCCCGCTGGGACGGGGTCGTGATCGCCGTCGCCCACGCCGCGTTCCGGGCCCGGGACGCCGCCAGCTATGTTAATCTGGTGAAGCGTGGTGGGGGAAGCGGCGTCATCGTCGACGTGAAGTCGATCCTGCCCAAGGGCGCCGTGGTCGAGTCGGGGGTCCTGTACTGGTCGCTGTGATCGGGGGCGCGCCGCCGATCGCCGCGCGGAGGGAACGCCTGGATCGCATCCCGCGGGTGACTGGCTGAAGTGGACGTCGGCATCACCGTCTTCGTCCCCGCGTACAACGAGGTCGCCAACCTACAGGGAGCCGTGGAGGACGTTCTCGCCGCCGTCACGGGCCTGCGGGAGTACGAGGTGATCATCGTCGACGATGGCAGCACGGACGGGACCGGCGACCTCGCCGACCGCCTGGCCCGCACGCGCCCGGGCGTTCGCGTGATCCATCAGCCAACCAACCTCGGCCTCGCCGTCGGCTACCAAACGGCGCTCGAGGCCGCGCGCATGCCGTTCTTCACGTTCGTTCCGGGCGATCGCGAGGTGAGCGCAGAGTCGATCCGGGGCATCCTGTCCGCCGTCGGCTCCGCGGACGTGGTCGTACCCTACCACGCGAACCCTGGCGCGCGGCCTTGGTATCGTCGACTCCTGACGCGCGGCTCGACCGCGCTGATGAACCTATTGTTCGGACAGAAGTTGCGCTATTATCAGGGTCCGTGCGTATACCCCACGGGTCTCGCGCGGTCGCTGCCGACGACGACCCGGGGTTTCTTCTTCCTCGCCGAGATGCTGATCCAAGCGCTGCGACGGGGCTGCTCGTTCGTCGAGGTCGGCCTCGTTCACCAGGAGCGCGCCCACGGACGATCGAAGGCGGTGACGCTGCGGAACGCGGCGCGCGCGCTGACGACGGTGGCGCGGCTCTGGTGGCGCCTCCGGCTCGCTTCGACGGCGGGGCCTGAGCGGGAAACGCGCGCGTGAACGCCGAGATCAAATCCGTGCTCGTGACCGGGGGCGCCGGCTACGTCGGTGCGGTCCTCGTCCCGAAACTGCTGGCGGCGGGGTATCGGGTCACGGTGCTCGACCTGTACCTCTTCGGCGACGACGTGCTCCCGAAGGGGCACCCCGCCCTCGCGGAGATCCGCGGCGACATCCGGGATACGGACATCCTGCGCGCGTCCCTCCGGGGAATGGACGCCGTCGTTCACCTGGCGTGCATCTCGAACGACCCGAGCTTTGAGCTCGACCCGGGCCTCAGCCGCTCGATCAACTACGACGCCTTCGAGCCGCTCGTCGCCGTCGCCCGGCAGGCGGGCGTGCGGCGGTTCATCTACGCCTCGACGTCGAGCGTGTACGGCGTCAGCAACCAGCCGAACGTCACCGAGGATCACCCACTGGTTCCGCTGACCGACTACAACAAGTACAAGGGGATGTGCGAGCCCATTCTCGCGCGCTACCAGTCCGACGGTTTCACGACGGTCACGATCCGCCCGGCGACGGTCTGCGGCTACTCGCCGCGGCTCCGCCTCGACCTGACCGTCAACATCCTGACCAGCCTGGCCGTGAATACGCGGCGGATCACGATCTTCGGCGGCACCCAGAAGCGTCCCAACATCCACATCGAGGACATCGCCGACCTCTACGTCGATCTGCTCGCGATGCCGGCGCCCTTGATCGCCGGCCAGATCTTCAACTGCGGCTACGAAAATCATACTGTGCGCGAGCTGGGCGAGATGGTGCGCCGGAGCGTCGTGCAGGAGATGCCCGCGCTGGCCCCCATCGAGGTGACGACGTCGCCGAGCAACGACTTGCGCTCGTACCACATCTCCTCCGAAAAGATCGCGCGGGAGCTCGGCTTCAAGCCCAGACGCACGGTGGAGGATGCGGTCGTCGACCTCTGCCGCGCCTTCCGGGCCGGCAAAGTCCCGGACCCGCTGACGGCCATCCGCTACTACAACGTCAAGGCGGTCCAGGCGGCGAAGCTCGCATGAGGCGTGCGATCGTCACGGGCGGCGCCGGGTTCATCGGCAGCCACATGGTCGATCTCCTGCTCGCGGAGGGTTTCGAAGTCCGCGCGATCGACAACCTCGTCACCGGACGCCTCGAGAACCTCGGCCAGCACCGCACGGATCCGAGACTCGCCGTCGAGCAGGTCGATATGTGCGATCTCGGCCCGACCGCGCCCGTGTTCGACGGGGTCGACGTCGTCTTCCACTTCGGCGGGATCGGGGACATCGTCCCGTCCATCGAGCGACCGGTCGACTATATGCGGGCCAACGTCAACGGGACCCTGGCCGTCCTGGAGGGAAGCCGCCGGGGCGGGGTAAAGAAGTTCGTCTATGCCGCCTCGTCCTCCTGCTTCGGTCTTGCCGAGGTGCCGACGCCGGAGGACGCGCCCATCCGGCCGGAATACCCCTACGCGCTCAGCAAGTATCTGGGCGAGCTGACGGCGCTGCACTGGGCGCGCGTCTACCGGCTCCCGGTCGTCTCCATCCGCATGTTCAACGTCTACGGGCCGCGCGTCCGGACCACCGGAGTGTACGGCGCCGTCTTCGGCGTGTTCCTGGCGCAGAAGGCGAACGGCAAGCCGCTGACGGTCGTCGGCGACGGCTCCCAGCGCCGCGATTTCGTCTACGTCACCGACGTGGCGCGCGCCTTCCTGCTGGCGGCGGAGTCGTCGCTCACCGGTGAGGTATTCAACCTCGGCGCGGGCAACCCCCAGTCCATCAACCGGCTGGCGGAGCTGATCGGCGGCCCCGTTGTGCACGTGCCGAAGCGTCCGGGCGAACCCGACTGCACCTGGGCGGACATCGGTAAGATCACGCGTCGCCTCGGCTGGAAGCCCGCCGTATCGTTCGAGAATGGGGTGGCGGCCATGCTGCGGCACATCGACGACTGGCGCGCCGCACCGCTCTGGACGCCCGAGTCGATCCAAGCCGCGACGAAGAGCTGGTTCACCTACCTGTCGCCGACGTCGTAGGAGGCGGCCATGTTTCGCCACAAGATCAAGACGCGGGAGGAGCTGGCGCAAGTCATCGGGACCCCGCCGCGGGCGAAGACCGTGATCATGTGCCACGGCGTCTTTGACATCGTGCACCCCGGCCACCTCCGTCATCTGATGTATGCGAAGGAGAAGGCGGACGTCCTGGTCGCGAGCGTGACCGCCGACGCCCACATCACGAAGGCGGACCACCGGCCCTACGTGCCGCAGGAGCTGCGCGCGCAGAACCTCGCCGCGCTCGAGATGGTCGACTACGTGATCATCGACCTGAACCCGACTCCGATCGACAACATCCGCTATCTGCAGCCGGACTACTTCGCGAAGGGCTACGAGTACTTCGCGGAAGGCATCCCGCCCCGGACCCAGGAGGAGATGGACGCGCTCGAAACGTACGGGGGCGAGGTCGTGTTCACGCCCGGGGACATCGTGTACTCTTCCTCGAATCTGATCGAGCTCCAGGCGCCGAAAATCGCCGTCGACAAACTGCTGAGCCTCATGGAGTCGGAAGGCGTCGGCTTCGACGATCTCCGGAAGGCGGTGCGAAACCTCTCGGGGGTCAAGGTGCACGTCGTCGGCGACACGATCATCGACGGATACAGCGAGTGCACGCTGCTGGGCGCGGCGCCGAAGTCCCCGACCTTCAGCGTCCGGCTCGAGCGGACCGAGCTGTTCACGGGCGGCGCGGGGGTGGTCGCCCGACACGTCAAGAGTGCCGGCGCCGACGTCGTCTTCTCGACCGTCCTCGGCGATGATCCGCCGAAGACCTTCGCGCTGAAGGAACTCGGGGAGGCCGGCGTCGACTGCCACGCCGTGGTTGATCGAACCCGCCCGACCACCTATAAGGAGCGCTTCACCGCCCACGGCTACAAGCTTCTCCAGGTCGATCGGGTCGACAACCGACCGATCTCGGAACGGACGCTGCGCACGATCTGCGAGCGCCTGGGGGCCAGCCGGGCCGACGTCGTGATCATGAGCGACTTCCGCCACGGCATCTTCAACCGGGACTCGATCGGCCGGCTCGTCAAGGAGATCCCGAGCAGCGCCCTGAGGGTGGCCGACAGCCAGGTGTCGAGCCGCTGGGGCAACATCCTCGACTTCACCGACTTTGACCTGATCACACCGAACGAGCGCGAGGCGCGCTTCGCGCTGGCCGACCAGGACACGATCGTCCGGCCGCTCGCGCTGAAGCTCTTCCGCCAGGCCCGCTGTCGCAACCTGATCCTCAAACTTGGCGAGCGGGGGACTATTACGTACCGCCGGCCCGGCAACGAGCCCCGAGACTTCTTTACGCTCGACAGCTTCGTCGACCGGATCGTCGACCCCGTCGGGGCCGGTGACGCCCTCCTGGCCTATGCCTCGCTTGCGCTGGCGACGACGGGGAACCTGGTACTGGCGTCGATCCTTGGCTCGATGGGCGCCGCGGTGACGTGCGAGCGGCAGGGCAATGCCCCCGTCTCGCCGGCCGAAGTCGAGGAGAAGATCAGCGCGCTCGAGCGTCGCGCCCGCTACGCATGAGATACGTGCTGGTCGGCTACGGCAACATCGGGGCCAAGCGGAAGGCGGTCCTTGGCGATCGCTGCGTCGCGACCGTCGACCCCCTCAACCGCGCCGCCGATTACGAGACGCCGGGCCAGTGCGACGAGAGCCGGTACGACGCCGCAATCCTGGCGGTGCCCAACGACGTGAAGGTCGAGCTGCTCGAGTATTTCCTCGACCGCGGGAAGCACGTGCTCGTCGAGAAGCCCTTGATCCTTGACCCCGCGACCGCCGGGCGCCTGCGCCGGCGGGGGGCGAAGGCGGGCGCGATCTGGTACACCTCCTACAACTTCCGATTCGAGCCCCACGTGGTCATCCTCAAGCGACACCTCGATGCGGGCGCGATCGGGCGCGTCTACCGCGTCCGCATGTTCTACGGCAACGGGACGGCCGGCACCATCGCGGGGACGTGGCGCGACAGCCGGTACGGCGTGCTCGAGGACATGGCGAGCCACCTCATCGACCTCACCGGCTTCGTCTTCGGCCGATCCGGCTGTGAGTTCCGCGTCTGGGAGCGGCGCGGCCACGAGCTGAAGGGGATCGATCACTGCATCCTCGCGACGAGCGACCGGAGCCTCGTCATCGAATGTAGCTTCCTCGCCTGGAAGAACCGGTGGCGGATCGAGGTCACCGGCGAGCACGGCGCCCTTGAGATGGATGGGCTCACGAAGTGGGGACGGAGCGAGCTCGTGCTCTGGCGGCGTCGCCTTCCGAGCGGTGTCCCGGAGGAGAGCCGCGAGACCGTCGGCGGCCCCGATCCGACGTGGGCGGCCGATCTCCGGCACTTCGAGGAGCGCGCGGCGGCTGGCGAGGGCTCCTGTGACAACGACCTCTGGCTCTCACGGACGGTGATGGATGCCGCCGTGGCGCCCCTGGAGGGCAGCGGGTGAGCGACCCCACGGGATTCCTTGGCCTGTCGCACCTCGGCATCGTCTCCAGCATCGGCTGGGCCTCGTTCGGCGAGGCGGTCGTCGCGGTGGATCTGGACCCGGCCCCGGTCGAGAAGCTGGCCCGGGGCGAGCTGCCGGTCCACGAACCGGCGCTCGACGCCCTCTTCGCGCGGGTCCGCGGGTCGATGACGTTCTCCACCGACCCCGCGGCGCTCGGCGGGTGCCCGCTCGTGGTCGTCGCGCGGGACGTCCCGACGGACGCGGCGAACACGAGCGATCCCGCGGTGGTGCTCGAGGCGATCGACGCCGCCCTCCCGCACCTGCGCCAGGACGTGATCATCGCGGTGATGAGCCAAGTGCCGCCCGGCTTCACGCGACGGCTCGGCGCCCGGATCCGCACGCGCCGCCCCGAGCTGCGCGTCCAGCTCTACTACTGGATCGAGACGCTCATCTTCGGCAACGCGGTCGAGCGCTATCTCCGACCGGAACGCCTCATGCTCGGCTGCGCTGACCCGACGGCGCCGCTGGCGCCGCTCCTCGAGGCGGGACTGCGGCGCTTCGGCTGCCCGATCCTCCCGATGCGCTACGAGAGCGCGGAGCTGACGAAGACCGCGATCAACCTCTACCTGTGCGCCGCGGTGACCTACGCCAACACGCTGGCCGACCTCTGCGAGGCGGTCGGCGCCGATTGGCGGGAGATGGGGCCCGCGCTCAGACTCGACAGGCGGATCGGCCCCGCCGCCTATATCCGGCCCGGGCTCGGAATCGCGGGAGGCAACCTCGAGCGCGACATGATCTCGCTCCGCGATCTCTGCCGCGCGAGCGGGGTCGATGGCGCGTTCATCGAGACGATGGCCGACTATAACGCCCGGCGGCACTGGTGGGTCCATCGCAAGCTCGAGGAGCACGTGTTCCCCACGACGCCGTCCCCGACGATCGCGGTGTGGGGGCTCGCCTACAAGAAGGACACGCACTCGACCAAGAACTCGATGTCGCTGGCCGTAATCGGCCGGCTCGCGGGGCGCGCCGACATCCGCGCCTGGGATCCCGTCGTGGGGGCGTCCGACATCAGTGCGCCCGTCAAGGTCGTCGCGCACCAGGACGAGGCGCTCGTGGACGCTGACTGCCTGCTCATCCTCACCGACTGGGACGAGTTCGCCGTGCCGCGCCCGGAGGCCCTCCGCACGATGCGGCGGCCGCTCATCATCGATTGTGTGGGCGTCGTCGACGTCGGGCGCACTGACCTCACGGACGTGCGCTACCTCACGATGGGAAGTCCGGCCTGAGCGAGGGACACCGGGGGGTCTTCCTCGACCGGGACGGCGTGCTGGTGGAGACGCTCGTGCGGGGTGACCGCGCGTACGCCCCCGTGTCCCTCGACGAGTTCCGCCTGACCGCGGGCGCGGGCCGGCACGTCGAGCGGCTCCGGGCCGCGGGTCTGGTCCCGATCGTGTTCACGAACCAGCCCGAGGTGGGCCGGGGCATCATCTCCCCGAGCGTCCTCGCGCAAATGCACGAGCGGCTTCGCGCCGCCGTTCCCGTCGAGGACATCTTCGTCTGTCCCCACGCCTCGGATGACGCCTGCCCGTGCCGCAAGCCCAAGCCCGGCATGCTCCGGGAAGCGGCGGAGAAGTGGGGGATCGACCTCGGGCGCTCCTTCGTCGTCGGCGACCGGTGGCGGGACATCGACGCCGGCCGGGCTGTCGGCAGCTACACCGTCCTGCTCGATCGCCCGTACAGCGAGTGCAGGAACGCGGACGCTCGGGTCGCCGACCTCGCGGCGGCGGTTGACGTGATCCTGGCCAGGCTGAAAGGATAGGGGAGATGGACTTCGTTCGCCAGTACCTCGACGAGGTGGTGCAGGTGGCCCGGCGCCTCGATCCCGACGCGATCGGCCGGGTCATCGACGTCCTCGCGACCGTCCGGACGGCCGGCGGCCGGCTCTTCATCCTCGGGGTGGGCGGCAGTGCCGGCAACGCCTCGCACGCCGTCAACGACTTCCGGAAGATCGCCGGGATCGAGGCGTACGCGCCGACCGACAACGTCTCGGAGCTGACCGCGCGCATCAACGACGACGGCTGGGAGAGTTCCTTTGCCAACTGGCTCCGGGGCAGCCGGCTCCGCGAGGGGGACTGTGTGCTGGTCTTCTCGGTGGGCGGAGGGGATGCCGAGCGCGGCGTGAGCGTCAACCTCGTGAGGGCCGTCGAGTACGCCAAGTCGGCGGGGGCGCGCGTCTGCGGGATCGTCGGCCGGAGCGGCGGCTTCACGGCGAAGATGGCCGACGCGTGTGTTATCGTGCCTACAGTGAACCCGGCCACGGTCACCCCCCACACCGAGGCCTTCCAGGCCGTGGTGTGGCACCTCCTCGTCTCGCATCCGCGCCTCCAGGCCGCGCCGACGAAGTGGGAGAGCCTGTCCCGGTGAGGGCACCGGGGCTGCGCGTCGTCATCCTCGGCGCGAGCGGCCACGTCGGCGGGGCTCTGGCGGCCTGCCTCGCCCGCGAGGGCGTCGAGGTGATCGGCCACTCGTCGAAGACCCTCGACCTCACGCAGCCCGAGGCGCTCGGGGCGCTGGATCCGGTGGTGGGGCGGGAGACGATACTCGTCTTCGCGTCCGCCCTCACCCCGGACAGGGGCCAGAACCTGGTGACGTTCACGGCCAACCTCACGATGGCGGTCAACGTGGCGCGCTACGTCGAGGCGCACCCCGTCGGCCGGTGCGTCTACCTGGGCTCCGACGCCGTCTACGGTTTCGACCTGAACCCGGTGACGGAGACCACGCCCGTGGCGCCGGGAGGCTACTACGCGCTAGCGAAGTATACCGGCGAGAAGACGCTGGAGTGCGTGGCGACCGCGAAGGGACTCCCGCTCCTCTCGCTGCGCGTCACGGGGGTCTACGGTCCGGGCGACCCGCACGGCGCCTACGGGCCGAACGCGTTCGCGCGGTCGCTCGCCCGCGACCGGACGGTCAGGCTCTTCGGGGAGGGCGAGGAGGAGCGCGACCACATCTACGTCGACGACGTAGCGAGGCTCGCGTCAGCGTTGCTGCGCTCCGGGGCGACCGGGCTCTTCAACCTGGCCAGCGGGGAGAGCCGGTCGTTCGCGGAAGTCGTCCAGACGATCCGCGGGATCGTTCCGTACGAATTCACCGTGGCGAGCGCGCCCCGGAAGGGGCCGATCACGCACCGGCGCTTTGACACGGCGCGGCTCCACCGCGCCGTCCCTGGCTTCGGCTTCACGCCCTTCAAGGACGGGCTGCGCGCCACGCTGGCCGCCTTCGGGGCGCTCTAGGATGCGGGAGGTCAACCTCCTCGACCGGTATCCGAGGGCGAAGCGCAATATCGCGGCCCGGGAGGCCGCCGTCCCGAGCCAGCGGGAGATCGCCAAGCGCTTCGGGCGCGAGTACTTCGACGGCGACCGGGGCCAGGGCTACGGCGGCTACCGGTACGACGGCCGGTGGGTGCCGATCGCGGAGCGGATGCGAGACTTCTACGGCCTCAGCCCCGGGGATCTCATCCTGGATGTCGGGTGCGCCAAGGGATTCCTCCTCCACGACTTCCGCGCCGTGATTCCGGGCGTGCACGTCGCCGGCCTCGACCTCTCGGCGTACGCGGTCGAGCGGGCCATGGACGACGTCAGGCCCTTCGTCCTCGTCGGCTCCGCCGACGCGCTGCCGTTCGCGGACAAGTCGTTCGACCTCGTCGTCTCGATCAACTCCGTCCACAACCTCGAGCGGGACCGCTGCGTCCAGGCGATCAGCGAGATGGAGCGGGTGAGCCGCCGCTTCAAGTACCTGCAGGTCGATTCGTACCGGTCCGAGCCGGAGCGGGAGAACTTCGAGCGCTGGCAACTCACCGCCGTCACGTACTTCGACCCCGCGGGGTGGCGGCGGGTGTTCGAGCGGGCCGGCTACACCGGCGACTACTACTGGACGATCACCGAATGATCGCCGCCGGGGTCGCCCTCGAGAAGATCCTGGCCTGCCCGCGCTGTCACGGCAGGCTCGAGCGCCGGCCGGAGGCACTCGCCTGCGGGACCCCTGGCTGCGGCTTCCGCGGCGTGATCGCCGACGGTATCGTCAACGCCCTGCCCGCCGCCGCCGGGCCGTCATTCTTCGACGCCACCTACCCGGTGATGATGCATAGCTCGAGCGGCCCCTCACGGCTCGTCTTCTACTCCCAGCAGGCGGCGGCGCTCCGGGAGCGGCTCGCGGGCGCCCGGCTCGTCCTCGACGTCGGGTGCGGGCCCCGGCTCGAGTATGAGCGGCCACCGGCGAGCCTCGTGATCGGCCTCGACCTGTCGTACGAGTCCTTGCGCCACAACACGGACGTCGACGTGCGGCTCTACGGGTCGGCGACCAGCCTGCCGCTGCCCGCCGGGTCGATGGACGCGATCGTCTGCTTCTACTCCCTGCACCACCTGGTCGGTCAGACCGTCCACGAGAACGAAGCGCTGCTCCGGGCGGCCCTCCGGGAGTTCGCGCGGGTCCTCAAGCCGGGCGCCGACCTGCTGGTCTTCGAGATCGCCCCCTGGTGGCTCGCCTGGAAGGTGCAGCGGCTGGCCTGGAATGTCGCCCGGCAGAAGCTCGGCCGGTCCCTCGACATGTTCTTTTGGCGAAGGCAGACGCTCACCGCCCTGGCCAGCGAGCTCCTCCCGCCGGGGACGCGGCTCGAGTACCAGACGATCCGGATACCGCCGTTCACGGTGTTCCCCTTCGCCTTCGCGCTCCAGCGCCTGCAGCTGCCCCGCCTTTTCTATCCGTTCGCGATCTCCATGTATGATTGGCGAGTGGGGCAAATCGCATGAGGAGCGCATGAGTCAGGTGGCCGTGCCGTACGTGGCCCTGGGCCTCCGGGCCCGTCGGATCAAGCGCGAGCTGCTGGCGGCGATCGAGCGGGTGGTCGACGGCGGCATGTACATCCTCGGTCCCGAGGTGCAGGAGTTCGAGCGGCGGTTCGCCGCCTACTGCGGGACGCGCTACGCGGTGGGGGTCGCCGACGGGACATCGGCGCTGATCCTGGTGCTCCGCTCGCTCGGGATCGGGCCCGGGGACGAGGTGATCACCGCCCCGAACTCGTTCATCGCCTCCGCGTCCTCGACGGCGCTGCTCGGCGCCACGCCGCGGTTCGTCGACGTCCGGCGGGAGGACATGAACCTGAACCCGGACCTCCTCGAGGCGGCGATCACACCCCGCACGAAGGCCATCGTGCCGGTGCACCTGACCGGCCACCCGGCCGACATGGAGCCGATCCTCAAGGTGGCCGAGCGCCACCGCATCCCCGTGATCGAGGACGCGGCCCAGTCGGTGGGCACGCTGTACCACGGCCGCCGGACGGGCGGCATGGGCTACGCGGGCTGCTTCAGCCTGCACCCCTTGAAGAACCTGCACGCGCTCGGCGACGCGGGGGTCATAACGACGGGCGACGAGCGCCTCTACCAGTGGCTCCTCAAGGCGCGGAGCCACGGCCTGCGCAACCGCGACGAGGTCGAGTTCTGGAGCACGAACTCCCGGCTCGACACCCTCCAGGCGGCGGTCCTCTGCGTCATGCTGGATCACCTCGACGAGTGGATCAAGACGCGGCGAGAGATCGCGGCCCAGTTCAGCGCGGCGCTCCGGGAGGTCGTCGGCGTGCCCGCCGAAGCGCCCGGATGCCTGCACACCTACCAGACCTACATGATCCAGGCCGAGCGCCGGCCGGCCTTGCTCGAGCACCTCAAGCAGCGCGGGGTCGACGCCAAGGTCCACTATCCGGTCCCGATCCCGATGCAGGAGGCCGCCCGAGGCCTCGGGCACCGTCGGGGAGACTTCCCGGTGACCGACTGGCTGGCGGAGCGGATCGTCAGCGTCCCCATCTACGCCGAGATGACCTTGGAGCAGCGCGCGGCCGTCATCGACGGCGTGCGGTCCTTCTACCGGGCATGAAAGTCCCGTACAACTACCTCGATCGTCAGTTCACCGCCGTGGAGACGGAGGCCATCCTGGACAAGCTGCGGGCGCTCGCCGCCACCGGCGAGTTCACGATCGGCCCGCCCGTCCTCGAGTTCGAGCGCCGGTTCGCGGCCATGACCGGTGTCAAGCACGTGATCGGGACGAACACCGGCACGGACGCGCTGATCCTCGCGCTGAAGGCGCTCGGGATCGGCGCCGGCGACGAGGTCATCACCCAGGTGAACACGTTCTACGCGACGGTGGGTGCGATCGTGGCCGTCGGCGCTCGGCCGGTCTTCGTCGACGTGGACGACCAGTACGCGATCGACGCGCGCCGCATCGCGGCCGCGATCACACCGCGGACGAAGGCGGTCCTGCCCGTCTACTGGACCGGCCTGCCGCCCGACATGCCGGCCATCGTGCAGATGGCGCGGCGCCACCGGCTCTACGTCGTGGAGGACGCCTGCCCGGCGGTCGGCGCCGCCTACGACGGCACACCGGCCGGCGCCTTCGGCGACGCCGCCGGCTTCAGCATGCACCCGCTGAAGCCGCTCCACGTATGGGGAGACGGGGGTGCGGTGGCGACCAGCGACGATCGGGCGGCGGAGTGGCTCCGCCTCTATCGCAACCACGGCATGGTGAACCGGGACGAGATCGCGATCTGGGGCGTCAACCAGCGGCTCCAGACGGTCCAGGCGGTGGTGGCCAACCACATCCTGGACCGGATCAATACCTGGGTCGACCGGCGGATCGAGATCGCCGAGCGGATCGACAAGGGGTTGGCCGACCTCACGCCGATCACGCTGCCCCCCCGTCCCGCCAACCGGCGGAACGCCTACCAGCTCTACATCGTCCGCGCCGAGCGGCGGACCGAGCTGATCAAGTACCTGGTCTCCGAGGGCGTCGAGGCGAAGATCCATTACCCGATCCCGCTCCACCTGCAGCGGGCCGCGCGCGACCTCGGCTACAAGCGGGGAGACTTCCCGGTGGCGGAGGCTCAGGCCGCCGACATCGTGACGCTTCCGGGTCACCAGTTCCTGACGGACGACGAGGTCGAGTTCATGATCGATCGCGTCCGGAGGTTCTACCGCCGATGAGAAAGGCCACGCCCGCGCGCAGCGATCTCAAGCGCGAGCTCTATGGCCAGATGCTCCGGATCCGCCGGGTCGAGGAGCGGATCAAGGCCGTCTATCATCTGCGCGAGATGCGCTCGCCGCCCCACCTCTACATGGGCCACGAGGCGGTCGCCGTCGGCGTGTGTGCGACCCTCCGCTCCGACGATGTCGTCTTCCCCTACTACCGCTCCCACGGCTGGTACCTGGCGAAGGGCGGCGACCTCAAGGCGATGCTGGCGGAGCTCCACGGTCGCGAGACCGGCTGCAGCCGCGGCTGGGGCGGGTCCATGCACCTGATCGATCTGCGGGCGGGCGTCATGGGCACCTCGGCGATCGTGGCCGGGACCATCTCCCACGCGGCCGGCGCCGCGCTCACGTTCCGGATGCGGCGCCAGGACCGAGTGGCGGTCGTGAGCTTCGGCGACGGCGCCATCGAGGAAGGGGTCTTCCACGAGACGCTCAACTTCGCCGCGCTCCGGAAGCTCCCGCTGGTGTTCGTGTGCGAGAACAACCTCTATGCGACCAATACCCACATCCGCGACCGCCAGGCCCAACCGGAGATCTACCGGCATGCCGAACGCTTCGGGTTCCCGGGCCTCCGGGCGGACGGCAACGATGTGCTCGCGGTCTACCAGCACGCGCGGACGGCGGTGGCGCGGGCGCGGCGCGGCGAGGGCCCGAGTCTCCTCGAGTTCCAGACCTACCGCATCCTCGAGCACTGCGGGATCAACGAGGATCACGAGCTCGGCTACCGGACGCTCGCCGAGGTCCGGCGGTGGCAAGCCAAGGGGCCACTGCAGAAGGGCAAGCGGCTGGCGTCCGAGGCCGAGGTCAGGCGCATGACGGCCGAGATCGACGCGCAGATCGACGCGGCGTTCGAGTACGCCCGCTCGTCTCCGTTCCCCGCGGCGCTGCTCGCCGAAGGCGCCGCGCGATGAAGTTCAGAGAGGCGGTGCGTGACGCGACGATCCAGGCGATGGACAACGACCCGACCGTCTTCCTGATCGGGGTCGGGATCATCGACCCGCGTGCGGTCTGGGGCACCCTGTCCGGGGCCCTCGAGAAGTTCGGCGCCGACCGGGTGGTCGAAGGCCCGCTCTCCGAGAACGCCCTCACCGGGATCTGCGTGGGCGCGGCGACCTTCGGCATGCGCCCCGTTCTCGTCCACCATCGGATCGACTTCGTCATGCTCACGATGGACCAGCTCGTCAACCACGCCGCCAAGTGGCCGGCCATGTTCGGCCGGCAGCAGACGGTGCCCTTGGTCGTGCGGGCGGTGGTGGGCCGGGGGTGGGGGAACGGGCCGCAGCACACTCAGAGCCATCACGCGGTCTTCTCCCACATCCCCGGGCTCAAGGCGGTCGTGCCGTCGAATCCGCGGGACGCCAAGGGGCTCCTGATCGCCGCCATCGAGGACGACGAGCCGGTGATATACATCGAGCACCGGTGGCTTCACGAGGACAACGCGGAGGTCCCGGCCGAGTACTTCAGCACTCCGATCGGCCGCGCGGCGGTCGTCCGCCACGGCCGGGACGTGACGGTCGTCGCGGTCGGCCCCATGGTGTCGGAGTCGCTGAAGGCGGCGCAGGCCCTGGAGCAGGCCGGGCTCTCGGCGGAAGTCATCGACGTTCGGACACTGCGGCCGCTCGACTCGGAGACCATCCTGGCCTCGGTCGGGAAGACAGGGCGGCTCGTCGTAGCGGATTCAGACTGGAGCCCCTGCGGCATCGCCGGCGAGGTCATCGCCCGGGTCGCCGAGACGGCGTTCGACGCGCTGAAGGCGAGGCCCGTACGCGTGACGTGGCCCGACACCCCGGTGCCGAGCAGCGAGACGATCGAGGCGCAGTTCTACCCCGGGGCCCGCGAGATCCAGGTTGCCGCCACTCGTGTCTGCGAGTCGAGAGCCGACAAGGGCGTCGTGTCGAGCACCGTGAAGCACTTCGAAGGTCCGTTCTGACAAATCGTTTCCTCCGCGGCGGGAGTGACGCTATGATCACTCTAAGCCTTGATCGGGCCCGGGGGGACTGATGAAGATCTTCATCGACTCGGCCAACCTCACCGAGATCGAAGAGGCGTTGCAGCGAGGGTTCCCGGCCGGCATCACCACGAACCCCTCGATCCTTTCCAAGGAGGAGAAGGGCGACTTCCGCGAGCACATCAAGAAGATCATCGGTCTCATCGAGAAGTACGGCTACGATATCCCCCTCAGCGTGGAGGTCTTCTCGACCAAGCCGGAGGAGATGGTCGCCCAGGCCGAGGACTTCGTTCGTCACTTCGGCGCCTACCGGAACCTGAACGTCAAGGTGCCCATCGGCTGGGACGAGCTGGCCGTCATCCGCGAGCTGCGTCGGCGCGGCGTCAAGGTCAACTGCACCTGCTGCATGTCCTACAACCAGGCGATCATGGCTGCGCGGGCGGGCGCCAACTACGTGAGCCTCTTCTACGGTCGGATCCGCGATATCGGCTACGACGCGGCATCGGTCGTCCGGGAGGTGCGGGCGACGTTCAGGGAATGGAGCTATCCGTCGGAGATCATCGTCGGCAGCATCCGTCACATCATGGACATCAACGAGGCGCTCCAGGCCGGGGCCGACATCGTCACGGTGCCGCCGAAGTTCTTCCGGCCGATGACGCAGCATCCCAAGACGGATGAGGCGGTGCACCAGTTCGTCACTGATTTCCAGAACTGGCTGAAGTAACTTGGTCCCGGCCCAGCCTCAAATCAAAGCGTTGAGGAGCATGAGCGGGGGATGTCCCCAGGGCCAGAGCGAGCGGGAGGGGCGTCGAGGCCCTGACGGCTACTCGCTTCGCGTCGACGACATTCCGGGCGACAGGCGCGAGGGTAGAACGCGACAGACGACAGGTGGGAGGTCCACCGGTCGGCGTTCGCGATGAGGCGGTACGTCGACCACTCGGTCGGCGCCGACCCGACGGTCCTAACGCGATGCCGGCGCCACGTCGTACACCGCGATGCTCGGGCCGGCGAATACACGCTTGAAGCGTTGGTCTAGCTCTTCTCGAGAGACGCACGCCGCGCCGGAGCAAAATGCGTTGCCCTCGCCGAACCAGACGTACACGGCCGGCGCCGTCGGGACCGTCGCCGGCCAACCGCGGATGAAATGGGCGAGACATTTCGAGGCGTCCGGGACCGTGGCAGCGATCGACGCCTGCTGGCAACCCCCGAGGGCGGCCTGTTTGGTGAAGAATCCGACGACGGTGGGGTCGACGTTCGTCATCGCCACCTGGCCGCCCAGATGGTTCGTGATCCACGAGAAGCCGGTTCCGATCGCTGGGTCGCGCACCCACGTCGCGACACCCTTCGCCACCTGGTTGGCGCCATGAAGTTGTGCCAGGCCGACCCATGCGACGCTCGCGAGGAGCAATATCCGAAGCGAGGACCGCGTCGTGTTCGCCAGGGGAGCGGCCGTGACGATCTGGAATCCGAACGAGAGTGACGCCAACGCGAGAATTCCCAGAAGGAACTCGTTCATGCCTCGCAGCCCGTAGTCGCTCGAAAATGCGGGGAACATGAAGATGGGCGTTAGTACGGAGACGACGACCGAGACGACAACCTTTGCCAACTCGAGCGTGGACCGCCTCACCGTGTCGGGAGCCGGCTCACACCTCCCTGCGGCCTGCCAGAGCACCACGACGAGAACGACTACCAGAGCGACGGCCAATGGAGCGTAGGCGCGGACCCACAGAGTGGACGCAACCGCGTCGAGGAAGCGGGCTCGCGAAAACCGGTGCCCGCCGTAGAGCACGAAGCCAAGCGAGTCGTAGAACGCCTTGAGCTCGTCGCGCGTCGGCTCGCCAAACATTCTGTTGGAAAGAGTGAACCAG
>Ga0209056_10003469_pt1 | contig 16817 bp, 14 predicted proteins | sample GraSoiAngelo_114_FD_185876 | JGI IMG/M metagenome (GOLD analysis project Ga0209056, IMG submission 185876) | Grasslands soil microbial communities from the Angelo Coastal Reserve, California, USA - 14_0903_13_40cm (SPAdes) (version 2) | ecosystem: Environmental > Terrestrial > Soil > Grasslands... | reverse complement strand
TCCACTGCGATTTGAACTGGCTGCAACGTCTAAATTTACACCTGCCGCTACCATTGATTAATATCCGGCAAACCAATGGATTCTCAAACACATCGGCTTGGGTTCGTCGGCGCGGGCAAACTGGCCGGCTCAGTCATTCGCGGTTTGATCCGGGCTAAATTTTGTCCACCGGGCGAAATCATCGCGAGCGAGCCAAACGATCAAACACGCACTCTGTTACAGAAAGAAACAGACATTTGCCTGACCGCGGAGAACGCAGAGGTCGCGGAGAAATCGGAAGTCATTTTTCTCGGAGTGAAGCCGGCCATGGCTTTGCCGGTTCTGCGTGAACTCAGTGCGCACCTTCAAAACAAAGTTGTCATTTCGCTCGCGGGAAGCGTTCGGATTTCGGGCATGGAGAAAATCGCGAACGCGCGATTCATGCGCGCGCTGACGAATACGCCATCGGCAATTTGTCGCGCGGCGACCGGAATTGCCCGCGGCAGTCGCAGTACAACTGAAGATGTCGATCTTGTCGCAAAGATTTTTGGTGCAATCGGCGTGGTCGTCGAAGTCGAAGAAAAACAGATCGACGCTGTGACTGGATTGAGTGGAAGCGGGCCTGCTTTTGTTTACACGGTAATCGAAGCGCTTGCGGCGGGTGGAACAAAAATGGGGCTATCGGGCGACGTCGCGCTAAAACTGACAGCGCAAACAGTTCTCGGCGCGGCCGCGCTCATGCAGGAAAGCAAAATGTCGCCGGAAGAGTTACGCAAAATGGTCGTGACGCCCCGCGGAACGACCGCCGCCGGCCTTGCCGCGATGGAAAAGCTCGGAACAAGCGAGAGCTTGATCGCTGCGGTCGAGGCCGCAACCAAACGCGGACAAGAAATGGCGAAAGAAAACTCCTGATGCTCGGGGTGGATCGGCCGCTCCGCGGGCGATGTTAAATATTTGCGGCTCCGCCGCCATAAGGAACATCGAGCAAGGGACTGCTCGATCCACCTACCCCAACGCTTTTCTCATTACCTCGATCGGCGCTTCCCGCTGAAACCAAATTTCAAACGCCAGCGCACCCTGATGGAGCAGCATCGATAATCCATTTGCCGCGCGCGCGCCGGCTTCGATTGCGGCCGAAACAAACGCTGTGCGCTCGACCGAATAAATCGTGTCGTAAACCATCACGTGCGGTGCGAGCAGTCGCGCTGCTATCGGCGACGGATCGCCGCGATTCAAACCAACCGGCGTGGCATTCACGACAAGATCGATGTTGGCGATTTGAAATCGGATCGCGGCTTCTTCCAACGGAACCGCCTGTAGGCGCGGCACCGGTCCGAGAACTTTGGGACCCGCAAAAAAATCGCGCAGTTGATCAGCAAGCTTCTGGGCTTTTTCGACCGAGCGATTAGTAATGACCAGCCGCTCGGAATTTTCCTTTGCGCATTGGAGCGCGATCGCACGAGCTGCGCCGCCTGCTCCAAGAATCATCACGCGAAGATCGCGCAGGTCGACCGAGAATACTTCGCGAATCGCGCGCGCGAATCCGCGGCCGTCGGTATTGAAGCCGTGCAACTTGCCAGCTTCGACTTTGATCACATTGACCGCGCCGATGCGCTTTACGTTTTCGTCGGCAACATCAAGGAGCTGGAGGGCCGCAATTTTATGCGGGATAGTGAGGTTAACGCCCACGAATTCTAATTTGCGAATGAGATCAATCGCTTCGCGGAGCTCGTCAGGCGAAATTCGCAAGCGCGCATACTGCATGTCGATCTTGTAATGCTTGAGCGCGGCGTTTTGCATTTGGGGCGAGAGCGAATGCTCCACCGGATCGCCGAAGACGCCGAGTCGAATCGGCGGGTGGACATCGTGCCAATCTTTTAAATCCGCGAGTGTGTAAACCTCTTTGGAGACCGCGCGTTTCTTTTTCATGTTACGCCAAGGAAATGCCAGTCCGGGTCGGACTCATTTGGCGCCGAGCTGCGCTATCATTCGGTCGAAGCGCTTGAGCACTCGTTCTTTCCCCATCACTTCGAGCATGTGATACAAACTTGGCCCAACCGAACGCCCGCTCACCGCCACGCGCGCGGGATGAACCAGATCGCCGGTCTTGCAGCCGAGCTTTTGGGCAAGCGACTTCAGTGCAGATTCGAGTGTCTCAAGGTCCCACTTGTCGATCTTCGCGAATTCTTCACGCAAAGCTTTCAATCGCGAGAGCGCTTCGGAGTTGCCAAAAACTTTTTTTACCGCCTCGGAATCGAATTCGTAATCCTCGGTGAAGAAGTACGACGTCCATTCCGGAACATCTTTGAAGAGCTTGATCTTCTCTTTTACGATCGCGAGGACTTCGCGCAGGTATTTTTCGTTGGAGATGTCGATCTTTGCTTTCTCCAAAAATGGCCGCGCCAGTTCGATGAAACGGTCGAGCGACATTTGGGCAACGTATTGGCCGTTGAGCCAAAAACATTTGTCGAGGTCGAACGCGGCGTTGCGGCGATTGATCTTCTCGAGCTCGAACAGTTTCACCACCTCGTCGATGTCGATCTTTTCCCGGTTGTCCTTCGGCGACCAGCCAAGCAGGCAAAGATAATTGCGGACTGCTTCGGGCGCGTAACCCTGTTCAATGTAAGTCGCGACGGCGGCGCCTTCATCACGTTTGCTCATTTTCGAGCCGTCCCGATTTAAAATGAGCGGAATATGCGCGTAGTTCGGCGGCGACACGCCGAGTGCGCGGAAAATTTCAATATGTTTGGGCGTGTTGGAAAGATGGTCTTCGCCGCGGATCACGTGCGAGATTTTCATCTCGAGGTCGTCGATCACGTTCACGAAATGAAAGATCCATGAGCCGTCGGGACGTCGAATCGTCATATCGGGATGCGTAGCGGGATTGGTGAGATCGAAATCGATTTTGCCGCAGACAAGATCGTTCACGACGACGTGCTCCCGCGGCGAACGGAAGCGCAACGCGCCCTGGTCTTCAAAGATGTGGCCACCGTCCTGAAGTTTCTTCAAGTAACGTTCGTAGATCTCAGTGCGCTGACTTTGAAAATAGGGACCGAGATTCCCGCCGATGTGGGGGCCTTCATCCCAATTCAGTCCGAGCCATTCGAGGCCTTCGTAAATCGCGGCTGCGGCTTCCTCGGTATTGCGCTTCAGATCGGTATCTTCGATTCGCAGCACTAATTTGCCGCCGTGATGGCGAACAAAGAGCCAGTTAAACAAAGCTGTGCGCGCGCCGCCGATGTGCAGGTAGCCGGTCGGCGACGGAGCGAAACGAACGCGAACTTCGGAACTCATCTCAATTTACCTAGCCACAGACTACACAGATTTTCACAGATGTTGTAGCGGAAGCGGTCTGCTTCCCATGGGACGCTAACAGCGTCCCCTACAGAAAACGTTACTCAATAAAGATTTTGCCGGCACGGCGACGCACATGTCGATCTTGCGGAAGATTAACTTTGGCGACGCGTGACTCATGATCCAGCAACGAGCGGACATTTTCCACGACATCGAACCCGACATTCATAATCCGTCGTGTGCGTAGCCATTTCAAAATTTCACGGCGCTGAAGCGCAACCGGTAAATCGCGCAACTCCGTGACCGAAAGAGCCGCCTCTGCCGAAGAGGCTCCGGCGCCCAAGTCGACATCGGTGGCAGCGGGGAGCTGATCCTCGATCCAGTGTTCTTCTTCGGCCGCAATTATGGCCGCGCGCCAAATACTCTGGCGAATATTCCGGCCAAGTGCCTTTTCCAAATAAGGAATGATCCGCCCGCGAATCCGATTGCGCAGCGGCACCAGATTCTTGTTCGACGCGTCCTCGCGGAATTTCAGCCGATGCTTGCGAACGTAGCGGTCAATTTCTCTGCGCCAAACTCCAAGAAAGGGCCGAACAATTGTAAGATCGACATCTTCAACGTGGCGTTTCGAAACTTCCCGCATCGCGCCAAGACCGGTCCTGCCCGAGCCGCGAAACAAATTAATTAAGAGCGTTTCAACCAAATCGTCTGCATGATGCGCGAGAAAAATGGTTTGGGCGCGCCTCTGTTTCGCAACTTGTGCGAAAAATTTGTAGCGGGCTTCGCGCGCCGCGGTTTCGATCGACATTTTTTGTATTGCCGCAAGAGCGCGCACATTTGCCGATCCAATTTCAAGATCGACATCGTATTGGGCGGCCAGTTTTTCGACGAAACGTGCGTCGGCATCACTTGAGCGGCCGCGAAGCTGATGATTCAAATGACAAACGACCAGTTTTTTGTAGCTGCGCTCAACGAGGAAGTTAAGTAGCGCGACAGAGTCTCGCCCGCCTGAGACGGCGATGAGGTAGCGTCCGTCGGGCGGAAACCCGCGAAGAAAATTTTTATTTTGAATCCGATTCAACGCGACCTCGCATCCAATGTTCAAAGGCAATGATAACGCTGAGTAAGTTTAGACAAAAGCAACGCTCGGCGACGTCTTCACAACAAAAGGAAATAGCATGAAAAAGAGATCGACTTACCGGCTGCTCGTTCAGTCAGAAGAGAGAAACAAAAACGTGATGGAAATCGCAGTGTACGCGCTGGTCGGGTTGAGCTGCTTGATTTCGATTTGGCAATTCGCGGAGCAACCCAACGCTCTGCCTTTGGACAAGGTTGGAACAGCGCCCGAGGAGCACGTCGAAGTGCAAATTGCCTCGTAAAAACAAGGGCCATTTGACAATGAATGAACGTTCATTCATTGTTTTGGCCCATGTCCCAACCTCAAATCGACACCGTCCTTGACCGGCCGACCCAGATTCTCGATGCCGCGGTGGCGTGTTTTGCCAAGCGCGGTTTCCACCAGGCGAGCATGCACGATATCAGCGCTGAAGCCGGGATCAGCGTCGGTCTGATTTATCGCTATTTTCAAAACAAAGAGGCGGTGATTTCGGCGATGGCCGATCGACATAAACAGGAAATCCAGGAAATCCTGGAACGCGCCCGGCAAGCGTCGGGGTTATTGGAATCGCTGGAGGTCCTGTTCACGGCGCACTGCGGCGAAACCGAACCGCAAGTGGTTTCCGCCTTCGTAGTCGATCTTTTCGCCGAGGCGAGTCGCAATCCGCACGTTGCTCAATTGGTGCGCGACGTTTGTGAGACGTCGATGAATGGCGTGACCGATTTGATCGCGCGTTCGCCAGACGCTAAGGCCTCGAATTTAACCCCTCGCGAAATGGCTGAGCTGATCTTTGCCGTGAACGACGGCATGTTGATGCGCAACGTGCTCAAGATCGGTTCGACTTCTGAAGAACGACGCGACCAACAATTGAAAGTCGCGCGCAATTTGTGGCGACTATTATTCAAGGAGAAGACCCAACCAACTTATGCATGACGTGGCAAAACCTGTTTCAACGGAGGGCAAAGTGAGACCAAGACGCGGAGCAATGGGCGTTGCAATCGGCGGACTCGTTGCGGTGGTGACCATTCTGGTCGGCGTCAAGGTGATGCAAATCGCCAAGATGATGAGCAGTCCGATGGTCATGCCAGCGACCACCGTGACCAGCGCGCCGGTAAAAGAGGAAGATTGGGCGCCAATTCTTTCGGCAGTCGGATCGGTCTCGGCCGTGCAAGGCGCCGTGCTTTCAACTGACCTCGCGGGCACGGTGGCCGAAGTGAAATTTGAAAGCGGAGCGGTTGCGAAAAAAGGAGACGTTTTAGTCAGGCTCGATGTCTCATCGGAAGAAGGGCAATTACGAACCGCGGAAGCCGATTTGGAATTGGCGCGCTCTGATCTCGAACGTTCGCGCGGACTGGCGGCGCGCAAAGTAATTTCAAAAGCGGAGATCGACAGCGCCGAATCAAAATTCAAACAGAAAGAAGGCACGGTCGACAACATGCGGGCGATGGTTGGGAAGAAGGAAGTTCGCGCGCCCTTCGATGGCCAGCTCGGCATTCGCCAGGTGAACGTTGGGCAAATGATCAATGCCGGTCAGCAGGTGGTGGCATTGACGGCGCTCGACCCGGTTTATGTCGATTTTGCATTGCCGCAGCAGGAGCTGGCAAAACTTTCAGCCGGCTTTGAGGTTCGGGTGCACACCGACGCGGTGCCCGGCCGGGAATTTAAAGGCAAACTTACCGCCGTGAACTCAATGGTCGATACCGTCACCCGAAATGTGACCCTGCAAGCAACGCTCGAGAATCCTGATCACGCACTTCGGCCCGGAACGTTTGCCAAAGTCGAAGTGATGCTGCCGGAAAAACATAAGGCTCTGGTCGTCCCGGGCTCGGCGATTTCATATGCGCCGTTTGGAGATTCGGTTTTTGTGATCGAGAAAAAGAACGACCCCAAGACAGGCAAGGAATCGCAGACGATTCGTCAGCAATTTGTTCGGGTGGGCGAAGCGCGCGGCGATTTTGTGTCGATCAATGACGGACTGAAACCGAATGAAACGATCGTGAGCACGGGGGTTTTCAAACTACGCAACGGAATGACGGTAACGATCAACAACGAGCTCGCGCCGAAGCCGCAGCTGAATCCAACGCCAGTGGATTCGTAACCCAAAGATCGACATGAAATCCTTCACCGATCTTTTCATCAAGCGGCCGGTGCTGGCGATGGTGGTCAGTTTCGTCATTCTCATCGCCGGTTTGCAGGCGATGAAGACGATCAATGTTCGCCAATACCCGCGCAGCGACATTGCGTCGATCACCGTAACAACGGTCTACGTCGGAGCAGACGCGGAACTGGTCCGCGGATTTATTACGACGCCGCTCGAGCGAGCAATCGCAGCCGCGGACGGAATCGATTACATCCAATCACAAAGTCAGCAGGGCGTTTCGACAATCACCGCGCGATTGAAGCTGAACTACGACGCAAATAAAGCGTTGTCGGACATCAGCTCGAAAGTGGATGCGATCCGGCGCGATCTGCCACCGGAAGCAGAAATTCCGGTGATCGCAATCCAAGCGGCTGATTCGCAGTTTGCTTCGGCTTACCTCAGCTTTACTTCTAATATACTTCAGCCGAACGAAGTGACCGATTATCTGGTTCGCCTCGTGCAACCGCGTCTGACCTCCGTCGGCGGCGTGCAAAAAGCCGACATTCTTGGCGGACGCACATTTGCCATGCGCGTTTGGATGAAACCGGATCGGATGGCGGCATTGAACATCAGCCCGGCTGATGTCCGCAGCGCGCTGACTCGAAATAATTATCTGGCGGCTGTCGGCAGCACCAAAGGTTCGTTGCTTCAAGTGAATCTGACCGCGAACACCGATTTGCACACCGCGGATCAATTCAAACAACTCGTCGTCCGCCAGGACAAAGGAACACTCGTTCGATTGGGAGACATCGCCGACGTCGTTCTTGGCGCGGAAGATTACAACACCGAAGTGCGCTTCTCCGGCCAAAAGGCTGTCTTCATGGGTATTTGGGTGCTGCCGAACGCGAACTCGGTCGACGTGATCAAGCGCGTGCGCGTGGAACTGGAGCAAATCAAGAAGGAACTCCCCACCGGCATGAACGCTGAGATGGCCTACGACGCGACCGCTTACATCAACGATGCCATCCACGAAGTCGTAAAAACTTTGATCGACACGTTGCTCATCGTCATGGTGGTGATCTTCCTCTTCCTCGGATCGTTCCGGTCGGTAATTGTTCCGGTAGTAGCGATTCCGATCTCGCTGATCGGGGCGTTGTTTTTGATGCAGTTGTTCGGCTTCACGCTCAACCTGCTAACCCTGCTCGCGATTGTGCTTTCGGTCGGGTTGGTGGTCGATGACGCGATCGTCGTTGTCGAGAACGTCGAGCGTCACATGCGCGAAGGCCTGTCGCGAATGAATGCCGCGTTGGTGGGCGCGCGCGAATTGATCGGACCGATCATCGCAATGACGATCACTCTGGCCGCCGTTTACACGCCAATCGCGCTGCAAGGCGGATTGACCGGCGCGCTCTTTCGCGAATTCGCGCTCACTCTGGCGGGCGCAGTTTTTATTTCCGGTGTCGTTGCGCTTGTCCTGTCGCCGATGATGTCAGCGAATTTATTGCGCGAAGAACATGTCGATGCCGGATTCAGCGGCTGGGTCAATCGAACGTTCGATCGCTTTCGCAATTGGTATGGCGAGCATCTCGATCGAACATTGCGCGCACGTCCGGCAGTTTATGTGGTTTGGGGCGGGATCTCGCTCCTCGCGATTTTCATGTTCGCGGCGATTCCAAAAATGGCGACGAAAGAATTAGCGCCGAAGGAAGATCAGGGAGTGATTTTTGGGATCATCACCGCGCCGGCGAACGCAACCATCGACGATACGATTCGTTATGCTGACGCGGCTGGAAAAGTTTTCCAGGATATCCCGGACACGCGCTTTACATTTCAAATTACGAATCCGAGCGGCGGATTTGGTGGAATGGTCTTAAAGCCTTGGGGCACTCGTAAGACGCCGACAAAGAATTACCTGCCGGTCGTGCAACAACAACTGGGCGCCATCCCCGGTATTCAAATGTTTCCGATCATGCCCGAAGCGCTTCCGGGCAGTGATAATTTTCCAGTCAGTTTCGTCATCGCTTCTACCGCGAGCCAGGAACGCATCCTTGAGTTGGCCAAGCAAATTTTCCTGAAAGCGATGCAGGCCCACGTGTTTCAGTTTGGTGACATCGACACGAAGATCGATCAGCCACAGGCCCAAATCGTTTTCGATCACGACAAAGTTTCGGCCATGGGTCTCGATATGCAGCAGGTCGGGGCCGACCTCTCCGCCAGCATCGGCGGTAACTTTGTTAATCGCTTCAACATGGAAGGCCTGAGTTACAAAGTGATCCCGCAAATCAAACGGGTGGACCGGTTGAACCCCGAACAGCTGAACAGCATTTACGTCACGGGCCCGAATAGGCAGCTTGTCCCACTGAGCACGATTGCGACGATCCAACACAAAACGGTCGCGCGTTCGCTCAATCGAATGCAGCAGCTCAACGCCGTGACCATCAGCGGCGTTCCGGCAGCTTCGGTCGATACGACCTTAAAGTTCCTTGAGGACGAGGCGCACAGAGTTCTTCCATCCGGATATGTAATCGATTACACCGGCGGCTCGCGCCAACTAAGAATTGAAGGCAGTAAATTCGGCGCGGTTTTCGGTCTTGCCATCGTCCTCATTTTTCTGGTCTTGGCCGCGCAATTTAACAGCTTCCGCGATCCATTTATTATTTTGCTAGGCTCGGTGCCCCTGGCCATGTTTGGCGCGGGCATTTTCATGTTCTTGAAGATGCCGTTCGGCGAATTCTTCACCGACGGTTGGACGACTTCTTTCAATATTTACTCCCAAGTTGGACTCGTCACACTTGTCGGCTTGGTCTCAAAAAATGGAATTTTGATCGTCCAGTTCGCGAATGAGTTGCAACGGAAGGGCGTGGATAAACTCGCCGCTATCGCGCAAGCGGCGCGAATTCGTTTGCGCCCGATCATGATGACGAGCGTGGCCACAGTGGCTGGTCACCTGCCGCTGTGTTTTGTCACCGGCGCCGGCGCAGCCGCGAGGAATTCGATTGGCCGGGTCCTCGTTGGCGGAATGACGATTGGAACAATTTTCACGCTGTTCATCGTGCCATCGCTCTACATGCTCATCGCCAAGCAACATCACGAGAAATCGTTGATGGATACGGACCTCGAAGGCGCCGAGGATGTCGATCTTGCACCGGAGCTTGCGCCCGCCCTCACCGGTGACGGAAACGGCTGGAAGCAGGGTTGATCGGGCCCGATCCCGGAGTTCTTTCACCGCCGCAGTTGCGGATGAAGGACACGGCCTCTTCGGTCTGATTACCGAAGGTCAACAATCAGATCAACGCTGGGCGCAGCCTGACGCCGCCCAGTCTTAACTTTCCCCGAACGCGCGGAATCGGTGCAACCTTGCGCGATTCGTGCTGTTTAATCTCGCGATGCGCGGGGAATCTCTCGGGTTGAGCGGCTTCTCAATCCAATCCGCGCTTCATCAACCATCACTCCGAGGCGAGAAACAACAGGAAAGGAACACAGATGAAAACTATACTTGTGTCGTTTAAAACCGCGTCGCTGGTGGCGGCGAGCATGCTTGCGCTCGCGGCAACCGCGCGTGCCAACTTCGACTGGGAAAATCTCGAAGGAGATATTCCAGGCGTGGCCGAGATCACCGACTCCAATGTAATAAATCCGTGGGGAATCACCGTTTCGCCATCGGGCACGTTGTTTGTCGCGGACAACGGTGCTGGAGTCGCTACTGCGTACTTTCAGGACGGCACACCTGCGCCGAGCTTCGGCAATCCGCTTGTCATTACAATTCCGCCGAGCGCCAGCAACACCGATGGCGCAAATCCGACCGGGACGGTGTGGAACAACACATCGGTTTTCAAAGTCAGCAACGGCACCAATTCGCTGCCGGCCAAACTCATCTTCGTCAGCGAAGACGGAATGATTTCCGGTTGGAATCCAAATCTCAGCAACACTCAGGCGTTCCAAGCTGCGGACAATGGCGCGAGTGGCGCGGTTTATAAAGGCGCGACACTCGGCGTCGCCAACAACCAGAATTTCCTCTACGTGACGAATTTTCATTCCGGACAGGTCGAGACTTATAATGGAAGCTTTGCCCTGCAAGCCGGTTTTCCATTTACCGATCCAAATCTCCCCGCCGGCTACGCGCCATTTGGAATCCGTAATTTCGGTGGTCAGATTTTTGTGACTTATGCGAAGATCAACCCATCGAATCCGAATGATGATCTTGCCGGCGCGGGCTTCGGTTTTGTCGATGTTTTCAATACGAAGGGCCAATTCTTGCGGCGACTGGTTTCGCAGGGGCGACTGAATGCCCCCTGGGGCCTTGAAATCGTGAATGGCGCACTTTGGGTCGGCAATTTCGGGGATGGCCGGATCAATGCTTACAATCCAAGCACCGGTAGTTTCGTCGGCACGCCCCGCGATGTTTTTGGAATTCCGCTCGAGTTCGACGGCCTCTGGGGACTGGTCCTCACGAATGGCGGGTTGTTCTTCAACGCTGGCATCGCCGATGAAGACCACGGCATGTTCGGCGTGATCTTTAGCAACTAAGTCGCTACCCGGATTTGCAGTTAGACCAGGCAATGTCTGTCGGGTGTCCGACCAGCAATAAATTTTGCCGAAACTCTGGTCTCGCAAAACTCGGATGCATCCGCGCTCCGTGCGAGGCACGATTCCCTTGACGAGGGAAAAGGAAAATTTAACCAAGGGAAAGGTAATCAGTTTATGAAAGCAATTCGAAGTTTAACCGTCATTATTCTGGCAATCGCGACGTCGATATCGTTGGCCGAGTCTGCGCGGGGGGTGAGTAGCAGCGCCAATAATTTTAGCTGGGTCAATCTTCAGTCAGATATCGCCGGCGTCGCCAAACATGTCGATCCCAACCTGGTCAATCCGTGGGGTATGGCGTTGTCCAGCTCCAATGCGATTTGGGTTAGCGACAACGGCCAAGGCGTGTCGACCTCTTATAACGCGGACGGCACATCCACGGGACTGGTCGTCACGATTCCGGCCAGCGCCACCAATACAGAAGGCGCAAATCCGACCGGCATCGTCGCGAACCACACGTCATTCTTCAAAGTCACGAAGAATGGCAATTCGCTTCCGAGCACATTTATTTTCGTCAGCGAAGATGGCGCGATTAGCGGCTACAACGCGGCCCTCGATCCGACCAACGCCATCATAGCGGTGGACAATGGAGCGAGCGAAGCCGTTTACAAAGGCGTGACCTTGGGCGTCGCCAACGGCCACAATTTTCTCTACGCGACCAACTTCCACTCCGGAAAGGTCGAGACCTACGACGAGAATTTTGCGCTGCAGGCCTCCGCAAGTTTCCCGTTCACCGATCCGACTCTTCCATCCGATTACGCACCGTTCGGTATTCGCAATTTCAACGGGCAGATTTTCGTTACCTACGCAAAGATCAATCCATCCAACCCGGATGACGATCTGGCTGGCGCCGGATTCGGTTTCATCGACATTTTCGACACGAGCGGCAATTTCGTGAAACGTCTGGTCTCAAACGACGTGCTCAATGCGCCTTGGGGACTGGCGATGGCGTCGGGAAATTTTAATCCGTTCCAAAACGATCTGCTCGTCGGAAATTTTGGCGACGGCCGAATCAACGTTTATGATCCGAGCACCGGCGCTTTCGTGGGAACGCTGACCGAGAAGGACGGCACGCCTCTCGATTTTGACGGTTTGTGGGACCTGCTCCTCCTGGGCAAGGGACTGTATTTCACCGCTGGAATCGCGGACGAGGACCACGGTCTTTTCGGAGTAATCCAAAAAGCGCAAAGCACCAACTCGAAGAAACACTAGCGGTTTCTCGCACTTGCGGAGCGACTGGATGGAACGTCACATTCCCAAAAAATAAGCGCGGTCCCGCAGACGCGGGACCGTCGCTGCTGAAGCTGAGGAACTTTCAGTTTAGTTTTATTGACTTCCTAGCTTGCGCGGCTTCTAAAAGCAGCCGCGATGCCAGCCGTCTTGGAATTCAAATTTCATCGCGGCGAACCGGGGTAACGCGACCCGATAGAAAAGATTTCACAATACCCGGCTCCCGCCTCAACCGACGCGCGCGTTACTTATCAGAGCGGCTGTGATCGAACGAATGCTTTTTCAAGGAAGGAAATTAGGGCGGCGCCTCTCAACAAAATAAGAGGTGCTCATCTCCGTGGCCTCGGCATAGTTGCCCGACTTATGCCTCGGAGATTTCTCGTCCTCTGCCTTCTTTTGCCGCTCGCGGCCATTTTTGCGGCTGAACCATCGACCCAATTCAAATATCCGGCGGCACCGATCAGCGATCAGGTCGACGATTATTCCGGCACCAAAGTGGCCGATCCTTATCGGCCATTGGAAAATCCGGACGCGCCCGAATCGCGCACGTGGATCGAGGCGGAAAACAAAATCACATTCGATTTTCTGAAAACGATTCCGGAGCGGGACGGAATTAGGAAGCGTCTGACTGAAGTCTGGGATTACGAGCGGTTCGGGGTTCCCTTCAAAGAAAAGAGCCGTTACTTTTTTTCCAAGAACACCGGTCTGCAAAACCAAAACGTTTTTTACATCACGACGAACTTTTTCGAAAAGCCGCGCGAGCTGCTCGATCCAAATGCGCTCGCCAAAGATGGGACGATCGCGTTGGGCGGTATGGATGTGACCGACGACGCCAAACTGATGGCTTACGGTCTCGCTACCGCCGGCTCCGATTGGCAACAATGGAAAGTGCGCGAGGTCGAGACCGGCAAAGATCGACCAGATCTTCTCGACTGGATCAAGTTTTCGAACACATCGTGGAAAAAAGACGGGAGCGGATTTTTCTACAGCCGCTACGACCAGCCGGACGAGAAAAACAAACTGCGCTCGCAGGTTTACAATCACAAACTCTCCTTCCACCAGCTCGGAACGCCGCAATCGCAGGATAAACTGATCTACGAGCGGCCTGATCAGAAAGAGTGGCTCTTCAATGCCGAAGTCACGGATGACGGCCGTTATCTCATTATCACCGTCCAGCGCGGGACCGATCCGAAAAACCGGATCTTCTACAAGAACCTGGTCGATCCGAACTCGAACGTCGTCGAGCTGCTGAATAAAGCGGACGCCGAATACACTTTCATCGACAACGAAGGACCGGTCTTCGCGTTCCGGACGAATTTGAACGCGCCACTGGGCCGGATCGTTACCGTCAACACGAGCAAACCGCTCCCTGCGCAAATCGACGAGCTCGTGCCGCAATCGAAAGACAAACTCGAATCGGTCAGCACCGTCGGCGACCGCTTCATCGCGGTTTACCTGAAGGATGCGCACAGCGCCGTGAAGCTATTCAAGCTGGACGGGACTCCCGACGGCGAGATCGCGCTGCCCGGACTTGGCACCGCCGGCGGATTTAGCGGCAAACGCAAAGACCGCGAAACGTTTTATTCGTTCACCAGTTTCACCACGCCCACTGAAATTTTCCGTTACAATTTCGACAAGCGCAAGAGCGAGCTGCTTTTTAAACCGAAAGTAAAATTTAACCCGGACGATTACACGACCGAGCAGGTTTTTTATAAAAGCGGGGATGGCACGCGCATCCCGATGTTCATCTCCTACAAAAAAGGAATGAAACGCGATGGGCAGAACGCGACTTACCTTTACGGCTACGGAGGGTTCGATATTTCCAGCACGCCATCCTTCACGCCGGCCAATCTTGTTTGGATGGAGATGGGCGGCATCTACGCGCTGGCGAACATTCGCGGCGGCGGCGAGTACGGCGAGAAATGGCACGAAGCCGGAATGCTGCGCGTGAAACAAAACGTGTTCGATGATTTCATCGCCGCGGCCCAGTACTTGATCGACAATAAATATACGTCGACGCCAAAACTCGCGATCGGCGGCGGCAGCAACGGCGGGCTGCTGGTTGGAGCGTGCATGACGCAGCGACCTGATCTTTACGGCGCCGCACTTCCGAACGTCGGCGTGATGGACATGCTGCGCTTCCAAAAATTTACGATCGGCTGGGCCTGGACTTCCGATTACGGAAGCGCCGATAAACCGGACGAGTTTCCATTTCTCTACGCCTACTCGCCGCTCCATCACATCGCCAAAGGCTGTTGTTATCCCGCGACAATGATCACAACTGCCGACCACGACGATCGGGTGGTGCCCGCGCACAGCTTCAAGTTCGCGGCAGCACTTCAAGCCGCGCAAGGTTGCGACAAACCGACCTTGATCCGGATCGAAACCAAAGCCGGACACGGCGCCGGCAAACCGACGACCAAAATCATCGAAGAAACCGCTGACCGCTGGTCCTTTCTCGTCAAAGAGCTGAGGGTGAAAGTCGCGAAATAGCCACGCTTAGAAAATTGGACCGCGGATTACGTAGATGCCACGGATGATCAAGGCCCAAGCATTCTTGGATCGAAGCGATACTCCACCGGCGAAGCGATTTTGATCTTTTTAAAGTCCGGATGAGTCGGGTTCAACAGAAAATTGAGCTCACTTCTGCTCAGTAAACTGGGTAGCGCCAACACGGCGGAGCGCCCGGTACGAACCCAGTCGTCCCCAACGCGCATGCTCCCATTCGTCGGCGGCTCGGCGTTCCAATCGGGTGGCAGATTTTTGATTGGAAAGTATTCAGTCAATTTGTCGTCCCAATCGACTCGAAAAGAGAAGTATCGCTCCGTTGGGGATAACGGCATGGTGTGAACGAAAATCTCGAGCGCTGCGAGAGATTCGTGTTCGCTCACGTAAACGACCGGTGTGCCGCGCGAGTTCCACCTGCCGCCGTAAAGCCGGCTGCCTTCACCTGTGAACGCCGTGTCAACGCGCTCCGCGCGAACAATGCGCCAAGCCGAACGCATGCCGCGCTAGGAATACACGCTGTACTCGATTCGCCCGAGCAGGTTCTCGATTTCTCGCGCCCCCACTTCGGTGCTGGCGTAATCCAGCGGGACGGCGCCGCCCAGACCTCGCTGCGGAAATTTCAACCACTGCCGCGCACGCGCCATGTCGCCAAAGACTTTCGCTGCCTGCTGAGTCAATCGCCAAAACCGCATGACCCGATCCGATTCCTGCGGCGAAAGACGCCGTTCGGTTTTGCGCCGTTGCAATGTCGATCTTGAAATGGCGAGTCGCCGCGCCACCGACTCAAGCGGTTCGTCGATCTCGCCTCTCAAATGTTCGAGCTCACTAAACGGAAGGCCTTTACTTACGCGGTGAATCACTTGCGCTGGCGCGAGGTTGGTCTGTTTTCGCGAGAGTGTCACAGGGCGTTTCGAGCCGTATTTCCGATGCGGGTGTTCGCGAACAACGTTTCGCTTCTTTTTGTTTTTCGCCGCTTTGCTCATTTGAACACTTTAAATGATTCAAATGGGCTAGTCAAACTGTTAGAACACACTCATTCAACGCCCGCGACACAGGACAGACAAAACGCCCCGGTGAGTTTTCCCCACCGGGGCTTTTGATTCTGCTTACTCTCTGTTGCTTTCCTGCCTTAGCGGGCCTCTCTGCTGGATGTCAGCCGGAGTTCAGCGAACTCGGTCGAGTTGCTGATCTTCGTGACGAACCAGGGTTCCGGGCCAAGACTGACCGACGGCTGTTGCTGGATGCCGCGGCCAATTGGCGTAGGCCCAAAGGCGATCGAGTGACCAGCCTTTGCTACAGTGATGTAGTTTTGTCCTCTGTTTTGGCAGAGGAAAAGCCCCTCCTCACCGTGAAGAAGGCTTGCCAAGTCCAGGCCGCTTACCGGCACGTTGATATCGAGTTTCATTTGCTATGTTTTCTTTCCTTTCTAGCGTAGATCTCACGCACCGTTTCATGATCGCCAGGTAACTTAGGTTGCCTTTTTTAATTCCCTGATCGTTAAGCGGCGCAACCTTACGCTCGGGCACGCGAATGGGAATCGCGTGCGATGAGACCAGGAGATGAGGCGAAGCACGGGAGTCAGCGTCAGGCGCGGATCGGTGGCCGATCCGGCAGTCGAGAAATATCTGCTCAGTCTTCAGCGAGCGATGAACGTCGATGCGTTCTGGAAAGCCGCCCAGCAGTTGCTCACCGCCGCGGTCCCAAATCGTTTGATCGGGTTCATGTTGCAACACAACCCAATCTTGCCGCCGCTCACGAGATGGACGCTGCCGATGCCCGATGGTTTTTTCGCAGCGGAGCCGCTTAAGAGTTATATCGCGGCGCAGCGGCGCAAAAAGATCGTGCGCATCGGCGATCTCTTTTCCAATCGACGCAGCTTCATGAAATCGCGTTTTTATCGCCGCTACCTGGCGCCTCATGAATGCGCTCAGGCCGTGTGCCTCCTGTTTCGGGAAAGCCATAAACTCGTTTGCGCGATTGTCATCATGCGCGCGGCGACGCAAGGCGAGCTGTCATCGGCGGAAA
>Ga0209056_10003466_pt1 | contig 16819 bp, 16 predicted proteins | sample GraSoiAngelo_114_FD_185876 | JGI IMG/M metagenome (GOLD analysis project Ga0209056, IMG submission 185876) | Grasslands soil microbial communities from the Angelo Coastal Reserve, California, USA - 14_0903_13_40cm (SPAdes) (version 2) | ecosystem: Environmental > Terrestrial > Soil > Grasslands... | reverse complement strand
CCCGCTTCGAGTGGGACCCAAAGAAGGATGGGGAGAACCAGAGGAAGCACGGCGTCGCCTTTACGAAGACGCAGTTTGCTTTCGCTGATCCGAGCCGTGTGATCGCAGAGGATCTGTCGCATAGCTCGGGCGAAAAGCGGTACTACTGCTTCGGTCGAGTCGAAGACGGAGTGCTGACGGTCCGCTTCACGTTCCGTGACGACGTGGTCCGAATCTTCGGCGCGGGCTACTGGCGAAGGGGCAAGGCAACCTATGAGCGTGAAAATCAGATACACGGACGAGCCGCTCGGAAGACTGAAGATCGTTCGTGACTTCCTTCCCCCACCTGAAGGCCTCGTCTTCCGGAACGAGGGGGTCAAGGTCACGATCGCCTTGAGCAAGCGCAGTGTCGAATTCTTCAAGAGCGAGGCGCGGAGGCACAACACGCAATATCAGCGAATGATCCGGCGGCTTCTCGATGCCTATGCGGAATATCACTCGCGACGCCTAACCGCGCGCTCAACACGGACGCGCGCCAGAACGGCGCGCACCGGTTAGTATCTGTCGCAAAATAAACGTACCATACCTAGGGGCCGCTGCGGTATGCCGCCCCTCAGATGGGGGACGAAGGGACCATCGCCCGTCGGTTCAAGCTGAGGATCCGGATAGGCGGTCGATCCATCGGGAGTCGGCGAGGAACGCGGTGAGTCGCTGCAGCTCCTGGGTCAGACGTCCGAATCTCTCCGCCGCTCGGTCGAGTCGACCCTCCTCGGCAAGGGCTTCCACCTCGCGCGCGAGCGTGTCCGCGGGGGTCGCCCCGAGCCCGGCCAAGGCCCCCCTGATGGCATGCGCGACGAAGCTGACGTCGCCCGTGTCACCGCCGCGGATCGCCCGCTCGAGCCCTCGCACGCGCTCGGGGAGGTCTTCGAGAAAGATGCCGACCAGCTCGATCAGCAGGGTCACGTCGCCGCCAGCCTGGCGAAGCGCGATGGAGAAATCGACGGGCGATCTGTCTGCGGCCGAGCCCGGCGTGTCTCCGTGCACTTCCTCACCCACGGCTCGGCGCCCCTGCTGTCACTCCATACAGCGTAGCACCCCGAGGTGTGCGAGAGCCGCTTTCTGCGGCCTTTACGTCGCGCGATGCGACGTATTCAAAATCGGGTAGTTACGATAGCTGCGGGCGGCCACCGCGATGGGCGTATTCGGCGTGTGTCTGGGGTCGCGTGCTCGTCATCCCCTGAACGGGAGGAGTGATCCGGTGGTCGCAGTCGACGGACACCCCGAGGCTCGGGGGAACGGTGGCGACCCCGCTCTCGATCCTGCCAAGCGAAATCGCCGCCAGATCAGACGTCGATCTGGGCCCGTTGCAGGCGACCCGAGTAGTCGATGTACACGGTCTTCCACTCGGTCATGATGTCGAGTGCGGTCCACCCCCCCTCCCGATGGCCGTTGCCCGTCTGCCGGACGCCCCCGAACGGGAACTGGACCTCGGCTCCGATCGTGGAGGCGTTGACGTAGGTGATGCCGGTCGCGAGGGCTTCGATCGCCCGGAAGGCGCGATCGATATCGCGCGTGTAGATGGCCGAGGAGAGGCCGTAGGGGGTGGCGTTGGCGATCTCGATGGCATCCTCGAGGCTTCGCGCCCGCAGCACGGCCACGGAGGGGCCGAAGATTTCCTCGCGAGCGATCCGCATCTTCGGCTCGACCTCGACGAACACCGTCGGACGGTAAAAGAACCCCCGGGCGAGCGCGCCCTCGGTCGCCGGCTCGCCGCCCGTGAGGACGCGCGCGCCCTCCCGGCGGCCGACCTCCGTGTACTGGTGGATGCGCTCGAGCTGCCGGGCGTTGATCACGGGGCCGACGTCGGTGGTCGGCTCGAGCCCGGGGCCCAGGCGGAGGCGGCGCACCCGCTCGACGAACCGGTCGGTGAAGGCGCCCGCCACCGCCTCGTGGACGATTACGCGGCTGGCGGCGGTGCAGCGCTGGCCGGAGGTGCCGAACCCGCCCCACACGGCGCCGTCGACGGCAAGGTCGAGCTGGGCGTCGTCCATGACGACGATCGCGTTCTTCCCGCCCATCTCGAGCGAGACCTTCTTGCCCTCCTGGGCGCAGACGGTCGCGACCCTGCGGCCGACCTCTGTCGACCCCGTGAACGAGACGAGGTTCACCCCAGGGTGCCGGACGAGGGCGGAGCCCGCCTCCTCGCCGAACCCCTGAACCATGTTCAGCACGCCGCCCGGGAGCCCCGCCTCGGCCAGGATCTCGACGAGCCGGGTCGCCAGGAGCGGCGTGTCCTCGGCCGGCTTGAAGACGACGGCATTGCCGCAGACGAGCGCGGGCAGGATCTTCCACGTGGGAATCGCCAGCGGGAAGTTCCAGGGGGTGATCGCCGCGACGACGCCGACCGGCACGCGGATCGCCACGCCAAACTTCTGCGGCAGCTCGCACGGCGCGTGGACGCCGAAGAGCCGCCGGCCCTCGCCCGCCATATACTCGGCCGTGTCGATGCCCTCCTGGACGTCGCCGAGGGCCTCCGCGAGCACCTTGCCCATCTCGCGCGTCATCAGCCGGCCGAGCTCCTCCTTCCGCTGGCGGAGAATCTGGCCCGCCCGGAGCACCACCTCGGCCCGGCGGGGCGCGGGCACGCGCCGCCACCGCGCGAACCCCTCCTGCGCGGCCTGGACGGCGCGGTCCACATCGGTCGCGTCCGAGCGCGGAAACCCGCCGAGCACGTCGCCGCGGTCGGCCGGGTTCACGTCCTCGAAGGTCCGACCGGAGGCGGCGGCGATCCATTCTCCGCCGAGGTAGTTCTGGTAGACGTGTGCCATGGTCTCTCCCTCCCCGAGCGCTCGGCGCGCGTCCGGCGCGGACCGGTCGCAGCGGCTCTCCGCCGGGGCCACCGCGCCCGCCGATCCCGCCGGGGGGCCCTCACGGAACCACCCCGCCTGCGGCGGATGCGCCCCCCGCTCCGCCGCCGCCCAGGTCTCGGGTCCCGGCCCGGACGCCGCCCGCGCGTGTCCACGACCGGGCGGACCGGCTCGCGGGGCGGCCGGGCGGGACCGAACTGCGGGTCACCCGAGACGACATCGTGACGGCGCCGGTCCCCGCGCCGGATTGGGCGCTCCGGGCCGTCGCACGTCGCGTTCCCCGGTGACGTCGGGGGTGACGAACCGCCGATCCCCGGTCGTGGCCGGCCGCGTCTCCGCTGGCGGCCGCGACCCGGGAGAGCAGATTCAGCGCCCGGGCGCTCACGCTGCCTAGAGTGGACCACATCATCCCGCCAGGGACCAGGTGTTATGCTCAGGCCGCGTGAAGATCGCCACCTGGAACGTCAACTCGGTTCGCACGCGCCTGCCCCGGCTCCTGCCCTGGCTCGAGCGCCGGCAGCCCGACGTCGTCTGCCTGCAGGAGACCAAGGTCCAGGATGAGCACTTCCCGCTGGCGGAGGTGGAGGCGCTCGGCTACCAGGCGCTCGTCTCTGGCGAGCGGACCTACAACGGCGTCGCCATCCTGTCCCGATCACCGGGCGCGAAGGTGATCCGCGCGCTGCCCGGCGACGGACCGGACGCCCCGCGCCGGCTCCTCGTCACCACGAGCGGCGGCGCGCGCATCGTGAACGTCTACGCGCCCAACGGCGGCGAGCTGGGCTCGCCCGGGTACACCTACAAGCTCGGCTGGTACCGCCGGCTCCTGGCCTTCCTGGAGAGCGAGGTCGACGCCGGCGCAGACGTCGTCGTCTGCGGCGACTTCAATATCGCGCCCGAGGATCGCGACGTCTGGGATCCCGAGCAGTGGCGCGGTCACGTCATGGCGAGCGAGCCCGAGCGGAGCGCCTTCCGCGCGCTCCTCGCCTGGGGGCTGGCCGACGCGCTCCGGATCCACCGGCCCCAGGAGGGAGGCCTCTACACGTGGTGGGACTACCGGGCCGGCGCGTTTCACCGGAATCGGGGGCTCCGGATCGACCACATCCTGCTGAGCCCGTCGCTGGCCAAGCGCTGCGCCGAGGTCGAGATCGACCGGAACGAACGCAAGGGCGCCCGGCCCTCGGACCACGCGCCCGTGGTCGCCACGCTCGAGTAGGCGGCGCGGGGGACGGCGGAGTCCTGAGCCGGCGGGAGGATGCGCGATGCGACGGAGCACCTTGGCGCTCCCGGTGGCCGCCGCCGTGCTGGGGCTCGGGACCGGGGTGGGCGCCGCGGACGGATTGCAGTCGATGACGACGGTGACGCTCGACGAACTCCTGCCCACCCGGATCCTGGAGATCGAGGCGGGGACCGAGGTCGTCTTCGCGGATCCGCGCTTCCTCTCGATCGAGGTGGTCCCCGACGACGGCGCCCCGGAGGCGCGGCGGATCGCGGGCGGCTTCACCGCCCTCTTCCGGGAGGCGGGGACGTTCCGGTTCATCTGCATCGTCAGCGGCTACGAGCGCGCGGAGCGGGTGCCGGGCGAGGTGATCGTCCGACCCCGGCCCGGCGGGGCGGCGCTGCTGGACTTCCGCGCGGCCCGGCCCGGCGTGACGGAGCAGGAGTTCGAGCTCGCCCAGGCGGAATGTCTCAGGGATCCCCGCGCCGCCGGGTCGATCGTCCTCTTCCGCATGTGCATGCAGGCTCGCGGCATCATCCCGTTTTGAGCGGCGGGTGAGCGCGTACCCGGGAGCCGAGCGGGAGCGACGGATCCCGCCCGACCGGCTGCACGCGGTCGTCACGGGCATCTTCGCCGCGTGCGGGATGTCAGCCGACGACGCCGCCTTGCTCGGCGACACGCTGGTGACGGCGGACCTCCAGGGCGTTCACTCGCATGGCGTGCTGCGGGTCCCCGAGTACGCCGATCGGCTCCTCGACCGCACGATCGACCCCCGCGGCCGGCCGCGGGTCGACCGGGAGGCGGCGGCCGCCATCCTCGTCGACGGCGGCAACAGCATGGGGCAGATCGGCGCGACGTTCGCGATGCGGCGGGCGATCGAGCGGGCGCGGACCACGAACGTCGCGGTGGCCGCCGTTCGCGGGAGCAACCACTGCGGCGCCATGGCCTACTACGCGCGGCTGGCCCTCGCCGAGGACATGATCGGGCTCGCCACGACAAACGCGCTGCCGACGATGGCCCCGTGGGGGGCGATCGACAAGATCCTCGGCATCAACCCGCTGGCGGTGGCGATCCCCGCCGCCGAAGAGCGGCCGGTCGTCATGGACTCGGCCTTCAGCCACTCGGCCCACGGGAAGATCCGCGTCTACCAGCAGAAGGGGCTGCCGATCCCGGAGGGCTGGGCCTTCGACGCCGAGGGACGGCCGACGACCGAGGCGGCCGCCGCGCTCGGGGGGCTCCTCCAGCCGGTCGGGGGCTACAAGGGCACGGGCTTCGCGCTCGTTATGGGGATCCTCTCCGCCGTCCTGTCGGGGGCGAGCTACGGCACGGAGCTCGGCACCCTCGCGGACGGCGCGCGACCGGGACAGGACGGGCACCTGTTCTGCGCGATCCGGATCGCCGCGTTCGAGGAGCCGAGCCACTTCAAGCGCCGGATCGACGGGATCGTTCGCGACGTCCACGGCAGCCGCCGCCGTGCCGGCGTCGACCGCGTCTGGGTGCCCGGCGAGCTCGAGGCGGAGGCCGAGCGGCGCTACCGGCGCGAGGGGATCCCGCTCAACGACGCGACCCTCGACGCCCTCGCGACGACGGCGCGCCGGGTGGCCGTCCCCGCCGACTTCGTCGCGCGTCAGGCCCCCTGAATGAGCCCGGCGGCGACGGCCCCGAGCGCCGCCTCCGCCTTGCGGACCTGATCCTCGGCGGTCTCCCCGCCCCGGCGGTGCGGGACCACGACCAGCTCCAGGTCGGGCACCCCCTGCAGCCGCGCCTGCTGGCGGGCCGCCTGCTCGAAGGTGTCCCAGACGATCGTCACCGTGTGCACCCCGCGCCTCTCGAGGGCCGCCGCGTCGAGCACACTGCCCGACGTGCACGACCCTCAGAGCCCGACGCCGACGACGGCCAGGTCGGCGTCGGCCGCCGCGTCGATCAGCTCCGCGGGGGCGGGGGCGGTGCCGGACGGCTTCACGAGTCGCCGCACGTGCGCCCCCGCGCGCTCGTGCAGGAGCGTCCCGAGGCGGGTCGTGAAGGGGACGTCGAGGTTGTCGTCGACGAGCGCCAGGCGGGCGCCCTCCAGACGCGGCGGCCGCCGCGTCGGCAGGCGCGGCGGCGGCGCGGAGGGCCAGACCGGGCTCAAGAACTCCATGCGCGGCTCCTCCGGCGGATTGGACGGGTCACGGCGAAGCCGCCGAAGCCACCCCAGCCGGGCAGCACGGCGGCGAAGTAGCTCCGCCCCCCCGCGACGACGACGTGGATGTCGTCCGGCGTCGGCGTGATCGGCAGCCGGGTCGCGGGGTCGCCCATATCGTAGCGCGACGGATAGCGGCCGGCCTCGCGTTCCATGCGCCGGAACTGCTCGTGGACCTCGCCGCAGGCGCGGATCTCGGCGGCCGAGCGCCGCGCGTGCTCCCAGAGGTGCCGCCGGACGCCGCCCTTCGACCACCCCCGCCGCGCGAACTCCTCGGCGTTCAGCGGGTTCAGGACGACGAGCGTCTGGCCGAGGACGTGGACGTTGTTGTTGCCGAGGGCGCACAGCGAGTCGGCGAGCACGTGGAGCATCTCCTCGGGCGTCCCGTAGCAGAAGACGCTGTGCGGGCCCTCGCACGCGAACACCGTCACCGCGTCCGAGCCGCGCGGGCAGCCGCGCTCCTCGTGGAGCGGCGGCCAGGGGGTGTCCGCCGCCTCCTCGGCGATGCAGAAGGCGTACTCGCCCGGGTGGGAGAGGGTCGCCTTGTCCGTCTCCCACGGCGTGGCCCCTCCGAGGTTCCACAGCGCGAGCCGCACCGCGCGGCCCACGGCGGCGTTCGGGCGATAGCCGTTGCCGAAGACGCCGTCGCGCGAGTTGAAGCCGAGCTCGCGCGCGATCGGCCCCCCCACGATCACGAGCGACACGCACATGTGGGTCGTCTGGCTGACGCCGTTCAGATTGTGCGCAGGGTCGAGGAGCGCCTCCAGGGCGGCGAGCACCACCGGGAAGTGCTCGGGCAGGCAGCCGCCCATCACCGCGTTGACCGCGAGCTTCTCGACCGTCGCGGGGCCGCCCTTGGGCGGGACCAGGCCGAGGCTCTCCTGGGGGTCGCGGCCGGCGTGCTCGATCAGCGCCTCGACGCGGCGCCGGGTGGGGAGGACGACCGGGAGGCCGTCGGTCCAGCCGCGCGCGAAGCAGAGCTCGACCGCCGCCTCGTAGTCGGCGGCCGTCACGAGGTCGGATACCAGGTTCATCGTCGCGCCTCCTCCTCCGGCCGCGCCTCAGCGGATGGGGCCGCCCGTCGTCCCGCGCAGCCGCGGGTCCAGGACATCCCGGAGGGCGTCGCCCAGCATGTTGAACCCGTAGACGGCGAGCGAGATCGCGGCGCCGGGCCAGAGCGCCATCCACGGCGCCTGGTACATGTACGAGCGCCCCGACCCCGACAGCATCCCGCCCCACGAGGGGTACGGCGGCGGCACGCCGAAGCCGAGGAAGGACAGGGCGGACTCGGCGAGGATCGCGCTCCCGAGGCCGATCGTCGCGAGGATGATGATCGGGGCGGCGACGTTCGGCAGCACGTGGCGGGCGAGGATCCGCAGGTGGCCGCAGCCGAGCGCGCGCGCGCCCTCCACGTACGGGTTGCCGATGACGGCGACCGTCGCGCTGCGGATCACCCGCGAGGCGCCGGCGGCTCCCGCGACACCGAGGGCCAGGATCACGTTCAGCCGTCCCGGCCCCAAGACGGCCATCAGCGAGAGGACGATGATCAGGAACGGGAACGACTGCCAGGCGTCCACGATCCGCTGCACGACGGTGTCGTAGCCGCCCGCGACGTAGCCGCTCGTCACGCCGATCACGGTCGCCAGCGCCGTGCCCAGAAGGACGGCCCCGAACCCGACGGTCATCGACACCCGCGCGCCGAAGACGACGCGGGTCCACACGTCGCGCCCGAGGTTGTCGGTGCCCATCCAGAACCGGGCGCTCGGGGGTCGCATCCGCGCGCCCGCGATCGTCTCGTCGAAGTCGTAGGGGGCGATCCGGTCCGCGAAGAGCGCGAGCAGGACGAGCCCGACCACGATGAGCCCGCCCGCCGCCCCGAGGGGCTTTCGCCGGCAGAAGCGCCCGACCGCCGCCGCGGAGACTCGCATCGCCCTCAGTAGCGGATCCGAGGGTCGACCACCGCGTACAGCAGGTCGACCAGCAGGTTCGTGGCCACGACGACGGCCACGATCAGCAGGTTCGCGCCCTGGATCACGGGGTAATCGCGCTGGCTGATCGCGTCGAAGAGGAAGAGCCCCATCCCGGGGAGCCCGAAGATCGTCTCGAAGATCACGGTCCCGCCGAAGAGCTGCGCCACGTGGAGCCCGAGGATCGTCACCACGGGGATGATCGCGTTCGCCATGCCGTGCCTGAGGACGACCGCGCGCTCCCGGAGCCCCTTGGACCAGGCGGTCCGCACGTAGTCCTGGCGCAGGACCTCGAGCAGCATCGCCCGCGTCATCCGCATCAGGGCGGCGGCGGACGCGACGCCCAGGATCAGCGCCGGGAGCACGAACTGGGCGAGGTGGCCCCCGGGGTTCGCCCGGAAGTCGACCCAGCCGGGGGCGGGCGACCACCCCCACCAGATCGCGGGCAGAACGATGACGAGCGTGGCCACCCAGTAGCCCGGCACCGAGAGGCCCAGGATCGCCGCGCTCCGCGCCATGTAGTCGGCGACCGTGTCCTGCCGGACGGCGGCGAGGATTCCCACCGGCAGCGCGATCGCGACCGAGAAGCAGATCGCCAGGAGCCCGAGCTCGAGGCTCACCGGGAGGCGCCGGGCCAGCTCGCCCAGGACCGGCCGCTTGGTCCAGAGCGACTCGCCCAGATCGCCGCGGGCGACCCGGCCGAGCCACTCGACGTACTGGATCGCCAGCGGCCGGTCGAGTCCGAGCGTCGCCCGCAGGTCGTCGAGATTCCGGCCGGAGGCCTGCTCCTCGAGCATGAGCTGGACGACGTCGCCGGGGATCAGCCGCGGGAGCGCGAAGACGATGAACGAGGCGATCAGGAGCGACGGGATCGCGACGCAGAGCCGGTGCAGGACGTACCCGGACACCTCAGCGGTCGAGCCACGCGGCGACGAGACGTCCGCCATAGTCGTGGCCGATGTTCGGCGCGAAGTTTCGGACCGAGGCGTCCCAGGCGACGACGACGCTGAACGAGGGCCCGTAGAGGTAGTAGGCCTTCTGGGAGAGATAGCGCTGGGTGTCCCAGAGAATCTCCCGGCGCCGCCGCGCGTCGAACGTCCGCCGCTCGAGCCCGATCATCTCGGTGAGCTTGGCGTCGTTCACGCCGCCGACGTTGCTCGGCTGGCCGGGGACGTAGAGCCGGTAGAGGTAGCTGTCGGGCTCCGTCCAGCTGAAGAGGCCGAGCGCCACCTTCTCGAACTTGCCGGCCAGCGTCGTGGCGAGGAAGGCGCCGTACTCCTTCAGCCGGAGCTCGGTCTCGATCCCGGCCGCCTTCCAGTTCTGGAGCTGCGCCTGCACGCCGTCCATGTAGTCGGACGCGTAGCCCGCCGTCGTCTCGACGGGGGTCGTGAACCCGGTCGGGTACCCCGCCTCGGCGAGTAGCCGCTTGGCCTCGGCCGGGTCGTACTCGTAGAGCCGCCGGCCCTCGGGAGGGAGCTCGGCGAGCGGGATCGACCACTCCTGGAAGGCGGCGGGGATCGCCGGATTCGGGACGCCGTGTCCGTGCGCCCAGGCGTTGGCCGCGACCAGATCCCGCCAGTTGGTGGCGATCGCCATCGCCCGTCGCACCCGGAGGTCGTCGAAGGGCTTCTGGTCGAGCTTCATCCACGTCATGTTCATCGTCGGCAGGACGAACTCCGCGGTCTGGAGACCGGGCTTGCGCTGCCGCGCGACGTCGAGGTCGAGGCGGCGGAGGACCATCGCGTACTCGGGGCCGAAGTCGTACCGGCCCGCGAGGAACGCGGCGAAGCGCGAGGCCGGATCGCGCTCGACGGCGACCTCGACGCCGTCCGCGTACGGCAGGCCGGACAGGAAGTACTCGGGGTGCCGCGTGAGGGTCACGCGGACGCCGGGCTCGTGGCGCTCCAGCATCCAGGGCCCGGTGCCCACGCAGGCCTCTGCCTTTTTCAGATCGCCGTAGGTCTCGACCGCCTCGCGCGGGACGATGAGCATCGAGGTCGAGGCGAGCACGTCGAGGAACCAGGCGAACGGCTCCTTGAGCGTGAAGCGGACCGTGTACCGATCGAGCACCTCGATCTTCTCCAGCGGGTCGAGGAGGCTCCGGGCGGGGTTCCCCGCGACCGTGAGGAAGCGCTCGTAGCTGTACTTCACGTCGTCGGCCGTCAGCTCGCGCCCGTTCACCGGCGGCCTCGGGTGCCACCGGACCCCGCGCCTGAGCCTGAAGACGTAGGTCGTGTCGCCGGGCTGGCTCCACGACTCCGCGAGGTCGGGCTCGAGCGGCGTCGTGCCCGGGCGCACCGCCGGGCCCGCCTTCACCCGGACCAGCCGGCTGTGGGTCATGGAGAGGACCGTCAGGCTGCGGTAGGAGAGTGTCTGCTGGGGATCGAAGCCCTGCGGCTCGAAGCCGGCGATGCGAAAGACCCCGCCCCGCCTCGGGGCCTGGGCCGCCACGGCCCGGGGCGCGAGGAGGTCGCGCGCCGCCCCGACGGCGACCGCCGTCCCCCCCAGCTTCAGCACGTCTCGACGGCTGATCGGCATCCGGAAGTCCTTTCGTCGGCGCGACCGCGCGGCGCCGGGCCTGCGGCAGATTGTACTCCCGGACCCGGACGCCGGGGGCGGCCAGTCGGCCCGCCTCGCCTCGACGGCGGCGCGCGCTACACTGGTCGCCGGTGACGGCTCGTTCCCGTGTCGGGTGGTGGCTGGCGGCGCTCGCGATGGCCGGCGCCGGGTGCTCGCGCGAGCCGGCGTTCCAGGGCACGGCCCTCACGCCGCCCCGTGCGACACTCGACTTCTCGCTCACGGATCAGTTCGGGCAGGGCGTTCGGCTCTCGGACCTGCGCGGCCGCGTCGTCGTGCTGACGTTTCTCTACACGTCGTGCGCGGACACCTGCGAGCTGGTGACCCGGAAGCTGCAGGCGGTGGCGGACCAGCTCGGCGCGGAGCGCCAGGCCGTGAGCCTCCTCGCGGTGACGGTCGACCCCGCGCGCGACACGGTGGCGCGGGTCGCCGCCTACTCCCGCAAATGGGGCATGCTCGACCGCTGGCACTTCCTGACCGGAAGCGAGCGGGCGCTGCGCCCGCTCTGGCGCTACTACTGGGTCGGTGACGTCGAGCCCGAGGCGGCCCGGCGCCGGTCGGGAGCACCCTCGGCCTACGAGGTGCGCCACGCCTCGCCCGTCCAGCTGATCGATCGAGCGGGAAGGGTCAGGGTCGCCTACTCGAGCGAGTTCGAGCCGGGTGCGCTCGCCCACGACATCCGAGTTCTGCTCGGACCCGGCTGACGGGGAACCGGGGGCGCCCGCTCTCAACGGGGCGCGCCGTAGCCCGTCAGCTCGACATACCCGACGCCCGCGATCGGCTGGCCGGCGCCGCGGCCGGAGACGTCGACGGCCCCTTCCCAGTAGCGCACGCCCAGGTCGAGCTCCTGGTCGGGCCGAGAGGGGTGGAGGTCCAGCTCGAGCCGGGCGTGGGGAATCCGGAGCCGCCAGCCCGAGGGATAGAGCACGCCGGTCGCCGGGCTCCGCCAGACGCCAAGCGCCCCCAGCTCGACGTCGTCGCGCGCGAGGGGGCGGGTCGAGCCGTCGGGGAGGACGAGGGTGCCGGCGCTGAACGCGTCGGCGCTCCCGTCGCGGCGCCGGAGCCGGTAGAACATCAGGTCGCGCCCGTCGGCGAGCTGGAGGGCGAACCAGTCCCAGCCGACCTCGTCCGGGCCGAGCGCGCTGGTGCTCCACTCGCGATCCATCCAGCTCGACCCGCTGACCTGGTGCGCGGAGGCCCCGACCGTGATCACGCCGCGCGTGGCCAGCCGCGTCAGCGAATAATAGTAGGAGGCGTTGCCGGGCTCCGGGCCCTTGCGGCTCAGGCCGCGCTCGCCCTCGAGCACGATCCCCTTCTGGCTCCGGAGCGCCAGATCGATCGCGACGTCGCCGTCGGCGGCGCGGAGGCGGACCGGGGACGCCGCCGGCCCCGGCGCCGTCGCCGACCAGTCGTCGACCCAGACGCGGAACGGCTCGGCCGTCGCGCCCGCGAGGCCGAGCGCGTCGCGGTCGATTCGCTCGAAGGCGTGGAAGCGGCGGCCGGCGACGTCGGTCAGCGCAAAGTGGGCCATGTAGACCTGGCTCGCCCGCCACGCCGAGTCGCCCGCGGCGGGCGCCGCCGCCAGGGCCATGCGGAAGAACGTGAGCTGGAAGCCGAAGCGGAGCCCGTCCGCCGACGTCAGGTTGCCGGTGTAGTACCACCACTCGGTGCGGAACGCCGGATGGGGTCCGTGGTCCGGCGGGAACGCGAGCGGACGCGGGCGGAGGGCGCGGGCGAAACCGGCGTCGTCGCCGCCCGTGAGGGCGCCCGCCACGGAGACCGTCGCGCGGATTGGGGCCGGCCCCGCAGGCCGGCTCACCGCGGAGAGCCCCGCGGCGAGCCCGGCGCCCGTCAGGGCCACGAGTGCGAGGAAGACCAGGCGGACCCGACGCCCGGTCATTCGTCTCGGAGGGCCTGGATCGGTGACATGCGCGCCATCTTCGCCGCCGGAACGACCCCCGCGAGCAGCGCCGCCGCGACCGCCAGCGAGAGCGCGTGGACCAGGACCCCGGCGCCGATGTCGACCTCGAGGGTCCAGCCGAACGAGCGGCGGTTGATGACGAGGACCAGGACGAGGGCGAGCGCCACGCCCGCGGGGATCGCGAGCAAGCCGGCGGCGAGACCGATGAGACCCGTCTCGGACGTGATCAGGCCCCACACTTGGGCGGGGGTGAGCCCGTGCGCCCGCAGCACCCCCATCTCGTGGACGCGCTCGAGCCCGAGCGCCATCAGCGCGCTCAGGACGCCCGCGAACGCGACGAGCGCCGCGAGCAGGCGCAGCACCGCCGTGATCGCGAACGTGCGGTCGAAGACGACGAGCGAGGCCTCGCGGAGCGCCCGGTTGTCGCGGATGAGCACGTCCGCGGGGCCGGCCGCCCGCCGGAGCCCCTCGATGAGCGCGGGGACGCTCGTGCCCGGCGCCGCCCGGACGGCCAGCCCCGAGATGCCGCGGTCGTCCCAGAAGCGCTCGTACGTGCGCCGGCTCAGCGCGACCACGCCCTGATCGGTCGCGTAGTCGTAGAACACCCCCGCGACGTGAAACGTACGCTCGCCGCGGTCGGTGCGGAGCCGCAGCGTCGACCCGACACCCAGGCGGCGGCGGTAGGCGTACGGCTCGGACACGATCACGGCGCCGCCCGCCTCGAACGCCGGCCACACCGCGGCGGCGGGGCCGCGCGTGAAGCGGAACGTGAAGTATCGCGGGGACGGAATGCCCAGGACGACCAGGCGGGTCGACCCCGCCGGCGACTCGACGGTCACGCTCCGGTGGGTGCTCACGCGTCCCACCCCGGCAACCGCCGCGAGCCGCGCGATGAGCGCGGGGGGCAGGGGCGCCGCCGGGCGCCCGCCGACCGAGCCCGGCGCCGACACGTAAACGTCGGCCTGGAGCGTGGTCTCGAGCCAGCGCTCCACGGTCGTACGGAAGCTCTCGACCATGATCCCGACGGCCAGCGTCGCCGCGATCGCGATCATCAGCGCCGCCGTCGCGACCGCGGTGCGGCTCAGCGCCCGCACGACGTCGCGCGCGGCCATCCGGCCGAGCACGCCGAAGAGCCGGCCCGCCAGCGGCGAGAGCGCCGTCATCAGGACCACCATCGAGCCCGGCGTGAGGCTGGCGAACCCGAGCATGAGGACGAAGAGCGCCGCGTAGCTTCCCACGAGGCTCCGGCCCGAGACGGCGAGGAGCCCCGCCCCCGCGAGGAGCAGGCCGACGCCGGCGAGGAAGAAGCGCGGGACGGCGCGGCGCGCGCGCGACTCGATCGCGGACCGGCTCAGCACGGCCCGCGGCGGCGCCGTCGTCGCCTCCACGGCGGGGGGGAGCGAGGCCAGCACCGTCGCGCCGAGGCCGAGGGCCGCGCCCTTGACGAGAATCCAGGGGGGGATCGCCAGCTCCCGGACCGAGAGGACGAAGTAGAGGTCGTTGATCGTCCGGGTCACGAGCTGGGTGAGCCCGCGCGCGAGGATGATCCCGGACGCCAGCCCGGCCAGGCTGCCCGCGACGCCGATCGCGAGCGCCTCGGTCAGGACCAGCGCGAAGATCTCCCGCCGGGTCACCCCGAGCGCGCGGAGCAGCCCGATCGACGTCCGTCGTTGCACGACCGAGAAGGTCACCGTGTTGTAGATGAGGAACGTGCCGACCAGCAGCGCGAGCAGACTCAGCGCGGCAAGGTTCAGGCTGAAGGCCCGCAGCATCTGCTCGATCGCCTGGGAGCGCGCCGCGGATCGGATCACCTCGGCCCCGGGGGGGAGGAGGCGCTGGACCCGCGCGAGGATCGAGTCCCCCCCGGGGCTCTCCGGAATGATGAGGTCGATCCGGCTCAGCCGGCCGGGCAGGTCGAGCAGCTCCTGCGCGCTCGCGACGTCGGTGAGCAGGAGGTTCTCCAACGCCTGCCGGCTGAGCGGGTCGGCGGGCTCGAGCAGCCCGGCGACGGTCACCGATCGCCGCGCGCCGCCGACGCGCAGGCGGAGGCTCGCGCCGGGCGAGAGCCCGAGGGCCCGGGCGGTCGCCGCGGAGAGCAGTGCGGCGCCCGGCCGGGCCATGAGCGCCGTCAGCGCGGCGCCGGGCGGCCCGAAGGACGGGCGGAGGTACCCGCGGAACGGACCCTCCGCGAGCGGGTCGACCCCGAGGAGGTGGAACGTGCGGCCGGGGAAGTCGGCGGCAGCCAGGTCGGCTTCGACCACGGGCGCTCCGGGCCGCACCGCCGCGTCGACCCGCAGGCGGCGGTATACCTCCTCGGGAAGGCCGTCCGGGCCGCCGACCACCTGGTGGGTGGCGCGCCCCGCCACGCTCTCCGTCGCGAGCCCGAAGGCCCGGCGCGCGCTCGCGTCGGCGAGATCGATCGAGACCACGACGGCCACGCCGAGCGCGATGCCGAGGATCGCCAGACCCGTCTGCCAGGGGTGATCGAGGAACCCGCGGAGGCTCGAGCGCCAGAGCACTACGCGCCCTCAGGGGAGGCCGCGGGCCTCGCCAGGTTCACGAGGTCTCGACCAGCCGGCCCCGGTCGATCGCGAAGATCCGGTCCGCCCGGCCGATGACCTCGCGGCTGTGGGTCGCCATCAGCAGCGTCCGACCGGCGCCGCGGGCGAGGCGGTCGAGGACGTCCAGCACCTGGCGGCCGGTCTCGAGGTCGAGGTTGCCCGTCGGCTCGTCGGCGAGGATCACGAGCGGGTCGTGCACCAGCGCCCGGGCGATCGCGACGCGCTGCTGCTCGCCGCCGGAGAGGCGATCGGGAAAGCTTCCGGCCCGATCCGCGAGCCCGACCAGCTCCAGCAGGTCGCGGGGTCGGCGCGCGCCGTCGCGCCGCGTGCCGGCGTTGAGTTCGAGCGGCAGCCGGAGGTTCTCCTCGACGGTCAGCGTCGAGATCAGGTTGAAGAACTGGAAGACGAAGCCGATGTGCCGCCGGCGGAAGAGCGTGCGCTCCCGCTCGGAGAGCTCTGTCAGGGACGTGCCGTCGACGATCACCTCGCCCGCCGTGGGCACGTCGATCCCGCCGAGCAGGTTGAGGAGCGTCGACTTGCCCGAGCCGCTGCGCCCGAGCAGGACCGCGAACTCGCCCGGCTGGATGGCGGCGTCGACGTCCCGGAGAACGACGTGCTCCACGTCGCCCTCCCGGTAGACCTTCGTGAGACCCCGCACCTCGACGAGCGCCCGGGCCATCCGGTGACCAGCCTAGCACTCGGGCCTGACGCCGCGCAGGGCGGGGCGTCGTACGGGCCCTGGGTTACCGGCCTGCGTGCACAATTGTGTCACTGCTGCCTATTTGGCATTCCGGGGTGGCATCACGGGGCGCCGGGAGCTTCCTATATCCTGGATTTCCAATCGATTCTAAGTGGCACTTCATTTGCTCTAGTTAGCGCTCGGTATGGCCCAAACCAAGAGCCGAGTCAGCCGACGCCTCGGCGACCTCCTCGTCGCCGAAGGGCTGATCAACCAGGAGCAGCTGCAGCGGGCGCTCCTGGCGCAGAAGGGGACCGCCGAGAAGCTCGGCTCGCTCCTCGTGCGGCTCAACCTGGTGGACGAGGACAAGCTGGTCGGCTTCCTCTCCAAGCAGTACGGCATCCCCTCGGTCACGCTCTCCCAGCTCGACATCGACCCCGACGTCCTCAAGCTCGTCCCCGCCCAGATGGCGCGGAAGTACGAGATCGTCCCCGTCGAGCGCAAGGGCAACGTGCTGACCTTGGCCATGGCCGACCCCACCAACGTCTTCGCCCTCGACGATGTCACCTTCCTGACGAACCTCCAAGTGCAACCCAGCGTCGCCCCCCAGGGCGCCATCCGCAAGGCCATCGAGCGCAACTACGACATCCAGATGAGCGCGATCGGCGAGGTCATCAGCGAGCTCGAGGGCGAGGTCGGCGACGTCGAGGTCCTCGACGAGGACGAAGGCGCCAAGGTCGACATCTTCGAACTCAAGGAGTCGGCCGACGAGGCCCCCATCGTCAAGCTCGTCAACATGGTCCTCGTCGACGCCATCCGCCGCGGCGCCTCCGACATCCACCTCGAGCCCTACGAAAAGGTCTTCCGCAT